>Ga0185299_10000787_pt1 | contig 76124 bp, 62 predicted proteins | sample PaiPotPPA55metaG_FD_128002 | JGI IMG/M metagenome (GOLD analysis project Ga0185299, IMG submission 128002) | Iron sulfur acid spring bacterial and archeal communities from Banff, Canada, to study Microbial Dark Matter (Phase II) - Paint Pots PPA... ...
ACGACTTACGCACAAGCGCCTTTATCCGGGCCGGCGCGCTGCTGCGACGTAACGGACCCGTACCGGGCATTCTCGCAGCACGCCGGCCCGGGGCGCTTATGCATAAGTCTGGACCCCGTCACCTATAGCACCACAGCCCTCCTGTAACCCATGTCTTGGCCATCGCTGTAACCTATGTCTTGGCCAATGTGTAACCTATGTCTTGGCTATTTGTGTCACCCATGTCTTGGCACCGCACAGGAGCCTCGCCCCACCAAATCAACCGCCAACCGCTAACCGCCAACCGCTAACCGCCGAACGCCGAACGCCAAACGCCAAACACTACCTCTGATACAGCTTGGCGAGCTGTCGGAGCTGGCCTCCTTTCTGACCCCATAGCCGGTCCAACTGCTCCGACGTGAAACGCCATCGCCAATTACCGATCGCTTGACCCGGCGTATTCATACGGCCTTCGCTTCCGAGACCGAGAAAATCTTGTAGTGGCGCGATAAAAATGCGCGAGGTCGAAGCGTATCCGGCATGGATCAAGTCCCAAGGGGCATCTTTGGCATCAGTTCTGAGGTATTCGCTAAGGAACCGTTTTACGTGGTCGGGTTGGCTTCTGAACCAACCCCAGCTCGTATCGTTGTCATGGGTTCCAGGATACAGAACCGAGTAGGGAATCGTGCTATGCGGTAGATATTCAGTGGCCCCTTCGAAAGCGAATTGCAGCACTTTCATTCCTGGTAAACCGACATCCTGCATCAACCCGCGGACAGAATCGGTGATGATACCCAAGTCCTCAGCCACCAGCTTAGCGGCCGGGAATCGGCGCCGGACGGCCTCGAAGAGCTTGAGACCGGGCCCTGGTTCCCAAGTGTATTGGCGAGCATTCTTCGCATCCGGCGGAATCCGACAATACTCGTCGAACCCGCGGAAATGGTCGATACGGATAACATCGTAAAGCTCGAACGCCTTCTGCAGCCGGGCGCACCACCAAGCATAATCGTCGATCGCGTGGCGGTCCCAGGCGTAAAGCGGATTGCCCCACAATTGTCCGTCGGCGGCGAAATAATCAGGTGGAACTCCGGCTATCCCGGTTGGGCGAAGATCGGCATCCATTTGAAATAATGAAGGATGTCGCCAAACATCCGCGCTATCCATCGCCACGAAAATCGGAATATCACCAAAGATGGAGATGCCGCGCTGATTAGCGTACGACTTTAGCGCGGACCACTGCTGGAAGAATTTGAACTGATAGAAAGCATGCGCCAGACCTGCGCCGGGCTCCATATCCGCACGCTTTATAAGAGTCCGGTACTTTCGGAAGGATCTGGGCCATTCCAGCCATGATCGATGGCCGAATTGGCCCTTAACCGCCATGAACAGCACATACGATTCCAGCCAGTCGGAATTGTTTTCGCGAAATTCTTGAAAGGCGTCCTGCGTCGATCCGGCGGCTGTTTCCGAAAACGTGGCGAACGCTTTTTGCAGAATAAGCCAACGCTGATTCCATTGCGCGCCGTAATCAACGTAACCAGTTGGCAAAACTCTTAACGGTTCGAGATCGACTTCCTGCAGCAGCCCGTCGTTCTTAAGATCGTCGAGATCAATTAAGTAAGGGTTACCCGCGAAAGCCGAAAAACATTGGTAAGGCGAGTCTCCGTAACCAGTCGGTCCCAATGGACAAACCTGCCAATACTTCATGCCGACATCGGCCAGAAAATCGACAAAACGGCGCGCCTCACGCCCAAGTGTGCCGATCCCACTATCTCCAGGCAGAGAAGTGGGATGTAGAAGAACCCCGGCGCCGCGGGAGGTTAGCCAATTGTATAAGGGATCAGGCACGTGGCTTGAAGTGATCAGTAATCAGTGATCAGTAATCAGTGATCGATGATCGGTACATCGAAACAGCGGCGGGGCTAGCATAGAAAAGCAAAATCGCTCCTTTTTCGGGCGATTCGCGTCCGCCGCTCCGAGGTGAAGGGCGGTGACGGCATCCCTCATGCGCCGCCCAAACCACTTGGGAGGGCGGCTTTAGATAGTGGTTGCCCCGCACCGGGGCCCACTGATTTCTGACTTACTGATTACTTTTGTTCAGAGTCCGAGAACGTCATCGTATCCATCAGGAACTCCTCATACTTCTCCCGATGTTTATCCATCCATTCGTTACGAGCATCTTCCCAGGACAGTTTCCGGCCCTTTTCTCCTTCAATCCACTTGTACTTCCGGATTTCCTCTTTGATCAGGTAAGTGATCCGGTAAAACGGATCGGACAACATCATTGGCGGCACCTGTACGTACTGTTCTGTTTCGAGTATCTGGCGCATAGCTAGCGGATCACAGCTTCGGTTTCAGGGTCGAACAGAACGACTTTGTCGGTGTTGACGTAAACGGTCAGCGGCTGGCCCATGTGGAATAGCGTCTCACCATGAATCCGGGCGATGAGGTTCCCGGTGCCGGCTTTGAGGTAAACCAACGACTCAGAGCCCATCGGTTCGGCAATATCCACAGTTGAGGGTATCGGGACGAGGGAACCGTTCTCTGATGATCCCTCCGTGAGGTGTTCCGGGCGAACCCCAAACACGATCGCCTTGTCTAGGTGCTTTGCAGCCAGCGGCTCGATCAACCCCTTTAGCGGTACCGTGACAGCGTTTTGCTCAGCGGACTCCGTAAAAACCAGGCCCCCGCCTTTTCGCTCAATTTTCCCCTTCAGGAGGTTCATGGGTGGGCTACCAATAAACCCAGCGACAAACAGATTTTCCGGTTGCCGGTAGAGCGTCAGCGGATCGGCCACTTGCATGATCAATCCATCTTTCATGACGCAAATCCGGTCACCCATGGTCATGGCTTCAACCTGGTCGTGGGTTACGTAGATCATCGTGTTACCGAGTTGCGAATGGAGGCGAGAAATTTCCGACCGCATTTGCACCCGCATCTTGGCATCGAGATTTGACAGAGGCTCATCGAACAGGAACACCTGCGGGTTGCGGACAATGGCTCGACCCAAGGCAACGCGTTGCCGCTGGCCACCGGAAAGCGCTTGTGGCTTCCGCTCGAGCATAACGTCGAGTCCCAAAGCCTTTGATGTCCTCGTGACCGTCTCTTTAATGAAGTCTTTCTTCTTCTTGGCCAGCTGTAGCCCGAAAGCCATGTTGTTGAAAATCGACATATGCGGGTAGAGCGCATAGTTCTGAAACACCATGGCGATCCCGCGATCCTTTGGTTCCAGGTCGTTTACTACCCGGTCTCCAATGGCGATCGTGCCGCTCGAAATTTTCTCGAGGCCGGCAACCATGCGCAATGTGGTGGTTTTTCCGCATCCGGATGGGCCGACGAGAACCATGAATTCACCGTTCTCGACCGCTAGATTGATTTTCTTTACCGCAGTAAATGTGGGCCGACCACGATCGTCGGTATAGGTTTTTACCAGGTCTGTGATGTGTACGGCTCCGTCGTTCATGTCTGTTCGGGGGTTTGGGTTATTCTTTAGCGCCACCGGAGGTTAACCCTCCGATGATGAAACGCTGGCATAATAAAAACATTATTGTGATCGGTACGCCACTCAAGACTGCAAGTGCAGAAAAATGACCCCAAAGCTTTTCATGCTCATCCAGAAGCGAATAGGCGCCGACGGCGAGGGTTCGGTTAACGCTTTCCTGAAGCACGACCGATGCAGTAGGGTATTCAGAAATCATGCTGATAAACGACAGAATGAAGACGACGCCGAAAATGGGGGCGCTCATCGGCAACAAAATTCTGGTGAAGGCTTGAAACCGCGAAGCACCGTCGATTCGGGCGGAATCTTCCATCGCAGGTGATATCGTGTCGAAATACCCTTTGATCATCCAGATATTGATCGAGATGCCGCTCAGATAAATGAGAATGAGTCCGGCAAAGGTGTTGATCCCCAGCCAGGGGAAATGCTCCCCGATGTAGTTCAGGATCCGGTAATACGCTGTCAGCGTGAGTACTTGCGGAAACATCTGCAAAACCAGTAACCCGGTTAGAATCTGGCCTCGGAACCGGAATTTCAGCCTGGCAAAGGCGTAGGCTGAGGTCCCGGAGAGCAGAATAATGCCGAACGAAGCGATAGCCGAGACCAGCAGCGAGTTCAGGAACCAGCGCAAGGGTGCAACTGTCGGGCCAACCAGCTTGGTTTCGCCGGTAGCAGCATTTAGAACCTCGCGATAAGGGATCCCCAAAACATATTTCCAGTGGTCCAGAGTCCATTGCTCCGGACTTAGCCAGAGTGTGCTAGGCGGAAAGTTACCCTTCCGGAACGACGCCAACACGACCATCGCGAACGGAATCAGAATCAACGCACATGAGGCAATGAGTACCGAATGCGCGATGATCTTACGGATCAATAACCGGTTCCACATGATGGAGCGCTGCCTCGCTTGCGAGGCCGAGGGTTGGGTTTGGGGGCGGGGGGTGAAAAGTGAAAGGTGAAAGGTGAAAAGTGAAAGGTGGTGGAGAGTAATCAGTAATCTATCAACAGTGGGTGCCGCTTATGTGTGATAAATCGTTGGGCGAAAACCGCGCCCGCAACGCTTCGCGTAGCGATGCGGGCGGGACTCGGCGCGCCGAGGGCATGGTTGCTCCCAGGACGTTCCCGCGCCGGTTTTGAGCCGTTCCGTGGAGCTGCCGAACGCCGAACGCCGACACGCCGAACGCCGATACGCCGATACGCCGACACGCTCCAACTACCCCCTCGCATATCGTTTCAGGGTAAATCGCAGATTGATCCATGACAGTGTTCCCACAATGAAAAACAATAGTGTGGCGATGGCGCTGGCTAAGCCGTAGTTCGCCCCAGAGTCACGGAAAGCCAGATTATAGGTGTAGGTTACGAGTATGTCCGTTTCGCCCGCGATCCCGCCACCGGGCATCCTGGGTGCGCCCGCAGTCAATAGATAAATTAGGGCAAAATTGTTGAAGCTGAACGCGAAACTCGCCACTAGCACCGGGAAAAGCGGGGGTAATACGAGAGGTAACGTTAAGTAAAAGAAGTTTCGTACCGGAGTACTGCCCTCAATGGCTGCAGACTCGTAGATAGTTGAGGGAATCGATTGCAACATTCCGGTGCAGATCAGCATCATGTATGGGTAGCCCAGCCAGACGTTGACCAATAGGATCATCGCTCTGGCTGCCCAAGGATCGGTCTCCCAGGACGGAGCAAACCCGAGAACTGCCTTGAGGACCTGATTCACTGCTCCGAATTCCTGATTAAACAGTCCTCTCAGGATCAAGAGCGATAAGATCCCGGGCACTGCGTATGGAAGAATGAGCAAGGTCCGGTAAAGCTTTTTGAATTTCAGTTCTCGCCAGTCCAAAATCACTGCCAGCAAGATCCCGGCGGTAAACGTTCCCAGCACCGAAAAGATCGAGAACGCCAGCGTCCATACAAAGATGCGGAAGAAAGGGCCCTGGATTCGCGGATTGGTGATGATTTCAACGTAATTATCTAAGCCGACGAAAGAGCGGAATCCGGGTCCAATCTGGTCTCCGTTTTGATCGAGAAAATGGCCTTCGCGAAAGTCCGGCCGGATAACAGAGCCGTCGATCTGGTTGGTCAGCGAGCCGTCCGGATTGGTTTTCCAAACCCGTTTTTGGGCGACGAAATGTTCCAAATCGGCTTTTCCGACCAGAACATCCCCTGGCAACTTGAACGGGACGTTTCGCAGCGGTTGGTAGAGCCGTTCGCGAGCGACCTTTGCCGGATCCAAGACCTCCCCAGCGATCTGTTCATCCGGCGAAACCTTAGCCAGCTGGATGGGACCATCGGAGAAAGCGCCGTCATGACCTGCCGCCAGCTCGATGGGCTCGGAAACAAACCGATCTCCCGGCATTTTTTCGTTCTTCAATTCGAGAATGAACTTCCCGTCAACCTGGCGATGCAGCCAGAAATTGAAACTGTCCGACCCCCCCACGGTGACCTCCGCTTTAAAACGAAGGAGAACGTTGGACAGGCTGAGCAGATGGTTGGCGCTATACTGAGTCAGGCTGATGTAAACGACGAGGCAAATCGGGAAGATGACGAAGAGAGCGAACGCCAGGAGCCCCGGAAAAAGATAACGATAACTTTCAGCTCGAGGATTGAGATAAACAAAAAAGCCGAGGCCAGTAACCACTAACAGCGCAAGAGCGATCAGGTCCCCACCGGACCGGTAGGCAACGAGACACAGGTAGAGACCGACCATTGCCGCTACCGCCACCAAAATATTCCGGAGGGACAAAATTGAAGGCAAATTCACTATAGCTTTTTTTGGGGAAACAGCATCGATATCGATGCAGGCTGCAGCAGAGTCTAGCCGGTTTTTTTCAACAGCCGATGAAAAAATTGGAGCGCTGCCTCGCTTGCGAGGCCGATCCGGTCGGAACCGTCGAGCGTGCCTTCCCGCGGACGCGCATGCGCGTCAACATAAGCGGTCGAGAAGCCCCTGATGGGGAGGGCGCGCTGCCTGTCCGACGTAGCCTGTGGTCTGACGTTTGTTCTCTTGTTGGTCTGGCGAAGTCGGATCCCCGCGCGCCGCGAAGGCGTTCCCGAAGCCAACGGTGCATTTTCGTCCTTGATCAGGGAAGGCTGTGGGCTTCGGGAACGGCGGATCGCGAGGACGCGATCCCTCCCAGCGCTGGGTGCGGCTGCCGGACCGCTATCGAAAAACCTCCTCTGAGCCGTTCATACGCGCGGAATGCCGCTCAACAGGCGGCGCCGCTTCACACAATGTCGACCTTGCAACCAACGCCCGTTCGCGCCAATGATTAGGCTCGTGATCTGTCGAAAATTTAGGCTTCCCCTCGTGACTCTTATGTCTGGAACGCTCGCACTGTGCGGGCTGACCGTTTCCGGCTGCTCCTTTGGTGACGACAATGTCGGGGCGATAAGCGAACCAGCTGGCACTCCTGCATCCACGCCACAAATACCGGAATCAATGAAAACCAACGAGATGACCAACCAAGGCGGGGGACCGCCACAAGGGATCTACTAGGGGCTCACCAGGGCTTCGTTCTCCCGACTTCGCTCGCCGATCTTTGGAGCGTGCCTCGCTTGCGAGGCCGACTTTTCGGCGGGTGTAGTGATAGGACCACAAGCTTCGTCGGGCAGGCTGTTCTCATCGTCGTCCTTCCGCCTTCGCCAATCTGCGATTCGTGGAGCGCTGCCTCGCTTGCGAGGCCGACTTTCAGCGGGCCGCAATGTCAAACCGTCGGCTACGGCGGACAACTGTCCTCGAATCCGGCCACGCGGAGTAATGGAGTGTTGGAGTGCGGGAGTACTGCGCCAAGTCCGAATTGCACACGCGTAGCGGTTGGGGTTGTTCAAGGTTGCACCGAAGCCACCACCAGCCGAGAACGGGCGAACGGTGAACCAAAAAAAAATCCCCGCCTGTTTACCAGGCGGGGACTTCAATTTGCTGCTAGCTAAGTTCGGATCGGCCTAGAAGAACCACTCAACCTGGGTGCCAAAGAGCCACCCATGATTCGTGTTGCCGTTGTAGGGGGCCATGAAATCCCCGCCACCATTTTCACCAGCGGGTGTTACCATGCCCTTCAGGGAGTCAGACCAAACCGCATACGTCGCAAAGAAGCGCAGCTCAGGTTTGGTGTAATAACCACCCTTCGGCTTGATCACCGGACCAACGTCAAACACGCCTAACCAGCCGCTGTGGCCGAAGCCAGGAAAGCCTGAACCGTTGTCGTTATTGCTTTCGTAGTTGCCCGAGAATTGCCCTTGAATGGCAATATTATCGGAAATCCAGAAGGCTGGACGCATACCGAATTGGACGTCGTGCACACGACCGGAAACAATTTTATTTATGGTCGCAGCGCCCGGAGCCACTACGTTTCCACCGTTACCAATTCCAGGACCGCTCGTTCCGCCCACTGCTGAACCGGAATAACTTTCTTGCCAGTCTCCGAACAATCCAACGGAGAACCAAGGAAGAGGAGCTGGTGCCGCAACCGGTGTCGGTCCCATCGACTTACCGTCCTTCGACATCCCAGGGGCTGCCGCAGGCTGTGAATGATACCACGGTCCAGCAATATAGAACTGGAAGCCAGCCCTATATCTAAACGCGTGGTTGAGTGCGTCGCCGACGTTGACCGTACCTGTGAAACCAGGATGGCGGAACAGGATCAGGTTCTCGGCTTGCTGCGCATTCCCCAAGTTGTCACCGGCGCCGAAGTCCGTCACACCTCTACCAAACAAAGCATAGGCCGTGAACGAATTGTTGCCGCCACCAGGTCCAAACTTGACACTATAGATGGCGCCACCACCAATACCCCAAGCCGCGTCGGTATGCAGCGGATTCGTCAGGTTAACGATTGAACCGTTGTTGGCAAAGCCGTTACCGGGATTACCGCCGTTGGAATAACCCTGAGTGAAGGTGCCGCCCTTTTCGTAGTTACCGATTAGGACGAGGGCCAGCTCGCCGACACCGACATTGATGTGCTCCAATCGGACGTCAAACGTATGCTTGAAGAGCGTGCCGATCTGTGGGGATAACTCTGAATCGTTCAGACCGCCAATCCAGGCAGCCCGCAGCTTACCGATACCGACGTCTATGTTAGAGACACCGGCACCATAACCGGACGTATCCAACCAGAAATAATCTTCCGGATCGGTGTTGTAGCGGTCGTAGAACCGGATACCACCCCAGAAGGTGATCTCAGGTGCGGCCTTGAAAACGTTGCTCATTTCCAGGAAAGCCTGGCGGAGAACGAATTTGAAGTCTTGACCGCCAGCTTCAACTCCTTGCGCCGTATCCACGGTGAAGGTGCTGCGGCTTTGCTGGTAAACGATTGCCGGCGTGAAGGTCATGGAAACATCCATCACATCCGGGCTATCACCCAACATGTGGGCCTGCATCCAGGTCAACTCCATGTAGGTATCGTTTTCGTTACCGAGACGTTGACGACCCCAACCAGGCGCGTCCGGCAGGTCAAAGCTGAAATTGCCGCCTCCGCCGTTGCCGTTGAACTGAAAGCCGGCACGCACGTAGGTCGAGAACGTGAAGTTCCTGGTTAACGACTTCAGGAAAGACTCGTCCAGGGTTGGCGCTGCAGCGACTTCCTTACCATCGGCATCGGTCAGCACGCGGGTATTCAGGATCGAGCCGGAGTCAGCTTTGGATTCCAAAGCTTTCATCTCGGATTCCATCGCAGTAATACGATCTTCGTACTCTTTCTGCATCTTCTGCATTTGGGTCTTTAATGCAGAAACGTCATTCTGATTGCTTTGACCACTGTTTTGGTCAGCACTCTGGGCAAAAAGCCCACCAGAAGCCAGCAGCGTAAGGCTCGCAGCCAGCAGCGGTCTTAGACCCGGGAGTCTGGGGAAACTAACCGGAAGACACATTGTTTTGATTTTGTTTACTCCTCGATATTAGGGGGATATGGTTGAAGGGCACTCTACGACTACCGAAACCGGCAACTCTCTGTCGAGAGAAAATATTAAATTTGTTTAAACATTTTTTAGTCTTTCTATGTCACGGAGCGTTCTCTTAGACTTGTTTCGGCAAATGGGCGGACCTTTTCTGGCCTAAAAACCGCTGATCGGTGCCACATACGGGCCTTATAGGACCTATGAGACGTTATGGCGGGCCCCTGGGCGAATTGAGGCGCGAAGCGCTGGAAAGAATTTAGCCCCGCGATTTTATCCCGAAGGGATTATAGGACTCAGCCTGGGATTTTAACCCCAGGTAAACCCATATCCCGAGACCGCCCTCACCAGGCGCTTCGTTCTCGTCCTCGTCGTCGTCGTCGTCCTCGTCCTCGAATCCGGCCACGCGGAGTGATGGAGTATTGGAGTGTGGGAGTACTGCGCCAAGTCCGTATTGCACCCGCGTAGCGGGTTGGGGGTGCTGAAGGGGCGGAAGAGTCGATCTTATGCGCCGGGTGTGAAACGAAAATTTGGGAACGCTCAATCTGCCGCCCCTTCAGGGCGGTTTCGGGATGGGCGTCTTCCCGGGGTTAAAACCCCGGGCTCAGTCCTATAATCCCTTCGGGATAAAGTCGCGGGGCTAAATTCTCTCAGCGCTTCGCGCCTCAATTCGCCCCCTTCGCCGCATCTCCTTGAACTCCTTGAACTCCTTGAACTCCTCCCTGATAGGTATTCTATCGCCGACTAGGGGGGCGGTAATATGACAGATACATTGATTGAAAATCCGTTGAGAGAAGGGCTTGTGTCTCGGGCGACACCTGGCACATGCGCGATCGTTATCTTCGGTGCAACCGGCGACCTTACGCACAGGAAGTTAATCCCGGCCTTGTACAATTTGGCTGCCGACGGTGATTTGCCGCCAGGCTTAAGCGTCGTCGGTTTTGCCCGCCGCGATAAAAGCGATGAAGTGTTCCGGCAAGAGCTTTACGATGCAGCCCGCAAATATTCGCGTCAGCCGATCGATGATGCGCTCTGGAAAAATTTCGCTAGCTCGATTTTTTATCATCGGAGCGAGTTCTCGGACGAAGAAGGTTACCGGCGGCTAGGCGACCGCCTGGCTGAGATCGACCGGGAACGTGGCACGCGAGGCAATCGCATCTATTACTTGTCTGCGGGGCCGGACCAATTTGAGCCGATTCTTACTCATCTGACTGCTACGGGACTCAACCGGACTCCGGATGGCTCTTGGGCTCGGATCATTGTGGAGAAGCCGTTCGGCATCGATCTCGACACGGCGCAACGGCTCAACGCCGCGGTCAACCATGGGTTCAAAGAACAGGATACTTTCCGTATCGACCATTACCTGGGCAAAGAAACCGCTCAGAACATCATGGTGCTGCGATTCGCGAATGCCCTTTTCGAGCATCTTTGGAATCAACGCTACATCGATCATGTCCAGATTACCGCCAGTGAAAAACTCGGCGTCGAAAACCGGGCCGGCTACTACGAGGGCGCCGGTGCGTTACGAGATATGGTGCAGAACCATTTGTTGCAACTCCTCTGTTTGATCGCGATGGAACCGCCGACGGATCTGAGCGCGGATTCAATTCGAGATGAGAAAGTAAAGGTGCTGCGTTCTCTGCGCCGAATCCGCGGTGAAAAGGTTTTTCGGGATGTGGTTCGCGGCCAATACACGGACGGTTCGATCGATGGTGAAACCGTAGTGGGTTACCGGCAGGAAAAGAATGTCAATCCTGGGTCCATGACCGAGACCTACGTCGGGCTCAAAATCCTGATCGATAATTGGCGTTGGGCGGATGTGCCTTTTTACGTCCGGGTGGGCAAACGGTTACCCAAAGGCGGGACAGAGATCGGAATTCATTTTAAGAATGCGCCGGGCGTTTTGTTCAATCGGGAGCAACCCAGCGGCCGCGACGGAGCCCAGAACGTTCTGGTGATTCGGATCCAGCCCGATGAAGGCGTTTCGCTTCGCATCCAATCAAAGGTACCGGGAGCGAGTGTTCGGATTCAGCCGGTGAAGATGGATTTCAGGTATGGCACCTCTTTCGGTAAAGCCAGTCCGGAAGCCTACGAACGCCTATTGCTCGACGCCATGGCCGGCGATGCTACGCTTTTTGCCCGCCGCGACGAAGTCGAAGAAGCCTGGCGGTTTATCGATGACATCGAAGCGGCCTGGCGTGACCACGGTAACGAGAAAAACCTCGCCTTTTACTCATCCGGCAGCTGGGGCCCAGCGGAGGCGGAGGCGTTGATTGAGCAGGACGGGCGTGATTGGAGAAGGCTCTAAAGTGATCAGTGATCAGTAATCAGTAATCAGTAATCAGTAATCAGTAATCAGTAATCAGTAATCAGTAATCAGTAATCAGTAATCAGTAATCAGTAATCAGTAATCAGTTTTGATCGGCCTCAAAAAAGTCAAGAAAATGGAACTTGAATACGCACGTAGTTTTCGGGACTTGCTCGTCTACCGGCGTGCATTTCAGGCGGCAAATAGGATTTTCGAGTTTTCCAAAGCGTTTCCCGAGGAGGAGAAGTATGCGCTTACTAGTCAAATCCGTCGATCCTCGCGGTCGGTTGGTGCACAAATCACCGAAGCGTTGGCAAAGCGAAAATACGAGAGACATTTTACCAGTAAGCTGACTGACGCGGACGGCGAACAATTGGAGACGCAACATTGGACCCGGGTCGCATTCAGCTGCGGATACTTGGAGGAGTCGGTGGCTCGCTCGGTGATCGCAAGTCTGGAAGAGATCGGGCGATTGCTGCAAGGGATGATAGAGAAAGCCGGCGCATTTTGTTCGGTCTCAAAAGTTGCTGAATTCTTCTTTTATGTATTTCGGCGCTGATGCAGACGATCCCTTAATTTCTCAAGAGAACGCCCAAATCTGATTACTGAGTTACTGATTACTGATTACTTTCGAACCACCCCCCAAGCGCTAACCACCCCCCAACCCCCCCACAATGTCTTCCCTAAAAGATATAGCACGCGGAATGCCGATCGAGATCGGCAAGATAAATCGAAGTTTGACCCAGCTCTGGGAACAGGAGGGAGATCAGCTGGTCAAAGCTTCTCTAATTAACTTCGCCGTTTACAGCGAGGCTTCTGATGCGCTGACTTACAACACCAATCTCATGGCCGAGATCACGCGAGAACATGCTTGCCGCGCGATTTTGCTGGCCGCAAATCCGCTTGCTCCGAAACGCAGGATCCAAGCCTGGATCAGCGCTCATTGCCATCTGACCGGAGGCGGCACCCGGGAAGTTTGTAGTGAACAAATTGCGTTTCTTTTGGAGGGCGCAGGGCCGGAAACCATGCGGAACGTCTTATTCAGCCACTTGGATTCCGATCTACCTCTTTATCTGTGGTGGCAAGGTCCGTTCACCGGCAGCCTCGATGTCCAGCTCTGGAGATGGGTTGACCGATTCTTTTTTGACAGTTCGTCTTGGCGTAACCCGAGCCGGCAGATGCAGATTCTTCGCGAATCTCTTGCCGGTGCACGTTCTCGCATCGTGTTGTGCGATCTGAACTGGCGGCGTTTGATTTATCTGCGGCTGGCGATGGCCCAGATGTTTGACCAAACTTGCACCGCGGAGAAGCTCCGCACGATTAAAGAGTTAACCATCGTCTTCCATCCTGAGTATCAAACCACCGCCGTGCTCCTGGTAGCTTGGTTAGCCAGCCAGCTAGGGTGGGAACTGGTCGAACACACGGATGCGGACTTTAAATTTGCTAAGCGTGGAGCGCAGGAAGCGGTCCGAGTGATCTTACAGGCAGTGCCAGGCGAATGGGTCAGCGAGGTCCGAATCGCTTTTCGAGAAGGGTCATTCGATCTCACCTGGTCTGGTAGATTCTTGGAATGCAGTTGGTCCGATTATCAAGGAGTCAAACAACTTTTACCTGCCGGCGGCACCACCGTAGCGGATCTGGTAAACGAAGAATTGGCGCGAGGTGGCGAGCATGTGACTTACCTGCGGGCGTTGGATCTGGCGGAACGACTGTGGAGCTAGGAGCTAGGAGTTAGCAGTTGGCGGTTAGCGGTTTGCAGTTCCCTGTCCCGTAGGGATTTCCTGAAGGTAGCCTGGCATGAAATGCCTGGAAAGCTTGCGCGCATAGCCCCGTCCCGTAGGGTACGGGATGATGGGCGTTGCTAGTCCAGAGGTATTTTTCATCGAGATTGCCGCCGTGCTTCTTCAAAAAGGCTAGATATTCCTCTTTAAACGTTCGGGTCCGATGATGCTCGGACTGCTGCTCAATGTATTGAATCGTTTCTGGGATCTGTGAGATACCGACGCTGAATGCACCATAGCCCTGCTGCCACGCAAAGTTTCGCAACGTGGGAAGGGTCTGATGTATCCAGGCCGACGATCCTGTCTTTATTAACTGGAGGGCCTTTGCAATTGCCATTGTTGTGGGCAGCGCAAGGAGAAGGTGGACATGATCCGCGACGCCGCCGATGCATTTCGGAAAGATTCCGTTCTGTTTCGCGATACCACCCATGTACGGCCAAAGGCGTTCTCTGATGTCTGGCGCTAATACCGAAGCGCGTTCTTTTGTGCTGAAGACACAATGGATGTTTATGCACGAGAAGGTGTTCGCCATGCGGAGTTTTATTTAGACGAACAAATATAAAACACAACAATATAACGTTGTTTAAGTCGTAAAGATTGGCTGGCTGAATGGGAGCCTGTTCCACATTTTGCATGAATCGCCTGCTGCACAATCCGATCGTACCGTTCCCTACGGGACGGATCCGATAGGGGCGCGTTTTCCAGGCATTTCATTCCAGGCTACCATCGTGCAATCCCTACGGGATAAGATCCGAGAAACGTGACGGGATATCCCGAACATTGGCAACACCGCCCGTGCCGAACCGAACAACCTTGTATTCCAACTTGCAGATCCCAATAGGCTTGTATTCTGTTTCCCTGCCCATCCCCCTGACCCGCCAACGGCTCAACTCCCAACTGCCAACGCCAACCGCCAAACGTCAAACGCCAACCGCCAACCGCCAACCGTCAAACGCCAAACGCCAAACGCCAAACGCTAACCGCTAAACGCCAAACGCCCCCCACGATGAAAACGACCACCTCCCTCCAAACCGTCGACTCGAACCTGAAACCCTTAGTGGATGCTGCACTGGAGCAAAGCGGCGGGTTACTCCGGTTGGCCCCTTGTTGGGTGCCGAGGTCGTTCCTTCAACCGGGCCGGCGATTAAAACTTCATCCCGACGATCTCTATGCTTACGGACTGGACCGGGGCGGAATCGACGAACGCTGGTTCGGTTCCACGACCCCGGCCGCCAATGAGAATCGGACTCCGGACGAAGGTCTGAGTTACTGTGTATTCGACGGGAAACGGTTTACCTTGGCTGACGCGGTTCAAGAATGTGGAGCCCAAATCATCGGTGAACAGATTTGGAACAAATATCGCCGTTGGCCGGTCTACTCAAAATTCTTCGATAATATGGGGCCGATCCCGCATCACATGCATCAATCGGCTGAGTTTGCCCGACTGGTCGGCCAGGAAGGCAAACCGGAGAGCTACTATTTTCCGCCGCAACATAACCAGGTGGGAAACAACTTCCCGTATACGTTCATGGGTCTGGAACCGGGGACGACTAAGGATCAAGTGAAACAATGCCTGGAGAATTGGAACCTTGGCGATAACGGGATCCTTGATCTTTCGAAAGCATATCGTTTGAAACCCGGCTCCGGCTGGCTAATTGGGCCGGGGCTTTTACATGCTCCTGGGTCGTTGGTTACCTATGAACCACAATGGGGTTCTGACGTATTCTCGATGTTTCAGTCGCTGGTCGAGGGCCGTGAAATTCCTCGCGCTTTGTTGGTGAAGAATATCCCGCCGGAAAGGCATTTCGATCTCGACTTTATCGTGAGCGAGTTGGACTGGGAGGCCAACGTTGATCCCTATTTCAAAGAAAATCATTACCTCGAGCCAGTCCCCGTCGCTAAGACTCAAAAAGAAGGCTACATCGACCGATGGATCGTCTACGGAGAGATCGGCGGGGAACAACTCTTTTCGGCGAAAGAACTGACCCTTGAGCCCGGCGTAAAGTGCACCATCCGCGACAACGGAGCTTACGGGCTGACCGTGGTGCAAGGGCGAGGCAAAATGAACAATCTGGTTTTGGATGCGCCCAACATGATTCGCTTTGTGGAAATGACCGACGACGAAGTGTTTTGTACCGAGGCCGCCGCTCGAGCCGGAGTCGGTTTCGAGAACACAAGCGAAGTAGAAGACCTCGTTCTCCTCCGCTATTTTGGCCCGGGTGTGAATCCCGAAGCACCGCGGCTTTCGGGTGAGAGGTGAGAGGTGAAAGGTGCGCGCTCGGCATCCCGAGCGTTCCGCCATTCGGCGCGTTTCTCCCGTGGCTTCAAGCCATTTGAATTGAAAAGATCGAGCAAACGCCCCACGCGGTCACCCGTCCCATAAGTCTCATAGGTCCTATAAAGCCTGTCGCGCCGTAGGCTTGGCGAAGGCGGATCCCATCCGTGTGCGGCTGCACGTGTTCGCCGCGTCTCTGTGTTCCCGGCGCTGAACAATTGTACACGGGCTTGACGTCATGCACGGATTCTCTATTTTCCTTACTGCAACCCCCCGTTTTGGAATCCCCAGAGTTTCGTTTTGGCGGCGTGATAGAAAGTTCTGCCCCGGTTCGTAGCGTTCCCGGTGATACCGGCGTTCGTTGCGTTCCCGGCGCTTGTCCTTCTCTGCGAGTCCGCCCAACCGAGCCGAGATCTCTTGGGAAACAACTGCAAATAACAAGTCTATGTCAAAGGATCGCTCCCAAGAGCATTTCAAAGAACTGACTGCCGCGTTTGTAGCGGGCAGGATCTCCCGGCGCCATTTTATTCAGCAGGCGGCCAGGCTTGGCATTTCTGCGGCGTTGTTAAGCCGCATCTTGCCGCACGCCTACGCGGCTGGCGATAACCTGGTAGACTCGGCGCCGGAAGCGCCTAACGAATCGCCGATCACGAAGGAGCGGATCGAGTTCCTAAAGAAGAAACCCTACAAGGGCACCACCATTAATGTGCTGGTATTAAAGGCGACCGTCGGAGACGGCCTGAAATACTGGGTGCCGAAATGGGAAGAAGAGACCGGTGGCAAGGTAAACGTCGCGGAAGTCCCGATCGATACGTTGCATCAACAGATCTTTTCAGACCTGCAGACAACCCATCGGTACGACACCTACATGACGGGTTGTTGGTTCTATGGTGATTTCTTTGTGCCCAAAGAACCTTATATCGTCCCCCTTGAGCCCTTTCTAAAGGATTCGAAGTATCCCTATTGGAGCCCGGACGATTGGATCCCGGCCATGAAAACGCTCTATACCTGGGAGGATAAAGTGTATGGCGTGCTCTTCGACGGTGATTGCCAAATCCTGTACTACCGGAAGGACATCTTCGATAAGCCGGAGAACCAGCAGAAGTTTAAGGACAAGATGGGGTACGATTTTCCGAATCCGCCCAAGACGATGAAGGAGATGCACGATGTCGCCACCTTCTATACCGGTTGGGATTGGAACGGTGACGGCAAAGAGGATTGGGGGATCTCGCTACACGCTAAGGTCAATGAGCAAGGATTTTTCCATTTCCTGACCCTGGCTGCCTCGTACGTTTGTTCCCCGAATAACAAATACTTTTGGTTTAATCCCGAGACGATGAAACCTCTGATTAACTCGGAAGGTCATCTCCGGGCCCTGGAAGACTACGTCAAGTTCCTGCCTTGCGGGCCGAAGGAAGCAATCAGCTGGACGCTCGGCCAAGGCTGGAATCTGTTCCTCTCCGGTCAGGCAGTGATGGAGCCTACCTGGGGCGATTTACCTACATTTGCTCAGGATCCGAAACAATCGAATCTAAAAGGCAAAATAGGCGCTGCGATCATTCCGGGAACACCTGAGGCTTACGATCCAATCAAAGGACAGTGGGATAAATTCGATCTTAACAACGTTGGCAACGTTAATGGCGGAACCTGGCATTGTGTGATCTCCCGGTTCTCCAAGAAGAAAGAAGCCACTTACGATTTCCTGGCGTTCATGGCAAACAAGCCGAACGCGCTGTACAATTGCACGCACGGTTTCACCGGGGTGCAGCCCGGAATGAAGTTCGAGTATTTCCCGCCGGTCGGGACGGGGAAAGTTGAGGAGTGGGTGGCCCAAGGTTGGGACGCGGACGACGCTCAACGCTATCTGGCTGCCTACTATCAAAATCTCTCCCTGCCCGTGCAGGAGTCTTATTTGCGTATCCCGGGGGCCGCCGAGTATTGGCATGAGCTCGATACCCGAGTTTCCGGAGTGCTTGCCGGTCAGACCCAACCGAAAGCGGCGCTTGATGACACCGCTCAGGCTTGGGAGCGGATTACCGATCGGTACGGGCGAGATAAACAAAAGAAACTTTATCAAGCTTCGTTCGCCTAAGCCTGCTAATCGCCTCGCGGCGCATGCCGCGAGCCTGATTCGCAGGCTGCGGCCTTTAAATGGACGCGTCCGCGTCCATTTAAAGGCGGGCCGATAAAAATGGAAGATCCCGTAGGGATTGGATGAGGGTAGCCTGGCACGAAGCGCCTGGAATTGTGGTAGATGCGAGATCCGTCCCGTAGAGAACGGTGTGATTGGTGAGCCCGTGGAAGGTAAATCAATGCCGAAAGGGTTTCTCATAAACCTTCATACAGTCCCTTAGGGACGAACGATTAGGGCATAATGGAAATCTCATCCGCCCAAAACAAAGCCGAACGAGCATTTAAGTACACGCTGCTAGCTCCCGCGGTGATCTGGGTCATCGCCTTAACTTTCTTCCCGATCCTAGCGGCGGTGCATTACAGCTTCGCCAACTATGTGCTCGGGGAGGGGATTACCGGCTATGTCGGTTTCGACAATTATGCGCGCCTGCTCACGGATTGGAACTTCTGGTATGCGATCTTTATCACGGTCCTGTTTGTCGGGATTACGGTTCCAATCGAGGTCTGCGCGGGATTTCTGCTCGCCTGGATTATTACCATTGGGTTGCCCGGAAAAAGCTTCTTTCGGCCGATCCTGACCGCGCCGTTGTTCACGATGGAAGTAGCCATCGGATATCTCGGGGTCACTCTATTTACCGATCAGGGTGGTTTAATCAGCGGTTGGCTGGCTGCGCTTGGAATTCACATTCCTTGGCTATCGACTGCCACCGGCGGACTAGCTGCGGCGATGATTTTGGACGTTTGGATCTGGACGCCATTCGTCTTTTTGATGTCTTTGGCCACACTTTCAGCCATTCCCACCGACATGTTCGACGCGGCTCTACTGGAAGCGAAAAGTCATTGGGAAGTCTTTTGGCATGTAGCCGTGCCCCTGGCCTGGCCGGTACTGACTATCGCCATTCTATCTCGCGTAATTGAAGGGATGAAGGCTTTCGGTCTGCCCTACGCACTCACCAGCGGCGGCCCCGGCACGAGCACGCAGCTCTTCAGTATCATGGCCGATCTAACGACGATCCAATTCACCGATTTCGGTCGTGGATCCGCCATGGGAATTCTTTACCTCATCTTAGTTTCAGTGGTGATAACCTATTTCTTTAAACAGATGCGCAAACGAATCGAATGAAGAGTAATCAGTTGGTAGGGCGAAAACCTCGGCGCGCTGAGGGCGTTACTAACACGCTGTATGGATCGCGCCGGGTTTGAGCCGCGCCGTGTGCATGGATTTTCCAATCATATGCCTAAACACAGACACTGGGTTCGCGACAATTCCGATAGATTCCGGCCGCACGACACAGCTCAAATCCGGCGCGAATTAATGATAGTAAATGGCACACCCTCGGCGCGCCGAGATTTTCGCCCTACCGACTGATTACTTCGCGAGATGGCCGATTGACATGGAAAACCTGTTGTGGACTAACTCCAAGAAAGGCTCGAAGGCCGTCATCATGGTGATCGCCTGTGTGGCGACCATCTGGGTAGTGATTCCTTTTTTCTGGGCGATCGTTAACTCTTTCAAGACCCCAGCCGAAATATTCAAGCCGGGCGCTTTGATTCCATTTCTGCAATTCGCCCCAACGTTAGACACCTGGACTGAGGTTTTGGGCGACCCCCAGGCGTTGAACTGTCTATTCAGCAGCGCTCTGGTCGGGGTGGGCACCACTTTGCTGGTGCTGCTGATAGGAACACCGGCTGCGTATAGTCTGGCCCGGTTTGAGTTCAAGATGAAGAGCCGGGATATCACGCTCTGGTTTTTGTCGCAGCGCGTATTGCCGCCGGTAGTCGTGCTGACGCCGTTCTATATTCTTCTAGCCCAGGTGGGTCTGATTGACACTTGGATCGGTTTAATCATCCTTTATTCCACTTTTAACCTGGCTTTTTGCGTAGTCATTATGCGGGATATTTTCCGCGACGTTAGCAAAGAGGTCGAAGAAGCAGCTAGAATCGAGGGCGCCTCTCTTTGGCAAATCTTTTGGATGATCGCTCTACCGCTTTCCCTGGATGGCCTGATCGTAACGGCGTTTATCGTTTTCGCGTTTTGTTGGAATGAAGCGTTATTTGCGTCAGCGGTTACTTCGCAGCACGCCGCCACCATGCCGGCCTTTATCCTAGCTTCACGGAGCACTCGCGGAGTGGACTTTAATTATGCTGCTGTGAATACCATCTTAGCGATCACTCCGCCGGTCATCTTGTCATTCTTTGTTCAACGCTATCTGGCGCGGGGGTTGTCGTTCGGCGCTGTTAAGGGGTAGCTTTCTTTGAGTAAGAGATAAGCGTTGAAAAGTGGCACGAAGTAATCAGTAATCAGTAATCAGTAATCAGTGATCAGTAATCAGACATTTTCGGGTCAGTTGACGAGCGGCTGGGTTGCACGTCGCGATACGCCAGTTTGTGCACGCTACCGTTTTGGTTCGAAAGCCCAGAATGCTAACCGACCAGTCTTTGCTACGGAACCACTGATTACTGACCTACTGATTACTGATTACTTCGCGGCACCTCTCATCACTCACTAAACCATATTTTACCCACACCCCTCACCAACATAAACAAGTGGCTATTGTCGAGTTAACCAGCGTAATTAAAAAATACGGCGATGTGTTAGCCGTGGAAAACTTTAACCTCATCACGAACGAGGGTGAATTCGTGGTGCTCGTCGGCCCTTCTGGTTGCGGAAAAACCACGACCATGCGGATGATCGCTGGCCTGGAAACCGTGACTGGCGGCGAAATTAAAATCGCCGGGAAAAATGTGGTCGGGATGATACCGCGCGAGCGCGACGTTGCCATGGTGTTTCAGAACTATGCGCTATTCCCGCATATGAATGTTTTCGGGAACATGTCGTTTGGGTTGAGGCTTCGGAAATTTCCTCGGGAGAAGATCGAGAGCCGCGTGCACCACGCGGCGAGCATTCTCGGGATCGAACATTTGTTGCACCGCAAACCGAAAGAGCTTTCTGGTGGCGAAAGGCAACGGGTGGCGCTGGGGCGGGCGATCGTAAGAGAACCTCAGGTGTTCCTGATGGATGAGCCCTTATCGAACATTGATGCAAAGCTGCGGGTGGAGATGCGGGCCGAAATAATAAAACTCCAGCGCCGGCTCGGAGTCACGACCTTCTACGTTACCCATGATCAGGTCGAGGCTCTGAGCATGGGCGACCGCATCGTGGTGATGTCTAAAGGCAAGGTCCAACAAGTCGGAACTCCTAAAGAGCTCTACCAGAATCCGGATAATCGTTTTGTGGCAGGCTTTATCGGAAGCCCATCGATGAATTTTATTCGGACGCAAGTGACCGATAAAGGAACGCTCTCGGCGGGCGAGAATTTTAACATCGCTCTGCCCACCCAGCTGTCGGACGTAGTCCGCTCTAGAGGACTGCGCGAAGTAATTTTAGGGGTGCGACCCGAACACCTCCGGCTGGTAGGAAACGGACAAGCCGAAAACCGGATTCTGGGTGTCGTAGACGTCGTTGAACCACAAGGCTCGACAACGATTCTTCAGGTAAGCGTTGGTGCTGACAGCAAGATCATAGCCCAAGTCAACGAACAATGGGGCCGCCAACCCGGCGAACGTTTGCAGTTTTCCATCCCGCCCGACGCGATCCATCTGTTTGATCCCAGCACGGATCAGAGGGTGGGGGCTGCAGCGAAAGTAATCAGTGATCAGTGAAACAGTAATCAGTGATTGGGGTCCATCATCACAGACCCATCAAGAACTGATTACTGACCTACTGATTACTGATTACTTTCGGCGCCACCTCTGACCGTTCCGGCACGGCCTGCGGTGCGAACTTCTCTCGGTAAAGGTGCTCCAGCACCTTCAGGGTTTCCGCCACATTGCGTTCGATCGTGTATTCGTGACCTCGCTCGGCGCAGGCAGCACGAATCTCGGGCTTTTGGGAAAGAGTGCACCATCGGTTAATTGCGTCAGACAAGGTCGCAATGTCTTCCGGATCCTTCAAAATTTCGCCGTGCACACCGTGCTCAATAATCTCGGAAAAACCGTTGTTAACCGTTGTGATCACCGGTGCACCGGCAGCCAGCGCTTCCAGACACGCATTCGAAAAGGGGTCATATAATGTCGGTAACACGAAAATATCTGCTGCGACCGAGAGCGAATGCATATCCTCGACCGCGCCCAAAAACCGAATCGATTTTGGAGTAAACGACGGTTTTTTACCCTCTCCGGCAACCAGGAGCTTAATATTCCGGTTGTTCAGCTTCAGAACCGCATCGATCGCGAAGCGGAGGCCTTTGCGCTCCCAGCCTGAGCCGGCAAACAGGACGCCAATATCCAGGTCAGTAAGGCCCCAATCATAGCGATGATCCCAACGGGACCCCGGTTTCTTCTTAAAATGGGTGTCCGCGATTCCGTTATAGATGACGGAGATATGAGTTTCCGGATAATTAAACTCAGAGATGATCTGACGCTTAATCATCTCCGAATTCGTAATCACGCGGTCGGCTTTCTTTTCCCCGAGAAGGCCTTGCTCCAGTTCCACCAACTCGTTGTGTTTGCCGTTCATGAAACGGAGCGATTTACGCCACTTGGGTTCAAACGCTTCCCGTTTCTCGAGCCAGATCCGATGCACGCCGTCGCCGGCGCGGTAGCAATCACATTCAATGATCCGCTCAAGACTGAACAAGATTTCGACCGAGTGGCGAGCTTCCGCCACGGCTTTGGCAAAACCCAGGGGAGAGGCTTCCTTGAAGCGGACCAGCTGGCCGTAAGGCCATTCGGCAGCCGGCCATTCCTCGGTTGCAAAAAGAGTCAATTGATGCGCGGCATCCGACAATGCGCGTCCCAACCGCTTCAGGTAACTCTCGGCACCCCCGGTCCGGGAGAACCCCCTACGTACTAGTCCGATCTTCATTTATGTCTGCTGGAGGGGATTCTACAGCATTTTGCGAGGGGAATAAAGAGAAACGGCGGGTTCTGCGTGTCGGCGTGCGGGCGTAACGGCGTGTCGGCGTGGGCGCGTGTCGGTGTAGCCGAGCGGCACCTAAGATGCCGCATGCCGCCTCCGCTCCCGGATGAGACTTACAGGACCCATGAGACCCATGGGTCGCTCCACATTAGTCCCATCAGTCCCATAGGCCCCATCCTTCCGCAACGCCCAGCGCACGCCCATCCGCCCATCCGCCCATACGCCCATACGCCCATACGCCCATACGCCGTGTCGCCTGCCCGCCGTTGACGCCGTTGACGCCGCCCACCACCGGGTTGACCTTTCGCCCCGATCGATGGACCAAGACTTTCTGCCGAAGAGCGTTCTCTACGCGACCTCTGCGCGCATCGGAGGCGTCGGCCTCGACGCGGTTGCCCTGGAAACGCTGCGCGGTCTAGAGGATCGACTCGGGCTCGCGATCGCCTTCGGCTTGCGAGCATCGTCAACCAGTGATGACCTCTCGCCTACGGACGCTTGGCTTAGCCAACGCCATTTAGTGAAGAATCTGAGCTGGCATCCGGTGCGCCTGCTTTCGAACCTGCAAAGCCGTTATTACTACGCTGCCAAGAAACGAGCGGTGGACAGCGTGGCAGCTAAATATCTTCGAACTGGGCGGTTCGACCTTTTTCATGGCTGGTCCGGCGAAACCTTGCAATCGTTGCAGGCCGCAAAATCTCTCGGGCTTCCGACGTTGCTGGAAATCCCCACTTGGCATCGCCAAAAAGGGAGGGTTCTGCCGCCTAAAACGGAGCACGAGCTCGCCATGGAAAAAGCGCCCGTGCCTCAGCGATGGCTCAACCGGTTATTGATCAGCCGCCAGGAAAGCCTAGTGGAATACGAGACAGCCGATCTTTTGCTGGTACTTTCCGCGAAAGCTGCCGAAACGTTCACGGTTTTGGGTACACCAAAAGAGAAGCTCTATCCGATTTCACGCGGAGTCGATGTTAACCGTTTTGTCCCCGGTCCTAAGCCTTCAATTTTCCGGGCGGTGTTCGTAGGCGCCCTGATCAAGCGAAAAGGGGTTCACTGGTTAATCGAGGCATGGCGCCGGTTAAAACTCCCCTCCGCTGAACTCTGGCTGGCCGGACATCCGCATGCCGAGATCCAGCCCTTTCTGAAGGATCTACCGGAAAACGTAAAACTCCTCGGGTTCACCAAAGAGATGGTGAAAGTATATCAAGCCTGCTCGGTTCACATTTTTCCTTCCGAATGCGAGGGCAGCGCCAAATCAACTTACGAGGCCGCCGCGTGCGGGCTCGCTCAGATCACCACTCGCGAGTCTGGCGACGTGGTAGTGGATGGAGAGAACGGTTTGCTGGTGCCGCCAAATAATGTGGAGGCGTTGATGACGGCAATCACTAAGCTCTATGAGAACCCAAAGCTGAGGGAAGAACTAGGGCAACGAGGTCGCGAACGGGTGGTCCAACATTTCACCTGGGACCACTTCCGGCAACGGCTTCAAGGTGCTTACCGTACGGCGCTTAAATTAAAGTCTAGCGAGGTCGCCGCGGCGAGATGATTTTACTAACGAATAGCAGCAAGCGCCTGACTGTCGTGCTCGAAAGAGCGGAGTGCAACTCGGACAAAGCGCAGTACTCCAAGACTCCAAAACTCCAATACTCCGCGCGCCAGAATTCGAGGACGAAGCGCATCGGCGTGCGCAGCCGAAGATGAAATCGATCCTTATTGTACAGCTCAAACGGTTAGGTGATTTGATCCTCACCACACCGGCGCTGGCAGCCTTGCGGGAGGAATATCCGGGATCGCAAGTCACAATTTTGATCGATCATTACAGCCGAGACCTGGCGCCCGCTCTTCAACACATCGACGAGGTCTTAGTCTATGAACGGAAACGTTCGTTTCCGATATGGTTTCAGCTGCTGCAGCGAGAGTTTGATCTCTGTATTGATTGCACCGGCAGCGATCGATCGGCTCTGATCTCTTTCTTATCGAAGGCGTCTCATCGCGTGATTTTCCGTTCGGTCGCCCGGCACCGGTGCCGTTCTTGGGTCTACACAGAGTTGGTCGATGTTTCCGTGCGCAACTGCCACACGATCGATCTTTACTTGAGCCTGGTTCGGTCGGGAAAAGATACACCTAGACCCGGGTTGGAACTCTCCTTGCCGGACGCAACCGTCAGTTCAGCTAAAAAAGTGATGTCAAAGCTGGGTGTCTCCGGACCGTTTTTTGTGGTGCATCCAGGAACTGCCCGGCGAGAAAAGTACTGGGTACCAGAACGTTGGGCCGAGGTCCTTCGCTACCTTCAGGATCGCTTACAGCTTCCCGTTGTCATTACTGGGGGTGCAGATTCCGAAGAATCGAAGCATATCGAGGCAATAAAAGGCTTTCTCGGCCCTGAATTCCCGGTTTCAAATGTGGCCGGCCGGCTCGACTTTCTGCTGACGGCAGCGTTGATTCGTGAAGCTGCTTTTTTTATCGGAGTCGATACCGCGGCCGCCCACGTTGCCTCTGCGTTCAAGCGCCCAGAGGTCGTTCTCTTCGGGCCAACGAATCCCTATCACTGGCATCCCACCCATTCGCGGAGCCGAGTAGTGAGGGCCGGCTTTGGTCACGATTACGAGCCTCGCAATCCGCGAGAGAAAGGCGGACCGATGAGTGAGCTATCGACCAGCACGGTAATTGATGCTATTGAAAGCCTCCTGGGGGCAGGAGCTAGGAGCTAGGAGCTAGAATCCAGGAGCTAGTAGGGGCGGTCTGCCGCGGACCAGGACCAAAAACTCATTTGAATCGTTAGAACGATTACCATTGATGGACCAATTGATTGAAACAGAGTGGTTAAATGTGGTCGTCCCAGCTGGAATGGCTATCCTCCTAGCTCCTAGATTCTAGCTCCTAGCTCCTTTTTTAATGAGTAAACCGAAATTTTCCATTCGCGAGATGATCCGGACCGCAATCGGTCCGTACCGCGAACTCTATCCTTTTCTCAGGCCTTACCGGTTCCAGTTTACCCTGGCGCTGGTCTCTGGAGCATTGTTTGGAGCGGCCACCGGTCTTTTTCCCTTGGTGATGAACCAGGTGAATAAGTACGTATTTCCACAGGGGCACGACAAAGGAGCGATTTTGGCTGGAACGGACACTAGCACAGGAGCTGAGCTGAATGTCGCTCTGCTTTATTGTTCGATAATTCCGTTCATTTTTATCGTGCGCAGCGCATTCGATTTCCTCAATAGCTATTTGATGGCTTGGGTTTCCATGCGTGTGCTGACTGATCTCCGCTGCAAACTCTACCGGCATATCCTTTCTCAATCACTCGAGTTCTTTAATCGAGAGCGCGCGGGCAACCTGATGTCACGGGTGATTAATGATACGCGGCAGGCGCAAGCGGCGCTCACCAGCGTGAGCAGTGATCTGATTAAGCAACCGATCACCATTGTCACCGCATTGGGTACGCTGCTCTATCTCGATTGGAAATTTACGATCGGCAGCCTAGTGTTATTTCCGGCCTGTCTAGTTCCGATTCTGCTCTTCGGCAAGCGGGTTAAGAAACAGGGCAAGCTCGAGGAGCAAAAAGTCGGGATCATGATGACCACGCTCCAGGAAACGTTTGCTGGGATTCGCGTGATCAAGGCGTTTGCCCGGGAAGACCGGGAGTCGAAAGCGTTCAACCAGTTGAGCGAGGATAATTTTCGCAATGCCACCAAAGTGCGCAAAGCCATAGAGATCGTGAGCCCCTTAGTGGAAGCGGTCGGCGCGGTTGGGGTTGGGCTAGCGCTTTTCTATGTGTGGTATTTTCATTTGAGCGCTGCCAGGCTTCTCGCTCTGCTTGCCGCGATGTTTTTCTTATATGACCCGGCAAAAAAACTGAGCCGCATTCATTTGGTGATGCAGCAATGTTTTGTGGCGACGACGAATGTGTTTGAAATCTTGCGGATGAAACCGGCTATCGAGGATCGGCCGGACTCAATTACGATTGCTGAGAGCAAGGGTGATATCCGCTTCGAGAACGTGACGTTCCGTTACCGTCCCGAATTGCCGATGGCGCTTCGCAATCTCAATCTGCAAATTGCGCCTGGGAAATATTTTGCCTTAGTCGGCGCCAGTGGAGCAGGGAAGAGCACGATCTTATCGCTCCTGCTTCGTTTCTATGAACCTGATTCCGGCGCTATTCTGCTTGATGGCAAAGACACTCGAACCATCACCCAAGAATCATTGCGCAACCAGATCGGCATCGTGACCCAAGATACAGTTCTTTTTCACGACAGTATCCTGAACAATATCCGTTATGGCCGTCTGAACGCGACCGAGGAAGAAGTGATTCTCGCAGCCAAGAGCGCCTACGCGCACGACTTCATCATGCAGCAACCGAACGGTTATCGCACCGTCATTGGGGATAAAGGTTGTCTTCTGTCTGGCGGCCAGCAGCAGCGGGTTTCAATTGCTCGCGCCTTGCTAAAGAACGCTCCCGTTCTCTTGCTGGACGAGGCCATGTCCGCTCTAGATTCTGAGGCTGAGCGCGAAATCCAGGCGGCCCTGGAGCGGCTAAGCGAAGGCCGGACGGTGATTGCTATCGCGCATCGACTTTCCACAGTGTTAAAGGCCGATCAAATCATCGTAATGGATCGCGGCGAGATCCGTGAGATGGGAACCCACCGGCAATTGCTAGAGACTTCGACCCTGTATCGCCGGCTTTACGACCTGCAATTTAATGTCCAGGCCGAAGAGCTGGCCGATGTGGCGTAGGGTTAGCAGAACGGTGCGCTTGGCTGCCGCGCAAAAAACGGGACCAGCTCCGTAGGAGCGACATCTTTATAGCCACCGATCCAAAAAGAACGGGACCAGCTCCGTTAGGAGCGACATCTTTATAGCCACCGGTCCAAAAAAAGCGGCCAGCTCCGTTAGGAGCGAAATCTTTATAGCAATCGTCCGCAAAAAACGCGGTTAGCTCCGTTAGGAGCGGCATCTATTCCGGCTGCACGGGCTGAAACGTGTATCGCTCATCGTGCGGCACGTTGAACCGCTTCAAGAGTTCGAGGTATTCCTCTCGGAAGCTTGTGCTGCGATGATGCTCTTGCTGATTTTGAATGTATCGAATGACCGCATCTAGCTGTGAATGAGAGTAAGAAAACGCTCCAAAACCTTCTTGCCAGGAAAACCTCCCTAGCACCCATCGCTGATCGTTGATGAACCCAGATGATCCCGCTTTTACGTCCCGGACCAAATCGGAGAGCGCGACATTTGGCTTTTGCCCGATCAGGATGTGAAAATGATCCGGCATGTTATTGATTGCTATCAGCTTCTGACCTTGTCCAGAGATGATGCCGGTCATGTATTTTTGAAGCTCATCGTTATGCTCTGGCCGGATTAGGCTTTGCCTTCCTTGCACGGCGAAAACAATCTGGACGTAGAGCTGGGTGTACGTATTCGCCATGTTATGCCGCTCCTACGGAGCTCGCGTGAATTTTGGACGTGGGTTGCTATAAAGATTGCGCTCCTACGGAGCTGTTACCTGGTTTGCTGCCTGAAAACATCAGCAGCTCTAATTGGGAACATTCCTTTCAAAACCCAACTGACCCACTTCGAACGGCATTAGGCTCCCGAGAGGCGCTGCGCTTTCCTGGCATTTGACCGCTACATCTCCAGAACACCGCCGCGCGATGCGCGTTCACCGTGCCATACGCTCGCGCACACTCTCCGGCCCGCCCAGTACCCCGCGCCGGCCCTCGTTCCGACGAATCAAACCGTAACTTCCGTAAACGATCGAAAGCTTGTTGTACCTCCGGATTGGAAATGTATTTCGGCGCTTGTTCGGCAAATTTCGTACCGATGGCATTCAACTCGGGCGCAAAAGCAACGAGTCTCTCTTGGGCCTGGTCGCACACCGGTAGGGAACCGTTACTATGGCTTTGATAAAGGGCTGTTACTTGCGGGCTGAGTTCGCGAAGTGTGGCGGTTAATTCTTCGGTTGCTGAAGTGAAAACGTTGACGGCGTCAGCGAATTGATGCGCATCGCTTGCCTGGTCGAGCTTCTGGCCGGATTCGTGTATTGCCTGAATATATTTATCGACGGCATGGCCGTAGTCGTCGCAAGGATCAGCCAGGCTAGAGCCTGCCATCAATTCCAAGGTAATAAATAACATTATCCGACCCATGTTATGATTACGGCAACTCTCTGTAACAGCCCTCAGGCTGTCGGTCAACTCAATAGCAAGTTCAGATGATGTTTTCGCCAATACCGGCACAACCCGGTAATGCTCATGGCGGCCGGGTCCGCCTGTTCGTAAGCCAGACGATCCGGGGGAGAAGCTCCGGCGGCTAGCAATTGATCCTCGGTGAAACGGCGGAATTCGGGGAGGATTTCCTCTTCTGATTTGCCTTCCAGCATTCGCTCTTTAATCCAAACCGCCCAATCCGTTAGCCGGGTCTCCAGTTCTGCCAGATGGACCTCCGGTGTCGGCCGCAAGCCGTAGTGAGTAAGAAGGAGTTGTGTCGGATTAAGCGCACGAACCCGGTTCAATGATTCTTTCCACTTTTCGATGTTTACGTCCGGTGGAGGACAAGGCGGGAATATCGGCCCTTTCCCGATGACGACACCGGCAACGTCCCCGGCAAATAAGGTTTTGTCCGGTTCGAACCAATAGGCGTTATGATGTTGGGCGTGCCCGGGTGTTTCCAAGACGTTCAGTTTCAAGCCTGAAACCTGGATCTCCTGGTTATCGGCCGTGACGGCAACCGAGGCCTCTGGGAGCCCCTGAATTTCGCCCCAAAGATACCCCATTTGTTCCCCATAAATTCGGGTCGCGCTCGCCACCAATTTCCCCGGATCGATCATATGGGGCGCTCCGATTGGATGCACGTGGACGGTAGTCCCGAACTCCCGCTGCCACCGCCAAGCGCCGCCGTTATGATCGAGATGAATGTGGGTCGCCAGCAGGTGTTTGACATTGTTCGCACCTAATCCGCGCTGATTCAGTTCGCGAACCACATTCTCGAATACGGTTTCCGGCCCGCAATCGATCATGATCAAGGTGCCGTCTTCTGCCTGGAGTACTGCGACGCAAATCACATTTGGCGTATTTAGATGGAGCGCATCGATCAGGTGAAGCATGGTCCATCGTCGCCAAGGTTGGGAACGCCGTCAACGCACGGGAACGCCGGGAACGCCGGGAACGCCGGGAACGCCGGGAACGCCGGGAACGCCGGGCGATCGTGAGTTCGCTAAAGCGAGTGTCAAGGCCGTTTTTTTGCGTTCATTCGAGCAGTTTTGTGTGACGCCATAAAAATCGCGGATAACTCGTCTGCCTCTTGTAGGAGAGGGTTTACCGATTCACAGGAGCTCAATCGAGTATCTGGCAGAAACTCCAGCCAAAAAGCGGTCTCGTCTACTTCCTCCAAAAGCGATGCTCAGCTTCGATATAAAGTCAGCTCTGGAGCGTGAACGCTGGGCTGCCCGATAGTTCGCTGCCGCCGAGGAAGCAGCCTTGGCAAGTTGCGTCTGAACAACCCGACCCTTAGGGCTTTGCGGGATTTCGTCGATCAAGTCAAAGACCCTCACTGCAAATCGTTTTGTTCTGTCTCGAAGATCGTTCATAACTTAATAGTGATACGTTGTGATATATCGTCAAGAGTATTCATCCGCTTCTTCCCATTTTCTCTGATTACTCGTTTTCTGTTGAGCATTCTCACAGATTCGCCTCGCTCTCGAAGTTCCCGGCGCTCCCGCGCGTTCCCGGCGTTCCCGGCGTTTCCACTTGCCTCCTGCCTCAGACCGCCAAAAACTCAGAAATGGATTTCAGTACGAAAACCGTCCTTGTCACCGGAGCTGGAAGCGGAATTGGTCGGGCCATTGCTGAGACCTTTTCGCGCCTTAAGGCTCGAGTGCTTCTTCACGATATCAATCCAGCCGCCGCAGAGTTGGCGGGTAAGATAGGCGCTGAGTTTTGCTCCGGCGACCTGAGCGATCCCGCCGCGGTTCGCCAGCTGGCCTCCGTGGCCCTCCAGAAGGGTGGGGGTAGAATCGATATCCTGGTGAACAATGCCGGGTTTCAACACATCGCCAAGGTCGAGGAATTCCCCGAAGAAACTTTTATCACGATGACTCAGGTGATGTTGATAGCGCCGTTTCAGCTTATTCGGGCAGTGTTACCCGGTATGAAACAAAACGGCTGGGGGCGAATCATCAACGTGGCCAGCATCCATGCAGTCGTCGCCAGCCCTTTTAAGTCCGCCTACATCAGCGCCAAACACGGTCTCCTTGGTTTGACCCGATGTGTTGCCTTAGAGGCCGCGCCGTTCGGAGTGACCGTCAACGCCCTTTGTCCCGCCTATGTGCGAACACCGCTGGTCGAGAAACAGATTGCGGAGCAAGCTCGTGCCCACGGACTGACGGTTGACGAAGTCGTGCAAAAGATCATGCTTGAGCCCGCGGCCATAAAACGCCTGATCGAGCCTTCCGAAATCGCTGATTTTGTCGTGTATCTCTGTTCGGAGCCCGGGGCGATTATCACTGGGAGTGCCCAGATGCTCGATCTGGGGTGGACAGCCCGTTAAGCCTGCAACTCGGCCAAATGGGCATGCATTTGGCCGAGTTGCAGGCTATGGCGGAAGAATAATCCCGCCCTGCGGGACTATTCTTCCGCATTTTCTGCGACAAAAAGGAGAATTTAGAATAGAACTCTTCTTCAACCCTGGGTTTTCGAGGCCTCTTGTAGGCTTCCTGCCACTAGGAGGATTGTGTTATAAATCTACAGTGAAACTGCAGCCAGACTGTCCCTGCCCGCAAGGCGACGCCTAGCGCCGTGGACAGGGACTGTTTGGCTGCCATAGCCTGCATCGCGTAGAAATGCCCGACGCATTTGTACGCGATGCAGGCTTGCGTACAGAGGGGCAAATCCTTTATCGATAGCCAGTACCACCAGATGAAACATTTATTTCGCGGCCTGAGCGCTTGCCGTTTCGGTCTTTTTTTGACGTTCTTAGTAGTTGGATCGGTGCCAGCGCACGCGGATTTTCTATGGTTCAAGCAACAACAGAAGGCCCAGGTTACGCCTCCCAGCCAGTTGGTCGGTAAGCAACAGCCCGCTGTCATCAATCAAGAAGTTTACGACCGGATGGACGCTAGCAATATGAACATTCTGGTTTCTCTTTCGCGTCAGCGCCTCACGGTGACCGTCGGCCAGGATGTTGCGATTGACAGCCCTATCTCTTCCGGCAAAGCCGCCCGTAGGACCCCCTCGGGCAACTTCACCGTCCTCGAAAAAGATCCAAACCATCACTCAAGCGTTTACGGCAACTTTGTCGATTCGGGCGGACGGACCGTGCGAGGCGGCGTTAGTGCCCTGATCGATGCCGCACCCAGCGGCAGCCATTTCGAGGGTGCGCCGATGAAATGGTTCATGCGCTTAACCTGGGAAGGCGTTGGAATGCATGTAGGAATACTACCAGGTTATGCTGCTTCCCATGGTTGTATCCGGCTTCCAGCCGAGGTTGCCCAGGCGTTATACACCAAAGTCAAAGTAGGTACTCCGGTGAAGGTAGTCGACTAAGCAGCCTGCGCCGCTGGTAAATGCGTCAGGCATTTACCAGCGGCGCAGGCTATGGCAAGAAACGATTCTAACGGCGGGATCTTTTCTTGCGGCTACTTTGCGTTAGCCTGCACCTTCCACAAACGACTTATGCGTTTGTGGGAGGCGCAGGCTCTTGACAGATTTGTTCCCCCACTTGATAGGATTGAATTAATGTCATCTCCCCTCAGGCTTAACTTCTCCAAGTTCCCCGAAGGCGGTTTGCTCATTGTAATCCTGGTTCTAGGGATTCTGCTGTCGATTTTCGGCGGCGAGGTTCAGCGCCCGAAGATGATCATGGGACCCGACGGTCAATTGACCCGCGCGATGGAAAAAGACGCCTCTGGTCAAGAAACGGCCGCATTCGTTAAGGTAAATAACTTCTTTAACGCCGAAACCCTGACCCAGATTGCCAAAGACACCAGCTTCTTCGCGGTCATGGCGGTAGGTGTGACCATCGTGATTATCACCGCCGGAATCGATCTTTCTGTCGGATCCGTCTATGCCTTGGCTGCCGTGGGCGGCGCCATGTTCATGAACCAATTTGGTTCGGACGGGGGGCCGTGGAGCGCTGTGGGAGGTGTCGTGATTACCATTTTAGTAGCGTTGGTTTGTGGAGCTCTCAACGGGATCATGATTGTTGGGTTCAACGTTCACCCATTCATCATCACCCTTGGTACCATGGCGATCTATCGAGGCATTGCCTTTGTTCTGACCAATGGCCAATCGATCGGCGGCTTTCCGCAAGACTTCCGCGACTTTGTCCGGCAAGGGGTAATTGGTGATCTCAGCCTTGTGCCTTTAATTGTGATGATACTGGTTTGCATTGTGGGCGGTATCTTTCTAGCGAGAATGGCCATCGGGCGCAAAGTTTACGCAATTGGCGGCAACGAAACCGCTAGCCGTTATAGTGGGATCAGAGTAGCCAGGGTCAAACTACTGGCCTACATAATCAGCGGAGTCACCGCCGGCATCGCTGCCGTACTGGCGCTGGGCTACTATGGAGCGGCATCTTCCGGGGACGGTCAGGGCTACGAACTAACCGTCATCGCCGGAGCGGTGGTGGGAGGCGCCTCGTTATTCGGAGGTAAAGGCAGTGCGCTCGGAGCGGTGTTAGGAGCCATCATTTTACAGATGATTGCGACCGGCATCGTTATCATCGGAATTCCCCAAAGCTACAGTCAAATCGTAACCGGCGTCGTCGTTATTACGGCAGTATTGCTCGATCAATTCAATCGCTGGATTAGTGATCGACGACTACTAGCTCAGGCGGCCCATATCAAGAAAGAGGTCGTGCAGGCATCGGACAATCCTGTTTCCGTCAACTAGGCTTTCCTAACAACCCCCAAAAATAACATGATCAAGAAAGTAACCCTAACAGTTACAAGCCTGATTGGCTTGTTAGCAGCAACTAGTTTTGCTGCCGAGAAAACATACGTCTTTGGCGTTGTCGCCAAGTCGAATAATAACCCTGTCTTCCAAGCCGCGAAGACTGGGGCCGAAGACGAAGCAAAAAAGCTGAGCCAGGAGAACGGCGTTAACGTTTAGATCGATTGGCGCACACCCAACGAAGAAGATCCCCAGAAGCAAGTGCAAGCGATCGAACAGTTGGTTAACGAGGGTGCTTCCGGCATCGCCGTTAGCTGTTCGGATGCGAACAAATTGACTGACGCTATTAACAGCGCGGTGAAAAAAGGTGTTCCGGTGGTCTGCTTCGACTCGGATGCCCCGAAGAGCAAACGCTTAGCCGACTTTGGTACCGATGACATCGACTGCGGTCATAAGGTAATGGAACAACTCGCCAAAGAGATGGGCAGCAAAGGTGTCGTAGCCATCTTAGCCGGCAACCAAAATGCGCCCAATCTGCAGAAACGAGTGCAGGGTGTAAAAGAGAACGCTAAGAATTATCCTGACATCAAAATCCTTGATACCTTCTATCATAAGGAAACCCCTCAGGATGCAGCGGCTGAAGTAGAGACCGTAATGCAGGCGCATCCGGAAATCACCGGATGGGCGATGATTGGTGGTTGGCCGCTCTTCACGGACAACGCTCTCAAATTTGCGCCAGGTTCAGTCAAGGTAGTCGCGGTTGATGCGCTTCCGGCTGAGTTGGGTTATCTGCGTGACGGCCACGTACAAGTATTGTTGGCCCAACAGGTCTACGAGTGGGGCACCACCTCCGTCGACATGCTTTATGCGAAAGCGGCTCATAACAAGAATCCCGAATCCAGCTTCGTTAAGGCTGACCTGATCCCGGTCACCAAAGACAACGTAGACGAGTTCGCCAAGAACTGGGATAAGTGGCTGCCGAAGAAGTAGCGCTGTCGGTGTAACCTAACATTTGTTGCTCCCGGAGTCGGTCGGCTCCGGGGGCATTTGGTGAAGTAATCAGTAATCAGTGTGTCAGTAATCAGTGAATCCCGCGATTACGATTCTAGTATCCAGGTCCCACGCCTTCTGAATACTGAACACTGATTACTGATTACTGATTACTGATTACTCCCTGGCCACCCCTCACTACTCATTGGTTGCCCAGCCACCAACCACCAGCCACCCGGCACCCCCCATGCCCTTCCTCTCTGTCTCAAACCTTACCAAATACTTCCCTGGTGTTCGTGCGTTGGACGATGTCTCTGTCGATTTCGAGAAAGGGACGGTTCATGCACTAATGGGTGAGAATGGCGCCGGCAAGAGTACGCTAGGCAAAATCATCGCCGGGATTTATACGGCAGACGAAGGAACTATCCGTATCGAAGGAGAAGAGGTTCGGCCGACAGACCCATTGACTGCGCAAAAGCTGGGTATCGCCATTGTTCATCAGGAACTAGCATTCTGCCCGAACTTAAGTGTCGCCGAAAATTTGCAACTCGGTACGATGCCGACCAGCAGGGGGTTTGTTCGGCGAGACCGCTTATTTGAGCGCGCGCGAGAATTGATGCGTGAAATCGGAGTCGATATGGATGTTAGCACTCCGGTCGCGCAACTCACGACTGGCCAAGAACAGATGGTACAGATTGCGGCGGCCGTCGGAGTGAACGCGCGGATTATTATCTTCGACGAACCAACCAGCTCGCTTTCAGTTCATGAGAGTGAGCAATTGTTTAGTCTGATGCGGCGGCTAAAGGCGCGGGGCGCCACATTGATTTACGTCTCTCATCGGATGGAGGAAATCTTCCAGTTAGCTGATACCCTAACCGTGCTCCGGGATGGACGGCATGTAGCCACTGAACCCGTCGCTAACCTCAGTAGAGAAAAACTGATTCGACAAATGGTCGGACGCGACGTGCTGGCTCATCGTCCAAACCACCTCGATCTTGCCCCAGGAGAGGAGATTCTTCGGATCGAGAACCTTTCGTCCCTGGGACAGTTTGAAAACATCTCTTTCTCAGTGCGCCGCAACGAGATCGTGGGAATGGCCGGACTGGTGGGTGCCGGGCGGACAGCGGTCGCCAAGGCAATTTTTGGACTAGATAAACGGGCTACGGGCCATGTGTTCATCAAAGGCGAACCGTTTGCGCTGGGCAATGTCAATCGGTCAATGAAGCACCGGATCGGTTACCTGCCCGAGGACCGAAAGAAGGAGGGATTGGTATTGTCGTTGGCTATCTCGGACAATGTTTCGTTGCCGCACATCGACACGTTCAGCGTGTTTGGATTTGTGGATCACCGCCGAGAGCGTCAGGAGGTTGAACGACTCACGAAACGGCTCCGCGTCAAGGCGCCATCCCTTGATTCCATTACTGCCGGGCTGAGCGGCGGTAACCAGCAAAAAGTAGCGATCGCGAAGTGGCTGGCGAGAAGTTGCGACCTTCTGATTGTTGATGAGCCTACCAGAGGAGTCGACGTCGGCGCCAAGGCGGAGATCTATCAATTGCTCGACGAAGTAACTTGCCAAGGATTGGCCGTACTCATGATCTCTTCTGAATTACCGGAGTTGCTCAGCCTGAGCCGCCGAATCATCGTAATGCGCGAAGGATTTGTAACCGGTGAACTGCCATACGAACAGTTTTCACAAGAAAACGTGCTGAACCTGATGGCCTGATTTGGCGGGGGAATGTTGATTGGTAGGGCGAGGCTCCAGAACGCTGCCCTACGCCTGACGAATTCATCTGTCTGGTGCAGTGTGACCCAAACGCGGTGCAACCTGGCCGAGCCGGGGGTGGCGCGCCGCAACTGCTCGGCCATGCTGGATGTACGTTTGGGGAGAACCGCACCAGAGGCCAAATTCGTCAAGGATCGGGCAGCGTTCTGGAGCCTCGCCCTACCAATCAGCAATCACCCGTTCGACGCGCTCGACGCTTGCTCAGGGCAGGCCTTTCACCAATCACTTCCCCAGCAACCTCTTCCTTAACAAATCCAGCGCCGACTGCGTCACCATCTGCTTAAATGTGGCCCGATCCGTCGGAAAGAATAGGTTCTCCACCTGAGTTGGTGCTTCCGCTGAGGCGAGTCCCACGAACACCGTGCCGACCGGTTTTTCGGGTGTCCCGCCGTCCGGCCCGGCAATACCGGTCGTTGATAACGCATAGGTCGCACCGGCCCGAGTTCGAGCGCCTTCAGCCATGGCCAGAGCCACCTCTTTGCTGACCGCACCGACCCGATTCAATAGCTCCATGGGAACGCCGAGGGTACGCGTCTTTGCTGCATTTGAGTACGTCACATTTCCCTCCAGAAACACCGCCGATGCCCCGGGAACATTCGTGAATCGGTTCGCCAGTGAGCCGCCCGTACACGATTCGGCGACGGCGATGGTTGCTTGTCGCTGGGAAAGCAACTGGACCACAATCGCTTCGAGCTCGCTTCCCTCTTCGCTCACAATGTGATCGTCAAGACGTGCCCGAACGATCTCTGTCCCGCGAAGCACGCTTTGCAAAGGCCCAACCAGCCGAAGATCCAATTCGCCCACCCGGGCGCAGTAACCGAGCTCCAGGTCTTCGATGGCGGCGAGATCTGCACCGATTAGTTCCTGAGCATACGATTCGCCTAAGCCCACCGTCCGAAATAGAGCCGCCGTCAGATTGTTAGTTCCGACTAAGGTCCGAACGACCGGACTTACGTATCGATCAAACATTGGGCGCAACTCCCGAGGTGGACCGGGCAAAAGTATCAGATGCGGCAGTTTTTCGGTGGCGGGGCTTGTCGCGCCGTAGCCTGGCGAAGCCGGAATGTAAAGGCCAGGCGCTGTCCCATGATCGTTAGGTAGCACCTGGGCTCCCTTCGGGACGTAAGCCTGTCTGGAGATGGGATCTGTCAGCCTTAACCCCCGCTTCTCGAATCGCTCTCTTATTTTTGCGAAAATCGTTTCGTCAAACTCCAAAGAACGTCCCGTCAGTTCGGCGACAATTTCTCGGGTAACATCGTCGGTGGTGGGTCCCAAGCCTCCGGTGATGAGGATCAATTGGCACCTGGGCGCGGCTTCAAGGATCGCGTCCCGGATAGCATACCCGTCGGGAACCGTGGTTTGCCGTGAGATACGTAATCCTAGCGAGAACAGTTGTTGGCCGAGAAAGGCCAGGTGCGTGTTCACCACTGAGCCGAAAAGTAGCTCCGTACCGGTGTTGATTACTTCGGCGACTCTTCCTTGTGGAGCAGCGTTGCCTCCGGCGTCGCGATTTCTGGCAAGAGAGTCGTCGTCGTTCACTAGCGGTGAGGTCATGAGTCTTTAACTAACGACAACCAATTGGACACCATCCCGCGATATTCCTGATGTTCTTCGTGCTCTAGGATATAAAGCAGATTGGAAAGGATATGGGCGAGGATTACTTTCGGTGAGACCGCGACCGAGATGGTGGCAATCGATTCATCCCTTTTATCGCGAAGAGCTTTCAGACAATCCCGATAGCGCATAATGCGGCCTCCTTCAAAAGGGTCGAACAATTGCCCTTGGTAACGCACCAGAAAATGCCCGGGTAGATCCACGCCGGCAATCTCGATCCCGGCCCGCTTGCCAACAAAAAGATAAATCAGGGCTAACGATGTCGGTATCCCTCGCCGCGAATCGATGACGCAAGGCAGCAGCGAGTTCCGAATACTGTAATAATCGTCTGAATTGCCACGAAAACCGAGGTAGTTGCCGAAGAAGTCAGTCAGAAAGCCGAGCTGTTCGGCTTCAGAATTAAATATCTGGCTACGGTGCCGCATTTCATCAGACCATTCGTCTAATAATCGCCGGTACCGATCCAAATTGATTCCCGGAAGAAAGACTTTGGCTAGCAACCAACAGATTTCTTCGAGATCGTCCAAGGACGAAATAGAACTGCAGGTTTTCGTGAATTGTTGGCGCGCATCGGTAACCTCAATCTCTGTTACCAGTTCGCGGAGAATTTTAGCGAGTCTTCCGCTAGCCCCGGCCATCAAGTCGAGCAGGTCCGCAACGTTCTTAGCTCCCCCCGCGAGGAGCTGCTCCTTCGTCAATTCGACTGTCGCCGGATCATCATCCAACAACAGCTTAGCGATAGCCTTATGCTGACGGAACATACGGGGGAGTAGGGTTCAGAGTTTGCGGTTTTTTCCGTTCTGGTCCTCGGTCGCTAGAGCCAGGTGAGGCACCACCTCCGGTAGCGGCGACTGTCCATTGAGGCCTAACGGTATAACCCGAATCCATCATTGTCTCGAAGCGACCGGTGTGCCCAGCCTCAACCCGCAGTCGCCATCCGAGCGTTGAGATGGCGACTGCGCGTTGAGGTAAGGATGATCTGTTGGTTCCGGTTCAAAGCTAGATAATTTCACGCCTTTAGGATTCAAGGATCCCGCGTCCGCAGGACCGCTACCCAATCGCCAGCCTAGGCGCGTCGCTCCATAAGTTTTCAAGCGCATAAAATTCACGTTTATCGGTGTGAAAAATATGCACCAATACGTCGGAGTAATCGATAACCATCCACTGGCTGTTTGGTGAGCCCTCTGAGGCCAGTGGCGATAAACCGCACTCTTTGTGGAGACCTTCCCGAATACCAGAACTAACCGCTTTCAAATGTGGCTCGGAGGTTGCCGAGCAAATCACGAAATAGTCGGTGAAACTAGAAATGCCGCGGAGGTCGAGAATAATGATATCCTCTGCCTTCTTATCTCCCGCCAGTTCCGCGCACTGGCGCGCTAACTCCTCAGGGCCGATACGCGCTCTCCATGGTAAAGTTGGTGTTGCTCAATATAACGTTTAACCGACTCCGGAACCAAATAAGTGATCGATTCCTGGTTCGCAACTCGGTTTCTGATCTCGGTGGACGAGATTTCTATCCTGCGCTGGACAACCGGATATTCGGGAGACTGAAACTCTTCTGAACGACTGAGAACGACAAAATAGACCAGCTTTTTGAGCTCTTCGAAGCGATGCCATTCGGTTAGGCGGTAAGCATTGTCTTCGCCGACTAGGAAGAAAAGTTCTGCCCCGGGATCTCGGCTGCGGAACATCTTGACGGTGTCGATGGAGTAAGAAACTCCACCTCGCTCGATCTCAATTGGATCCACCGAGAAACGATCTTCGCTCACTATCGCCAACTGGAGCATGGCCAAGCGATCAGCGGCCGGGGTCGTGTGGTTATGAATCTTAAACGGCGATTCAGCGGCAGGGACAAAAACGAGCCGATCGAGTTTGAACTCCTCCAACGCCTGCCTGGCTAGGATCAAATGGCCGTGATGAACCGGGTCAAACGTGCCTCCGTAAATGCCAATCCTCATAACCATTTAGTCTCCAAACCCCGAATGGACACGACCGGTCGTTAAAAAAAGCCGAACCGCAGAAGAATCCCCCGTCGCTGAAGCCAGAGCTGACGGGACTAAACGAACAGCGAAGCTATGGCGGACAAGCAGCGGATAAACGCAAATAAGGTGTCGTAAAATCCGGGAGGCAGCTTTCCAGAATCTATCTGCGTACATCTGCGTTAATCTGCGGTTGATTTGTTGCTCGGTTTTTTATCATGGTCAACCCTTGGCATTCCCGTATCATGCACCCCAAGCGTATGGAACGAAACCATTTGGGTCAACTGCTGCTGGTGGGAGTTCCCGCGCCGGAGCTAGACGTCGATACCGCAAAATTGTTTCGCAGGATCCAGCCCGGCGGCTTTGTTTTGTTTGGGCGAAACGTAAAATCTGCGAAGCAGCTGCGACAGTTGGTCGACGATTTGCGAGACTTGAGCCAAGAGGAGCCGATCGTCGCAATCGACCAGGAGGGCGGCCGGGTTTCACGTTTGAAAATGATCGGGAACGAGCCCCCCAACGCCCAGCAGTTACGTGAAAAAGGCGATGAATCTCTGATCCGGGTTCACGGTGAACTCACTGGCGAACTCTTACGGCTGTTTGGTTTCAATCTCGATCTCTGTCCGGTGCTCGATATCTCGTTTGACGATGAGGCAGACAACTCGCTGCGCGGCCGCTGTTGGGGGACCAGTGTTCAGCAGGTCGTCCGGTTCGCCGGCATCTTCAATCAGGCGTTGCTTTCGACGGGCGTATTGACTTGTGGCAAACATTTTCCCGGTTACGCCGCCGCCGCCCTTGATCCGCATCATGATTTACCAAAGATCGACCGATCCAGAGGTGAGCTCGAGGATTGCGAGCTGGCAATTTTCCGGGCATTCCGCGCGCAGGTCAGCAGCATGATGATCGGGCATGCTTGGTATACCGCATTCGATTCGGAAAAAACGCCGGCTTCGCTTTCGGCCAACGTAGTTACCCAGCTTCTTAAGGAGGATCTGCGATTCGAGGGGCTAACGATGACGGACGACCTCGATATGGGCGCAATTATCAATGAATCCGGGTTCGCAGAAACAATTTCGCGCGCAATGGCAGCCGGCAACGACATAGCGATGATTTGCCATCGGGTTGCTATGGCGGAGGACGCGATGACGATTCTTGGTCAACTCGACCGCCCCCTGATCGATCGCGCCCTGGCCGCAGTCACGGGTTTTAAGAGCCGACTAGTGCGTCCCGAACCTTTCTCAGAAGCCCGGTTTCAAGAGCTCGACCGACAGGTTTGGGATCTGCGGGTCGCCACCCTCGGACAAGAAAAAGCCGCCCAACGCAGCCCCGACGACGGTAAACGTTCCCCGGTAGAGGTGTATTAGGGGTCAAAGTTCACAGTTCCCCGTTCACAGTTCACGGTTTGCCGTTTTTTCTTCACCGTTGGGCACCAGTGATCGACATAAGTCCCATCAGTCGGTAGGTCCTCCTCTCTGAAACGACAGGTACCCGCCGCGAACCGAGAACTGTGAACAGCGAACTGTGAACGGCGAACCTTCTCTAACCTCGAACGTTGAACTTTGAACTTTGACCCCCTATGGTATGCCAGGATGCTGGCTGAAATTGAACAGCTCTTGGTCGTGCAGGATCACGACACAAACCTTAAAGCGCTACAAAACGAGCTCCAAACGCTCCCATTGGAACGGGAACGGTTGGAAAAACTGATTCAGGATCGGACCACCGCTTTGGACCGTATCCGGCAGCGCTCAAAAGAAATTGAGGTCGAACGAAAAAAACTCGAGCTGGACGCAGGTACCCGGCGGGACCAGATCGCGAAATATAAAACCCAACAGTTTCAGACTCGTAAAAACGACGAATTTCAGGCTATCGGCAACGAAATTGCGCGTCTAGAGCGAGAAATCAACCAAATCGAAGATCAAGAAATTGATCTCATGGAGCAGGCCGAGAAAATCAGCCGAGAGATCCAGAGTACAGACTCCGATTTCAAGGTCGAACAGGCTCAGGTCAAACAACAACTTGTGGCACTTACGCAGAAGGGTGAGGTTCTAACCAAGGCGCTCGAAGACACCAAGGTGGCTCGGCAAAAGGCAGGTGCTGCGGTTACCGATTCGGAGCTGCTGGAGCGATACGACCGCATTTTCCAATCAAAAGGCGGAAGCGCAGTGGTGCCGATCGAGCACGAGGTTTGTATGGGGTGCTACATGAAGAACACCACCACAAATGTTCATCGGGCAAAACTGGCCCGAGAGATAGTTTACTGCGAGCAGTGTGGCCGGATGCTCTACTAATACTCGATGTCTCAACCGTCCCAACGCAGCGGCTGTGGTTGCTGCGGTTGCCTCGGCTGCTTAGGTACGGTTGTATTGGTCCTGGGGCTTGCGGTAGTCGCGCTGGTTTTCCTTTTGTACCAAACCGCTACGAGTGATCGCCCATCCCGGCCACCTAGCCTAGTGGCAAATCCGCAGATCTACGTTTCAGCTCGAAAAAAATGGGACGACTTTAATCGGGATAGCTCTATCCGCGCCCTGACTCTCTCCGATGTTGAAATCAATTCGCTGCTAGCGAAAGCACCCGAGATCGGGTTCCTCGCAGGAGGCGCCACCGTGACCTCGCGCGAAAACGGGATTCAGTTGCAGCTGAGTGTGCCGGTTAAGATTATCCCGTTCTACACAAAATACGTTAACGCCGACGTATTTCTGCGTCCGATCGTCACCGGAGAAAACGTAGATCTCAACGTATATGGAGTCGACGCGGACGGTCGACCGCTGGATGCAACCTCGCTGCAGCGCTTCAAATCGCAGGCTCAGCCTGCCATTAACATGATTCTCACTGGCGCCAACCAATTCGAAGGTCCCCGCGCCATCCACGAAATCCGACTCCAAAGCGGATCGATCGTCCTGTTGAGGTGAGGCAAAAAGGAGTTCAAGGAGTTCGAGGAGTTGCAGGAGTTCAAGGAGAGGAGCCAGGACGGGCGTATGGGCGTGTCGGCGTGGTAGCAGGGCGAAGGTCTCGGCGCGCCCATGATGGACCATTCAGATTACGCGTATCCGCGCCGGATTTGAGCCGCGCCCTGGACGTACCACCCCGTTAGCCTAATCGGGTCTCATAAGGTTGACGGCATGGACCAAACGAGAGGCGCACGCATGGCTCAAATCCGGCGCGGCTTAGCCGGTAAGGTGGTTACCGTCGCGCACGCCGAGATTTTCGCCCTCCCATTCGCCCGTCCTGCCGCTCTCCTGAACTCCTTGAACTCCTTGAACTCCTCGACTATCCGACTTCGGTGGCAAATCAACGGAAGACAAATAGCCAGCCGGGTACAAATACCCGATTTTTCGCCGTCGTCGGGTCCGACGAAGGCGCCGTAAAGAAGCGGGCTCACGAGCTGGGTAAGGAGCTCGCTCCGAAGGACGCAGGCGATTTTGGTGTCGACCAGCTGGATGGCGCAGTTGAAAATGCGGATCAGGCTGTAAGCCGAATCCACGAGACCATACAGGCTATCCAGACCTTGCCATTCTTTGGCGACAAGCTGGTTTGGTTGAAAGATGTTAATTTTTTGGGGGATTCGGTAGTTGGGCGTTCTGCACAGGTACAAACTGCACTGGAACAATTGAAAGAGCTTCTGTCGGACGGTCTGCCCTCGGATGTAATTGTCCTTTTGAGCGCGACCGACGTCGATAAACGGCGCTCCTTTTATAAGGCGATCTCTAAGCTCGGACGATTCGAGCAGTTTGATCGCATCGACACGAGTAAATCCGGCTGGGAAGAGGCGGTCGAAGGATTGGCTCAACATATAGCCGGCCAGAGAGGGCTAAAGTTCCGACCGGAAGCATTAGAGGCGTTTGCCAGACTGGCAGGAGCAGATTCGCGGCAGATCGAGAACGAGATTGAGAAGATCGATCTTTTTCTCAGCGGTGATGGTCCCGCGAATTCGCCAGCCCGCGAGAGAAGGGAAATCAGCCTCGAGGTTGTTCGCCGGCTGGTTGCTAAGACTGCCACCGGCGTGATCTGGGAGTTAGGCAATTCAATTTCCCGCCGGAACTTGGGTGAAGCTTTGGATTTGCTGCAACAACTCTTGTTCCAGGGAGAAACGGCGATGGGCATTCTGTTTGCCGCGATCATTCCAACCATGCGAAATCTCCTTGCCACCAAGGAACTGTGCGAGAGCTACGGGTTAAGACCCCCTCAAGCCCCTTTCCAGTTTGGACCCATGATCAACCGCTTGCCCGAGTCGTCCGTCGCGTTTCTGCCCAGGAAAAAAGACGGAAGCATTAATGCCTACGCCTTGGGATTAGCAGCCTGCGAGATTCATCGGTTTTCTATCCAGGAGCTCCGGCAAGGGCTAAAAGATTGCCTCGCCGCCAATATCCGCCTGGTGACAACTCAGCTGGAGCCGAAACTGATCCTGAGCGATCTGCTGGTTAAGCTCTTAGCCCGGTAGGGACGAGCTCCTGAACGCCGGGATCGCCGGGAACGAGCGTGAGCGCCGAGAACGGTTTTGGCGAAATCAGCGATGGCTGGCTACCGTTCCCGGCGTTGTCGGCGATCCCGGCGTTCAGGAGCCGGTCCCTAGCCGTTTGTGACTCGCCCAGCCTTGTGTTAAGTTTTTGGCGAGATGATTTCAACGTTGGTTTTGAGGGCCTTAGAGCTCTCGATTCTTGCGGCCGCCAATTTAGTGCGGTCAATTCTCTAGCCACTCGGAGAACTTCATAATGGAACCGAATTCTGTGGCCAATTTGAGTTCTGGGTCTTCCGGCAAACGGAAGACGGCGACGATTTCGTCGCGAAGCGTCTTTAGCCGGCTCTGCAATGGCGCGCTGATGGCTTTTGAACAGGTCACACGCGTCGGGCGCCGGCCAAACGTAGGTGCGTTGCTTTCGATCGCCGAACGACAGACCGGGCTAAACGATTTTGGTGACCACCGGTTTTTGGAACCGATGGCCTTTCTATTGGAATCAGTCGAACAGGAAGCCAAATTGAATGCGCTCGGGCGATTCGTTTTCGTTGAACATGTTGTCCAGCTGCTGCGAAATCGGCTTTATCTCGAGCTGGATTGGAAGCTTGATCCTACGATCACTCTCCGGAGAACTCCGAAGCCGGTATTTATCACCGGGTTACCGCGAACCGGCACGACCCTTTTACACAGCTTGCTCGCCCAGGACACGGAAATATTTGCCGCTCCTCTTACCTGGGAAGTCATCTATCCGTCAGCTGCCCAGGGTGAGGAGCGTCGTCGTATTCGCCGGACAGAGAGTCAACTGAAATGGTTCGAGTTGCTCGTGCCGGGATTAAAGCCGATTCATCCGGTCGCAGCCGAGCTTCCACAGGAATGCGTCGCGATCATGAGCCATTGCTTCATGAGCGAAGAATTCGACACGATGTTCGACCTGCCTGGGTACGAGTCTTGGGTGGAGGAACAAGATCAGCGGCAGATTTACGCCTTTCACAAACGCTTTCTCCAACACTTACGCCCGAGAACTTCCGAGCGCCGGTTTGTGTTGAAAGCGCCCGCCCATCTGCGTTCGGTCGAAGCGATCCTAGACGTTTACCCGGATGCGCATTTCATTCACACCCATCGCCATCCAGCCCAAGTGGTGCCTTCCCTGTCGAACCTGGTTGTGACGTTGAAGGGAGCGTTCAGCTACAATATTAACCCGTTCCAAGTCGGGCCAAGTGTCGTGGATTACTGCTCGCGGAACCTGCGGAGATTTTTCTCCAGCATGGAACGCCTCCCCGCCAATGTTTGTACCGACGTCGCTTATCTCGATCTGGTGCGGAACCCGCTGGGGGTGGTGCGCCGGATTTATGCCCGGCTTGGTGAGCACTTGACCCCCGAAGCCGAGGCCAAAATGGAACGGTTCTTAGCGGAAAATCCCCAAGGAAAATGGGGGCGTCATAGCTATTCCTTGGCCAACTTCGGACTACAGCCCGAGGCAATCGACGAACAGTTCCGTTTCTATACGGATCGATTCGATATGGATACCCATTCCTCGAAGGAGACGATGTCAAAGTAAGATACCTAATGGTGCGCGTCGCTTCGAAATAAAAGCGTAGCCCCCGGCGGAATCGTTGGCCTAGTAATCAGTACAGAAACCGGCAAACGCAGGTTCCAGGACTTTAAAAACTGATCACTGATTACTGATTACTTCCCCCCGCAGCGGTGCTGGGGAATAAAAAGGCAGCCCGGATCCTCATATTGGTAGGCCATGATCCGTCAGCTCTGTCTCATTGCCAGTATCGCTATTTTACTAGGTCCCGGCTTGGTCTGGGCCAGTCCACGAATCATCCTCAAGATATGTCAAAGCTTTCTGACGACGAACTCAAAAAGAAGCTAACGCCCGAGCAGTATCACGTAACTCGGCTGGCGGGAACCGAACCTCCGTTTAACAATGCCTATTGGAACAATCACGCCGAAGGTCTCTACGTTGACGTCATTTCCGGGATGCCATTGTTCAGTTCAAAAGACAAATTCGACTCGGGCACAGGTTGGCCCAGTTTTACTAGACCGATCGATGAGAACGCGGTCGTTGCCAAACAAGATACCTCCCATGGAATGACCCGCGATGAAGTGGTCGGCGCTCAAAGTAACGCGCACCTGGGACATGTCTTCGACGACGGACCAAACCCAACCGGCCTACGCTATTGTATGAACTCCGCCGCACTACGTTTCATTCCCGTCGATAAACTCGAGGAGGAGGGCTACGCCCAATATCTGGCCCTCTTCAAGAAGTAGGTTCACAGTTCACCGTTCGCAGTTCGCCGTTCGCAGTTATAGCCTACGAGCGGCGAATAAACATAGGTCCCATAAGTCCCATGAATCCCGTCCGCCTCAGGCCGAAACGCGTAATGATAATCGATCTAAACCGTGAACCGTGAAACGTGAACCGTGAACCGCGAACCGCGAACCCTAACAACCCCATGCGATCCTTGAACTTCTTCGCCGCTTGTTTTCTTAGCAGTGTAATACCACTATTTGTTAATATGAGTGACGCTCAAAATGTGCCCCGGACCGAAACCGCAGTTTTTGGCGGCGGGTGTTTTTGGTGTCTTGACGCCCAATTCAAGATGGTGCCTGGCGTCATAAAGGTTACGTCCGGCTACGCAGGCGGCCACACCGAAAACCCCACCTACGAAGAGGTTTGCTCAGATGGAACCGGGCACGCCGAGGTAATCCAGGTCGAATTTGATCCGGCCAAGGTCAGTTACGAAGAACTGCTCCATAAGTTTTTTTATGCGCATGATCCAACTACCCTGAACCGCCAGGGTGCGGATGCCGGAACTCAATATCGTTCCATCATTCTGTATTCGAACGATGCCCAGAAGCAGACGGCCGAAAAGGCTAAAGCTGCGGCTCAGCAGGATTGGTCTAACCCGATTGTAACCGAGATTGTGCCATTAAAACATTTCTTCGCAGCAGAAGACTATCACCAAGACTATTTCGCCAAGAATCCAACCCAAGGATACTGCCAGCTGGTGGTTTCCCCTAAAGTGAAGAAATTCCAGCAACACCTGGCAGCGGAAAAAGCCCAAGCCGGGAATTAGCCCGGTAGGGCGAAAAACTCGGCGCGCCGACGGCGTGGCTGGCTCTTTACGCTGCTCCGCGCCGGTTTTGAGCCGTTCGGTGAGGTTGCCATCGCCGCCGATCCTGCTTGATCTCGAAATTCTAATCGGCGGAAAGGTGTTTTGTCCGATTCGATCCCCGCTATTACACCCGCCTTCAGTCGCCATATAAGGGCCGCTAGATTGTCTTGGGCATGCAACACGCACGGCGCGGCTCAAAACCGGCGCGGATTGGCCTAACAGAGCAACCAAGTCTTGGGCGCGCCGAGTTTTTCACCCTACCGTTCGTGCATCCTGCCGCGACCCAGCGCTCTTAGCACCTGGATTCTGGCTACTCTCCAGAGATTTCTTTTGCGTTTTCTGCGCTTTTTTGCGGCTATTCCATCTGCGCGATGAAGACCAAGCAATGGGTATTGAGTCTGACGTTAGCCGGCGGGTTATGCTTACCAACATGGCCCGCATCCGCGAAGGAAGAGTCCACCAACACCTCCGGGCGCCAGGTGCTTCCAACCGGGCAAAGCATTTCGCCATTAAGTGCGCCCGGCGCCAAAATCATAGATCTGAATCCGGGTTTAACAGGCTTACCAGATTTTGTCGCCGGAGGTGGCATCACCACCGTGCTTAGTCCCGATCAAAAGACCCTTCTGGTGCTGACCAGCGGGCATAATCTTGTCAGCTTCGCCACCGGCGACAAGAAGTCACTCGACGCTGACCAATACGTTTTTGTTTTCGATGTCTCCGGTGAACAACCTCAGCAAAAACAGGTGATCCGGGTTCCCAACACTTTCGCTGGGATGGCCTTCGATCCGTCCGGACAAAAATTCTATCTGGGCGGAGGTAAGGACGACAACATCCATGTCTATTTGTTGAAGGACGGTTCTTGGCAAGAAGAAACGTCGCCCATCTCCTTAGCTCACAATGGCGGTAACGGACTGCTCCGAAAAGAGACTCCCCCGGTGACCGCGGGTTTAGCGGTGACCGCGGACGGTCAGACTCTAGTGGTCGCTAACATCCAAAACGATTCCATCTCTATCATTGATCTTTCGACGGAGATCGTAAAACAAGAGCTGGATCTCCGCCCTGGTAAAATTGATTCTCGTCATCAGGGAGAAGCTGGGGGCGAATACCCGTTCTGGGTAACGCTTAAGGGAAGCGAGCTGGCCTATGTATCGAGCCTGCGCGACCGCGAAGTCGTAGTGGTCGGTCTCAAGTCCCCGGTCGACTACTTGTCCGACGACCTGTCCGACGAAGCTCGCGCCCAGGCGTCACCAACCAGCGGCTCTGCGAAGTCGGAAGCTCGCGCCCAGGCGTCATCAACCAGTGCCCCTGCGCAGCCGGAAGCTTCAGCGAAATCCACGGCCGCCATCCTGGCCCGGATCAAGGTGGCCGGGAATCCCAATCGGATGCTACTGGACCGCGCCGGCCGTTATTTGTTCGTTGCTGAAGATAACAGCGACAGCGTCGATGTCATTGATACCCGTTCGAATAAGGTGGTGAAATCGATCAAGATGGCCGGCCCGGGAGATGTTTTGCCCGATCGGCTACTCCACTATCACGGGCTTTCCCCAAATAGCCTCGCGCTCTCCCCAGACGAACATGCCCTTTACGTGACCGAAGGGGGGATCAATTGTGTGGCCGTAATCGACTTGTTCTCCGAAGCCTCAGCGAAAGGGGCAGGAACTTTGCAGCCCAAGATAGTTGGTCTAATCCCGACGGCTTTCTATCCGAACTGTGTGTCGGTAAGCGGAGACGGGCAGCGGCTTTATGTGGTTAACGGAAAGAGCCAGACCGGTCCAAACCCTGGCTATTTCGATCGCAAAAATCCCAACCAATATGTGTTAGAACTTTTGCGTTCCTCCCTCTCAACGATCCCGATCCCAAGCAAGGAACAGCTTACCGATACCACCAAGGTGGTGGCTGAGAACAATCAATTTTCGGCTAAGCCACCCGACTCCGATCGTTCGCTGATGACCTATCTCCGGCGCCAGGTCAAGCACGTGATCTACATTGTCAAAGAGAACCGAACCTATGATCAAATTCTGGGCGACCTGGATCGAGGCAACGGCGATCGTTCGCTCACTCAGTTCGGGTTGGCCGTAACCCCTAACTTCCATCATCTAGCGCAACAATTTGTTTGTCTGGATAACTTTTACGATTCCGGAGACGTCAGTGCGAATGGTTGGCCTTGGAGTACCGCTGGTCGGGAAAGCGATTTCGGAGTCAAAGCGGTCGTTCTTGAGTATGCGAAGCGCGGCCTGAGCTACGACTTCGAGGGCACTAATCGGGATATTAATATCGGCCTATCATCGTTAGCCGATCGGGTAGCGGCTAATCCTTTGAATCCGGAAGATCCCGATCTGTTACCCGGTACCGCCGACGTGGCGGCGCCGGACGGACCCAACAGCGCGGACGAGGGGATGGGGTACCTCTGGAATGTCGCTTTGCGAGCGGGCAAGAGTGTCCGCAATTATGGTTTCCTTTGCGATTTGAGCCGATACGAAGAATCGCCTCCTGACCAGATCCCACTCGAACGTCATCCTTTCGACAAGAAACTACAAGTGGCCTACCCCACAAAAGCAGGATTGATGGAGCGGACGGACCTTTACTTTCGCGGCTTTGACGCCGCCTTTCCCGACTATTGGCGGGAGATAGAATGGGAACGAGAATTCGATCGGTTTGTTCGAGACGGTCAAATGCCTGATCTTTGCCTGGTGCGTTTCATGGAGGATCACATGGGTTCGTTCAAAAAGGCAATCGACGGCATCAATACTCCGGAGCGCCAGCAAGCGGACAACGATTATGCCGTGGACAGGTTAGTCGAAAGAGTAGCGGCGAGCCCTTTCAAGGACAACACCATCATCATTGTGGTCGAGGATGATGCCCAGAACGGCGCCGATCATGTTGATGCTCATCGGTCCACCGCTTACGTAGTCGGGCCTCTGGTTAAACAAGGTCAGGTCGTTTCCCAATTTTATACGACGGTAAACGTGCTGCGTACCATAGAAGACCTTTTAGGTACTGAACATCTCAATATTCACACCGCCACTGCCCGCCCCATGGCCGAGATATTCGATCTGAAACAGGAGACCTGGAAGTTCAAGGCCCAGCCTTCAGACTATCTCAAAGATACGGAGTTACCGCTGGCTAACAAAACGGGAGCACTGCATCCAACCCATGACGCTGCCTATTGGGCGGCAGCAACCGCTCAGTTCGATTTTTCCAAAGAAGACAATCTCGGCGACCCCGATGCGTTCAATAGGATCATCTGGAAAGGGCTAAAGGGAGATGTGCCGTATCCCACTCGGTAGGGCGAGGCTCCCGATCTTTCATGAATGTTCAACGGGGCGAGGGGACTCTCCAATCTGCGAATATAGAGCGAGGTAAGGAACACGGCTGATCGTAAGCCCACCGGCCTGGAGGGGAGCCGCTTTTTAGCATGGCAGCTCTATGGGTTGGTAGCAGGCGGCTCCCGGGAACGTCTCGAGGTGTGGCAGTTCTATAGCCCGTTGTATCTGCCGCACGGAATAGGCGCGATGGGCAAAACATTGCGTTGGGTCATTCCCGGGAGCCGCTTGCTACTATCCGATGGAGCTGCCATCTGGTAAAGCGGCTCCCCTCCAGGCCCGGCGTGTTTGCAACCCTGCTGTGTTGCTTTCTCATCCTTCAAGCGCTCTGGCGTTTCTGAGTTACTCGTCCTCGCTTGGCGGTACTGGGCCGAAAGATGGTCGCTGTACTAACCGGATTCCGGCAAGTTCGCGAACGCTGGAAAGAAAAGCTTCCGAGGACGAGGACGACGACGAAGGACGAGGACGATTTGGTTGCGGCTGCAACTGACAAGCCCAATGATCATTAACCAGATGACGGCAGGCGCAGCCTGTCTTAGAGTGGCCGCTCCATGCTCACGATCTCGCAGGTAACTAAGGCGTTTGGGGCAGATGTTCTCTTCGAAGAGGTATCTGTCCAGGTTAACCGAGGGGATCGTCTTGGGCTGATCGGAGCAAATGGTTCGGGTAAATCCACTCTGTTTTCCTTGATCCTCGGACGAGAGGAGCCGGACAGCGGAGGCATCCATCTGCAAAAGACTGCCCGGATCGGGTTTCTGCCCCAGGAAAACGCGCCGGTCGGGGACGAGACCGTTTTAGAGTTGGCAACGCTTCAGGACCGGAGCGCTCTGGATTCGGCAAACGCGGGTGCGAACGGCGAGTCGCCTGAACATGACTTTGAGCGCGAAGTTAAAGCGAAGCGGATGCTCTCGGGATTGGCGTTTCGAGTTAACGACTTTGAGCGCCCGGCGAAAGAGTTCAGCGGCGGCTGGATCATGCGGGCGCATCTGGCGCGTTTGCTGGTGGAGGAACCGGACCTGTTGCTGCTGGACGAGCCTACCAACCATCTTGACCTGGAAACTGTCGTCTGGGTCCAGAAGTATCTTCAAGGGTATTCCGGCGCTCTAGTGTTGATTTCCCATGACCGTGCTTTCCTGAATGCCATCGTAACTAGAATCGTCGAGCTGGATCGGCAGCAGCTCTTTCAGTATGCCGGCAACTACGACGATTTCTTGATCCAGAAGGAGGCTCGACGGGAGCAACATTTGGCTGCGTATAAGAATCAGCAGCGCCGGATCGAACAGTTACAAACCTTCATCGACCGGTTCGGCGCGAAAAATACCAAGGCAGCGCAAGCCCAAAGCAAGCGAAAAGAGATCGATCGAATGGAACGGATCGATGCACCGGAAAAGGACTCGGCGTCAATTCATTTCCGATTTCCCCAACCGGCCCGGAGCGGGGCCAGAGTGATCACTTTAGCTCACGTCAGCCACGCCTACGACGCGACCAAAGTCTATACTGACCTGAACCTGGAGATTGAGCGAGACCAACGAACCGTGTTTGTCGGTCCCAATGGAGCAGGTAAATCGACCCTGCTGAAACTAATAGCCGGAGTATTGCCGGTACAAGCAGGCCGCAGAGAACTCGGCTACAACGTCGAACTTGGCTATTTCTCTCAACATCGGGTTGAGATGTTTGATCTGCGCCGGACCGTTCTAGCGGAGGCCAGCGACGTGAGCCGGCCCATACCCGAGCAAACGGTAAGAAGGCAGCTAGGCGCTTTTCTTTTCAGCGGCGATGATGTCTTTAAGCCGGTCTCGGTTCTCAGTGGTGGAGAAAAGAGCCGCTTGGCGTTAGCAAAACTGTTGTTGGATCCGCCGAATTTCCTGGTGATGGATGAACCCACGACTCACTTGGATATGCGGAGCATCGAAGCTCTGATTTCCGCTCTCAGCCAGTACGCGGGGACATTGGTCTTCGTAAGTCACGATCTGCATTTCATCCGGTCGATCGCGAACTCGGTGCTGCATGTCAGGCATGGCGAGATCAGGTTCTATCCCGGTGGCTACGATTATTTTGTAGAAAAAACGGCTGAACCAAACAAGCAGTCCGAGGCTGGCGCTGAGCCATCTGCACTAAAATCATCGCCGGGCCCGCGTAACCAGCAAAAAGAGCGAAAACGGTTAGAGGCCGAAGCTCGCCAACAACGTTCACAGAAGGAACGCGAGCTCCGCTCTAAGCTGAAAGAAATCGAGACGCGTATTTTGGAGTTAGAAGAACGGCAACAAGGATTAGTGGCCGCTTTGCAGGAGTCGAACGGATCGACCTCCGAGCAAAGTCTCGAGTTAAAGAAGGTTGCCGACGAACTGAGCAGACTAATGCCGGAATGGGAAGGTTTGGTTGAGACGGTGAAAACATTCGGCGAAAACAGCCAGGTTGTGTCTTAAAATATGGCGAGATCGTGAGCCCAAACGCGTGGAGGGGAGCCGCTTTACAGCGGTGCCATGTCTATCGGTATCTAGCAGGCGGCTCCCGAGCATTACCCAGCGCACGCCACGTTTGGTGGACTTTTTTCATCCTGCCCGGAATTTCGCAATCAACCCCGGAAACCGGCAAGCCCGGCAATCGCTCCGGTCGTTTAAACAGAAGTCTTCAAAAATCTGCAACAGCCCTTGTTGCTGATACACAAAATGCGCATGCTGTTGCCCACGAATAACATCCCCGAACAAACGCAAAGCCACGATCTCCAACAGCGTATTCCCGAGCTCAGCGCGAATAGACTTGAACGCGGTCCAGTCCGCGTTGCCTGAAACAGTGAGTAACGGAAACAAAACGTTGGTTACAATGTCTTTGACTCGGGAGGTGCCGATCAGACTAATCCGGCGCGAGGCGGGTGCCGACTGCAAGGTGTAATGAAAATCCCAAAATGGATGCGACAGCTTTTGAAACCAGTTGCCAGCACCGTTTAGGTCGGTACTCAATTTTCTAAAATCTGACCAACCAGCCGCAATTTGAGCGAGCGCGCCCAGCCGTCGATGCGGATGATTGTTTGGTCTGCTACCGCCTAGCCGCCACAGCTCAGGTCGTAATACCAGGTCATGTAATTCGCTTCGCATCTTCCACCAGTGCGTCCATAAAGCGGTTAAATAGCGGTCATCCTGTTGAGCGGTGGAAAGTGATCGCTCCAAAAAACCGGAAAGACCAAATAGGATTGCTTCAGCAACCACTCGATCCGATCGCAGCCTGGCCAGCGTGGCGCGCTGGGCGATAACCAGAAAGGGGATTTTATTCCATTTATAACCGAGAGCGATCGCCAGCGCTTGGAAAAGGGCCTCATCGATTCCATGGATCCGGACGCTACGCCGCAACGCCAATGCTTTCCGTTCTAGACGAATCCTAGCGGCAGTTTCGATGATTTGGTCCAGTTGAGCCTCCGGTAAATTCGAGAGCGGACCGCAGCACGCCCCGGGTTTCGCTAGTGCGGATTCGCTATCCGTTAGCGTCATTCCCGTTGTCTTGAGTTGGACCTGCACTACCTCTCGGTGGTCAATAGTCCTAGTGAAAAAATCCGAACCGGAATTCTGTAAGAAGAGATGTAGAACGACATTTCGAAAAGCGGGGTTGTCGCCATGCCCGTGTCGTTCCCAGTCCGCCACATTGACATCCAGCTCGATATCGCCCTTGAACTCTTGGGCGCCGTCTGTTCGGATGACCGCATTCACAAAGTCAGGTCCCGGTTCTCGATTCCAAAACCCGAATTGAATAACCTCGACTAGCGAACCGTTGGTTGCGCGAAAACTGGAACCGAAAGCTCCTGCGTACCAAAGCGCCTGATACTCCAGCTCCGACCACTTACGGCTGATGGCCGGCTGTTCCTCAACCGCAGAAGCTTCTAATGCGCGAAGATAAAGCGTCTGGCAAGGATCCACAGATAATAACAGTAATGTGGGATGTTATTACTGGCAAGCTGAAACTAATAACGTGGATGAGTTTTGTTACGTTAGAGCGGTGAGAAGAGAGGGATGATCCGCAGATTACACAGATTACGCAGATTTCATGGCGGGCTCCGGTCGGGATGAGAAGGGCGCGGAAACGTCGTGATGTACGACTAACTTGAAGAAGTTTTTGCAGCCAGATTGTTGCGACATAAAAGGCGAGACCGTCGAGCGCTGCCTCGCTTGCGAGGCCCGAGGCGCGAAGCGCTGGAATATTTTAGCCTAGGGTGAGTCTTCGAGCCCTAGGTATGGCGTTTAAAAGAACATTAGCGCTGAAGGCGCGGCAGAAACGGTCTTGGTGTGCGAGCGGCTGAATCTCACGACGCCTGGCATTCCGGTTTCGCGTCCGATTCTAACGCGCCTTCAGCGCTAATCGTCCTTTTTTTGGGCCGTATACCTAGGGCTCGCAGACTCACCCTAGGCTATAATCTCTTCACCGCTTCGCGGCTCCATACCTTCCGCAAGCGAGGCAACGCTCCACAGTTCCTACGGAACCGCTGTGCCGCCAAAGCGCGTGTCTACCGGGTTTGGCGATGTCCCACCCCCGACCGAAATCTGCGTAATCTGTGTAATCTGCGGATATTTACCTCTTCTCTTAGGTCGAGCCACGGGTAGCCGTACCTTCACTATCTGCGGTTCACAGTTCCAAACGCAACCCATCATACGCCAGGGAACACGGTTCCGGCAGAGTTTTGCTAGTCTCCGCGTGGCTGACATCGTGGCTAAGGTGGGTGAGGAACGCGCGTTTAGGTTTTAGCAGCGAGATGAGACCGAGCCCTTCGGAAATACTTAGATGCGAGAACCGCGACATCTTCAGCGGAGTTCCCAAGACCAGCACTTCGACCCCGGCCAAGTCGTGTAGTCCTTGGTCAGATATGACCTTGCAATCACTGATATATCCCAGGAGCGGCCGGCCTTGCTGGCGAATGAGAAATCCCAAGGTATGAATTTTGCCGTGTTCGACCTGGATCGGGACCACCTCGTTGTCACCCAACATGAAAGGTCCCTCGATCACGTGGGGTACCGGTTGTACATATCCCGGGAACCTGGCTTCGCCGCTAAAAGCATATTCAAAGGTGCGAGCAAGATGATCGAGTGTTTCCCGCGATGCATAGATCGGCATCTCGTCACCATTCGCACTGCTGAACCGTCTGAGATCGTCGAACCCGAGAATATGATCAGCGTGTGCATGGGTATAGACCACCGCGTCCACCCGCGTGATGTTTGCCCGCAGGGCCTGCAACCTGAATTCGACTGCGGTGTCAATCACCCAACTGGCGGTAGGTGTCTCGATATAGACGGAGGACCTCCAGCGCTGGTCTCGACTATCCGAGGACCGGCAGACCGAACAGTCGCAGATTGGAACCGGTATGCCTACGGAGGTTCCTGTACCCAAAAAAGTGGCCGTCAGCATCTATTGAAAAAAGGTCGCCGGACCCTTACATAACCTGCCAGTGCCCGCAACGCTTCGATCACTCCGAATCCGCAACCTGGCTTTGGTGGAACAGCTCGACTGGGAACTGGCGGCCGGCTTTAACGTGGTCACTGGTGAAACCGGCGCTGGTAAGTCAATTATCATCGGAGCGCTCAAGATGATACTCGGCGAGCGAGCCGATAAAACGGTCATCCGGACCGGAGAAGAACAATGTTCGGTGGAGGCATTATTCCACTTGGAAGACGCCGACCGGATCAATGCGCTTCTGACGGACCAAGGCGTTGATCCCTGTGAGGACGGCGAGCTATTAATTCGGCGAGTTTTAGCCTTAAGCGGCGCCAACCGGCAATTCATCAATGGATGCCAGACCACGTTAGGGTTTCTGAAGGATGTCGGCGATGGTTTGGTCGATCTTCACGGCCCGCATGACCATCAATCTCTGCTCTCCAAAGAATATCAGCTCCGTTTAGTCGACGCCTGTGCCGGAAATGAAAACCTAATTGGGTCTTATCCAGACCTATTCGCGCGTTGGCAACAAACTCGAAAAGAACTCGACGAATTCGAGGCTGAAACGGCCGTGAGCAACCTCGATCTATGGCGGCATCAGGTGACCGAGATTCGAGGAGCGGGGATTCGCGCCGGCGAGCGTGCTGAGCTAGAAGGACAATATTCTATAGCCGCCAACGGGCGCCGCATCTTAGAGCTCACTGGAGGCTGTATCGCCCTGCTTTCAGAATCGGAAAATGCGCTGTTGACGCAGCTGGGAGAATTGGCGCGCCTGCTGCGCGAACTGGAAAAAATCGACGGTCAAACGCATGATTTTGTCGAAGGGCACGAACGCGCCACCGTCGAGCTGGAAGAATTGGAGAGATCGTTGGTATCTTATCAACAGCGCGTCGACTTGGACCCAGGCGCGCTACAGATGATGGAAGAGCGCCTCAATCTTCTGGAAAGGCTCACGCGAAAATACTCCCGAGACGAAGCGGGGTTACTCGAACTAGCCGACGAGCTAGAAACCAAGTTAAGCCGATCCGAGCACCGCGAATCGATCTTGGAAAAATTGCGTTTGGATGCGGATAATCTCCGGCAACAGGTCTGGTCGATCGGTCAGCAGTTGACCCGGCTCCGGCATCTGAGCGGCGCCGAACTAGCCAAAAGCATTCGTCGTCACTTGCAGGATCTGGGGTTTGCTCAAGCTAGCTTCGATATCGTTTGGGAAACCCTGGCGGAACCGAATCGAACCGGCTTTGATCAGGTCGAGTTTCTTTTTTCTCCTAATCCGGGTGAACCTTTGAAACCGTTACGAGCGATTGCTTCCAGCGGAGAAATCTCCCGGGTGATGTTGGCGATCAAGACCGCCTTAGCCCAGCAGGACTTAATCGGTCTCCTGGTTTTTGACGAGATCGACGCCAATGTCGGCGGCGAGATTGCGTCTGCGGTCGGCAAGAAGATGCAGACGCTCGGCAAGAACCGACAGGTAGTTGCGATTACCCACATGCCACAAGTAGCCGCCGGCGCGCGCACGCACTATTTTGTGAGCAAAGAAGTCGCGGATGGCCGAACCCGCACCTCGCTGCAGGAAGTAACGGGGGACGAACGGCTCCATGAATTAGCTCGGATGTTAGGCGGTAAAACCTCATCAGCCGTGGAACACGCCCGTACGCTGTTGCGTGCGGGGGGTGAGAAGTGAGAAGTGATTGCCGGGGGATCACTCGTAACTTGGTGGGCGAGGCTCCCGAAGGACCTTGGCGCTTTTCCAGGGACTGCGAGGTCGAATAACGATGGTGTGTTTTGGGCCACTGCACCCGCCGAGCCGTGGCCTATGGTGTGCCACGCTCGAACGGGTTGCATCGGATTGGATTATTCGACCGCAGTTTGTTACACCATACAGACCATGGCACACCCGGCGCCGCGGCTCGGCAGTCGTTCGGCGCTGGCCACTACAGACTTGAGGCCCAGGTCTGCCCTTGCGCACCTTTTTAGGAAGATCGGGAGCCTCGCCCTACCAATCAGCTTTCGTCTTCCCCTAAATCCCCACCATCCGTTCGTAAACTCCCACCAATTCCGGGCCGCAAAGAATCCAGAGGACGGCTCCGGCCGAAAGGAAAGGGCCAAACGGCACCCGGACCGACAGACTTTTGTGCCGGAGCAGGATAGCGGTCAACCCGAACGCACAACCCAGGAATGCGGCAACCGGAATCGTAAACAATACCCCCTGCCAGCCGACGAAGGTTCCGATCGCGCCGATCAATTTCACATCACCTAGCCCCATCGCTTCTCGCGGAAATTCCGCGCGATCACTCCGTCCGACCAGTTCACGGATCTCCGTCAATGGAAGATCGTGCCGCACGGTTTTGAGGCGGTCGTGAAAGAAACGGAGATCAATGTTCTGGCATTTCTCACCATTGATGGTTACTTCGGTAGCCCGCACCAGAATCTGGTCCCGGGAACGAAAAAAATGAGTTTCCCAGTCGTACGGTTCACCGTCCAACAGAATCCGCGGATTTTCTGTCGCACTGTCTTCCAATGAAAATCGAATCGGAGTAGGGGGCAGTATTTTATAGCGGCCGAACAATAGCTTCCCGCCCTCGCTCACCAGATAGAGAATACTGGCCCCGGTTAAACCCCCGGCTAGGCTTAGACCAATGCTCACCAGTCCCGAGGAAACGTGATGTAGCGACGGTACGAAAAAACTGAGAATTAGTCCGAAACCAATCCCGAAGCACGTGATCTCGTCCGGGATAAGCAGAAATTCGAGGTCCGCGAACGTCGCGATCACCAGAACCAGCACCAAAGCAAGGTCTGCAAACACGACCGGCCAGCTTACCCGCATGGCCGCCGCCAAAAAGAGAGCCGGGGTAAGCAACTCGACGATTAAATACCGGATTGGGATCGGTCCGCCACATTGAGCGCACCGCCCTCCTAATATTATCCAGCTGATAACCGGGATGTTATCCACGCCTCGTAACTGTGCCCCGCATTGCGGGCAGAAAGAGCGGGCCGGTTTCCACAACGAGATCTCACGCGGCAGCCGGTAAATGCAGCATCCCGCGAATGAGCCGAGGATCAGCCCGGCTAGGGCGATGCACGTGTAGTAGGCGAGGCTCATTCAAAAAGTGATAGGTGAAAAGTGAAAGGTGAAAGGTGGTCAATGGCTGGTCCAAAATGTCTGGCAATGCCAATACCAGTCGGCTTCGCAGGAACCGTTCGCCCCCTTGGGGGAAACGAGCTCGTTCTCAGCGCATTGTCGGTATTTAGTGCCAACCGCCTGCAACGGACCCAATGACGGTAGTCGATGCCGACCTTTCACCTTTCACTTTTCACCTTTCAGGACTGCCTTCTTCAGCGCCGGTTCGATCAGCTCACAAATTATGTGGATAATCACCTTATGCGCTTCCTGGATCCGAGCTGTGACGGCGTGAGGTACGGTCAGCGTCACCGAAGCTAAATCTTGGCAGACCCCGCCGTCTCGACCTAAGAGAGCAATCGATTTCAAGCCGGTCTCGCGAGCGACTTCCAGAGCGCGACGAACGTTTGGCGATTTTCCACTGGTAGACAAAGCAACCAAGACGTCACCCGGTTGACCGAACGCAATGATCTGGCGCGCAAATAGCTCATCGAACGAATAATCATTGGCTGTGGCCGTTAGCAGTCCACCGTCTCCGGTGAGACTGATGGCCGGGTAGGGCCGGCGGTCGTCGACAAAGCGGCATGCTAGTTCGGTCGCGAAATGTGAGCTATCAGCGGCGCTCCCGCCGTTTCCACAAGCCAAAATCTTGCGCCCGCTCAGGAGCGCTTCCTCAACCAGAAGTCCGGCTTCCCGAATTTTCGCCTCTAATGGCACCAGTAACCCGATGGCGTTAATGGCGTCATCAATGCTTTGGCGAACAGACATGAACGCTCCAGAGTTGCGCGCACCTGCTCCGATTTCAACTGGAAAACTCTAATCCCCGGTCAATAATATCGCCCGATGCGGTATGTACTCCTTCTCTTCACGCTATTTATCTTGGTTGGTTGCGAGACCGAGGCGCCTAGTACAGTGATCACCAAGGAGCGCGCCATTGCGATCGCGATGGATGCGAATAAAAACCCCGAATTCTCGCAGGTTACGCGGTCCACGTGGCGGACTGATCCAACCGCGGCCGGAGGGGGCTATTGGGCGATCGACCTTAAAGACGAGGACGAAGAACTCGGCAAGTTTTACCTAATAGATGGTCACGGAAAAATCGTGGGCCAAGGGCGCATCGAGGATGATCGGTACTTCTAGGATAGTCGATATGGGGGCCTGTCTCGCCTGAGATGGTGAATCGACGCACCCAGGTAGCGGCGACTGTCCTTCTAGACCCTCGGTGCGCCGCAATCAATGAACGGGCACGAAGCCCCCGGTGAGCACCACCGCAAACCGCAGTCGCCATTCGTGCCCGACCCCCGGCGAACCACCTTGGCGGGAATTCCGGCGACTGTCTGTTTACGCCCTTGGTGTGCCGGAACCACTGTACACGCACGAAGCCCCCGGTGAGCTACCGCCGCAAAACGCAGTCGCCATCCGTGCCCGACCCCGGCGAACCACCTTGGCGGGAATTCCGGCGACTGTCCGTTTACGCCCTTGGTGTGCCGGAACCACTGTACACGCACGAAGCCCCCGGTGAGCTACCGCCGCAAAACGCAGTCGCCATCCGTGCCCGACCGAGTGCTCGCCACCGGCGAACGCTCTGGCTTTCTGCGAGATTTCCTAAATCCGTGGATAAAACCACGGCCAATCCTCTGGCCTCCGCACCAAACCCGCGCGGACAGGATTTTCGCGCACATATTGGCACTGAGCGTTGAAATTCTCTGTGTCTCGAATCCGATGGTCGAAGAAGTTGCGCTGAAACTTGATCCCATAACTCCGGCAGAGGTAACGTTTCCAATCTGCGATCAGAGGACTCAAACTATGCCCGAGACATGGCGTTACGATCAGGTGCAGATGGTCCGGCATCAAAAGCAGTAGTCGGACATGCCATTTCTCGAGGGCCTCATAATGCCTCCCTGCGTTCAGAATGCCGGAGCCCACCGGCTCGAAGCATAGGTTATTGGCACCGCGCGGAAGTGCGCAAATGACGACCGAAAAGTGGGCGTCCCAGGCGACCTCGGCCGGAACGTCGCCGTGGCCTAAGTATTTTCGACGGAACATTTGTATACATACACAATATTTTAATGGTTTAATATTTTGCGTACGCGGCGCCAGGTCGCAAGGGTGGTAGACGACGAGGTCGGGCACGAATGGCGACTGCGCGATTGGGTAGGGCAGATCAGGGGCTTCGTTCTCATCGCAGGTACAGGCGGACCAGGGGCGTAGAGGGACAGTCGCCGCTACCGAGCAACGCCCACATGCCTCCGCCACGCTTACTCGCTATTCTCCGCAGCCTGAGCTAGCCTAACCTCTTCGCTATGCAGTCATTCCAGTTCCATCCCGCGGTTGCGGCGTGGTTTGAAAGGACCTTCGGTACGCCGACCGAGCCGCAGCAACTCGGGTGGCCGGCGATTCAGTCCGGCGCCCATACCTTAGTGGCTGCGCCCACGGGCTCAGGTAAAACCCTGGCTGCCTTCTTAGCCTCCCTTGACCGGCTCTACCGGGAAGGGCTCGATGGAACTCTCGCCGATGAGACCCGCGTCCTTTATGTGTCGCCTCTCAAGGCCCTCAGCAACGATATTCACAAGAACCTGGACCAACCGTTAACCGCTATTCGTGCCGCCTTGCGAGCCAGTTGCGACCGTGACATCGACCTACGGGCAGAGGTCAGGACCGGGGATACACCGGCAGCCAAGCGCCAGGCTATTATTCGTAAGCCGCCCCACATTCTAGTTACGACTCCAGAGTCTCTCTACCTGCTGTTAACCTCCGTGTCAGGGCGGAAACTTTTGCAAACCGTTCGAACCCTGATCCTGGACGAGATTCATGCCGTCGTTAGTAACCGGCGCGGATCACATCTGGCGCTTAGCGTCGAGCGATTGGCGGCGCTGACAAACCATCCTTTGCAACGCATCGGGTTGTCGGCCACGCAAAAACCGATGGAAGAAGTTGCGCGTTTTCTGGTCGGCACCCGGAATCTGGATGAGGCGGGTAACGCTCGTTGCACTATCGTCAATTGCGGACACGCGCGGAAGCTGGACGTAGCCATCGAATTACCGGGCTCGCCGTTGGATGCGGTCATGTCGAACGAGGTTTGGGCCGAGGTATACAACCGGTTGGCAGACTTGGTCGAGGCTCACCGGACGACGTTAGTGTTCGTTAACACCCGTCGCCTCGCCGAACGTGTGACTCATCATCTTTGCGAACGATTAGGCAAAGATCAGGTCACGTCCCATCACGGCAGCCTTTCCGCGAAGCTACGCTTGGATGCGGAGAACCGGTTGAAACGTGGCGAACTGAAGGCGCTTGTTGCCACGGCTTCGCTCGAGCTGGGAATCGACATCGGTTCGATCGACCTGGTTTGCCAGTTGGGTTCGACTCGTTCTATCGCTACTTTCCTGCAACGGGTGGGTCGAGCCGAACATCGGCGCGGCGGCTTGCCAAAAGGCCGATTGTTTCCGCTGAGCCGAGATGAATTGGTCGAAGGTGTAGCCACCCTGCGCAGCGTCCGCCATGGTGAGCTCGACTCGTTGGAAATGCCGCAGAAGCCGATGGACCTGCTGTCCCAGCAGATTGTGGCCTGTGCCGCTTGTGAAGATTTGGAAGAAGCCGCGCTTTTCGAGCTGATGCGGTCAGCCTATCCCTATCGCAACCTGACCCGGAAGGAGTTTGATGATGTGGTGCGGATGCTGGCCGAAGGCTTCAGTACGCGGCGGGGCCGGCGATCGGCGTTGATCCATCATGACGGGATCAATCATCGCGTTCGGGCTCGCCGTGGCGCCAGGCTTTTAGCGCTTACCTCTGGTGGTGCTATTCCGGATAACGCCGATTATCGCGTAGTCGTTGAGCCGAGTGAGACCTTTGTTGGAACGGTCAACGAAGATTTTGCCGTGGAGAGTATGGCTGGTGACATTTTCCAGCTCGGCAATGCTTCCTGGCGAATCCTGGGGATTAACTCTGGAACTGTACGAGTAGAGGATGCGCACGGGCAACCACCGGGCATTCCTTTCTGGTTGGGCGAAGCCCCAGGCCGCACCGCAGAGCTCTCCCGATCCGTATCCCAGTTTCGCGGAGACGTAGAGCGCGAATTGTTCAACGCCGGGATCGCCGAGAGCGCCGATGGCGCGGACAGCGTCGGAAACGATGGAACCAAGAACCCAGGAGCAATCTCTGACCGAGCACGCACAGACTCTGTTCCCGGCGTTCGCGGCGCTCCCGGCGTTCGCGGCGTTGAACAATGGATCCAACAGGAGACCGAACTCAGCGAAGCTGGGGCATCTCAGTTAGCTTACTATTTCACTGCAACCTTCCGCAGCCTCGGGGTAATTCCTTCTCAGCGCAAATTGGTGCTTGAACGTTTCTTTGACGAGTCCGGCGGCATGCAGTTGGTGATCCACTCGCCGTTCGGAAACCGGTTGAATCGGGCCTGGGGCTTAGCATTGCGTAAGCGGTTTTGCCGGTCCTTTAACTTCGAGTTGCAAGCCGCGGCCACAGATGACGCGATTGTGCTTTCGTTAGGCACGCAGCATTCTTTCCCGCTGGACGATGTTTTTCATTATCTGAACAGCAAGACGGTTCGCGACATTTTGATCCAGGCGCTGCTTGATGCCCCCATGTTCGGAATCCGTTGGCGATGGAATGCGGGGCGTTCATTGGCTTTACCTCGCCAGCGCGCAGGCCGTCGAGTCCCGGCGCCGTTGCAAAGGATGGAGTCCGAAAACCTCCTGGCTGCGATCTTTCCGGACCAGCTCGCCTGTCTAGAGAACATCGCCGGTGATCGGGAGATCCCGGAGCACCCATTAGTCCAACAGACCATCGACGATTGTCTGGTTGAAGCGATGGATATTGAGGGCTTGATCCGGTTGCTAGAGCGGATCGAGAAAGGGGAGATCGAATGTATCGCGCGGGATTTGCCGGAACCATCGCCTCTGGCGCACGAGATCCTGAATGCCAAGCCGTACGCCTTTCTGGACAATGCCCCGCTTGAAGAGCGCCGTACGCAAGCGGTGTATACCCGGCGAGCAGGTGAATCCGCGGCCGATGGCGGCCTCGGAATTCTCGATGCGAACGCCATCGAGAAAGTCTGCGCCGAAGCCTGGCCGCAAGCGACGAGCGCTGACGAGCTACATGAAACTTTGCTTTTGGTGGGTGTCCTCACTGACGACGAGGTCCGGACAATAGCGCCGGATACACCTCAATGGCTGGATGAGTTGGGGAATGACAAGCGTGCCGGCCGTATGGAGGGTTCTCGTCTCGCTCGCGAAGACCATTGGAGCGCTGCCTCGCTTGCGAGGCCGAACCGGTCGGAACCTTTGGAACCCGCTGCGCGTTCGTTCTGGGTCGCAGCGGAGCGACTTCCGATGTTGCAGGCAATCTATCCGGATCGCAGAGTTGAACCGCCTCTCGTCCCTCCTGCGAGTGAGAGTGAACGGCCGTGGCAACGGGCTGATGCGGTGCGAGAACTCGTACGCGGCCGCATGGAAGTAATCGGTCCAATCACAGCGACAAAGCTAGCAAGTCTTTTCCAATTGCCGGTTGGAGAGGTTAGCACCGCGCTCGCTGCGTTGGAAGGTGAAGGCTTTGTTCTGAGAGGCAAATTTCACCCGGGCGTACAAGAACTGGAATGGTGTGACCGTAGACTCTTGGCGCGAATTCATCGTTTAACGTTAAACCGTCTTCGGGCGGAAATTCAGCCGGTATCGATCGCAGAGTTTCAACGGTTCTTGCTGGCTTGGCAGCGAGTGGAAATTGAGCATCGGGCGGAAGGAGTCGAAGGGGTACGAGCTGTTTTGGAGTTGTTGGATGGTTACGAACTGCCAGCTGCGGCTTGGGAACCGGAAGTGCTGGTGCTTCGAGTCAAAGAATATCAGCCAGCTTGGCTTGATCAGCTTGGTTTCACCGGCCGGTTCGGTTGGGGCCGGTTAACTGCGCCCCAAAAATCCAACGGCCGGCCGCCATTACCCGTTCGTTCCAGCCCGATTTCGTTGTTCTCGCGCGAAAACCTCGCTCATTGGTTGACGCTTTCGGCTCCTTCAGAGGCGGCCGAATTTTCTCCAGACACAACCCGCACCCTGGAAGTCCTGGCGCAAGGGGGTGCATTATTTTTTGGTGAGCTCGTCCGGAAGACCGGCTTGTTGCCATCTCGGTTAGAGCGAGCGTTGGCGGAACTCACTGCCCAGGGATGGGTCACGGCCGACAGTTTTGAGGGACTCAGAGCTTTGTTGGTACCTGAAGAAAAACGGGCGCCTTTTACCGCAACCGAGCGACGCCGTCGCCATAAGCCGGTTACCAGCTTGGAGTTTGCCGGTCGCTGGTCTTTGCTAAGGAGCCCTGGAAACGCCGTGAATGCCGGGAACGGTCCGCTCGTTCATAGGGGCGGGAATCGAGGGGCAAACAATGACCTAGCGTTTACAGACTCCGTTCCCGGCGTTTCCGGCGATCTCGGCGCTCCCGGCGATCTCGGCGTTCCCGGCGTTGATGGCGATCGCGGCGTTGACGGCGATCGCGGCGTTGACGGCGATCGCGGCGTTGCCATTGAAGCCTTCGCTCGCGTATTGCTCCGTCGCTATGGAGTCGTATTCCGGCGGGTCTTGGAACAGGAATCTTTGCGAGCGAGTTGGTTTGAGCTGATTCGTGTTTATCGGCGTTTAGAAGCGCAGGGGGAGATTCGCGGTGGCCATTTTGTTGCCGGTGTCAGCGGTGAACAATACGCTTTACCAGAAGCTGTCGGGTTGTTAAGGGCGATTCGTAAGACTGCTCCCAAAGGGGATCTGGTTCCCATAAGCGCTGCGGATCCCTTGAATCTTACCGGGGTACTGATGCCAGGAATAAGGGTTGCAGCCATTAGCGCTCATCGCGTTCTTCTGAGTGATGGCGTCCCCACCGTTGCCTTAAAAGCCGGACAACTTATCCCTCTGACTCAAGGCGTAGACGTAGTCGATCAAGCGACCGAGCGCGCTCTAAAGATCGGCACCATGCCTCCGGCTCTGCGGCCGTATTATGCATAACGGCCGATGGGGATAGCTACAAAGGTAATCAGTAGGTCAGTAGTCAGTCTGACTTGTTGATCCTTCCTGCTGTTTCGTCACCGAACTGATTTCTGGGGGAGTCTGATTACTGATTCACTGATTACTGATTACTCCGTGGCCACCCCTGATCGGCTGCAACGTCCACGCCGCTGTCACCACCGCGACCCCCTAGAACCCAAAGAACCGCCACCAAGGCCGCCGTTGTTGTTGGTCTTGGTTTTGATACTGATTTTGATAGGACGGACCGGATTGCCGCTCCGGATTGCTCACCTGATAAACTCGGTTTCGTGGAGTCGTTCCAAATACAGTTACTGGCGTGCCGACCGAAACGGCATTAAAAAACGCGATGGCTTTGCTTTCCGGCATACGGACGCAACCATGCGAGGCCGGGTACCCGGGCAGATAACCGGCGTGGAGGCCAATGCCGGGCGCGAAATTCATGTAGTAACGCATTGGCGCGTTCATAAATCGAGTCCCGTAGCCCACAGGCATGTCTACGTCAGCATCGGCTACCACCGTACGCCCATAATCATCAACAATTCTGCCGTAGATACTTGAAGTGTGATTCAAGTCTTTGTCGGTAATGGTGAAGGTTCCGTTCGGTGTGAGATGACCGTACCGGCCAGAGCTGATCGGTGACTCCATGATTGCCCGATCATCATACAAAAGGTAGGCCTTCTGATCGCCAAGGTCGATTTGCACCGAATATTGGGCACGAGCTGTACCCGATAAAAACGCCGTCAACGCCGTGAGCGCCGCCAGCGCCGTGAACCTGAAGCCCAAGCTAAGCCCGAAGATCTTCATACAAGCCGGTTGCTATCTGAGAGACGGACTAATCCCTATAGAGGCTACGTATTTCTAGCAGGATTTTCCACTGCTTGTTTTCGGTCCGGACCCATGGAGCGCTGCCTCGCTTCCTCCTTCGCCAAGCGTGCCACCCGTGGAGCGCGCCTCGCTTGCGAGGCCGACATTGAGGGCGTGCCAGGGTCCGAGGGTGTGGCTACGGAGGACAAGTCGCGAGGCCGTGGCGAACAGGGATACATCGTCATATAGTACTCTTCCGCGTGCGGTGCTCGGATGGCGACTGCGCTTTTTGGTCGGGTTCGCCAATTCACTTCGGTCAAACGTTACGGTAATGAACATCTCTTGCGGCAGCTGGACAGTCGCCGCTACCGATTGTGATCGGCTGCCCACCTCCTCCTAGCTCCTGGATTCTGGCTCCTGGCTCCTTGCATCTAACCCCGTTCCACCGAATGCTAAGCTCGGAAAATGGACGACAAACTCGACATCGCCCGGCTACGGAAAGAGTACACTCTACACGGTTTGCATCGAAAAGATCTGCTTCCCGACCCGATCCAGCAATTCAAAATCTGGTTTGAAGAATCGGTGGGCGCAGCTGGCGATCGAGAACCGAACGCAACGACCTTGGCTACCGCGGATCGGGAAGGGCGGCCGGCCGCTCGAATCGTCCTTTTGAAAGGGTTTGATGAACGTGGATTTGTCTTCTTCACCAACTACGAGAGCCGCAAAGGCCGCGATCTGGCACAGAACCCCAGAGCCGCCCTCAATTTTCATTGGCCTTGGTTAGAGCGACAGATCCAGATCGAAGGTAACGTTGCCAAGGTTCCTCGCGATGAATCCCAGGCGTACTTCGATAAACGGCCTCTGAAGAGCCGCCTCAGTGCCATTATCTCTCCGCAAAGCAACCCTGTCTCTAGTCGGGCTGAGCTTGAACGCCAGTTTGAAGAGGTCTCAGCGCAGTACCCGGATCGTAACCCTCCGGTGCCGGACTTTTGGGGCGGCTACCGTGTTTTTCCCGAGCGAATGGAATTCTGGCAGGGAAGAGAGAACCGGCTCCATGACCGCTTTCTGTATTCGCTAACCGTGGATGGCACGTGGCGGATTGAACGACTAGGACCGTAGACTTGCTGCGTGGTTCCCGAAAACAAAACAAAAAATTGAACAGAAGTTCACAAAGGACGCAAAGACGGACTCTTTAGAAAGGAAGGAAAGGAGCCAATAGAGGCAAATTGGAGACGCTCGCAAAGTGTCTTTACAGGACAATCTCTGTTGCCTCTGTTATCTCCTGTTGAAAATCCGTCTTTGTGGCCTTTGTGATCTTCTGTTCAGTTTTTGTTTTTGATAGTTGTCTCGAATGGGGACCCTCGATGTGTCACTCTCCCGGATCTCAGCCGAGGGAATCGATCTCGCCAAAAGTCTAAACTCCGGCCAGGTGTTCCATTGGACCCAACACGGCAAAGGGTTTGTGGGCGCGATCGATCAAGAACCTTGCTATCTCGAACAATCGGGATACGAGTTGCTGGTCTCTAGGCGCTTGGCTTCGCAGGTCCGGAGTTACTTAGCTCTGGACCACCGGATCGACGAGATTCACAGCACTTTTCCGAATGATCCGACCCTAAATGCCGCAGTCCGTTACGCAGCCGGCATCCGAATCTTGCGCCAACCGGTTTGGGAATGTCTCGCCACTTTTCTTACGTCGGCTCTGAAACAAGTCGCTCACATCAGAAGCATCTCGCTTTTGATTCGTGAACGGTACGGTAGAAAACTTGAGATCGCCGGTACGACCGTTTTTTCGTATCCTGGTCCCGAGCTGCTAGCCCGATTAAGCCTGGGAGATCTCCAGGCTTGTCGCCTGGGATTTCGTGCAGCGAATCTGCTCGCGGCCGCCCGCATGGTTGCCGCCGGCGAGATAGAGCTCAACGGCTTGGCCAAGTTGCCCTCAGACGAAATCCGTACGGCTCTTTGCCGTTTCCCGGGCGTTGGTGACAAGATCGCTAATTGTGTCCTGCTTTTCGCATACGCCAGGTTGGAAGTCATGCCGATCGATGTTTGGATTGCGCGTGTCCTGAAAGAAAAATATTTCCCGAAAACCGAGAAGGTCGCGAAGCTCGCCGAATTCTGCCAACAATACTTCGGTCCCTATGCTGGTTACGCTCAGCAATACCTTTTTCACCATTGGCGCCTGACGTATCGAGGGGGAAAGTGAGAGGTGAAAGGTGAGAAGCACGAACCGTCGCTGAACCTCTCCTCGAACTCCTTGAACTCCTTGAACTCCTCCATCGACGTCGCCCTTTGTCCCTCAGAAATTCGCCGGTTCGAGAATACCGATTTAAGCCGCACCACCGCTGTCGTGTTCGATGTTTTGCGGGCTACCTCTACGATGATCACCGGCTTGGAACACGGGGTGGACCGTTTTTTTCCGGTTGAGACCGTCGAGACGGCGCGAGCCCGCAAGGCCGAGGATCCGAACCTTCTCTTGGCGGGCGAACGCGGGGGCCTCCCTTTGGAAGGGTTTGACCTCGGTAACTCGCCGGGGGACTTCAAAAAGCTCGGCGGCAGGAGCGTAGTCCTCACAACCACGAACGGAACGGTGGCTCTCTATCGGGTTAGCCGCGCCAAACGGATCTTCATTGGGGCATTATTGAACCTGGATGCGCTGGCGCAGGTGCTGGATAGCGAAAACTCAACGGAGCTTTTATTGGTATGTGCTGGCACCGGGGAAGAGTTTGCCATCGAAGATGCGATCGCTGCAGGAGGACTCGTCGACCGGTTACCCCATAAGTCACTCTCGGATGCGGCGGTGCTCGTTAAGAGTATGTATCGGCAAGTAAGCTCCGATGTGGCTTCGTACCTGCGTCAGTCGAGGAACGGACGGGCTTTGGCTGGGATCGGCAAAGCGCAAGACGTCGAAGAATGCTCCCGGGTAGCCGTTACTGAGACCGTCGGCGTCATGGAGGCTGGCGCGGTAGTTAGATCAGCGTGACGGCGCGGCGTCGTGAACCGCGCCGTCCCAGAAGTCGCATGAGTCCCCATAAGTCTCACGCCCGCACGCCCATACGCCGTTACGCCCACACGCTCTGCCGGCCGGCGCGGTGGTTAGATCAGCGTGACGGCGAGTCGTCGCGAACGCGGCGCCGTCCCGGAAGTCGCATGAGTCCCATAAGTCTCACGCCCGCACGCCCATACGCCGTTACGCCCATACGCTCTGCCGGCCGCTCGACACACTCCCCTTGCTCACACCGCACTCTAGGTTAAGATTCGCCGAAACCTTGAAAAAAATGGTCTGCGACCAGTGGCACATCGGCCGTCCCGATAAGGCTTGAGGGTTTCAGGCCGAAGACTTAGGCTGACGCCGTTTTTTCGATGTCGAAAAGGAAAAAAATCACGTTAGCAGTTCTCGGCTCGCTGCTTCTGCATGTATTCCTTTTCTTCGCCGTCGTAGGTTATTACGCAATCTTTCCGCCGCCAGCCAATCCTAAGGCGACTGAGAATCAGGAGATGCCGGAGCTGACACTTCTTGATTCGCCCCCGGAGAAAGCGGCGCAGCAATACGTCCGTACGGACGACGATCAAAAGACCGATCAAAAGCAAGACAATGCTCCATTTCAGTCGGACAAAGACACTGCAGCCGCATCCGAAAAACAGAGTAACCAGCAGGCGCCGTTACCAACCCAAGATGGCAAAGATCTAGAGTCCTTGATGTTCAAAAACAACGACTTCTCGTTGGCAATGAACGGCCAGGACTATTCCCGGAATAGTGCCGACGGCGGCGAAAACGCGGCTTCGACTCCCGCTCCTACGCCGGACACGACACCGACCCCGGCGCCGACCGCCAATGACGACGACCTCGCGATGTTGAGACCAACCCCGACCCCCTTGCCGACCCCGAACCCTAACAACGCCAAAAAAAACCAGAATCAGCCGGGAGCACCCCGAACGGCTTACCGACCGCAAAACATTATCACCCGGATGCAGGGGAATGTTGGCAATCGCGGCCATCCTTCGGTTTCGGCCATGGGCACTCCCCAAGGCAGGTTCGAGAAAGCGGTCGAGGACGCCGTGGGTTCCTTATGGTATTACTACGTGCAACAGCGCTCCGATCTGGTCGGCATTGGCACGGTACGAATCGAATTTGTGGTTAGCCCTTCTGGTGAGGTCATCAGTGCTCGAGTGGTGAGCAATTCTTCAAATGAGACTCTGGCGACCTGTTCGCTACAATCAATCCGCCAAGCCAAGATCCCGCCCATGCCCCAGGAACTGATTCCTCTGGTTCCAGAACGAGGACTCGAATTTACGTTTAGCTTCAACTACACTAACTAACAAAAATGACGTTTTTAGCTTTGTTCCAGAGCCCGACCGAATTCATTGTTAAGGGCGGGGTCTTCATGTGGATTTTGTTGGTCTGTTCTTTTGTGGCCATCAGCGTGATTTTCTTGCGCTTGATTGCTCTACGGAAGGGCGCTGTGATCCCGCGGTTAATTGAGAAATCGATTGTCGGTTATCGTGCGGGCGAAAGTCTCGAACCGTTGCGCCGCTTGGTAGAAGACGATGATTCTGCCATGGGCCAGGTCTTGGACGCGGTAGTACGATCTACCCATGCTACCAAAGTCGAGACGCTGGAAATTGTCCAGACACGTGCCCGCCGCGAAGTAGTAGGGTTAGAAGCTGGGTTATTTGTCCTTGAAATCATCGTTGGTATTTCTCCTCTCCTCGGCCTCCTTGGTGCCGTGACCGGTCTGGTGAAAGTGTTTGCCAATATCGGGTCGGGTGTGACCTCGACGTCCGATTTGAAAGAGATCGCTTCCGGCATCAGCGAAGCCCTGAGTACCACCATTGTCGGACTAGCCATCGCCATACTCGCAATCGTTGCGTGGTCTACCTTTACCCGGCGGGTCGAGACCTTAGCGATCCAAATGGAGTCATTGGTGACCGAGTTGATTGACAAGATGTTCCAGCGAGGAGGTGAACCCGAAAGAGACCGTCATCAGGAAACGCTCGAGGAGGTCACTCGATGAAGTTCTACGTTAAGCGTAGAAAAACTCCGCAAATCATCATCGTCTCGCTGATCGATATCTTTGCGATTCTGTTAATCTTCTTCATCGTAACGACCACCTTCAAGACGGCACAATCTCAGTTGTCCATCAATCTGCCGGAAGCAAAGAGCGCGACTCAAGGTTCAGGAACTCAAGAACCGTTAGTGCTTTCGATTACTAAAGACGAGAAGCTTTATCTGGGCGACAAACAACTGGCTGGGGTGGACGAGCTAGCTTCAGAGCTGAAGGGGCATCAGGAGAAGACGCCGAATCAACCACTCGCCATGAGCGCTTCCAAGGAGGTTTCCTTTGGCTTCCTGGTCCAGGTTTTGGATGCGCTGAAACAAGCCGGTATCAAAAACTTGCCAACGTTTACCCAGCCCAAAGAGACGAAATGATTCGCGAAATCGTCATCTACGGTGACCCCGTTCTGCGAAAAAAGGGAAAACAGATCGATAAGATCACCGAGGAAATTCGCACCTTGGCGCAAGACATGATCGACACCATGCACGATGCTCACGGCGTCGGCCTGGCTGCCCAACAGGTGGGTGAGTCCATTCAATTGACGGTGATCGATGTTTCCGATGCCGAAAATCGGCCAAGCCGCATGTGGATTGACGGAGAGGAAGTGGATCCGACAGAGCACATGCCGCTGATTTTGGTCAATCCACAGTTGGAATTAGGTCGGGAAACCGAGGTCGGTCCGGAAGGTTGCCTGAGTTTTCCTGAGATCACTGCTGATATATCCCGGGCTGAACGAGTGAAAGTGACGGCACACGACCTCGACGGCAACCCTGTCTCGTTCGAAGCGGAAGGTTTGTTATCTCGGGCGGTTCAGCACGAGACCGACCACCTGAATGGCATCCTTTTCATCGACCGGATGAGTTCGGCTTCCAAGGCAACCTTAGGCAGCAAACTCAAAAGACTCGCCGCCGGCGAGAAGGATTGAGGGACACAAAGTTGGTGGGGCGAGTGCCTGCCGCGCGGCGCCATCCGGGAGGGATTGCGTCCTCGCGATCCGGGGGACGCGCGCCCTCCCTGGTGATGGCATCGCCCGTTACTTACACCACACTGTCATCCGAGCCCGACCCGAAATCATCGGACCCTCCAAAATCGTCGTTTTGACTAAGGTCGTTGTCGGCGGTCAGATTTGGATCGAAATCGATGTTCTGATTCTGATCCAAGTCGTTCTGAGCAACCTCCGGCTGATGGTCGGCACGTTCTGAAGCTGTCTCGCCGGACTTGTCGGGTTTCTCATCGTAGTAGTTGTTGACAATTTCAGTGTTCCCGCTGTCGACCGGGTTGAGTCCGCGTTCCCCAACGGCAGATCCAAAAACGCCCGCATTGTGACCAATCAAGGACTCGATTCCTTGGAACAGCGCAGCACCACCTGCCACCCCGGCTGCCGTTGCCAGAGCGCTCTTTAGAAAGCCGCCTCCGGAACTCGGCGCCAGGTTTACCGTTGATGGATAGGGCACAGCTTGAGGAGCCGCCATTGGCACCGGTGGAGGGTTGACGGGCGCCCCTGTGCCTGGGACTTGCTGATACTGCGGCTGCTGCGCCTGTTGTTGTACTGGCACCGGAGGAGGCGTTGCCGGTTTGTTACCTCCGAATAAGCGGCCTACTCCCGAAAGGAAGCTTCCACCGCCAGCCGCAGGAGCATTCTGGCTGGAGGCAGCCACGCGGTTCTCCAGTTCTGAGATCCGCGCCTGTGCATTAGCCAGCGCATGTTCTTGCACGATCACTGCCTGCGCCAAAAGATAGGGCGCCGACGGAAGCGCTGTGGTCTTAGCCCTGATCAATTGTTCAGCCTGAGGATCCTTCGGCGTACCATCGGCTTGCTGCAATCGCTCAAATAAATTTTCGATCAAATTCTGTTCGTCTGGAGTCATACAGAGTGTGAGATTTACGATCCAATACTTCGACAGGAAAGCTAGCCGGATCGTTCGAATGATTAATTTACTACGCCTCCCTTTTCTCCTGGGAGGCCTGATTCTTGGTATGGGAATTAATAGCTGTCCGGCGGAACCCGGTCGCGCCGCAGGCCTGGCGAAGGCGGAACCCGGTCGCGCCGACCAAACTAATCTCTTCGGGGTTTCTTTGCTGGTCAAGTTGATGGCGGACCGGAACCAGGAGAACATCGTCATTTCACCCTTTAGCCTCGAGCTTGCTTTGGGCATGGTCTATGCCGGCTGCAGCGGCACCAGCGCAGACGAACTGAGGCGCGTCGTTGGGTTTGGCCCGCAAACTGGTTCCCGAGAGGTCCTTTTCCCAGGAATGGCGCTCTATTCCGCTCTCCCTTCTACGATAACCTTGAAAATCGCGAATTCGTTGTGGTGCGACCGGTCCGCAAAGCTGCGGCCGGCATTTGAGGCGAAGGTAAAGGACCTTTTTAACCCCGAGATTCAATCCGTGGATCTAGAAACCGCCGGCTCGATGAAAGCGATCAACGACTGGGTCGCTAAAGCAACCGAAAACCGGATCACCGATCTCATCCAGAAACCGCCTAAACCGCCTCTGGTGTTGATTAATGCCGTCTATTTCAAAGGCGCCTGGGAGCATGCATTCTCAGCCGCGCAGAATTTTCCTGCTCAATTCAACCGGGACGGCGGCGAATCCTGCCAGGTTACCATGATGAAACGCAGTCTCTCCGCGCCGTATTTGGAGACAGACGATTTTCAAGCCATCAAACTTCCGTACAACGGCGGTAGATTGGAAATGCTCCTCATTTTACCGGCCAAGGGTGCCGGATTGAGCGCCGTTCTGGAAAGGCTCAGCAACGGCGCCTGGAAACAGACGATTGATGAATTTACGGAAGCTTCGGGAACAATTAGTTTGCCGCGATTCAAGGTTACCTATCGCGATTCTTTGGTTTCTCCTCTGACTCAATTAGGGATTAAAGCCGTGTTCGAACCGAGCAAGGATTTCGCTCCCATGTTTGAAGACAGCCGCAAATTCTTTGTCTCGAACATAATCCAACAGACCTATCTCCGGGTCGATGAGAACGGAAGTGAAGCCGCCGCCGCCACCGAGGTCCAGATAGAGGCCAGCGCCATCCGTCGATCTATCCAGAAACCGTTCAACCTGGTGTTCGATCACCCATTCCTCTTCGCGATTATGGATGATCAATCCGGCCAACTCCTGTTCGCCGGCGTCTTGCGAGACCCTGACCAGGCCAAGCTGTAGAGTCTCATCCTCCGTTCGTGCTCCTTCTCTAAATCGTCCTCCCAACTTCGCCCCGTCGTCTGAAACTCCGGGAGGCTACGTCGGGCAGGCTGTGCTCGTGCTCGATCGGGATAACGTTTGGGCTTCGCCCCGCGCTGTGATCCGTGGTCAGGCGTTGTTATCGGGTGGGTTCGATTTTGTGGACAGCGGCCACGAAGGTTTTTGTCCCGAAGGGACTATAGGACTCAGCCTGGGGTTTCTATGAAGACGTCCAAAAACGGCCCGCCCTCACAAGGCGCTTCGTTCTCGTCCTCGTCGTCGTCCTCGTCCTCGAATCGGGCCGCGCGGAGTGATGGAGTGCGGGAGTGTTGGAGTACTGCGCCAAGTCCGAATTGGACCCGCGTAGCGGGTTGGAGGTGCTGAAGGGGCGGAAGATCGCGGTAATCAACGGGTCGTTTGGTTATCGTCTCACAGATCTAAGGCACCTGTTCTACCGCCCCTTCGGGGCAGCGCGGTTTTTAAATCGCCACCTGGGGTTAAAGATGACATGAGCCGACAACTAGCAGCACCCGCTGCTAAATTGTCGGCTCTATGAAACAAAATACAGTATCAGAATCAGTATGGGACAATGGCCAGCACCAAGCAAGTGGAGAGCGGAG
>Ga0185299_10000788_pt1 | contig 76121 bp, 58 predicted proteins | sample PaiPotPPA55metaG_FD_128002 | JGI IMG/M metagenome (GOLD analysis project Ga0185299, IMG submission 128002) | Iron sulfur acid spring bacterial and archeal communities from Banff, Canada, to study Microbial Dark Matter (Phase II) - Paint Pots PPA... ...
CTGATAGCGGCAAAGGTCGATGGGATGATCGCTGGCGAGATCGGTATAGATGCGCTTGTCGAATTTTCCATAGCTGGAGTCGCCCATGTTCAGGGCCATGTAGCCGCCGTTATTTTCGGCCATTTTTTGCTTGATGATGTCGGCCTGGATGGTGACGCCGAGATGATTGGCTTGGCCCGTGAGATCGGCGGAGAGGTGATAGTCCTTGTCCTTTTTGAAGGCATTGTTGCGGAGGTAGCACCAGAGCACGGTGGCCATGCCAAGTTCGTGGGCGTGCGCGAAAGCCTGGCTGATTTCGACGATTTGGCGCGTGCTTTGATCGGAACCGAAATAAATTGTGGCGCCGACGGCAGCTGCCCCCATGTTCCAGGCTTCCTGCACGGTGCCGAAGAGGACCTGGTCGGCGCGATTCGGAAAGGTGAGGAGCTCGTTGTGATTTATTTTCACGATGAAGGGAATCTTGTGGGCGTATTTGCGCGAGACGGCCCCGAGGACACCGAAAGTGGAGGCGACCGCGTTGCAGCCGCCTTCGACGGCTAGCTTCACAATATTTTCCGCCTCGAAATAATCGGGATTTTTCGCAAAACTGGCGCCAGCGGAGTGCTCAATGCCTTGATCGACGGGAAGGATCGAGAGGTAGCCGGTGCCGCGGAGCCGCCCGTGATGGAACATGCGATTGAGATTGGTGAGGACGCGGCTGTTGCGGTCGGTGAGCGTCCAAACGCGGTCGATGAAATCGGGACCGGGCAGATGCAGGCGTTCTTTCGCGATTTTGGGCGTTTTGTAGCCGAGAAAATATTCGGTTTTTGCGCCGAGGTACGTTTCGATATTGCCTGTGCTTGTCGTGGTTGCCATGTGAGTCTCCTAAGTTATTCGCGAATTGCCCGCGTGAGCATGCTGCCAGCGGCGGTATCCACCAGCCAAAGCAGGGTGCCCTTCACCGGTTGAATCAACTGTGCCGGCAATTGATCGGGCTCGTAAAAGCGTTCGAGGACTGCGGTCAGCGCCGGGGCTTTGTCGGCGCCGGTCACCATAAATATGATGTTGGCGGCGTTGTTGACGGCAGAGGCTGTGAGCGTGATGCGGTCCATGAGGACTTTTCCTACCCAATTATGCACCGCAATGCGGCGAGTTTCCCGCAGGGCTTTCGTGCCGGGAAAAATCGAGAGCGTGTGTCCCTCGCTGCCCATGCCGAGCAGGACCAGGTCAAAGCGGGGAAATTGTCCCTCTGCCAGTTTGTAATATGTTCGAAGATATTGGTCGTACTCCTTGGCGGCGTCTTCGGCTTCGGGTAGCTCACCTTTGATGCGGGTGACTTGCTCGGGTTTCAGAGGAGACTTGGAAATCATCGATTCGGTGGCCATGCGGAAATTGCTATCCGGGTGGTCTGGTTTTACATGGCGCTCGTCGCCGAAGAACAGATGCATTTTCTCCCAGGGGACTTGGGAGCGAAGAGCGGGATCGTCGACCAGCAGGCTGTAAAGCAGCTTTGGCGTGGAACCGCCGGCCAGCACTGCGTGGAACGAACCATTTTCCTTTACGGCGGCGGCCGCGATCTCGACGAATTTCTGGGCGCAACGCTTCGCGATTGCCGGGCCATCCGGCAAGACGCGAACTTCGGCTTTTACCTGGTACTCGATCATACGATCTCGTGCTACTTATTCATCGCTCCCGCGCTCTTCAGGTTTTCTGTCGCGGTAGCGGAACTCTTCGCGTCGTCTTCATCTTCACCGATCATTCGCCATGCACGGCCGTCACGTTGCATAAGATCTTCGGCTTCTTTTGGTCCCCAGGAGCCGGACGCATAATTAGGGAAACCGCGAGCGGGTAGGGCTTTCCAGACGTCGATGATCGGTTCGATGGCAGCCCAGCCGGCTTCGACCATGTCCGCTCGCTGGAAGAGCGTTGCGTCGCCCATCATGCAGTCGTAAAGCAGGCGTTCGTAACCAGTGCTGTGCGACTTGCCAAAATCGCGCGCGTAATCGAAGTCCATGTTCACCAGGCCGAGCTTCATGACAGAGCCGGGAACCTTCGCCGCAAAGCGCCAGGAGATGCCTTCGTCGGGCTGAATGTGGATCACCATGCGGTTGGTGCGTGGATCCTTGATAGGAGTCTTTCGAAACAACATGAAAGGCGTCCGGCGAAATTGAATGGCAATTTCGGTGACACGCTTGGCGAGACGCTTTCCCGTTCGCAGGTAGAAAGGCACATCTCCCCAGCGCCAGTTATCGATTTTGAGTTTCAGGGCGACAAAAGTCTCTGTATTCGAATCGGGCGAGCAGTTAGGCTCGTTGCGATAGGCGGGAACTTTTTGGCCATCTTCGGTGCCTTCGCCATATTGGCCGCGAACCGTGTTGTGCAGAACATCTTCGGGCGTGAGGACCTGCAATGCGTGCAGGATTTCGGCTTGTTTGTCGCGGACGGCGTCGGCTTCGAAGGAGATGGGAGGTTCCATGGCCGTGAGCGTGAGGAGCTGGAAAAGGTGGTTCGGAACCATGTCTTTGAGGGCCCCGGCGGTTTCATAGAATGCGCCGCGGTGTTCGACGCCAACGGATTCAGCGGCGGTGATTTGCACGTGATCGATGTAAGTGCGATTCCAGAGCGGCTCAATCATGCTGTTGGCGAAACGGAAAACCATCAGGTTTTGGACGGTTTCCTTGCCGAGGTAATGGTCGATGCGGAAAATCTGTTTTTCGGTCAGGATCTGCTTAAGTTCTTTGTTCAATTGCTGCGCGGATGGGAGGTCGTGGCCGAAGGGTTTTTCCACGATGACACGGGTCCACTTGCCGTTTTCTTCCTTGGTAAGGCCGATCTCACCGAGCTTTTGGACGATCAGAGAAAAGAAGTTAAAAGACACGGCTAGGTAATGGAAGAGATTGCCCTGCGTGCCGTGCTTCTGGTCCGCCTGTGTGATTTGGTCCTTTAGACGTTGAAAGGCACCGGGGTCTTTGAAATCGCCCTGAACGTAGTAAATGCGATCGAGAAACCATTGCCACAGCTTTTCATCGACGGGATGGTCTTCGAACTTCTTAATTTCCTCGCTGAGCAGCGCGCGGAATGAATCGGCGTTCAGTTGGTCGAAGGCGAAGCCGACAATGGCGAATTGCTGCGAGAGAAGGCCCTCCTGCGCGAGGTTGATCAGAGCAGGGATGAGCTTGCGTTTGGTGAGGTCGCCGCTGGCGCCGAAAATCACCATCACACAAGGGGAGCCGGTGGGAGCGGCATCGGTTTGATTCGAGGTCATCCAGGTCGTCCTGTCTCAGCGGTCTAGTTCACCGGTCGAAAATTAGTGGCCAGATTTTTTCTCGATATGGCCGCCGAACTGAAAACGCATAGCGGAGAGCACCTTCGCTGCAAAATCATCCTCGCCGCGAGAGGTGAAGCGTTGGAAGAGAGAGGCGGTGAGGACAGGCGCGGGGGCCGTGGATTCGATGGCCGCGAGAATGGTCCAGCGGCCTTCGCCGGAATCGGAGACGCGACCGGAGAAACGCTCGAGCGTCGGCTGTTCCAAAAGAGAGATGGCCGTCAGGTCTAACAGCCAGGAAGCGACTACGCTGCCGCGTCGCCAGACTTCGGTTACGTCGGCGAGATTGAAGTCGTATTGATAGTGTTCGGGATTGCGGAGTGGGGTGGTTTCCGCATCGGCTTCGCGCTGGGATTTACCAGCGTTGGCGTGCTTCAGGATGTTTAGCCCTTCCGCGTACGCAGCCATGAGGCCGTATTCGATGCCGTTGTGGACCATTTTCACGAAATGTCCGGCGCCAGACGGCCCGCAGTGGAGATACCCTTCTTCGGCGGTTCCGCCAACTTTTTCGCGGCCGGGAGTGCGATCGGCGTTTCCGCGGCCAGGGGCCAGCGTCTTAAAGATGGGATCGAGGTGTTTCACGATGTCCAGTTCACCGCCGATCATTTGGCAATACCCGCGCTCGAGGCCCCAGACGCCGCCGCTGGTGCCGACGTCGCAATAATGAATCCCTTTGGCGGAAAGCTCTTTGGCGCGGCGAATGTCATCGATGTAATAGGAGTTGCCGCCGTCAATGACGATGTCGCCGACTTCGAGCTTGCTGGTGAGTTCGTGGAGTGTGGCGTCCACAACCGCTGCGGGAACCATTAGCCAGATGGCGCGGGGCTTTTGCAGTTTTTTGACGAAATCGTCAAGCGAATTGGCTCCGGTCGCGCCTTCTCCGGCGAGTTGTTTCACGGAGTCCGCGCTGCGGTCATAGACGACGCAAGTGTGGCCGTTCTTTTGCAGGCGCCGCACCATGTTGGCGCCCATTCTCCCCAGCCCGATCATGCCAAGTTGCATCGCAATTGCTCCTGTGCCTTCGTATCGTAAATTGTGAACGAATAAATTTTACACGAGCGCTTCATTGACCACGTTCGTCAGCGTCGCCAGCCCCACGGCGACATCCTTACCGAGATGGACGCGCAAAGCGCGCCGGCCGCGCTCCGCGAGCACGGCAAAATCGCCGCGCGCCTGCGCCGCTTTCACCACGCCAAAGGTGTAGGTCTGCCCAGGAACCAGGATGTCCACCGCGTCGTCGCAGGTGATCTGCAGGAAAACTCCAGAATTGGGTCCGCCTTTGTAGGCTTGCCCTGTGGAATGAAGGAAACGCGGGCCAAAGCCTAGGACGGTGGCGACTTTTTTGTTGTCGCGCACGGCCAGGCGGATAGCTTGCAACGCCTCTTCATGAGCTTCGTTCATGGTGATGTAGCCGAGCAAGGCAAAATAGTCGCCAGGGCCGATGCGCGCGAGATGTTTCTTCAAAAAGCCCGCGAGGGTTGCGCCGCCTTTTAGTTCGGCGGCATTTTTCCGATCGGCGTAGAGCTTCGCGCCATCGCCAGTAAAGAAAGGCGATTCGAAAGGCAGCTTGCCGCTAGATTCGTACTCGGTGGTCAACTTGCGCGTTTCCAGCTTACTGGCCTCGACATCGGGTTGGTTAAAGGCATTTATGCCGATGAGAGCGCCGGCGACCGCTGTAGCGATTTCCCAGCGGAAGAATTCCTGGCCGAGATTGTAGATGTCGGGTACTACAATGCGGACGACCGGGTTCCCAGCTTTTGCCAAGGCATCGACCTCGGCAGATTGTTCCGTATCCGGATCCGACTCCAGCCGCAGATAGGCGAAAACGCGGTCGCTGCCGTAGATATCTGGTTTCGCGAGACGTTCGCGATCAACAGGAATAATGCCCTTGCCGGATTTTCCGGTGGATTCCGCAATCAACTGCTCGAGCCAGGCGCCAAGATCGAAAATTCCTGGCGAAGTGACGATTGTAAGCTTGTCGCGGCCCTGATTTGCGGCGATGCCGAGAATTGTTCCAAGGATTACGCCGGGGTTTGTGACGGCATCCGTATCTTTGCTGCAAGCGTCAACCATTGTCTTGGTGCTTTTCAGAAACTTGGAGACGTCGATGCCCATCACAGCGGCGGGCACCATGCCGAAATTCGAAAGCGCGGAGTAGCGTCCGCCGATACTCGGAACGCCCATGAAAATTTTGCGGAACTTGTCTTTCTCGGCGACACGCTGCATCTTTGAGCCTGGATCGGTGATGGCGATGAATCGGTTGCCGACTTCTTTTTCGCCTACCTTGGCTTTCACGCGATCGAAAAAGTATTGTTTGTAGATGTTCGGCTCAAGTGTGCTGCCGGACTTGCTGGAAACGATGCAGATAGTGCTGGCGAGGTCTACTTTCTCTTCGAGGGATTTGATTTGTGCGGGATCGGTGGAATCCAGGACATGAAGGTCCGGATAGCCCGAGGCCGTACCGAAGGTCATGCGCAGGACTTCGGGACAGAGGCTGGAGCCGCCCATGCCCAGCAGAAGAGCGTTCTTGAAAGCCGCTTTCTTAATGTCGGCGGCGATTTCCTTCAGTTTGTCGATGGCCTCGATCTGTTGCTCGGTAATATCGAGCCAGCCGAGCCACTTATCTTCGTCCGTACCAGTCCAAAGCGAAGCATCTTTTTGCCAGAGCCGTTTTACCTTGCCGCCCTTCTTCCAATCCTGAAGCGAGGCATTTACATCACTTTCGAGTTTGTCCGGGAGTGTGCAGGTCTGGCGATTCACGCTCACGCACTCACCCCTGCGCTTTTTCCCGTCGCGTCCAGAAGTTGTTTGAACGCATCGGCGAAGAGTTTGACGGCGTCCACCAGGAGTTTGTCGGTCACTTCTTTCATGGAGATGCCGGCCTTGGCGAGATTGTCCATGGTCGTGCGTGCTGCGCTGACGTCTTCGGTCAAGCTGTTGCGGAGTTTGCCGTGGTCTCGGAAGGCGTCGAAAGTCGCTGGCGGAATGGTGTCCACGGTGTCCGCACCAATCAGTTCTTCGACGTAGAGGACGTCGCGATACTTTGGGTTCTTCGTGCTTGTGCTGGCCCAAAGCAGCCGTTGCGTTTGCGCGCCTTTGGCCGCCAAAGCATTCCAACGAGCGCCGCTAAAGAGTTCCTGATATTTCTTGTAAGTCAGCTTGGCGTTGGCAATGGCAATTTTGCCGTGGAGACTCTCAAGCAAAGCCTTTTGTGTCGGGTCAGAGGTTGTTTTCAGTTTTTCGTCGATTTTGCCGTCGACTAGAGAATCGATGCGGCTGACGAAGAAGCTGGCAACGCTGGCGATATGACTGATGTCTTGGCCCTTGGCCGAGCGAGCCTCTAAAGCGGCGAGGAAAGCTTCAGCGACCTTCTCGTAAGCAGACTGCGCGAAGAGCAGTGTGATATTGATATTCAGACCCTCTTCGAGCGTTTGGCGAATCGCGGGAATACCTTCCGGCGTGGCTGGAATCTTGATCATGACATTCGGGCGATCGACGGACTTCCAGAGACGGCGAGCTTCTTCGATCGTGCCTTTGGTGTCGTTGGCCAGGTAGGGAGAAACTTCGAGGCTGACATAGCCGTCGCGCCGTTTGGACTCGGTGTAAACAGATTTAAAAATGTCGCAAGCATCCTGAACGTCGCGGATGGCAATTTTTTCGAAGAGCCCTTTGGCGTCGAGATTTTTTGCGTCGGGCGAGTCAAGGATATCTGAGTAGACGTTGCCCCCAGTGATGGCCTTTTCAAAAATTGCGGGATTAGATGTCATGCCGCGGAGCCCGTCGTCATCGATGTATTTTTTCAGGCCGCCGCTGGTGAGCAGGTCTCTGCGAATATAGTCCATCCACGGGGATTGCCCGAAACCTAGCAGCGCTTTCAAGGGATTGGCTCCTTGCGCCGTGCCGATATTCGGGATTGTAGTGGTTGTCGTCATGATGATTCTCCTCTACCGTTGAAAACCGTTTGAACGTCTATTGTACTCCTTGGGGTGTGGCCGTGCCCGCACTCGCCCATTGGCCGATGCCGGCTAATGCCAACGGAACATTAGGCGCCCGTGCAGTACTTTGTTTCCAGAGCCTTCACTTTACCGAGCCGCCGCACGTGCCGCTCTTCGTTGGAGAACTTCGCGCCCATAAATGCCCTCACCAGGTCTTGCGCCAGCGCCACGCCAACGACTCGTGAACCAAGCACGAGCACATTGATGTTGTCGTGCTCAACGCCTTGATGCGCCGAATAGGTGTCGTGACACATGCCCGCGCGAATGCCGGGAAGTTTGTTGGCTGCAACACTGGCGCCGACACCGCTGCCGCAGATGAGCACGCCTCGTTCGGCTTTCCCATCGAGAACGGCGCGGTCCACCGCTTCAGCGAAGTCCGGATAGTCGGACGGGTTCTCGTTGAAGGCTCCGACGTCGAGAACGTCATTGCCCATCGAACGCAGTAGGTCGCCCATGGCGTTCTTCAGTTGAAAGCCGGCGTGATCGGAACCAATCACAACTTTCATGCGGGGCTCACTTTCCCAAGATTTCTTTGGCTGCAGCGAGAACGTTTTCAACCTCGAAGCCAAATTTTTTAAGCAAATCCTTCAGCGGGGCGGACGCTCCAAAGGAGCGCATGCCGATGATTTTGCCCTTGGGGCCGACGTAGCGGTCCCAGCCGAAAACGGATTCCATCTCGACGGAAACGCGCGCCGTCACGTTGGCCGGCAAAACGCTTTCCTTGTAAGCAGCGTCCTGTTTTTCGAAAAGCTCCCAACTGGGCATGCTCACGACGCGGACTTTTACGCCTTCGGCAGTCAACTTTTCGTACGCCGCAGCGCAGAGACCCACTTCGCTTCCGCTGGCAAGCAAGATGACTTCCGGCTTTCCGCCGGGCGCGTCGGCGAGGACGTAAGCGCCCTTCGCCACACCGGATGCGGGCGCATACTTTGTGCGATCGAAGGTAGGCATAGCCTGGCGCGTCAGCACGAGCGTGGAAGGCCCGTGAATATTCTGGAGCATGATTTTGTAAGCTTCGACGACTTCGTTGGCGTCCCCTGGGCGCAATACGAGCATGTTGGGCATGGCGCGATAGGCGGCAAGTTGTTCGACGGGCTGGTGCGTTGGCCCGTCTTCGCCGACGCCGATGGAGTCGTGGGTGAAAATATAAATGGAAGGAGCTTCCATCAAAGCGCCGAGACGCATGCTGGGTCGCATGTAGTCGCTGAAATTAAAAAACGTGGCGCTGAAGGCGCGCAGCTTGGAGAGCGTCATGCCGTTGACGATTGCCCCCATGGCGTGTTCGCGCACGCCGAAGTGAATGTTGCGGCCGTGATAAGCGTCGGGGAAAAAATCGCCGGCGCCTTCAAAAGTGAGATTAGTCTTGTTGGATTTGGCCAGGTCGGCAGAGCCGCCTATGAGCCAGGGAATATTCGCCGCGAGCGCGTTCAGAGTTTTTCCAGAACTGTCGCGCGTGGCCATTCCTTTGGCATCAGCCGGGAAGGAGGGCAGGTTTTTGTCCCAGCCATCGGGGAGCTGGCCGCTTTGCATGCGGTTCAATTGATCGGCGAGCTGCGGAAACTGTTTTTTGTAGTCAGCAAATTTTGCGTTCCAGGCGGAATGGGTTTCGGCGCCGCGTTTGCCAATGCCGTTATTGAACTGATCGTAGACTCCATCGGGGACGAGAAACTTTGCGTCTTCCGGCCAGCCGTAATTTTTCTTGACCAACTTCACTTCGGCTTCGCCGAGTGGTTCGCCATGCGCCTCGTAGGTATCTTGTTTGTGCGGCGAGCCATACCCAATGTGGCTATCCACAACTATCAGTGTGGGCCGATCCTTGGTGCTCTTGAATACTTCGAAGGCTCGTCCCAGCGTATCCAGATCATTCGCATCAGCAACACGCGTAACGCTCCAGCCGTAACCCAAAAACCGCGTCATCACATCTTCGTTGAAGGACCAATCCGCTGGGCCATCAAGCGTCACGTGGTTATTGTCATAAACCCAACAGAGGTTTGACAGTTTCAAATGGCCCGCCAGCGAAGCAGCTTCGCTCGACACGCCTTCCATAAGATCGCCATCTCCGCAAACGGCGTAAACGTTGAAATCACAAATTTCAAAACCAGGCTTGTTGAAATTTGCCGCTAGCCACTTGCTGGCAATCGCCATGCCGACGCTATTGCCTGCACCTTGGCCGAGTGGGCCGGTGGTCGTTTCGACTCCGGTCGTGATGTGGGACTCCGGATGACCCGGCGTTTTGCTGCCAATTTGACGGAAGCGCTTGATTTCTTCCATGGAGACAGCAAGCGAGTCCAAAATCTTGCCGTCTTTGGTGGCTTCTTTCACGCCAGCCAGGTGCAGCGTCGCGTAAAGAAGCATGGAAGCATGCCCCGCGGAAAGAACAAAGCGATCGCGATTGGGCCAGGTTGGATCGGATGGATCGTAGCGCAAGTGCTTCTGCCATAGTTCATAAACGACCGCCGCCAAACCCATGGGCGCGCCAGGGTGGCCGGAATTTGCCTGTTGCACCGCGTCAATCGCCAATGTGCGAATAGTGTTGATGCTCAACAGGTCAAGGTTCGGTTGGCTCACATTGGCTCCTGAGCGGGAGCTATAGCTCCCGCGCACTGGTCTTTAATTTTAAATGCACCGCGAGTTTTTGATGCGCCGCGCAACAGAACGGATGAAGTGATTTTACGCCAAAATGAAAACTGGCGCGCCGCGCGCGTGGGATTGTCGTTTGAGAATTCCCCGCGATTTGCTTCTGGCCTCCTCAGAGGCGGGCCGCCATCCAGGGAGAGCAACAAAAATTACCGCGCCACTCACAGCTTGTCAAATCGAGTCACAAAGCTTTCACAGAAAGCGGATCGTGGTCGAGAACCTGCCCTCAAGGGCCCCCGAAACGCTAAGCGTTGAGCGCAGCTTCCATACATGCTACTTTTCTGTAGCTGCCTTGCCCGGGTGGCGGAATGGCAGACGCTGAGGACTTAAAATCCTCCGGGGATTTTTCCTCATGTGGGTTCGACTCCCACCCCGGGCACCATTATCTCGATTTTAGTCTTAAGCGTTGGCACACCCCCAGCCGTCCTTCCCTGAACTATTCCTACCGAAATGACTGTATGGACTCTATCCCCAGCGAGCCCACAATCTACGACATCTAGACAACGTCACATCCTGCTTTTCTGATGGACGGAAGGCGGACAGTATGCAGCGACGAGAATTCTTAGGTGGCTTAGCTGCTGTTTCTCTTACAGCTCGCGGAGGCGACAAGGCCATGCAATCGACAACCAAAGATTCAGAGTCTCGAGGGGATATGCCATATCGCGCGCTGGGCGCCACAGGAGAAAAAGTCTCTTGCATTGGCCTTGGCGGGTTCCATCTCGGACAATCGCGGCTCGAAGAACCCGACGCCATCAGGCTATTTCAGCAGGCCGTCGACCGTGGAATCAATTTCTCGGACAACTCCTGGGATTACAACCAGGGAGAAAGCGAGCGGCGCGTTGGAAAAGCGTTAAAAGGCTATCGCGACAAAGTATTTGTGATGACCAAGTTTGATGGGCGAACCAAAGATTCCGCGCTGAAACAACTCGACGAGTCGCTCCAGCGTCTGCAAGTCGACCATCTCGATCTCTGGCAGTTCCACGAGAATATTCGCCTGGAAGACCCCGATCGCTTCTTCGCCGATGGCGGCGCCTGGGAAGCCATGCTTGAAGCAAAGCAAAAAGGTAAGGTCCGTTACCTCGGTTTTACCGGCCACAAGGATCCCATCGTGCATCTCCGAATGCTCGAGATGGCCGACAAGCACAAATTCAAATTCGACGCCGCGCAAATGCCTCTCAACGTGATGGACGCACACTTCCGCAGTTTTGGAAAAGAAGTCGTGCCTGTTTTAACGAAGAAACAGATCGCCGTACTCGGTATGAAGTCCATGGGCAGCGGCAACATTTTGAAGAGCAAAACTGTCACACCGATCGAATGTCTGCATTATGCGTTGAGTCTCCCCACTTCCGTAGTAATCACGGGAATCGACAGCAAGCAAGTCCTCGACCAGGCCTTTGAAGCGGCGAAGACTTTTGCCAGCGTCAGCAAAAGTGACATTGCCGCCATCCTCGAGAAAACTGCCTCTGTCGCGACGGATGGCAAATTCGAACCGTTCAAGACATCGCCCATCTTCGATTCGACCGCCGCGCATCCGGAGTGGCTGGGATACAACCCGCAAGCTTCTTAGCAATTCAATTTGTCCGTGCGCGCTTGCGTTCGTTTGCAACCCTCCGTGCAAGTGGCAGGTCTTAGTGTGGCTAGTCGCGCGGAAAATCTGCCTCGTCGTAAATTTTCTCGCCGCGTAGCACGTCTTCGTCGCCGTCATCCCATCCCTGATTCGAGGACATCGAGTAAGAGACGGTCGCGTCCTTGTCCGGATTCGCAAGAACGTGAAATTGCACTCCGTTGAAATACGTTTGGCCTGGAAGGAAGCCGCTGATGAGGTTAGTCCCGTCGACGGTAACCTGAAAGTCAGCGATCAGGGACGGGCCGCCGACCGGAACACTAAGATCGTAGGTTACCTTTACATTGGCATGGTCTTTCTCAAACTTGATGTGGTAGGTGATGGGATCGTGGTCCATCGACACGCGAATCTCCTTCCGGCACGACAAAAACGCTGCTGTGAATTGCGGCTATGGTACAAGCATCGTTACGTTTTGGACAGCAACCAGGAGGTGTCGTGTGGGTCAGTTTCAACCGGAGGCGAGGTCTGCTACCAGAGGCTTGTCGAAGAGTGCCTTCTCCTCGGGCGTCGGCACTTGGAATATCTCGATCCATCGGGACACCGCGTCTCGTTCTATGGGTGGCTTCTCCATTCCCCGCCGTTGAATCCTTTCGAAGAGGACATCCGCAGGCGCAGAGACATAATGCAACTCAACGGCAGCGCCAAGGGCTCGGGCTCCGAGCCGCAAGGTATCCCGCTCGGTCCTTCCCCAGGTTCCCCATTCGATGATTACAGTAAGACCGAGCTCGAGGAGTTCCTGACCGAACTCCCATTGCAACGCCTCGATCTTGCCCCGCCTTTCCTCATCTCAGAGGCTTACTGAAAGAGCGTCCATCCACTCATCGGGAGAGAGACGAACTGCGCGGAGCTTGCTTTCAAGTACCTTGGCAAGTGCCCGAACCCGGCAACCCGCACACAATGATTAGTCTCGATCCAGTACCGGATCTTTTCATAAATAGATTATCCCTGATGATTGGTTTTCTTGTGCCGGGAGTCTTCACGCCGGAAAAGGCCACTGGATCTTAGATTTTTTGTGACCGTTTTTTCTTGACACAATTTTACCTCGCGCGTATAGTACGTACTGGATAATATTGTGCGCTGTTCCGTAGCGCCAGCATCTTGCTGGCGTTTTGTTCTCTCTAGAGCATAACCTTTCTGCTAAATCCTCTGTTCTCAACATTTAGGGAACACACGGCGTTTTCACTCTTGGGGTACAACAAGTCGTTTAGAATCAACACTAACACTAGGGCCTGCAACTATTGATTCTAAACGAGTTACTAAATCGCTAAACTCTTCAAAATCAACACTTACAAGAAACAAGGGGAGGGGCAGGAGTTATGGTTAACTTGACCATCTATGTTAGGAATCCGCCGAAGCCATGAGGCGCCTGCTCCGACAAGAACTTGGCAGATTCTGCGGAGCAAGTCAGGAGTTGGCCTCCAGACACGATTCAGCACAGGCGTGCCGGAATTTGCCTCCTCTGCGGCGCTCTTCTTCTACACTCTCTGTGATTCAGCCGCTCCTGCTCCAACTGGGCCAGTTTGAAGAGCGCATCTCGAAGATGCATTCTCCAGAGCGCTGTGGGGGATTAGGTGGCTACTAGCGAGAACTTAGATCTGCTGATAATCGGGTGCGGTCCAGCCGGAGAAAAGGCCGGCGCGCAGGCTGCCTATTTTGGCAAGCGCGTCGCCGTCATCGAGCGCGCCGAGCACATGGGCGGAAGCTGCATCAATACGGGCACCGTTCCGAGCAAAACTCTGCGCGAATCCGCGCTCTATTTTTCTGGGCTGAAGCAGCGCGGCCTCTATGGCATCGATTACTCGCTCAAGGAAAACCTTACCGTTCAGGATTTCATGCACCACGAGCGCGCGGTCGTTGAAATGGAGCGCCGGCGCATCCTCAAGAATCTCGAACTGCACCACATCGAGCTTGTTCGCGGCCAAGCCGCGTTCGAGGACGCGCACACCGTCGCGATCGCTGTCGCAAACGGCGCGCGCCGTCTTCACGGCGAGATCATTCTCATCGCCACTGGCTCGAAGCCGCACCGCCCATCCGAGATTTCTTTTGATGACGTCCACACGTTCGATTCGGACACATTTCTTCAAATGGATCGCATCCCCAAAAGCCTCGCCGTTATCGGCGGCGGCGTCATTGGCTGTGAGTATGCGTCGATTTTCGTGGCGCTCGGCGTCGAAGTCACTCTTGTCGATGGTCGAGACCGCCTGTTGCCGTTTCTCGACGCAGAAATCTCCGATCGTCTCCGCGACCGCCTCACAGCCCTCGGCATGCGCTTCCTGTTCAACGAGCGTCCTGTAAAAGTTGAGAATTCGTCGGGCGGCGTGCGCCTTTCGATGAAAAGCGGCAAGACACTCCAAACCGATGCGGCTCTCTTTGCCGCAGGCCGCCGCGCCGCTGTAGACGGCCTTGCCCTTGAAAGAGCAGGTCTCGCCATCAACGACCGCGGCTACATTCCCGTTGACGACGACTATCGGACTTGTGTTCCGAACATCTATGCAGCGGGTGACGTGATTGGATTTCCCGCGTTAGCTTCTACTTCCATGGAGCAAGGGCGCGTAGCCGTTTGCCACGCGTTTGGCTTCAAGTACAAACAGCGCGTCGCATCCATGCTTCCCATGGGGATTTACACCATTCCGGAGATTTCCGCCGCCGGTGAAACGGAAGAGTCCTGCAAGGAAAAGAAGATCGACTATTGCGTTGGGCGCGCCCACTACGAAAACAACGCACGCGGCCACATCATCGGAGACACTGCCGGAATGCTCAAGCTCATCTTCGCGCGCGCCGACCGCAAACTTCTCGGCGTAAGCCTGATCGGCGAGAGCGCCACCGAACTCATCCACATCGGCCTGATGGCTCTCGACAACGGCCAATCCATCGACGAATTCATCCAGCAGGTCTTCAACTATCCGACGCTCAGCGAAACCTACAAGTACGCTGCCTACGATGGCCTCGGCAACCTCGCCGGCCATAAACTCCGCGAAGGCTAGCTGTCGCGAGCTTCTTCTGGCATTCTCAAAGTCATGACCAGAACGAGAATCGGCTTTGCGTTTTTGTTCGTGTCAGCGATCGCCACTTCGCTGATTCTGTTCTCTTGCCGCGCCGACCTGCAACCCAACTCACAGGAGCAGCGAGCGTCGCGCGCCTATCTCGGCTTCGACCTCAACATCTTTCCTGGTAAGGCCGCTCTTCCAGTATTACGAAAGACTTTTGCTTTCAGCGGCTATTGGCTTAGCCCGCCTCCCGGCGCAAAAACAAACACCTGGCTCGGTCAACGCGAACTCGTGCGTGCCCAAGGATTCGGTTTCTTGCTTCTGTATCGCGGCCCTCTGAGTCGCGAACTAAAAGACGAATCTGCTGGGGCCGAGAAGGGAACTGCTGACGCGCGCGACGCGGCTTCCGTCGCAAAGCGCGAAGGCTTTCCCGCACAAGCCGTCATTTTCCTCGATGTTGAAGAAGGGGGCCGCCTGCCTGCGGCATATCACGCTTATTTGCGCGCCTGGGCCGCGGAACTCCAGCGCGCCGGTTATCGTTCCGGCGCTTATTGTTCCGGAATGCCAGTCAAAGAAGGACCGAGCGTCACGATCACCACCGCGGACGACATCCGCGCTCATGCGTCGTCACAGGATTTCGTCTTTTTTGTTTATAATGATGCTTGTCCGCCCTCGCCTGGCTGCACATTTCCAAAAAATCCGCCACCCCCGGCGAGTGGTGGAATTTCCTATGCAGCGCTCTGGCAATTCGCGCAATCGCCACGCCGGAAGGAATTCGCCGCACATTGTCCGTCGGGCTACCACACCGACGGCAACTGCTACGCCCCCGGCGACACAACGCACTCCTGGTTCCTTGATGTGGAATCCGCTACCACTGCCGATCCTTCCAACGCAGTTCGCGCGAGCAAATAGGATTGTGGTCTTGCACTGAGAGACGCGTTTAGAGCTCAGTCGGTCGGATTTCTCGGAAATTTGAAGTAGGGAAGCCGCACGCTGTTAATCGAAATCTGATCAACGCGGATATTTGCAGGAGCTTCGAAGCCTTTTGTTCCGCCGCTCGTCACGTAGTCGTCTTCGTCCACGCCATCTCCGCTGACGCCCAATCCGCCCACCAGCACGCCGTTGCGATACAAACCCGCGCTTCCGGGAAAGAAAACGATTCCGCTCTTGTTAATGTTTGGAGGCCCAGCTTGCATTCCCTGCGTGCAAGGATTCGCCAGATCCCGCAAATAAATATTGAAGAACGGCCCGGCCGCCGAACCGTCAATCCCCGGCGGGAAAAATGGCTGCGACCCAAAACTGATCGTGCGGTTAGTGACGGCGGTGCCCATCGGCACCTGATTTAAGTCCGCGGCTGCTCGCGCGGGGCCATTGAAGTACACCATGTTGCGCGCTTTGCTTGCAGCGACGTCGATGCTGAAGACCGTCGAATCTTGCATCCGCCGCAAGCCGATGATCATGCCATCCAAGTCGGCGATCGCAATTACCATCCGCGCTCGCGAGCCAATCGGCAAGCGAATCGCAGCGCGCGTCACATTCGCTGTCGCTTCCGCATTGTTCAAAATGGTTTGAACGTCAGTTGCGCTCAATCCGCCCAGCGGCCCCGCTGAGGGCGCAATCAAATCGCCTTCCGGTGGTTGCCCCGCGCTGTTCGCCGGAGCAACCAAAAAAGATCCAGCCCCGGCAGCCGGCCCTGCGGAAACGCTCGCAGGCAGCGATGTCTGCGTTACGAATGGAAGCGCGACGCCTCCGATGAATACCACTCCCGGAGCAGCCGGTGTCGGTCCAAAGGAATCCGATGGACCAGTGCGTTGCGAGGTCGATCCAACGAACGCGGCATACTCTGCCACGTTGGGATCTCTCGAAGACGCAACCACTCCAATTCCACCCACAACAACATTTTGATAAAAAATTGGCAAGCCGCCGGGATTCACCGCCAGCGGATTCGAGTCCATCGCATCGGCCTTGCCCGTGAGAACGCCAAGCCCAAACCCTCCGCCAAGCGCGAGCGATGGCGGGATTTGATTTTGAAACGCCGCGCTGCTCACCAGCGTGCATCCGCGATTTGTGTTCTCTATGCCATACAAGTCTGCCGAAGGCTGATTCGTCACGCCCGGTGGAAAATGAATTCCGCTGATGAAGCGCACTGTTCGCGAAGATAGCGGGGCCTGATCATTGCTGAAGAACGCTCCCGTTCGTGCCAGCGCCACAGCTACATCATTCGCATCCAGTGTTTGCCCAAAATTCGCCAGCGCGGTGATAGGCGCGTTTTGCGTGCGAAACACTCCCAGCACAAATCCCGCACGGTCCACTACTGCCACGACCATATCGACGCTCACGGAATTCACAGCCGCCTGCACGATTTTCTGCACATCGGCGATTTGCAGTGCTTGCACCGTCGCAATCGGCGGCGGAGACACCGGCGCGCTGCTCCCGCCATCGCAGCCCACTAAGAGTAGCGCCAAGACTCCTGCAATCCCGAGCGCCAACAAAATGCCCAGCGCCAGCGTCTTTTGACGCCGGGCCAGGGCATATCGCGAGGCAACAGGCCGCTGAAGAGTGTGTTCTTTGGGCATAAGAGTATTTTCCTTAGTAACACGCATCCTCGTGCCCCTCAATCGTTGGCGAAAGGCGGCGTTCCTATTGGTGAATGCTCGCGACGCGTAAGAAGTGTTATCGCTTGTGTTCACTCTTCGTGGAAAGGGATTGCTCGCGGCAACGCGATATTGTTAGCTAGAACACGATCCTTTTTCTTGCGCAAAATCTCCCAGGCTAAAGGCATGCTCTTTCTCTCTCCGGGAAACTGTCGAAACGTCCATCGCGTAGCCGGTGCAGCGATCGCGTTCCTGCCAGTCTTCGCGATGGTGAGTGCGTTGGCTGGTCAGCAAGGCAGCCCTGGCGCGCAAGCCACAATCCAAAAGTCCACGGAGGCGGCTCCCGCGCAGCGCATTCCGCGCCAACAAGCATTGACGACCGCTGCCGTCGATGGCTTCGTGCGCGAAACCGGCTCGACGAACGAAACGCGGCCTGTGGCTGCGGCCCAGTTGACCCTGCGCCATCTGCAAAACGGACGAATTGTACGCGCCGCCGCGTCCATCGAAGGTGTTTTTCGCATCTTTCTTCTTTCGCCTGGCCACTACGAATTTCGCGTCGAAGCCGAGGGATACGCTTCATTCGTAATTCCTGATCTGGTGCTCAACGCTAATGAAGTCACCACGCTCGAAGTGTTGTTGATTGGCACCAGCAGCGCGGAATTTCGTTCGCGACTTCCGCGCCTTCCTGAACTCGGTCCTCCCTTTCAGCCTGGCTCCTCGCCGGCGCTTGGCAGCTATCGCGACCTTCGTCATCGCCTCGATTCTGATCCCAATTACATTGCGGAGCTTGCGCTGGAATATTTGCCGCCCGTCGCCGACATTTACAACGCAGTGCCCAATCGTTGGGCGCTCAATCAGCCGGACTATCGGCGCTATTCGCAAAAAGGCGAGTACCTGTACACCAAGCCGCATTGGTACGACCCTTTCAATCGCAATCGCTTCAAAGGTGATGAGCCGATCTGGCCGGAAGTTCTAGGCCAGCAGATTTTCTTGAACATCACCGCGTCGTCGGAAACATTTTTTGATGGCCGTCGCGTTCCTTCTCCCAGCGGCGTTAGCGCCGCGCAGCCCGGTAGCTCCGAATTCTTCGGCCGCGGCGAGCAGGCCTTTTTCGACGAAACTTTGCGGTTCAGTTTCGATTTGTTCCATGGCGATGCGTCCTTCAAGCCGGTGGAGTGGCGCATCCGCATTACTCCGGAGCTCAGCCTCAACGATCTGGATGTTCGCGAACTTGGCATCGTCAGTCCTGATGTGCGCCACGGCACCAATCGCTTTGACCATCACGCCGGCCTCCAGGAAGCGTTCGTCGAAGTGAAGCTCCACGATCTTAGCGACAACTACGACTTCATTTCTGCTCGCGCCGGTATTCAGCAATTCAATGCCGACTTCCGCGGCTTTCTTTTTGCTGACGAACAGCCCGGTCTGCGCATTTTTGGCAATTGGAAGAGCGATCGCATCGAGTACAACGCCGCGTATTTTCAATTCCTCGAAAAGAACACCAACAGCGGCCTCAATACTTTTAATCGCCGCCATCAGCAAGTTGTTTTGGGAAACGTCTATCTGCCGGATTTTTTCTTCCCCGGATACACGGCGGAATTCGTTGTTGCGTGGAATAAAGACGATCCGAGCGTTCATTACGATGACAATGGTTTTCTGGTGCGCCCTGCGCCGATCGGTAACGTGATCAAACAAGGCCCTGGAGGCGGTCCGCTCGCGCATGGCATCCGCGTCGGCTATTTCGGCTGGCTCGGCAGTGGTCACATTCGCCGCGTCAATTTGACGCATGCTTTTTATCAGGCGGTCGGCGAGGACACTTTCAATCCCATCGCCGCTCGGCGCGTCACTGTCAACGCGCAAATGGCTGCCGCTGAGCTTTCGTACGACCGCGATTGGATTCGCTACCGTGTTTCCACGTTCTACACGTCTGGCGACGCCAATCCGCGCGACGGGCGTGCACGAGGCTTCGATTCCATCGACGATTTGCCGAATTTCGCCGGCGGCATCTTTAGTTTCTGGAATCGTGAAGACATCCGCCTTCTTGGCTCCGGTGTTTCGTTGACCACTGACGGCAGCTTGATACCGTCACTGCGCTCTAGCAAAGAAGAGGGCCAGGCCAATTTCGTCAATCCAGGCATTTTTCTCGCTAACGTAGGCGCGGATTTTGACATCACTCCCAAGCTAAAAGGTTTTGCCAATTTCAACTATCTTCGTTTCGAGCGCACCGAGCCGCTCGAATATCTATTGTTCCAATCTTCCATCCGCCACAGCATCGGCGAAGACTTTGGAATCGGAGTGACGTACCGGCCGCCGCTGAGCGAAAACATCGTTCTTACAGGCGGCGCCTCCGCGCTGCAGCCCGGCGAAGGATTAAAAGATATCTACACGAGCCGCACACTCTTCTCGCTTTTTGGCTCCGTGAAGTTTACGTTCTGAGGAAACGCAATTGATGACTGTTCCTCGCAAATTCAAACGCTCCTCTTTGCGCAACCTCTACGTCCTCTGCGTCTCTGCGTTATCTTTTCTTTTGGTGTTTCTTGCTGATTCCGTCCCAAAGGTCCATGCGAAGCAAGGGATTACGTCCGTTTGCGGACAATCCAGGGAAGAAGCTGATCGCAAATCGTTAGGCTGCATCTCCTGCCACACTTCGACCGACGAGCCGACGATGCATCCGACAAAGACAGTTTTTCTCGGCTGCACTGACTGTCACGGTGGCAACTCCTCGATCACGGTTGCCAGTAGCGCCGCGCAAAATTCCGCCGCATACAACGCGGCAAAAGAAAAAGCTCACATACAGCCTCGCGACGCGAGCTTCAAAGATCGTTCCGCTTTGCCCGAACGCACGTACACAAAATGGCTCAAGGAATCTCCTGAATTCATAAAGTTTGTGAATCCTGGCGACCTGCGCGTCGCGCCAGAAACTTGTGGCGCCGCCGGCTGCCACGCCAAGGAAGTCCGCGCTTCTTCCACCAGCATGATGACCCACACAGGTCTTCTGTGGGGTGCCGCTCTCTACAACAATGGCGGCTATCCCGCAAAAGATACTCATTTCGGCGAAAGCTACGATCGCGACGGCAAACCACAATCCATCAAGACTTTTCCAGCACCTACACCCGATGAAACGCGAGCCAAAGGCGTTCTCCCAGAACTTGCTCCTCTTCTACGCTGGGAGATCTCTCAGCCAGGAAATGTCTTGCGCGTTTTTGAGCGTGGTGGAAGAAAAAAAGCCGAGCTAGGCAATCCGAATCGCGAAGAAGATCCCGGCAAACCGGATGACAAATTGAGCGACCGCGGCTTTGGCACGGAACTCCGGACCGATCCGGTCTTCCTCGGCTTGCAAAAGACTCGACTGGTCGATCCCGTCATGTCGCTACCTGGAACCAACGATCATCCAGGCGATTATCGCGCGAGCGGCTGCACGAGTTGCCACGTCATCTACGCAAATGATCGCGACGCAACGCACTCGGGCTCTTATGCGCAATTCGGGCATTCCGGTTTCAGCGCCTCTTCCGATCCAACCATTCCCAAGAATGAGTCTGGACACCCAATCAAGCATGTCTTCACACGTTCTATCCCTTCGAGCCAGTGCATGGTCTGCCACATTCATCCCGGTACAAATATGCTCACGACCTATTTCGGCCTCACTTGGTGGGACAACGAAATTGACGGCGACAAAATGTATCCGCCGGAACAACGCAACCCCACGGAAGTGCAGCGCTACCAATCTTTCCTGCGTAACCCGGAAGCCGCCGTCGCCCGCGGACTGTGGAGCGATGAAAAATTCCTCGAAAATCTCGGCGGGTTGGATTTCAATGCGAAATTAAAGACCACACAATTCGCCGATTTCCACGGCCACGGCTGGGTTTTCCGGTCCGTCTTCAATCACGACCGCAAAGGCAACTGGCTCGACAAGGACGGCAGGCAAATCGCTTTCGATGATCCGGACCGCTTCGGGAAAGCCGTCCATCTCGCGGACATCCATCTCGAAAAAGGAATGCAGTGCAACGATTGCCATTTTGCGCAGGACAATCACGGCAACGGAAAGATTTACGGCGAGCCGCGCGCCGCCGTCGAAATCGACTGCATAGATTGCCACGGCACGATTCGCAATCGCGCACGTCTCGTCACTTCCGGTCCCGCCGCTCCCGAGGGGGGACGCCCTCTCGACACCCTGCGCACTCCATGGGGCCTTCGCCGCTTTGAGTGGCGCACCGATGGCGCCGTGATTCAGCGCTCGATGTCCGAAGAAAACAAGGAATGGGAGATTGTTCAGACCGCCGATTCCGTCACTCCTGGCAATGTGCACTTCAGCATGAAATCGTTCCGCGCCAAATTAATGACCAAAGACGGCAGCGTCGCCTCGCAAATGCCGCAGGACGACGAGCATCTCGCCCACGCCAATTCATCGATGACCTGCTACTCCTGCCACACGTCCTGGACGCCCACCTGCTTCGGTTGCCATCTGCAAATGACCGCCAACGCGCGCAAACCCATGCTTCACAACGAAGGCCTCATCACACGCAACTACACCAGCTACAACTTTCAGGTTCTTCGCGACGACATCTACATGCTCGGGGTCGATGGCACCGTCACCGGCCACCGCATCGCTCCCGCGCGATCGTCCTGCGCCATTCTAGTTAGTTCGCAAAATGCGAACCGCGACTGGCTCTATTACACGCAGCAAACCATCTCCTCTCCAGGTTTTTCCGGGCAAGCTTTCAGCACCTTTGTTCCGCACACCGTTCGCGCTAAAGAGACAAAACAATGCAGCGATTGTCACGTCTCCGCCGCCAACGACAACAATGCTTGGATGGCGCAGCTCCTGCTCCAGGGCACGAACTTCATGAATTTCATGGGCCGCTACGTTTACGTGGCCACCGGCAAGAAGGGTATCGAGGCTGTTGCCGTTGCTGAGCACGACGAACCCGAAGCCATCTACGGCAGTGACCTCCAGCGCATCGCGTATCCAAAGGATTACAAGAAATTCGTGGACCATCAGCGCGCGCTCACGACTACTTTCAACCATGATGGCAATGTTCTGGACGTGCAAGCCCGCGGCGAATACGCCTACGCTGCAACTGGGCCCGGTGGACTCCGCGTCTATGACATCGCCAACATCGACAACAAAAGTTTCTCCGAGCGCATCACCACTGCGCCAGTGTCGCCGCTCGGCCAGCGCTTCTTTGTGCCTACCAAGAATGCTCTAGCCGTCGCTTCACCTACAACTCTCGGCGTCGATCCCCTCCGCCAGCAAATCCCCGAAAACGAAGAGCAACCCATCCATCTTCTCTACGGTTTTCTTTACGTCGCCGACAGAGAAGAAGGCCTCGTCATCATCGGCAATCCTGATCTGAAATCCAGCAACCCTGGCGTCGGCACGCTTCTCGACGGCAATCCCGCCAACAATTTCCTCAAGCGCGCTCTGGCGTTCAATCCCGGCGGAATTCTGGCCGGCGCGCGACGCATCACCATCGCCGGCACTTATGCCTACATCCTCACCGACAAATCCCTCGTCGTCGTGGACCTCGACAATCCGCTTGCGCCGCGCATAACGGCGACCATTGGCGCTCCTGACTTGGACAGTCCGCGCGGGATCGCGGTTCAGTTCCGTTATGCATTTGTGGTGGATCGCTACGGCCTAAAAACTCTGGACGTGACGGATCTGGCGCATCCAAAAATGACGGTGAAGGGAAGAGTGGCCACCGGGGATGCGAGGAACGTGTACGTGGCTCGGACTTATGCTTATGTGGCTGACGGAGAGTACGGAGTGGCCGTGGTGAATGTGGAAAATCCGGAAGCGCCGATCCTCGAGCAGGAATTTGGTGGAAACGGGAAAATGAACGATGCGTACGACGTGAAGATCGGAATGGTTGCGGGGAGTGCGTACGCGTTTGTGGCGGATGGGGTGTACGGGTTGCGCGTCTGGCAAATTATTTCGCCGTGGGATGATCCGGCGCACTTCTCCGGTTTCAGCCCGCGCCCCACGCCAAAATTAATTGCCACCGCGCGCACCCGCGGCCCGGCGATCGCCATCTCCAAAGGCATCGACCGCGACCGCGCCGTCGACGAATCCGGCAACCAACTGGCGGTGTTCGGTCGTCGCGGTGCCCGGCCGCTCAATCGCGCCGAAATGCAGCGTCTTTATCAACCCTCTGGCAACGGTGCGTTCTATTCTGTCACCGACGAACCTGTCGAATCTGTTCACCCAGCTGCTTCTTCATCGCTGACATCCATATTCGCTCGCGCTCGCAGTTGGCTCAATTCTCTTTACTGAGGTGATGTCCATGAATCGCCGCAGATTTCTCGACTCGACGCTCAAAACCATCTCTGCGGTCTCTTGCGCTCCGTTTTACGCAAACGCACTCCATCCCTTTGCGCCGCAACAAAGCCCCGCCCCGGCGCCGCGCCCATCGAACGCCTCGCGTCCACAACTCGCCATCACCATGGACGATCCTCGCCTGAAACTTGAAATGAATCTCCGATGGCCCGATGCCAACTCCCGCATCCTAAAAGCTCTTGACAGCCGCAACGTCAGAGCCGCGCTCTTCGTCTGCGGCATGCGTGTCGACGAATCCGACGGCTCCAAGCTGGTCTCCGCCTGGGACCAGGCTGGCCACCTGGTCTGCAATCATTCCTATTCTCACCTAAACTACTGCGGCCTCACCTCTTACGCCGACTTCGCCGTCGATTTTCTAAAAAATGAAAAAATCATCGCTCCCTATCACAACAAAACTCTTCTCTTCCGCTACCCGTTCCTCAAAGAAGGCGACACCGCCGACAAGCGCGACCGCTTTCGCACGCTTCTCAAAGAAAGCGGTTACCGCGTAGGCCACGTCACAATCGACGCCTCGGACTGGTACGTCAACGAACGCATGGCTGATCGACTTGCAAAGCAACCCAGCGCCAGCATCCAGCCCTATCGCGATTACCTTATCGCGCATCTTCTCGACCGTGCTTCCTTCTACCGCCAGCTCGCCATCGACGTGCTCGGCCGGGACATCCGTCACACGCTGCTCATTCACTACAACACTCTCAATGCCCTGGTCCTCCCCGACGTGATGGCCGCCTTCGAGACCGCCGGCTGGCAATGGATCGATGCCTCCCTAGCCTTCCAAGACGATGCCTTCCGCCTCCAACCCAAAACCCTCCCCGCTGGGGAAAGCCTGGTTTGGGCCCTGGCCACCGAAACCGGCCGTTTTAAGGATCGCCTTCGCTATCCAGGCGAGGACGACGTCTACGAGGAACCCAAGATGAAGGCCCTCGGCCTCTAGTCGGTGCCCTGATGTTTTGAAGGATTTTTTTCACTTTTCCTTCGCTGTCGGTATCTCGTTCTAGACGCGCGTCTTGCCCCTTTCCGGCACCTGAAAAGGTACTCATCTCCTTTCCTTTGTATCTTTTAACCTTGGGACACATCTAATCAAGGTATAATGATTCGTTCACGTTTTTAACGCATAGCACCCATCAAAATAATTCGTGGGGCCCCCCCCAGGTGAACAAGACTATCGTTGTAAGTGTAGGCGGTAGGGCACCGCACACAGGGCGGGCTGACTCGCCGTAGGCGAGCATATAATGGCAGCAAGAAGGAGTACTAGGACATGCTTAAGCATTACTTACTGGCAAGCGATTTTGACCAGACTTTGAGCTTCAACGACTCGGGGGTTGTTCTGTCCGAGCTCATCGGCTTTCACGGGTTCCACGACAAGGTCAAGGGCCTTGCGGAGATGAACCTCGTCCAGCAGGGCGCCGAACTCAGCTATCTGATTTTGCACGACCCGGAATTTCGCCGCGTTCGCCGCGAGCACCTTATCGATACTGGCAAGCGCATTCGCCTGAAACACAATGTGGCGCTCTTTGCGCGCGCTCTCGATAATCTAGCCGATGGCTACAAGTTTCATTTCAACGTAATCTCCGCGGCTCCGCAGGAAATTATCCAGTCGGCGCTCGAGGGAATCGTCCCGCCGCAAAATATTTTCGGCACGCGCTTTCGCTACAACGAGTCGACCGGCGAAGTCGAATCCATCATTCGCGCTTCTGCGGGTTGGGGCAAAATCACGGTTCTCGAGGAGCGCCGCGCGGAACTGAGCATCAGCCACGACCACATCATCTACATGGGCGACGGCAGCTCCGATATTCCGGTGATGATGCACGTCAATCAGCATGACGGCATTACGATCGCCGTCTCCGAAGCCAAGTTCATCACGCGCGTCGCGAAACGGACCGTCCTCAGCGACAATGCTATGAGCGTCCTCGTCCCCGTGCTTGAAAAAGTTCTCAACTGGGACTCCGCGCACATCCGTCGCCTGTTTACTTCCTACGGTCTCAACCTGCTTGAGTGGGACAAAGTGCGCACGGACATGCTCACGATTCAGGATTCCGCTGAGCCGGTGGCCGTTTCTCAGGCTCACGCGCACTAGTTTCAGTCTCAAACGAAAAGGGGCGGCTATCCCTCGCCAGGATAGCCGCCCTTTTTCTTTTCACAGAATTCAACAGCTCATTGAGGGCTGAACTTAAACTCGATGACCTCCGTGGTTTCTTTCGGGCCGGGCTCGAATTCGCTTTGCATCGCGGCTCGTTCTGCTTCCGCTGCTAGCACGGGATGGCCGCCGACGATGTGCGCTCTCTTCACCTTGCCATCGGTGCCTATCGCTACCTCGATTTTCACGACACCGGAAAGATTCAACTTTTTGGCAAGTTCAGGATATTGAGGTCTTGCGAGCACCCGGACCTTGCGCTTGGACTCCGGCAACTCTGCAATTTGGGCCCGCAAAGAAACTCTACCGCCAATTGCCACGGCAATTGCGGCGAGCATGCACATTACGATTATTCGCTTAACCTGATTCACGATCATGTCCTTGAAGCCGCAACGTCCGGCAAAGTAAACGCCCGGCTCCTATGTGCAATTGGCGCGCCAGACTTTAGGAAAAACACAAAAATGAACACTTTCTTAGAAGTTACTTGGATTCATGGACTTATGGAGACGCGCGAGTTGCTAAGTTTGCCGATCAAGACGCTCTCTTCCTCGCAGCCATCTCATGTTCAAACGATTTAAACCCTCCTGTCTCGTTTTGAGACACACTTTCCCTCGCCAGCTCACTCCCAACTCCCCCATCGCACAATCTAATGCACCAGGCTCCAGCGCTGTCTCTTCCCGCAGCTTTCTCCATACGTTTTGAGCAAACCCCATCGTCGGTTACAATTTCTCCGCGGAGGCCACATGTCCAAAAAATCTATTCTCATGCTCATTGGCGATTACGTCGAAGACTACGAAGTGATGGTCCCCTTCGAAGCGCTTCAGATGGTCGGGCACACGGTTCACGCCGTTTGTCCGGGCAAGAAGTCAGGCGAATTCGTCGCCACGTGCATCCACGATTTCGAAGGTGATCAGACGTACACGGAGAAGCGCGGCCACAATTTTGCTCTCAATGCCACTTTCGATCAGGTCAAGCCCGAAGACTACGACGCCCTGATGATTCCCGGCGGCCGCGCGGTCGAATATCTTCGCTTGAACCCTCGTGTCATCGAAATCGTTCATCACTTTTCGAAAACCAACAAACCCCTCGCCGCCATTTGCCACGCGCCGCAAGTTCTCGCCGTTGCGGGAGTCCTCCAAGGTAAGAAGTGCAGCGCCTATCCGGCCACCGGCCCCGACGTTACGCTCGGCGGTGGTACGTACGTCAGCCTGCCCATGAACGAAGCCATCGTTGACGGTAACCTTGTCACTGGCCCGGCTTGGCCCGCGCTCCACTCCTGGCTCGCCAAGTTCCTCGGCGTCCTCGGCACACAAATTCAACCCTAAGCCAACGGAACCGGACGTTACTGAGAGCGCCGGCGAAATTTCGTCATTGATCTGCCCTTCCTAAATCTCTCTCGTGCGTGGATAATTGTCGGTTCACTACTCCTCAAAAGGGGCCTGCGTCATGGCAAACATCAACACAAAAAAAGGCGTGATCGGTATCCTCACGGGAGGCGGCGACGTCCCTGGTCTCAATCCTGCAATCCGCGGCGTCACCATCCGCGCGCTTCACGAGGGCTATCAGGTGATCGGCTTCCGCCACGGTTGGGCGGGCCTCGTGGATATGGTCCGCGAAAAGGACTACGACAATTCCGACAATTTTCTGGTCCTCACGCAGGAAGTTGTCGAGCGGGCCGCGCGCACCGGCGGCACTTTCCTCCATTCCTCGCGCACGAATCCCGGCCGCGTTAGCAAATCCAGCGTGCCGGCCCATCTGAAGGATAGGTTCAACGCGGAGAAAAACGATCTCACGCCCGAAGTGCTCAAAAATCTCGGTTGGCTGGGCATTGACACGCTCATTCCCATCGGCGGCGATGACACGCTGAGTTATGGTGTCCGCCTTCACAAAGAAGGCTTCAAGGTCATCGCTATTCCCAAGACGATGGACAACGACGTTCCCGGCACCGACTACTGCATCGGCTTCAGCACTTGCGTCACACGCACATTGCAACTTGTCAATGATCTCCGCACCTCCGCTGGCTCTCACGAACGCTTCATGGTCATTGAAGTCTTCGGCCGCTACGCTGGCTACACGGCCATGCTCCCAACTATGGCCGGCGCCGCCAACCGTTGCGTTATCCCGGAGTACAAATTCAATATCGAGCGCCTCACCGAGCTCCTCGTGAATGACCGCAACAAGAACTCCAGCCGCTACTCAACCGTCCTTGTTTCGGAAGGCGCGATGTTCGAAGGGGGCGAGATGATTTTTGAGGGCGAGACCGCGGACGCCTATGGCCACAAGAAGCTAGGTGGCATTGGAGATATCGTCTCGGACAAAATGAAGGAACTCTCGAAGAAATTTAACAAAGGAAAGACCATTGAGGTGGTTAACCAGAAGCTCGGCTATCTTGCCCGCTGCGGCGATCCTGACGTTGTGGACTCTATCGTTCCCATGGCTTATGGCAATATCGCCCTCGAATTGCTCTTAAAGGGCGTCCACGGCCGTCTTGTCGTTCTCCATAACGGCAGCTACGGCAACATTCCAATCGAAACGATTACGTCAACGAAGAAAGTTGTGGACATCAAGGAGCACTACAATATCGAGCGCCTCCGCCCGCAATTCTCCAGCTTCGAAAACAAGCCGCTCTTTCTGATGGGCAGCTAGTCTGCATTTCTCGCACAAATCCTGTCCGCTCTTAGCCCCCTGTAGGGCCAGCCTTCCGCGGGGGCCGCCTGGCCGCACCTCTCGCTCTCATCTCGCGCGGTGTTGAAATTCCAAAATATTGTTCGTCTGCAAGGATTTTTCGATCCTGGAAGCCTGCCTAGGCCCTTTTTGCCATGTGAATAACAGGAAGCGACAGCCCGCTTTTCAGAGGAACTTCGATTTTCTCGACTGCAACATAACCTTTGGCCCCGAAGAGCTTCGCTCCCGTCAATGTCGCGCCCATTTCATAACTTGTAAAACCAGCGGCGCGAGCCGCGACTTCGCACGCCTCGAGAATTTTGCTGCCCACGCCGCGTCGCGCCCACGCCGGATGAATAAAGAAAGCCCGAATCTTCGCCGCGTCGCGCTTCGGGTCCAGCAGCGTGTCCTCCCTCCCCGTACAGTGATCGCTGCCATAAAGCGTCTTGCGTTTACTCCAGCCTCCGCACCCAGCGATGACCCATTCCGATCCAGGATGTTTTTTCTCGGCATCGTTTTCCAGGTCAAGTGTCCCGTGAATTTTTCTGGCTTCCGCAACAAGATAAGTCCCGTCCGCGATCAGTTGGCTATCCACACCAAACACCGATTCCAGCGCCCCTTCCCTCTGCGCCGGCGTGTAGTCCTCAGCCTGCAGTTCCCGCACAGACGCCTCAATCAGCCGCCGCAGCGCAGGAACATCAGCCACCACGGCCTTTCTAATTCGAATGTCCATCATGTCCATCCGATTCACGGTGAACTCTTCTCGATGCACGACCCACTAACCCTTCGCCCTCGCCTTCAGCTGCTTCGCAACTTTTTCAATCTCCTCCGTCCTCTTGTACATATGCACCGAGAACACCTCGGTCGTCACGGTCCTATCGACTTCCTGCTTCAGTTCGCTCGCTAACTGAAACAGCCGGTCGACTCCTGCGCGAAATTCTTTTTCGTTCTGCTTCAGTGCCGCTCTCTTCGCGCTCTGAGGATCGAGTGTAGTCCCCTCCTTCTCCGCTGGGTTCTGGGTCTCGGCCGACGCTGGTGGAGTTGGAAAAGGCTTAGTGTTCCGCACTTGTGCGAACACCGCGCCATGCGTTGCGACGGAACAACTCGCCGCCGCGGCCAGCGTCATCAAGAACCTGCGCCTCGTTTCCCCCATTATCCCCTCCTCAACCACGCCTCTCTGCTTGCCCCCATTCTGTCACTTGTTCCCTCGGTGTATTCAAGCAATTTGTGTTGCCCTCCGCCCACAAAATCATCGCTGTCCGCGCGCGCGATCTTGTATCCGAAGACCTGCGCAGCACATCCAACTGCATGTGTCTTGGGAGCGAATCAAATGCCGCAACGTCATCTTGGAAAAAATGGACCGCTTATCTCCGCGCTCGGTCTAGGCTGCATGGGCATGTCCGAATTTTACGGCGCGCGCGATGACGCCGAATCCATCGCCACCATTCACCGCTCGCTCGAGCTTGGCATGAATTTTCTCGACACCGCCGACGTCTACGGCTACGGCGACAACGAAGTTCTCGTTGGCAAAGCCATTCGCGGTATCCGTGACAAAGTCTTCCTCGCCACAAAATTCGGAATCGTGCGCGACAAAGCAAACCCAAGCGTCCGCGCCGTCAACGGTACCCGCCCTTACGTCCGCTCGTCCTGCGACGCCAGCCTCAAACGCCTCGGCGTCGACATCATCGATTTGTATTACCAGCATCGCGTCGATCCCAAAACGCCCATCGAAGAGACCGTCAGCGCGCTAGCAGAACTTGTCCGCGATGGAAAAATCAGATTTATCGGCTTATCTGAAGCTTCCGCCGAAACAATTCGCCGCGCCCACAAAGTCCACGCCATCGCCGCGTTGCAATCGGAATATTCTCTCTGGACACGCGACCCCGAAGACCAAATTCTCGCCGCTACGCGCGAGCTAGGGATCGCATTTGTTGCCTACAGCCCGCTGGGCCGCGGTTTCCTCACTGGCCAGATCAAGCGCTTCGAAGATTTTGCCTCCGACGATTACCGCCGCTTTTCCCCGCGTTTTCAGGGTGAAAATTTCCAGATGAATCTCGACTTGGTCGCCCGCGTCGAGTCCATCGCCAAAGAAAAAAATTGCACTCCAGGCCAGCTGGCTCTCGCCTGGCTCCTCGCCCAGGGCGACGATATCATTCCCATCCCTGGCACCAAACGCCGCAAATATCTGGAAGAAAACTTCGGAGCACTCAGCGTGAATCTTTCACCAAACGACCTGCGTCGCATCGAAGAAATCGCGCCTCGCGGCGCCGCCGCCGGCCAGCGCTATCCAGAACACATGATGGCGCTGGTCAACAAATAGCCTGATTCAAAAAATGCGCGCTTTTCTCAGCGTCCGCCCGTGCGCAACGCCGGTAACGTAAACGTCGGCTTCGTTTCCTTCCGCTTCGACCAATCGTGATACGTGTGGCACTCGGAGCACCGCGATTCTGCGTGCTCCGGCCCCGGCCCGTGGCAAGTCTTGCAAGTCGCAATTCCCGGCAAAAGTATGTCCCTCGTCTCCGTACTGCTCATCGCTTTCTCGTGGCAGCTCACGCAAGAAAATCCCCGGTGCGCGTCATGATCAAATATCGAGTGCGGCATCCAGCGCACCGTCGTTCGCGCCGGCTCCACAACGGGCAAATTATCCTGTTGCGCTCCCATCGTGAGCGTATGGCACTGTTTGCAAGTCTTGCGCCACAAAAGTTCTTCCGCATCGCTAACCCACGCGCCAACCCACTCCTTCGCCGTATACACTCGAACAGCGGCCTGCACCGGCTTTCCCGTCAAATCACGCCTGGGGTCTCGCGTTTCGCGCAATCCCCCAGGATGCGCCGCAATATACTCACTGAATTTCTTTATAAGAAACGCGTGCACCACTTCCGGCTTGTCGTGCGGGACGCCTTCATTGAACCGCTTGTCAAACGCCAGAGAATGACATCCGGCGCAAGCGTATGCGAATCTCACCGGCGCCATCAGCTCACGCCCGCTCACAGACTTAGGAGGCAAAAGCGTCCCGGGTTGGAGGGCGAGGACTTCGTCTCGCTCTGAGTAACTCGTATTGGCAGCAGTGTAGGCCGCATCGGCGTAGGTCCATTCCGCTGACACAGCCCCAGATTGGTGACAATCCCCGCATACCAGTTGCACGTTCGGCCCATTGGGCCCGCGCCGAATCGGCTTCATGTGAATCGCGTGATTCACTCGGATCGTCCCGGGATCGCTCGCATCTGCGCGCAAGGCCGAAAATTGCGGATGCCCATCCTCAAAGCTATAAATATGCCCCTCGTAGCGAGTCGTCCCGGCCCTCATCTTCAAATCGCCGTGACATTCCGCGCAACTCTCGTTCTTCGCCGCTACAACGTTCACGCGCCCGCGATGCTCGGTGTGGCAAGCAGCGCAACCCAGCGAGTTCGATTGCGCCGTGTGATGCATCGGCCCGTCATGGCACGATAAACAAGCCGCATTACTGGCCTTTGCCGAAAACTCCCCCGCCGTTTGTACGTGGCACGCCGCGCATTCCACCTCCAACACCGCGTGCGCCTCGCTCATCCGTCCGCTCGAATACACGCGAGAGTCCCCCGCGAATCCATGCCAAGCAATCCAACCCAGCGCAATCGCAGGCGCCCCTACGCTCAGCCAAAATTTTGCGCGCTTCAGCGCCGTTGGCCTCTTGAAATAGTTGAGGTCGATCCGCTGCGCCAACTTCTTAGTTGTTCGTGTTCTCGCCACTCGTCACTCGCGCTTCTTCAATAGCGAAGTGCCATCACTGCGTGCACCGCCCCGAGCAAAATCAACGCCAGCGAAAGCGGAATGTGCACCAGCAACCACCCATGCAGTAAATGATGTAGCCGCTCCTGCCGGACAAGTTGCCGTGCCTCGTCGCAAATGTCTTCCAAATCCTGCAAAGTCACTTCCGCCGATTCCGGCATCAGTGTCCGCAACCCGGAAAACGCCCCTTGCGCTTTGTCTGCATCGCCCAGCCGCGCTCCGCGCTGTTTCGGCTGCTCGAGGAACGGCCGCATCTCTCTCAAATAAAACTTGCGCAAGGGGGCGCACTCCTCCTCGGTAGGCACCACTCTTTCCGCGGCAGTGGCCACCGCCGCTCCGCTGCTCATTCCGGCCACACTCCGCGCCGCGCTAAGTCCCCCCGCGCGCAGAACTTCCTCGCTCGCCGATTTACCAATCCCGAGCGGCCCGCAAACCGTTTCGACCGCACGGTCCGCTTCTTCGCGCAACAGCTTTCGCACATTTCCGATTTCGTCGAAGATCGTTTCCAGCTTGACGTCCGCTGTCATCACGCGGGGCACGTAATGTTGCAGCGCCGCCCCAAACACACCGCTCACCACGGTGACAATCAGTAACCACATCAGCACGCGCGTCAACGTCCCGCCAAAATGAAATTCCCCATGAAACAAAATCACCGGCAAGCTGAGCAATCCCACCCACAAATGCCCCCGCATCCACGCCTGCGCGCGCCCCACCCGCCAAGTCGGCACTCGTTTTCGTGCCCCGAGCAGCGCTGCGAAAATCATGAACCCGAATCCAATCACTCCAAACGTCAAGCCGAGGGGGCTTCCGCCTTGCGGTCCATTCGGTGCATGCACCGAATACGCCACGTAGGTGCCCGTGAACACCGCAAACATAATCAGCGATGCAATTGCCCATCCGCGTTGTGTCTTATCGATTCGCACGTAAAAATCCTCACATCATCACTTCGGCGATCCACCGCCCAGCATTTCCGAGAAAAATGTCCGCGGGTCCACGCGGTGCGCCGCATCGTGCGGGCATGCGTAAACGCAGCTTGGCTCTTTCAAGTGCGTACACAGATCGCACGACGTAGCCTTCTGCTTCACCACCGCCTTCTGCCTGCCCGGACGCTCCAGGTCTTCCACCATCACTTCGAACGGATGCAAATTAATATTTCCGTACGGACAATTTCGCGAGCACAGGCCGCAGCCGATGCACCAATCCTCGATAATCACCTCGAGAGAATTTCGGCGCCGGATCGATCCGACCGGGCAGCCCACCATGCACAGTGGGTCGCGGCACTGACGGCACGAAGTCGCCACCAAGTATTGTTCGAAGCGCAAACCCTCTCGGACCAGCCGCGTGATTCCATCATGCGCGTCAGCGCAGGCGTTCACGCACGCGTCGCAGCGCGTGCAGTTTTGCAAATTGAGAATGAGCAGGCTCTGCGCTTCCATCAAACCCTGCGAGAGAAACTGGTCGATGGGTACGCTGTGAACGGTCTGCATCCGTTGCTGATTCTGCGCGGCGCGCTCCGCCGCCACGACTTCAAGACCTTGCCGCACGCTCGGGAAGCGCTTCACCATGTCGCGAAAATCGCCCCCGGAGATCCGCACCACTTCCACGTGATCCAGCGCCGTACAGGTCGCGGTCCGCACGCCGCCACCCAGCAACCCAATTTCCCCGAAATAATCTCCCCGCGACAAATACGCCAGGACAAGCTCCCCGCCAGGATAGGTCTCTGATATCTTCACGAATCCGATGCGCACGAGATAAAAACTGTGGGCGGCATCGCCTTGCCGCGCGATGAGTTGTCCAGGAGCGAAGCGCTGCAGCTCCACGCTCTCCTTCAAGTGCTCGATAAAATCTGGCGAAAGGTCCGCAAACATCGGCACGCCGCGCAAATGATTCTCGAGCGCCCGCCGCCGGTAGTTCTGGTCGATCTGCGCTCGGAACGATTTATTTTTCATCATGATGTCGAGCACGTTCCGCAGCATCTCGAACGCCACGACATCCGTTTCCGCGATCACCGTCGCCGACCGCGGATAAAAATTCATGCACGTCATCTCACCAAAAAGATCCCCGGGACCGAGTTCGGCCACGGGATTTCCATATGCGAGGTCCACCGACGCATCGATGGGAATCGTTCTGTCGCGAGTCTCCTCGGCACGGACGTCCGCATCCCGCGCTGCGAGCGTGCTTGTGAGCTTCTTGAAAAACCCCTTCGTGCCGCCTTGCGTTTTCACGTGCGCGATTGGCGACGAAAGGGAAACACGCGCTTTGCCTTCGAGAATATAAAAAGCCGTCGAGCCGAATTCGCCCTCGCGGCAAATGATCTCCCCCGAGTGAAAACTCCGTTTGACGATCGCCCCGCGGTTCAGCTCAAGAAATGTCCCCGAAACGCCCTTGAACACCGGCAACTGTAAAAGCTCTTCCGCTTCGAATCCCTGCGCGCCCGGCCCCACGGCAATTGACGTACCCACGACGGTCTTGTTCGTCAGCGCGCCCGTCGGACAAGACACCATACACTCGCCGCACGAAATGCACGTCGAATCACCCATCGGCGCGTTCAAATCGAACGCAATTCCCGCCGAATAGCCTTTCCCCATGCGCCCAAGCACAAAATTATTCCTGATCTCGTCGCAGCCGCGAATGCATCGGTCGCACAAAATACAAGCATCGTGATCCACGGCAATCGCCAGCGAAGAATCATCCATTCCGCGCGAAACCGTCCGTTTCGCAAATCGCGGCTGCGTAATTCCCGCCGCCCGCGCTAACGTTTCCAATTCGCAATCGCCTGATTTTTCCTGCCGCGCGCACGGAGAAGCATGATCGGCCATCAATAACTCAAGCAAAGTCTTCCGCGCATTCAAAACCTTCTCGGAATTCGTCACCACTTTCATGCCCGGCTCGACAGGCCGCACGCACGACGCGGTAAGCACGCGCGCGCCCGTGTCCACCACGCAAAGCCGGCAAACGCCCACCGGCGTCTCGTTCTGCAAATGGCAAAGTGTCGGAATCGGCGTCCCGTTCATCCTCGCCGCATCAAACACACTCGTCCCCGCCGCAACCTCCAAAGGTCGCCCGTCAATCGTGATCTCCACAAGCTCTGGCAGTCTGCTGATCGTGCTCACAATCCTAGTTCCTCGCGTCCCTTGTCCGTGTTCTCCGCGCTCTCCGCGACCTCTGTGTAAATCCTTTTCCTGTTTTTTCCTTTCGTCCGGGTCAAGGTCGAATCCCGACTCGTTGTGCCTCGCCAGCCCGTGCCGCCGCCGTAAAACAGATTCCGCTAGGACACTGCCCCCTCAACACATGTACGTCTACTTCTTCCCGAAAATGTTTCAACACCGATTGCACCGGCGCCGGAACAATCTGCCCAAGCCCGCAAATTGAAGTCAGACTCATGGCCTGGCAAAGCTCATCGATCAACGCCAGATCAGCCTGGTATTGTTTTTCCGGCAATCCGCCATGCGTCCACCGTACTAGCAAGTCCGTCATCTTCTGCGACCCCACCCGGCAAGGCACGCACTTCCCGCAAGATTCATTGCGGTAAAACCGCACCGCATTCAAAGCCATATCCAGCATGCACGTCGTGTCGTCGCAAACCACAATCGCGCCCGAGCCCAGCATCGACCCGGCATCCGCAAGCGCCATGAAATCCAGCCGCACATTCACCATCGAAGCCGGTAAATAACCCGAAGACGGCCCCGAAGGCGCAAACGCCTTCAATTGCCGGCCGCCACGAATTCCACCCGCGTAGTTAAACAGCACATCGCGCATCGGCGTTCCCATCGGGACTTCGTAAATCCCGGGCTTTGCCGCGTGCCCGCTTACCCCCACAAATTTTAATCCGCGCGAACCGCCTATGCCTTGTGTCTTGTACCATTCGACGCCACGCGCCAGAATTTGCGGCACATTCGCAAATGTCTCGACGTTATTGAGGACCGTCGGTTTTTGCCACAACCCCGCCTGCACGGGGAATGGCGGTTTGTTCCGCGGTTCCGCGCGCTTGCCTTCGATGGCCTCAATCAGTGCGGTTTCTTCGCCACAAATATATCCGCCCGGGCTGACGAAAATCTCCAAATCGAAAGTCAGCTCACTCTTCAAAATGTTTTTTCCAAGCAAATGTTCGTGATAGCAGCGCCGCAGCTCTTCGCCAAGAATTTCTTCCTGCAAGTGATATTCGTGCCGGATATAGAGGATTCCTTTTGTTGCGCCCGAAACAAGCCCCGCCACGATCATGCCCTCGATCACCAGATGCGGAAGATGCGTCATGATGAAGCGGTCTTTGATCGTCCCCGGTTCGCTTTCATCCGCATTGCACACGATGTATTTCTCGTTCCCCGGCTGCTTGCGCACCAAGTCCCATTTCATGCTCGTTGGAAATCCCGCTCCGCCCATCCCGCGCAATTCGGACGCCTTTAGTTCCGCCAGGACGCCGTCCCAGTCTTTAGTCGCCGCCAGTTTCCGAACGACGCCGTATTTCTCGCCCTCGCCGTAGGGATCGGAAGCGCAGCCTACCCGCGCGTGCTCCGAATGCGGTTCGGCAATTTCTTCGCCAAGAATGGCGCTTCGCGCAATCGCTTCCGCCGAAGCCGCCGTCATGCTAGTGAAGATTTCATCGTTGATGGAAATCGCTGGCGCCTGATCGCATCGCCCCAGGCACGAAACATCGCGTATCAGCACATCCTCGGGACTGCTTTTTGCGAAGCGCTGTTCCAGCTCGGCGCGCAATTCACAAGCTCCATTCAAGTGACAGCTCATGTCCGCACAGACGCGAACGTCAGCTTTTGGCGGCGGCACAAGATTAAAATGCGGATAGAAGCTCGCAACGCTGTGGATTTGATAGAGGGGAGTGTTCGAGCGTTGGGAAAACGCTTCCAGCTCCGCCTTGGGCAAGAAGCCGTAGCGAAGCTGAATAGCTCGCAAGTCGTCGAAGATCACGGCGCGGCGTCTCGCATCGAAAGGCGCCGGGCGAGCAACATCGCGCGGCGTAAAGTGTAGAACGGATTCTCTTGCATACTACTGGCGCCCCACCTCCCTGTAAATAGAAGCCCCGTTGCCTTTTCGCGCCACGCCGCGAAAAAGACAACGCGTCCGGCGCATCTTCTAAACGATAATTAGGCGAACGATTGTCTGTCATCGCGAATGCAAATCGCCCCCCAATCCTATTGGTTGCGCGCCACGCTATGCGCTGTGCTCTTGCTGATCCCAGCCGTTGCTGTTCGAATCGCTGCCGCGAAAAATGGCTCTGCCGATTCGAACGGCGAACCCGTCAAATACATCGGCCCCGGCTCTTGCGCCGCCACAAGCTGCCACGGCAGCGTCAAACCGATCGCCGGAAGTCGCATACTTCAAAACGAGTACTCAACTTGGATCGTTAAAGACAAGCATAGCCATGCGTATCAAGCACTGACCGGAGACATTGGCGAACGCATCGCCCGCATTCTGAAACTCAATACGAAAGCCGAAGAAGCGCCAAAGTGCCTCGCCTGTCACGCGCTGTACACAACACCAGAGCAGCGCGGCCGCCCATTCGAATTGTCCGATGGAGTCTCCTGCGAAAATTGTCACGGTCCCGCGTCCGCGTGGCTCGGCTCGCACACAACGCGCGACTGGCCCCACGAAAAATCCGTTGCGCTCGGCATGCGCGACACGCGCGACGTGATTCATCGCACGGACAAATGTCTCGAATGCCATCTCGGAACGAAAGAAAAATTTGTTGACCACGAAATGATCGCTGCGGGTCACCCAGATCTTTTCTTCGAATTGGATTCTTTTTCCGCGGTGATGCCGCGCCACTGGAAATCCCCGCGCGAATCAGCCCTCGGCAAACCCGTCGAAGGCGCCGCGTGGGCCGGCGTGCGCGACTGGAGCACCGGACAAGCCGTCCAGCTGCGCGCGGAAATGGAGCGCCTGACCTGGAGAGCGAAGGGCGAGCGCTTCGATAAAAAGGATGTGTGGCCGGAATACTCCGAGCTTTCGTGTTTTGCATGCCACCACGCACTCGTACCGGCAAAAGATAGCTGGCGGCAGGAGTACGGATTTGTGGGCCGCCGCCCCGGTGTTCCTGCGTGGAACAGTTCTCGTTACGCGGTGTTCCGGTTGCTCGCGAAGCAGATTGATGCCGCGAATGCACAGGCTCTCGATCGCCGGCTACTCGAAGTTTCCGACGAAATGTCCAAGCTGAATCCGGATCGCAGCGTTGTCGCCGCGTCAGCCTCCGCGGCTGCGCCGCTCGCGCAGCGTTTTGCCGAGCGGCTCGCGGCGATGCAGTACGATCAAGCTGTTGTGCTGCGCATGTTGCAGCGAATTGGGGACGACGCGGAAAATATTTCTCTCGCCGACGAGCGCGCTGCCGAACAAGCGGCGATGGCTGTGGATTCGCTCTACATCGCATACAGCAAGGATGCGAAGCCGGGCAACGCGGACGAGGTTCGCGCCGCCATCAACGAACTCTTCCACCAACTGGAAAACCCTTCAGCCTACAACGCCGACCAATTTGCGTCTTCGCTGCGGCGAATCCGCCCGATGCTGCGATAGCTCGTTGCGATAGCTAAATGTTGCGAAGGCCTGCGATAATCACATTCGGAAACCAAGTGGTCGTTCACTAATTTGCGGTAGCGTTTCTCGCGCGGTGGATTGGACGTGTTTCTGTGAATCGGCTCGAGAACTGGTTTTGTGCTTCGTCGTTTTGGCGCAACATGACACGGAAAGAGGTTCTTCCGTGGCTTTTGTCCGGCACGGAATTGGGCGAACATGCTCTTGAACTTGGCGCGGGGCCGGGCGCGGCGACGGAAGAATTGCGCAAGAATGCAGGGCGGGTGACGAGCCTTGAGTATAGCCACGCGTTTGCAGTCGGGATTGCGCGGCGCAGCCAAAGCGGGAACGGCGCGGTGCTGCAGGGCGATGCATCGGCGCTGCCTTTTCCGGAAAAGACTTTTTCAGCAGCGATCGCCGTATTGATGCTGCATCATCTGAAATCGCAAGGATTGCAAAAGCGAGCCTTCGCGGAAATCTTTCGCGTGCTCCGGCCCGGCGGCGTGTTTTTGGCGATCGAGATTCAAGATGGATGGCTGCATCGGATCGCGCATATCCGAAGTACGTTTGTGCCGGTCGCGCCGTCATCTGTTCCTGAGCGGCTAGCAGCAGTCGGATTTTCGAGCGTGTCCACAGATTTTCTACGCGGCGGGTACCGTTTGCGAGCATTGCGGGCGCGGAGTGACAACCCCTGACACGCGCCGCGTTGACCCAGCCGTGCCTTGCCCTTAGCATGAAATGATGGCCTCTGCGGCGAAGCTCAAGTTTCCTCCCGGTCCTTCTTTCGGGCTCAGGCGCTGGTCGCTGGGACCGCTCAACAGCGGCGATCCTCTTAAATATTTCACGGAAATTATCCGCGAGTACGGAGATATCGTCGGGTTTCGTATTTTCAATTTCCGCATCCTTTTGATCAATCATCCGGATCACATCGAAGACGTGCTGGTGAATCACCCTCGAAAATTCATCAAGGGACGCGTTTTGCAAGCCAACAAGCGCGTTTTTGGAAGGGGACTGCTGACCAGCGAAGGAGATTTCTGGCTTCGGCAGCGGCGTTTGGCGCAGCCGGCGTTTCACCGCGCGCGAATCGCCGGCTATGCCTCGACGATGGTGGAGTACACCGAGCGGCTGTTGCACCAATGGCAGGACGGGGAGGAGCGCGATATCCATAAAGAAATGATGCGACTCACGCTGCAAATCGTCGGCAAAACGTTGTTCGATGCCGACGTCGAACGAGACGCACAAGACATTGGTAAATCGATGGAACTGCTGCTCGAACTCGGCGCCGATTTCCGGCGCACACTTCTTATTCCGCAATGGCTGCCCACCCCGACAAATATCCGGCTGGAACGCGCCATCCGGCAAATCGAGAAAGTTCTGTACAGAATGATTGCGGAGAAGCGCTCGTCCGGCCGGGATGCGGGCGATCTGCTCTCGATGCTGCTGGCCGCGCAAGATGAAGACGGCTCGCGCATGACCGACAAACAGCTTCGCGACGAAGCCATCACCCTTTTTCTGGCCGGCCATGAGACTACGGCGAATACGCTCTCGTGGACGTGGTGGCTTCTTGCGCAGAATCCTGCAGTCGAAGCGAAACTCCATGCTGAGCTGAGGACGGTGCTCGCGGGCCGCGCACCTTCGCTTGACGATTTGCCGAAGCTCATTTACACGAATCACATCATCACCGAATCGATGCGGCTCTATCCTCCGGCTTGGGGAACGGCGCGGACGGCCATTGAGGATCACGAAATTGCGGGTTACGCCGTGCCAAAAGGCTCCGGCGTTTCTTTTGCGCAGTGGACGGTGCATCGCGACGCGAGATGGTATGACGCGCCGGACGAATTTCGTCCCGAGCGATGGGAGGGGGACCTTCTGAAACGGATCCCGCGGTTCGCTTATTTTCCGTTTGGGGGCGGTCCGCGCCAGTGCATCGGCAACACGTTCGCGTTGATGGAAACGGCGCTGATTCTCGCGACGATCGCGCGGCAGTTCCGTTTCCGGCTGGTGGAGGGTCATCCGGTGGTGCCTCTGGCGTCGATCACCCTGCGGCCAAGGCACGGGATTCGAGTCGTGATGGAATCGCGCCCGGCGAAGAACAGGGTCGCGGTTGGCGAAAGTGCAAACTGATTTTCCGACGTAGCCCCCCCGCCCCCCTGTGTTTTTTACAAAGATGGATTCGATTAGGGTTAGCTGGTGGGGGTGTGCAAAGAATGTGATTCTAAAGGGGATAGTGGTGAGTGGCGTGAAGGAACCGCACCCCGGGTATCCCGGGAGCCGTGAGGTAAGACTATGAAAGGAATGGGCTTGCGTGTATAGCTGCGCGTGCGCAGACGCGGGGCTATGGATGAATGGCGCGCAGCAGCGGGAGGGGTGGGGTTGTTGAGTGGTGATTTTAAGGCGTGGGCCGCAGAGTTCGCGGAGGTCAGAAGGAAGGGCAGGAAATGGTGACAACGATAAGGCGTGGGGGAGGGTACGGTGATGGTCGGCTTGAGAAACACGGGACATAGAAGCATGGTTAGTTACCAGATTTCAATAGAATTCCAGTTTACTGATTAGGTCATTCGAACGCCGAGGAGCGGATTTGAATGAGACTGGCGGAAGTCGAGGGATCTAAGGGGTTGGGCGGGAGTTAATTAGTTTGATACGGGTGTGGAAAAGTGTGAAAAATTCAAGCGCCCCACGTATGCAAGGGATACGTGGGGCGCCCGGTGGACTTTAGAATGTAACGTGCGCTGAGACAAGGATGCTTCGGAAAGTTCCGGTGTTGGCCCAAGTCTCGCCGAAGGTGTTGGGTGCGGGAGCGCCGCCGAGACCGAGGCCTCCAGCGTTCTTGCTATTAATATTCAGTCCCGGGGCGCCGAGGAACTGGTAGTTAAGCAAGTTGAAGGCATCGCCACGCAGCGTGAGGGACATGCGCTCGTAGAGTTTGAAACTCTTTTGGATGCTCAGGTCCACCTGGTTGCGCGGCTCGGTGCGAGTCACGTTGCGGCCGACGGTGCAGGCGAAAGGGTTCCCGCCGCAGAGGGCGTTGATCGCGAAGGTGTTGTTGACGATGAAATGAACGGACGAAGGGGTGATCAACGGGCAGGTTGCTGTTCCCACCTGGGCGGTACTTTGGCAAGAACTGACGTTAATCAACTGAGTTGCGTTCAGGTAGCGGCCCGCAGTGTTAAAGGGAGCCGAAGGATTGCTAAGAATGGGGCGGCAAGAGTCGAGAGTGCTACCGATGAAGTTGTTGTTGAAGGTGGCGTCGCAGTAGGGGTCGCCATTGTTGGTGTTTTGCACAGGAGTGACGGCAACACCGGTTTGGTAGCGGTGGGTGGCGCTGAGCTCCCAACCGCCCAACACGTGACCGAGGAAGCCCTGCTGCGAGGTCTTCCAAGGGAGTTCGTACAACAAGAAGGTCGTAAACACATGGGGATAGGACTCGCCCGAAACGCCGCGCTCGCTTCTATTGGGGTCGAAAGGATTCTGAGCGATGGGATTGGAGTTGCCGCCGGTGCTGGAAAAAATTTCGCTGGTGTTGTCCAGGGCCTTGCTAAAGGTATAGGCAAAGTCGGCGGTGAGGCCGTGGAACGACCTAATCTTGAGTTCGTTCTGGAGGCCATTATAGACGGACCAAGCCCCATTGTTGCGAGTGCGAACGAGCGCAAAGCTGCAGTTTGGGCGCCCGATCGAGGTGTTTGAGCCCGTGCCGCTGTTATTTGGACATGGCGTAACGCCGGACGGAATTGCCCCGGGATCTTGGGCGGCCAGACCCGCGGTGCAGACGCCGGCTGTAAAAGCAGTGCAAATAAGTGGGTTGGCGTTGATAGTTTGGAAGTTACCGACACCATGATTGCCCACATAGCGGGTCTCGAAAGAAATGCGCGAGTTAATAGTGCGCTCGACACCTAAAGACCACTGTTGGACGTAGGGGTTGTCGAAATTGGGGGTTACGCGAGTCTGGCTGCGACCGCCGGGGTTGGCTCCGAGAGGGATCATGCCCAAGTAAGCCCCCTGGACGGCCGTGCCTGTTGCATTCGCGGGGACACCGACATTGAAGATCGTTCCCGCGTTGACCACGGGGGCGGAGGTAGCAACATTCAGGAAGATATTGTAGTAGGCAGGGTCATAGGCGATGCGGTAGCCGCCGCGGATGACCGTCTTGTCTTCTCCGACGAACTTCTTAAGGATGCGCGGGGTCCAGGCAAAGCCAAGGTTAGGTTCGAAATTATGGAGGGCTTCTGGAATGTGAGGGATTTCCGTGACATTGGTGGGCAGGCCCGCAGCCCAGAAACCGTTGGCCACGTTCTGAACGGAGATGTCATGCAGGAGATTGATGGCCTGCTGATCCCACTCCCAGCGGAGTCCGATGTTGAAGATAAGATTGCTTTTAACGCGGAGGTCATCTTGGGCATAGAAAGCCAAGTCGTTCTCTTTGAAATTGAAATTGAAAGGACCTTGGGTGAGCGAAAGTTGGCTACAGGTCGCTCCGGCCGGGCATCCTGAAGCGTTCTTTACGAAATTACTAAACGCATTGCACGCCACATTCCCCGTGGGGCCCAAGCAATCCTTAGAAGCAGCGGGGCTCGAGAGAAAGGTGAAGCCACCGTTAATACTGGGCAAGAAGTGATTGGGGGAGCTTTGGTGATCGAACTCGCCGCCAAACTTGATGGTGTGCCGACCGCGAGTCCAAGTGAGGTTACTCTGATACTGGGTGTTGTGGACTTGGCGGTCTTGCGGCAGGTTCGTTGCCAGTCCAAAGCTGAGGTACGAGTTGGTAGCGTCGGCGAACCCGATGTTTGGCGGGCAAACGGTCACATTTTCGATGGTGCATTGGGGAAACCCTTGTCCACCGGCAAACTGGAAAAAGCCTTTGCCGTAGCTGACACGAACCTGTTGTACGAGATTGGGTGACCAGGTGCGCGTGTAGTCCCATCCGAACTGGCGATCCTGAGCAGGGACAGCCACAAACGCGCCGCTGGAGACGACGCCAGCGCCCAGCGCTGTATTGCTGTTCTGGTAGATGAAGCGAAAGAAGAAGCGGTCCTTGTTGCTGATCTGCCAGTCACCGCGGCCTACGATCTGCTTGTCGTCAAAATTGGCTCCGACGACACGATTCACAAATGCGAAAGGAACCGTGACAAAAGTCGTGCCATTCGAGACCGAAACGTTCTGCACGGTGCCGGCAGGCTGGGGATTGCCCGCCGTGATGCCATAGGGTCCGAACTGCTTGAGAGCGGCCACAGCAGGGTTGCCGGGGAACGCGCCATCAAGTGCAGTAAGGCCGGCGGGCGTGGGAGTGAGGCTAGAGGAAGTTGACGAGTTCTTGGCGCGCTGCGCGTCTCCCTGGTAGCTTCCGAAGAACCACACGCGGTTCTTGAGAATCGGTCCGCCAAAGGTGCCACCGTAGCGATTTTCGACAAAGCGAGGGATAACTGCCGTCTTGCAGCTTGCAGCGAAAGGCGTAGCGGTGCCGGCTGCCACGCCAGGAGGGCAGAAGCCCAGCAAAGGATTTTTCTGGCCGTTCGTAAGCGAGCGATCCCAGTCGCCCTCGTAGAACTCGTAAGCGCTGCCATGCCATAAATTGGTGCCGGACTTGGTGATGTAGTTGACGACCGTGCCGGAGTTGCGCCCGTATTCCGCACTAAAGTTATTACTGACAACCTGGAGTTCCTCCATGACGTCGGGGTTGGAGAGGAAGACCAGGGGACCGGCGACGGAGTTGTCGTTGTTCGCTTGGCCGTCAATCTGGAAGTTGTTGGAGCGTCCCCGCAGGCCATTGTTGGCGACTGCCGCGCCGTTGGTGTTGCTGAAGTTCGTAGAGCCGTTGTTAGCCACACCCGGGACGAAGAGCACCAGGTTATCGAAGCCCGCGCCCGCATTGGGCAGAGCCTGCACAATTTTGGTATCGAAGTCGCCACCGATTTGCGAGCTGGTGCTATCAACCAGAGGGGTGGAGGCCTCCACGGTGATGGTCTCCGAAGCGCTGCCGACCTCTAAGACTTGGCCTGCCAGCATGTTCGTCCTACCGGCGACGACGATGACTTCGCTCAGTTGCCGCCTGTGAAACCCAGGAGCTTCGATGGTGAGGCTGTAGCTACCGACGGGAAGACTCCGCAGCTCAAAGTACCCTTGCGCGTCCGACTTGCCTGAGAACTTCGCGCCCGTGGCGACTTCAACGGCTTGCACGGCCGCGCCGGCGACTAGCGCACCCTGCTGGTCCTGGACGGTGCCAGCGATGGAGCCAGTGACAATACCTTGACCAAGGAGCGCTGGACCGCCAAATTGCAGCAGAACGGCTAGAACTAGTCCCAACCAAGCCAGATTCCTGAGAGTGAAAAAGCGGCAACTAGCCATACCGATCTTGAGCAGCGACATAGATTCCTCCGTCTTGACCTGAGAAGTAGAATGAACGTCACCTGTGACCACCCACAGCCACAGTTTTAGAAGTAACGGAGCATTTATAAGACCAAATTCATACAAATATATTTACTAGTTGAAGTTATAGAAAAACATTGCCATTAGGAGTGGGGAGAATCTGTGATTTCTTTACATCAGCTCAGATATATGGAATTTAATAAATAACATCTTGCTAGTTTCTAAAAGATGGATAACAGGTTTGATAAGAAGCGAGACCCAGTATCAGTACCATCATAACCAAAAGAACTACCCGGCGCGATGGCACAGAAGCTGCTCAGCCGGGCTGACCGTTGACGAGGGCTAGGACGAAGAAAAATGGGGCTGCTCTCTACGGAATTGCAAGGTGCGGGTCGGTTCGAGCAAGGGAGGGGTGATCCGGGATGGGAAAATGGCAAGTTGAGAGTGAAGCGGGAGGGAGAAGTTTGGGTGGAAGAGAGTAGAGATTGATCGTTAGTTTGGACGAGACGCGAGCGTGGCCGCATTCGTCGCGCGGAGTGGCGGGGCGGGGTGTGGCCCCGCAACCCTCGACGGGACCTCAGATTTAAGTTTAGAAAGGCCGGGGCTACTCCTTGAATTTTTTGCTTGGCGTGGATTGTTTTTGGTTTTGGAGTTCGAGGATGTCGGCGCGGGTGTCGTAGGAGCCGAGGAGCCAGCGGGCGAAGAAGTCGCCGCGGGCCATGTCCACGTAGCTGGCGATGGGCATATAGGAATGGCGCATGCCGGCGTAGATTTGGATCTCGAAGCGCTTGTCGGCTTTGATGAGGGCGTTGGCGAGGTGCATGGTGTTGACCATGCTTACGTTTTCGTCCATATCGCCGGTGGTGAGCATGAGGTGTCCTTTTAGATTTTTGGCGAGGTCGGAATTTCTGTCGATTTCGTAGATGAATTTTTCGGTACCGTCTTTTTGGGCTTCTTCGCGGACGCCGTGGTATTTTTCGCTCCAGTCGCGGTTGTAGACGTTGTTGTCGTGATTGCCGGATTCGGACCAGCCGGCTTTGTAGAAATCGGGATATTGGAGGAGTGCTGCGGCGGTCATGAAACCGCCGCCGGAGTGGCCCCACATGCCAACGCGAGAGAGGTCGATGTAGGGATGCATGGCGGCGAGGCGCTCGGCGGCAACTTTTTTGTCGGCCAGGCCGTAGTCGCGGAGATTGCCATAGCCGTAGGTGTCGTACCATTTGTCGCGCTGGGGGCTTCCGCCGCGCGAGCCGACTTCAATGACGATGAAACCGAGCTGGGAGAGCGGGATGTTGGGACTTTTGGGGGAGAAGGTCTTGTTGACTTGCTCGGTTTGCGGGCCGGGATAGACGAACTCGATAAGTGGATATTTGCGCGTGGGATCAAAGTCGAAAGGTTTGTGCATAACACCATAAAGGTCGGTAATGCCGTCTTCGGCTTTGACTTTGAAGACTTCGGGGAATTTGAAACCGGCGTCGAGCAATTGAGAGACATCGGTTGTTTCGAGGTCGAGGAGCGGGGTGCCTTGTGCGTCGACGAGGATGGATTTTGGAGCGGTGTCGATGCGGGAGTAGGTGTCTTCGAAAAATTTGCCGGAGTCTGGAGAGCTAAAGGTGTGAGAAAAATTGCCGGGAGTTAGGGGCTGGAGACCAGTGCCATCGAGACTGATGCGATAGAGATGAGTGTAATAGGGATCTTCGGCGTGCTCGCGGCCGTTGGCAGTGAAATAGAGAGTGCGGGCTTTTTCGTCGATGGAGACGATTTGATCGGTGACGTACTCGCCGGTAGTGATCTGGTTCTTCAGTTTACCCCCGGAATCGAAGAGGTAGTAGTGGCCCCAGCCGTCGCGTTCGGACCACCAGACAATTTCCTGACCGTTACCGGTGAGGCGAAGCGGCTTGACGCTTAGCCAGACGTTGGAGCGCTCTTCGATGAGCGTTTTTGAGGCGCCGGTAGCGGTGTCGGCGACGCAAACGTCAATTTTGCGAAAATCGCGGTTGATGCTGGTGAAGTAGAGCTTGTCGGAAGTGTCGGAGAGCCAGCGCGGGCTGACGCGGGAGACAGGCATTTGGCCGCCCTCTTGCATGCCTTCCTGCTCTTGGCGGAATTCTTCGCGATCGCCCTCGAGGAGCGGCGCGTCGGCGATGCGGAGTTGCTGATTGTGAAAATTTTTGGCTTGCACGATGATGAGTTGTCTTGTGGCCACATCGAGAATTTCGAGTTGCGAACTGGGCATGATGTCTTCGCCAGGGAGCGGGTAAGGATAGGCTTCGAGCGTAGGCCTGGGATTTGCGAGCGAGTGAATGACCCAGAAATCGGGGACTTTGCGATTGTCGTCGCGCATGACGGCAAACTTTCTTGAGTCTTTCGACCAGTGGACGATGATGGCGGGAGCGCGAATGCCGGTTTTGTTGGTGTCGCCCTTGTCTTCTTTTTTGAGTTCCTCTTCCTGTTCGGGCAAGATGCGGCGGGCGTAGCCGAATTTTTCGACGCCGTCGGTGGTGAGCTGGGTCTCGACAACTGTAGTGTCGCCGGCTTTTTTCAGAGCTTTGGCGTAGTTGTCGGCGTCCATCATGTAGAGATTCTGGCCGCGGGCGAAGACGACGGTTTTCTCATCGGGGGAAACCGCGGCCCAAATGGGTTTTTTGCGCATGGGCTCGACGTTGTCAAGGCGCGTTACCTTGCCGGTGGCGAGATCGTATTCGAAGGAAAGGATGCGAGGTTCTTCCGGAGGTTCCGGGGACTGGCCGGAACGAGCGGCGCGCTGGTTTTGCTGCTCGGTTTGTTTTTCTTCTTTCTGTTTGTCCTCGTTCTGCTTGATTTCACTTTCGTTGCCTTGCTGGCTCCCGTCGTCCTGCGCTTTTTTCTCGGGCTCATTGGGGACGACGCCGTCTTTGCGGATTTCGACTTCGAAGCGCATATGGCTGTCTTTGTCGACGAGTCTGAGGCGCTTGATGGGGAGATGCTGGGCGTCATAGGGAAAATTACTGAGGGAGGAAAGTGCGGCGGCGATTTTGGCGTTGTCCCAGAGAAGGGATTTGGATTTTTTGAGCGGGTCGACGATGTAGTAGTGCGTGCCATCGGTGGTGCGGTAGCTGTACCAGAATTTGTCGGAGAGAGTGAACCAGTGCGGCGTGACGGAAAGGTCGAAGACGAGCTTGTTCATGCTATCGGGGAGGAAACGGGCTTCGAGGGCGTAATTCGGGGTAGAAGACGCGTGGGCTTGGGCATCGGAGGATGTTGCGGCGGGCGGCTCTGAGCTTGCCGGGTGGTTGGGAGTTTGCGCGGCGAGGCTGCCGGCGAAGATCGCTGAAACGATCAGCAAAGTTGTCGAGCCCCACCGGAGCCGACAGGGATCCTGAGTCGACAAAGACCTACGCAAATTCTCCGATTTCATGACTACGCTTCCTCCATTTTGATTTGCTGATTCGTGCTCGGGCTATCCACCCGCAGGCGGCGCATTATAAACCAATCCGGCAGACCTTCTGCATTTGGACTTGTGGACGCGGGTGGGAGAAGGGATGCAGTTTTCCAAAAAGCGAGCACACCAGCAGGAGCGGGTGCGCTCGCCCCAAGGCGAGGGACAATTTGGTTCGTTGGAAATTTGTGGAGCGATTGGATTCTAGTTCAGCGCGCGCTTGAGACGCTTTGTGGTCTTCTCTAATTGGCGTTTGAGGGCCCCGACTTGCTTCGAAATCTCCAGAAGTTCTTCCTTGGCGAGCGCTCCGGCCTCCACAACTTGATGCGCTTTGCGATCCGCTTTGCCAAATGCGCCACCGATGCTCGCGGCGACTCGTGTGAGCTTGCTCTTTTTTGCCATCTCGCTTCTCCTTTGGGCTACACAGCCATCGTATACCCAAGATGTGGTCTGGCGTTAATTAAGAAATGAAAAAAAGGGAGGCCGATTTACATTGGCAGTTCCATTGTAAGAGCAAGGAATTGGGACGAGCTATCTGCTTGCGGCGCCGACAGAAAGCGGGCCGAGTTCGGAGCGGGTTTGCATGACGCGGAGAATGGAATCGCGGGAGACCATGCCGATGATTTGTGCGGCACCGTCATCAGAGCCGGAGACGATGGGCATTTGGTTGATATCGGCGCTTAGGAGGCGCTCGAGGAGGCCGAGAAGTGGTTCGTCGGGGGTGGCCCATAGGATGCGCTCGCGGGGAATCATTACGGCTTGGATCGAGTTGTGGGCCCATTCGTCGCGTGGGACGGAGTTGAGGGTGTGCACGTTCATCATCCCGACGAGACGATCGTCGGTGATGACCAGGTGGCAGCGGCGGCCGGTGCGCAGGACCTCGGCGCCATAATCTTCGAGGGAAATGGCACGGCCGACGGTGGGGACTTCGTGGCTCATCACGTCGGCGGCGCGGAGGCCGGACAGAGTTTCGCGAACGGCAGCTTGGGCGACGCTTTCCTGCGCGGCGTTCAAAAGGAAGAAGCCGATGAAGACGCTCCAGAGGCCCTGTGCAATGAAACCCTTGAAGACCGCGAAACCACCGAGAAGGATCATCGCGTAAGCAATCAGGCGGCCGCTCACCCCTGCGAAGCGAGTAGCTTTGGAGAAATTCTTGGTTGCGCCCCAGATAATGGCTCTGAAGATCCTGCCGCCATCGAGCGGAAAACCGGGAAGCAGATTGAAGACCGCCAGCAACAGATTCGTAGTCCAAAGCCAAGTGGAAACCGCACTGACGGTCTGGTTTGACGGAAAGACTTGCACGACGCCAAAGAAAAGTGCGGCTAGAAAACCGCTGGAAAGTGGTCCGGCGATGGCGATATTGAATTCCTGAATGGCTTTGGAAGGGTCGCGCTCGATGCTGGCGACTCCGCCGAAGATAAACAGAGTGATGGAGAGAACGCGAATCTTATAGTGCTGCGCGACCACGCTGTGAGCGAGTTCATGGAAGAGGAGCGAAGCGAAGAAGAGAACGCTAGTGAAAACGGCGACGCTCCATTGTTGAGCAGGGGGCCAGCCGGGATTCTGCTGCTCGAACTGTATGGCGAGAGAATACGTGATGCCGGCAAAAATGATGACCCAAGTCGAGTGGAGAAAGATGGGTATCCCGAGGATTTTGCCGATGCGCATTCCTGGGGGTGGGGCCATTTCGATTGGTTTCTGGGAGCGAGTTACCTTGCCGCTAGAAATCAGCTGGAGGGGTTCGCGTCCTCGTTCCTTTCGGGATTTGTTCCGGCGAACTGCCAGGTCGTTTTCTTGACACTACTACAATAGCTCTGATTGCTCGCGCGGCCAAACGTGGACTCGACCAGCGCGTCTGGCCGGCCACGGCGTGTTTCCCGCCACACAGAGGTGTATTTCTCCTGCGACGGTAAGTCCTGTATTTTCAATGAATTTGGCGTGGCGCTCGACGTGCCATTTCCTAAGTCGCAGGACATCGCAAAACTAGGGAGGCCCACCATGATCGCCATGCTGCACTTCGCAACGCTCGTCATTACTACCCTTTTTGCCGCGGCTGCCGCCGTGGCGTTTCACTGGATGCTGCTGCGGGCAATGTTCGTCCTGATGCGGCCGGCGACGGCCCGGCGGGTGAATGCGCCGACGCATCTGGTGCGCGGGACGACGCAACTGGCGCGGGCCTACGCGTCGCAGCGCTAGTTGCCGTCAGTTTCGAGGACACAGCCTGAGATTCAGCGGGCAGGATTCCCGGCCAAATGTTAGCGGCGGAGTGGACGGTCACCCCTCCGCCGCAGCGCCCGGGAGTGAGAGGGAAGGGAGCAACACCATGCTGGCTTTGAAGTATTTGCTGATGATTCTCGGGGTTGGACTGTTTGGCAGCGCTGGGGCTTTGGTGGTGTACGACATTTACATCTCGGAGCAGCTTCGGCGGCTGTTGGCGCGAAGTAAGACAAGTGAAGCGGGGGCGGAAGCGGGGATAACGGCACGACGCCCTTTCGGACCCGTCCGCTGGCGATTGGCCCAGCGGCTCGCGATCTCGGGCGTGTTGCCCATCCTGCTGGCGCTGAGCATCGTGGTGATTCCGGACGGCTCCGCCGGCGTACGCGTCAGCCAGATTTGGGGCGCGCGGCGCGGCACGCTGTATCCGGGAGTGCATTTCGTCACGCCGCTCGTCGATAGCGTGGCGCTGTACGACACGCGGGAGCAGGTGTACTCGACGGTGGCGAGCGCACCGGCAAAATCGGAAACCGAAGTGCTGACCGTACAAGCGCGGGAAGGTTTGAACATCGGCTTGGCCGTCTCGGTAAGGTACCGGCTGGACCCGCGGCGGCTTGATACGATTCACGCGAATTTGCCGCAGCCTGTGGGCGAAGAGGTAGTAGCGCCGGTGGTCTCGACGATTTACCGGCAGCTTGCGCCGAACTACATTACGCAGGAAATTTTTGCTACGAAGCGGGAAGAGTTGCGTTCGAAAGCTGCCGCGGCGATCACCACGCGGCTGGAGAGCGACGGAATACTCGTGCGCGAAGTGCTGTTGCGCGATTTACAGCTTCCGGCGGAATACGCCAAGGGGCTCGAAGGACTGCTCTTGAAGGAGCAGGAGAACGAGCGGCTGGGAACCGAGCAAGAGATCAAGCTGAAAGAGGTGAGGATCGCGGAGCTGGAGGCGGAGGCGCAGAAGGCGCGCGACGTGAAACAAGCCGAAGGGCAGGCCGCGGTGCGCGTGCTGCAGGCCAAGGGGGAAGCCGACGCGATGCAGTACACGTTGCCGCTCAAGCAGAAGCAGATCGAGCAGACGAAGCTTGAGGCGCAGGCGCGCAAGGAATCGACGCTACAAAACGCGGAGGCCGCCGCGCAGGCCAAGGTTATCGACAGCAAGGCGGAAGTCGAGCGGCAGAAGAACTTGTCGGAAGCGGAGGCCAACCGGATTCGCGTGACGGCAGCGGCCGATGCTGAGCGAATGAAATTCGAAGCGAGCGTCTTGAAGCAGAATCCGATGCTGATTCAGAAAATTATTGCGGAGAGGCTTTCGGACAAGCTGCAGATCATGATGGTGCCCATGGACGGGAAGAACTTTTTTGCGAATGACGTGATGCACTCGGCGTTTTCGGGTGTGACGAATGGGAATGCGAATGCGGCGTCGGAGGATTCGGGAGATTCGGATGGAGCCGCGCCGGCTCCGACCGTCAGTGCGCAGAAGCGGCCGGCCAAGAGGCCGTAACTGCCGTAACTGAGGACTTTGAAAAGTTGCAGATGGATTGCGCCAAATGATTGCACAGACTGAAGTCCGTGCTACTGGTTCCGCTAGCCAATAGCCCTGCGGGTGGCTCGGGACGCGTTGCTGGAAAGGAGGAAAGATCATGAGCATGCAGGCAAGCACCGCCGCGCTTGCCCCATTTTGCCAGGAGATTATTCCTCCGCCAGCGATGCGGAACGGGCCGCTCGGCTAGCGGTTGAATTGTTCATTCGAAGATGAGAACGGCCGGCTGACCGCCAGCCGTTCTCGTTTGCGTTTGCTTATGGCAACTCAGAAATGAAACTGGCGCTGTTATTTCGAGCCAGGGAATTTTGGTCTGGGAGGAAGTCCTTTGTAATCTTTCAGCGCTTCTTTGGCGAGTTCGATGGCTTTTTCGAGCTGGGGGTCGTGTCCTTGCAAGACTAGATCGGGCCGCTGGGGCACAACATAGTCTGGATCGACGCCGTGGTTCTCGACGACCCATCCGCCGCCGTCGGCCCAGGAATAGAACCCGGCCGAGGGAGCCGTGACGAAGCCGCCGTCACGCAAAGGCGCGCCGCGGTTGATGCCGACCAAACCACCCCAGGTTCGCGTACCGACGATTGGACCGATCTTTTCGAAGCGGAAGAGCCACGGGAACAAATCGCCGCCAGAGCCGGAAAGTTCGTTGACGAGCATGACTTTGGGTCCATAAATGCCGACGGGAGGATAGGGGACGTCCTTGCCATCGCGAACGGAGATTACAGCCAAAAGCGAGCGCTTGAGTTTTTCGGTGTAAAAATCGGGAATTTGACCGCCGGCGTTGAACCGTTCGTCGACGATCATACCGTCTTTGTCCAGCTGTCCCGTGAGTTCCTTGTCGAAGGCAATGATTCCGGGAATGCTGGTGTCCGGGACGTGCATATAGCCGATGCGCCCGCCTGTAGCTTCAGCGACTTTGCGGCGATTGGACTCAACCCAATCAAGATAACGCAGTGCGGTCTCGCTGCCGGTGGGTTTAACGGTGATTTCCCACGCGCCCTCGGCGCCCGGCTTGCTATTGATTTTTAGCGTGACGAGTTTTCCAGCGAGGCCCTGGAAGTAGGAATAGACATCCTGCGTGGCGCGAGCTTCCTGGCCATTTACGGAGATCAGAAAGTCGCCGGCTTTTACCTTTAAGCCAGGATCGGTTAACGGCGAGCGTGTGTCATCGTTCCAGTTTTCGCCGGGATAGATCTTTGCGATGCGGTAGAAACCGCCGTCAGGCTCGAAATCGGCGCCAAGCATGCCAACCGTGACATGAGGCTTTTTCGGTTGATCCCCCCCGCCAACGTAGGTATGCGAGGTGCTGAGTTCGGCGATGAGCTCGCCGATCAGAAAATTGAGATCGCTGCGGTGGGCTACCCAGGGGAGGAGCGCTTCATAACGCGCGCCGATTTTGTTCCAATCGTGGCCGGTCATGTTGGGGTCCCAGTAGAAATCGCGCTCGAGACGCCAGGCTTCGTGGTAGATCTGGCGCCATTCTTCGCGCGGATCGATTTGGACTTGCAGTCCGCCGAGATCCAGTTTCCCGGCGCCAACTTTGGCTTTGCCGGGAACCGCGTCGGTGATACCGAGGACGGGGCCAGCCTTGTAGAGAACCTTGGTGCCGTCTTTATTGAGGTCGTAGCTTTCGATGTCTTCGAGCAAAACCTTATCTTCGCGTTTAGTGACGTCGTAAATGTGGAGAACGTTTTTCGGGCCTGGGTCCCCCGTGCCGAATTGACGTGCTTCTTGTGGCGTGGAGAAGTAGAAGAATTTGTCCTTGCGAGCCGCAAGATTGGTCAGAATGCCAGCCTCCATCGGGACGGGGACCACGCGATTGCCGATGCCATCGAGGTCGATTTGGATGGGCTTGACGGCTTCGGCTTTTTTTGCTTCTTTCTCTTCCCCGGATTTTTGAGCGCCTGGTTTGGCGGAGTCCGCTTTCTTGTCGTCTTTTTTTTGTCTTTGTCCTCGTCGGCGATTTTTTCTTCATCGCTTTCGGGTTTGAACGGGGAAGGCTCGTCGGCTTTCAGCGTGACGGCGAAGACGCCATCGGTTGCGTAGTAGTTGTACCGCTGGTCGAGCTGGCCGATGCTCGGGAAAAAATGGCGCGTTGAAATGAAATAGAGATATTTGCCGTTGTCGTCGAAGACGGGAGTGCTGTCGTTATAGAAGCCCGCGGAGACTTCGGTTATTTTCTTGTTCGCAAGCGAATAGAGGAACACATCGCTGGCCCCGCGGCGATGAGGCTTGGAATAGGTAAGCCACAGGCTGTCGGGAGACCATGTGGCGTCGCCGATGAGTCCGTAGTCGGAGGTGTCAACAAGTACGGGCTTCTTATCCTCGAGGCTCACGTACCAGAGCTGGTTGGACTTGTCCCAATAGAGGAGTTTTTTGCTGTCGGGAGACCATACCGGGCCGAAGCGATAAATTTTACCATCGGAGGTGATGCGCGTTTCATCGCCGCCCATTTGTGGGCGAGTGTAGATTTCGTATTCGCCGGATTTGTCGGAGAGATAGGCGATCGACTTGCCGTCGGGAGACCAGACGGGATTCAGCTCGTGAACGCTGGAGTGCTCTGTCGTCAGCGTGCGGACGCTGCCATGCTCGGCGGGCACGGTGAAGATATTGCCCCGAGCTTCGACAACGGCACGTGCGCCGGAAGGAGACATCGCGGAGCTTCCGATGACTTCGGCGACGCTCTTAAAATCCGGGCGGGCTTCGATGTCTTCGGCACGGACAACGATGGGAAGCCCGCGCGTTTTGCCGCTGTCAAGATTGTATTCGTAGAGCACGCCGCCGTTTTCAAAGACGATGGCGTCCGGGCCCAGGCTGGGCCACTTGACGTCGAACTCCTGATAGTCGGTGAGCTTTTTAGTTTGCTTGGAGGCGAGGTCGTAGCTGTAGAGATTCATGATGCCATCGCGGTCGCTGATGAAGTAGATGGAATTGCCATGCCACATGGGGAACATGTCCATGCCGGCGGTCTTCGGCAATTCTTCGTAAGTGTTCTTTTTTAAGTCGTAGATCGCGATGGGAAGGCTCCAGCCGCCGCGATATCGCTTCCAGGTGCGGAACTCTTGCGAAGTTTCGAGATAAGCGATTTTTGTGCCGTCGGGAGAAAAAGATGTGAGATCACCGCGCGGTACGGGCAGCGGGTGGGCAATGCCCCCTTGAGGGGAGACGAGATAGAGGCGCGTGGAGCGGCCAAGCGGCGAGCTGAAACGGTCGGAACGGAAGAGGATGTTCTTGCCATCAGGCGTCCAGCCGAGGACGATGTCGTTCGAAGGGTGGAACGTCAGGCGCTTGGGCTCGCCGCCTTCCGCGGAGATGACGTAGACGTCCGGGTTGCCGTCGTATTCCCCGGTAAAGGCGACCCACTTGCCGTCTGGCGAAAATTTGGGGTAGAGCTCGTCACCGACGTGCGACGTGAGGCGGCGGGCAGCGCCACCTTCGCGCGAGGCGATCCACAGGTCGCCCGCATAGGCGAAGACGACCCGGTCTTTCGAGATGTCCGCGAATCTTAGAAGGCGGGTCGGGCCAGCTGGGGCTTGATCCGAGGCGCTGCCAGACTGCGCATAAGCGGGCCTCGCCAACACAGCGGTCAGGCAGGCGATCGCGGCCACAGCCAGCCGCAGCAGAGCGTTAAAACGAATAGCGATTCGATTCATTCTTAGCATCCTTGAAGACAGAGATTTACCCGTATACCTGGCCACTTGAAAGGACGCGCATCATCGCAAATTGTTTCGCGGAAAGTAAGCATTTTCCGCCGATCGTGGCCCAATTTGCCGGAAAATTTTAAAATGGATTGAGCACAAGACAGCGGTGGCACTCCGACCCGTGCTTGCAGCCGTGATATCATCATCCCGCAAGCCTGTGTACGCCAAGCAAAATTTGTCCCTGCCGCGCCCGCGCGGCCTCCGCGTTTTCTGTCGATTAATGGGATTTGCGCTGCTGCTTTTGCCGCCATTCTTACGTGCTGAATCTCTTGAAGATGCCGCGCACGAGTTGGCGATGAAAGTCTGCGTGGCTGCGCACAGGCAACCCGTCAAAGTTGCCTGGCAGGAATCTCGTCAGTCCCTCGGCTATTTATCCGAAGCGCGCAAAAGGGTATTTCTTGACCAGATTTCCGCTTGCGGCATGGCGGCAGTCGAAAATTCGGATGCTCCAATTTTAACGGTTACACTGCAGGTCACCCCATCCAAGGCCCTGCTGATTGCCAGCTCCACGGATGCGGGGAGCCCTCAGATTTACGTGATCGAGGTCCCTCGGATTTCGTTAGTTGTCGCGAGGGAAACAGCGCCAGCGCCCCAGCTTAGGCGAGAACTTTTATGGCAACAGGAAAAGCCGATTCAGAGCGCCATAGAATGGCAAGACCCAGCCACACAGGATCGATTTCTTTTCTTGTTGAGCGAAGGTCTGTTTATGCGTGTTCGCTCTGAGAACAGCGCTTGGAAATGGTTGGATTCCGCGGAATTTCTGCCCGGGGGGCGCCACACCCGGGACGGAGAAGGGAGCCTCTTCTACAGTCATTCGAAAGAGCGGGTCGAACTGGTCTTGCGCAAAAAAGTTTGCGATCTCGATCTGAACTCGCACTTTTCGTATACCTGTACGGCCAGTGAGGTCGCCGATAGGACAGCAGAGCTATCGTCCACCTGCGAAGAATCCCCTCGATATCTTGCTACCGGCAAAGGCGACTTCACGCAGCCAGATCGAATCACTCTAGCTAGTGCCGCCGGGGCGGAAGCTGTAGTTTCCCCCGATGAAAGTTATGGGAGTTCGCTGGACATGCCCGGTCCGGTGCTCGATATCAGCGTCGCAGAAAATTCGAAAGCCGCGGCCGCGGTGGTGAAGAATCTTTCCACAGGAATCTATGAGGTCTATCGAATCACGGCTGTTTGCGGCAATTAGCCTTTTGTCGGCTGCCACGCTCCTGACCTCGCCGCTACCAGCCGCGACCCATCCGAGGTATGGCGGAACGCTGCGCGTGGAGCTGCATGTTCCTAGCGTGTCGCTCGACCCGCGGGAGTGGCAAGTGGGTTCTCTACAATCCGCTGTCAACGAGAAACTGGCCGAACTGGTGTTCGAACGGCTCGTGGCGCTCGATAATTACGGGCGGTTTCAGCCGGCGCTCGCCACCGATTGGTCGCACGACGGTTCGAACAAGCGATGGCGGTTTGTGATTCGCGTGGGCGTCAAGTTTTCCGATGGGTCGCCGCTGAATGCGGAAGACGTCGTTGCCGCGCTCCAGCCGTTGCTCCCAGCGACCGAGCAAATCTCCGCGTCTGGTGGTGTCGTTGTAATTCAGTCAAGCACTCCCGTTCCGGACTTGCTGGAACAGCTTGCTTCTGGGCGCTACTTTATTTATCGATTGGCGTCCGGCGGCGCGCTCGCCGGAACTGGGCCATTTGTTTTGGGAGAGGCTCCTGTTGCCGGTGGAAAGAGCGAAGGGAAAAACTCGGTTGCTTCGCCGCGCGCCGAAACTTCGGGCAGCACAGGCCCGCAGAGTAGCGGCTCACATCTTTTTTTTCGCTCGAACGACGAAGCCTGGTCTGGCCGGCCGTTTCTCAACGGGATTGACGTCACATTGGGAGTGCCGCTCGTTCGTGCCATGTTTGATTTGCAACTTGGAAAGGCGGATTTGATTGACCTGTCGCCTGAGCTTGTGCCGCGTGCGAGACAAGCTAATCTGCGCGTCTGGTCGTCGGAGCCGGTCACTCTTTACGGACTACGATTTGACGGTGCGCAGGCCGCCGCGTCGGATGTTCGCCTGCGAGAAGTGCTTTCGCTTTCCCTCGACCGCGGCACCATGGCCAACGTGTTGCTCCAGAAGCAAGCCGAACCCGCGGCAGCCCTTTTGCCGCAGTGGCTCTCGGGATATGCTTTCCTCTTCGGCGTGGACACCAACCTCGAACGCGCAAAAGAATTGCGGCGCGGGCTTCCTGCGAATGAGGCCGCGGGATCCCAGCCGCTGCGGTTGCGCGTTGATCCCGCGGGTGACTTGGCGAAGCTTCTCGCAGAGCGCGTAGCGTTGAATGCGCGCCAGGCGGCGATTCTCGTGCAGGTCATCAGCCGTCCAGTGATGCGTCCTGGCGGTGCATCGCCGGCTCCATCTGACCCTCCTTCGGGTGTTCACCTTTTTGCCTGGCACTATTCCTCTCTTTCTCCGCGCTCCGAACTTAATTCCCTCTTTGCGGCATATAATCTGACTGAGCCTTCGGAGGTGAATGTCACGGGCACGGATCACGAACAGCTTTACGCGCGCGAGCGCCGAGTTCTGGAAGACCGGCGCGTGTTGCCGCTGATCGTGCAGGCGGAATCTGTGGGGCTTGGCGCAAACGTGCGCGATTGGATGCCCGCGCGCTGGGGTGAATGGCATCTCGCCGATGTTTGGCTGGAGCTTCCCGAGCCAGTTGCGGCGGACTCTTCGAATACAGGAAATAGCGCGATACAGGCTTTACCGCAACCGCGGCCCGTTGCCCCCGGAGCAAAGCCATGAGCTTTCGCACGAAATTGTTTCTGTTTTTTTTGATTACAGTGCTTGCTTCGGTTTCGCTGGTGGCCTATGGCGTGACGCATTATACGCAAGCCGCGTTCGAAGAATCAGACGCCCAGCGAAGCGAAGCGCTCGTCGCGCAGTTCAACAAGGAATACGCGCAGCGTGGCGACGAAATTGTCCGGCAGGTGAAAGACATCACCGACGCCCAAATCACCTTAAATGTTGCCATCGATCTGGCAAGGCCCAGACCGGACTTCTCACTGTACGTTCACGATGCAGCTGGCGCGGCGCAGGACCACGGGCTGGATTTTGTGGAATTCGTGAGTTGGGACGGCACGCTCATCTCTTCCGCGCAATACCCGGCGCGCGTCGGTTACAAGAACGATTGGGTTACTTCCACCAAGAATTGGGGTGACTCAGCGCCTTTCTTACGGAAGGAAGAGTTGCCTGATGGAGTCGCGCTTTCGCTGACTGTAGTCCGTACGCTGCCCGGTGGAAACGATAAGGATATGTACATCATTGGCGGGCGGAGGCTAGACCAGAATTTTCTTGCTTCGCTGGTTCCTCCCGCAGGCACCCGCGCCTTCCTGTACCGAAATCTGGAGCCCAACTTCGTGCCTTCGGCTCTCACGGATGCGAGCGGACCATTCGAACAGGCCGATCGTCTTCAGCCGCTGATCGAACAGATTCAAAAGCAGCCGCAGCCGCTGGTTCGAACGATTGACTGGTCTTCGGATGCGGCAGCGGCCGAATCCTTCCACGCGATTCCGCTGACCGGGCGAAACAACGAACTTCTTGCCGTGCTGCTGCTCGGAAGCTCGCGCAAAGAACTTGTGCTCTTGACGCGCCACATTTTGCAGATCGCCGCCGCGGTTGCTGGAGCGGCGATTTTGATCGGTTTGCTCATCAGTTTGTGGGTATCGGCCAGAATCACGCGGCCGCTCGAGGAGTTGGCGGCGGGCGCGCGCGAGGTCGCCACCGGCCGATGGGATACCGTGATCGACGTGCGCGGGCGCGACGAGATCGGGCAGCTTGCGTCGGCCTTCAATGAAATGACGCAAACGCTGGCGGCACAGCGCGAGCAGCTTGTCCAGACGGAACGCGTAGCCGCATGGCGCGAATTGGCGCGCCGTTTGGCCCACGAACTTCGCAACCCTCTCTTCCCACTGCAAATCACGGTTGAAAATTTGCAGAAGGCGCGGCAGTTGGACGCCAAACAATTCCTCGAAGTCTTTAACGAATCCACGGCTACGTTGAAAGCGGAACTCGCGAATCTCAACACGATTGTCGGACGCTTCAGCGATTTTTCGAAAATGCCGGCGCCCCAGTTTACGCGCGTTAACGTGAACGAAGCTTTGCGCAATGCCGTGCGCCTGTTCGAACCGCAATTCAACGCCGTAGGCAAGCCGCCGGTCATTCCAGAATACTTTCTCACCGAGCCGCTCCCGGAAATCGATGCGGACGCCGACCTGCTGCACCGCGCGTTTCAAAACCTTGTCCTGAACGCGCTCGACGCCATGCCTTCGGGAGGCACGCTGACGATGCGCACTACCGAGCATGATGGCAGCGTTCGAATCGAAGTCTCTGATACCGGGAAAGGCCTGACACCGGAAGAGTGCTCGCGGCTTTTTACGCCCTATTACACGACGAAAGTGCAGGGCACGGGATTGGGCCTGGCGATCATTCAGTCCGTGATCAGCGATCATCACGGAACTATTTCGGTTTCGAGCGACGAAGGGCGCGGCACAACGTTTCGCATCGTGCTGCCCCAGCGACAATCCGCGCATCCGCCGGCTCCCGCGGAAGAAATCCCAGCCGAGAATAAGCCGCCCCAGAGCTTTACCGTGGCCGCCTCCGACTGACAAGCCGCCGCAAAGGACATCCATTTGCCACGCAAAGCTCACCTGCTGCTCGTCGATGACGACCCTAACACGCTGGCTTCTCTTTCACGGGCGTTTCGATTGGCAGGCCATGAAGCCACCGTCTGCGACAACGCGCCTCGCGCTCTGGAGTTGTTACGCACCGAAGTTTTTGACTTAATTCTTTCCGACGTGGTCATGCCCGGCAAAAGCGGCATCGAGCTGCTCGCAGATTTGAAAAATGCCGGCGTAAAGACGCCGATCGTTCTGATCTCTGGCCAGGCCAATGTCGAGATGGCGGTCAAGGCCACAAAGCTCGGCGCTCTGGATTTTTTGGAGAAGCCGCTCTCGACGGACAAGCTGCTCGTCACCGTGGAAAATGCTTTGCGGTTTTCGCGCCTCGAAGACGAAAACCGCGAACTGCGTCACCGGCTCGGAAAGCACGAGTTGGTCGGCTCAGGTCCAGCGATGAAGAAGCTCATCGCGCAGATCGAGCGAGTGGCCGCCAGCGAAACGCGCGTTTGCATTCTTGGCGAAACGGGTACGGGCAAAGAGCTGGTCGCACGCGCGATTCATGAGAAGTCGCCGCGTCTTGAAAACGCCTTCGTCACTTTGAATTGCGCGGCGATTCCCGCGGAACTCATCGAATCGGAACTGTTCGGCCATGAAAAGGGTGCGTTTACCGGCGCCGCAGCGAAGCATCTGGGCAAATTCGAACAAGCCGAAGGCGGCACGCTGTTTCTCGACGAGATTGGCGACATGCCCGTCTCCATGCAGGCGAAATTGCTGCGCGTGCTCGAAGAGGGTGAAGTCGAGCGCGTGGGAGGCGACAAACCGATACGCGTGAATGTGCGAGTCCTTGTTGCCACACACCGCAATCTCGAGGACCTCGTGAAGCAGAACGCCTTCCGTCGCGATCTTTTTCACCGTATTTACGTTTTTCCGTTGATGCTGCCGCCGCTGCGCGAGCGCCCGGAAGATTTCGCGGAGCTTGTCGCGCATTTTGCCCGGCAAGTCGCCGCACAGAATGGCTGGAAAGAAAAGCTGTTTGCCGCGGATGCGATTGCCGAGCTGCGCCGCTACGGGTGGCCCGGAAACCTGCGCGAGTTGCGGAACGTAGTCGAGCGCCTGGTCCTTTTGTCCGGGGAAAATTCCATTACCGCCGCCGATGTGCGGCTTGTGCTTCCGGGAGAAGACTCGGCCGCCGGTTCTTCAAGTTTTTCAAATGCGGGCGCGGCTGCAACGGGAACACTCGCAGAGCGCACCGAAGCATTTGAAAAAGAAGTGCTGCTCGCGGAAATCAAGCGGCATAATTTTCACATGACGAATGTTGCCCGAGCGCTTGGTTTGGAGCGCAGCCACCTTTATAAGAAGTGCCAGCAACTCGGAATCGATCTGCAATCCCTCCGCAAACCCGACTAACCGCCGACCCGACCACCTGCTGAGAGACAAAACAAGGACAAACCCTTGTAGTGGCGCAGCATGCTGCGCCCAACTTACCCGGGCGTTTTGTTCGCGATGTTTTTGTTTCACGCCTTCAATGATTAGATTGAATTCCCCAAAAGTTCCGTAAACTATTGAAAACAGTACAAATATAGATCTTGACACAAATAGCGAAAAGTAATATTTTATTTGCAGATTGCAATAAATGGGTTCTGGCAATGACACTCGGCAACAAACTCCGTTCTCTCCGCTCCGTAGAAGGTTCCTTGCGTGGCCTCGGTCGTCCGATGACCCAACAAGAGCTTGCGAAAGCCATGAAGCGCGAAGTAGGTCGCGGACTAAGCCAGGCCTACCTCTCGCAAATCGAGAGTGGCACGCGGCCGCATCTCACGCACGGCACGCGCACGTTGCTCGCGCGTTTCTTCCGCGTCTATCCGGGTTTCCTGGTGGACGATCCGGAGGGCTACACCCCGGAGCTGCAGTCTTCCCTCCGTGTCGTCGACGCCAAGATCGATTCCTGGCTCTACGCCGGTGCGGAACAATTTGCCGCCGACCCCGAGCTTCGCCGCGGCCTTTTGGTCATCGCGGAGAACGAAGATTCGCGCCGGGCGATTTTGCTCCTTGCGGAAATTCTTCGCACGCCGGGTCTTGCGGAGCGTCTCGGAGAAGTTTTGCATTCGGGCAAGCATCAAGGCAGTGGTCATCCACCGCCCAGTTCGCTGAATAACTGACTCTTAGGGGCCGCGTCTCGAATTCCAGTCTGCGCAGCGGGGTGCTGCGTTTCGAGGTGTCTTATGAACTGGTCTGACTTCTATCTGTTGTGCTTCATTGTGGGATTCTCTCTAAGCGTTCTGTCGTTCCTGGCAGGCGCGGTCCACATCCATCTGCCGTTTCGTCTGCACCTGCCCTTTCATGTAGCGCATCACGGAGGCGCGGGCGGTGCAGCAAAGGCTTCCGCGCATATTCCGTGGCTCAACATGTCTACGCTCTTGGCTTTTCTCGCCTGGTTTGGCGGAACGGGCTACATCCTCACAACGCGCTCGCACCTGGTTGCGCTCGCATCACTTGGATTTGCCACGCTTGCAGGGTTGGTCGCGGGATGGCTCGTTTTCAGATTCATGCTGAAACTGATGCGCGGCGGTGATTCAGAGCTGAATGATGCCGACTACCGCATTGAAGGGTCTGTCGGCTCGATCAGTGTGCCTATTCGCGAACGCGGCACCGGCGAAGTGATCTTCTCGCTCGCCGGCGTGCGCCGCGGAGCTGGTGCGCGCAGCGACGACGGCAAACCCATTGAAAAGGGCGCGGAAGTAGTCATCGAGCGATACGAAAAAGGAATTGCCTACGTACGCCGATGGGATGAATTTACCCGCTGACGAAGGCACGCGGTCGAGTAAAAAGTTTCTCGGACTGTCGTACGACACAAACAGTCCGGACGAGTGGAAAAGGGAGGTTTTTATGTTCGGGTTGCCGCTTATCCCAGTTGTAGCGGGGCTGGCCATTATTGCTGTCCTTTTCGGTATGGCCCTCTTGGCCAGAATGTTCAGAAAAGCAGGCCCGCACGAGGCGTTGATTATTTACGGCCTTCGCGGGACGCGTATCGTCAAGGGCGGCGGCACGATCATTTTTCCAATGATCGAGCAATGCCGCGAACTCTCGTTGGAGTTGATGTCGTTTGACGTCGCTCCCCAGCAGAGTCTTTACACCAAGCAGGGTGTCGCCGTCACCATCGAGGCGGTTGCCCAGATCAAAGTGAAATCTGATCCGGAATCCATCCGGACAGCGGCGGAACAGTTCCTAACCAAGCGGCCGGAACAGCGCGAAGGTTTGATCCGGCTCGTGATGGAAGGCCACCTGCGCGGAATTATCGGCCAGCTCACGGTGGAGCAAATCGTGAAGGAACCGGAAATGGTTGCCGACCGCATGCGCTCCACTTGCGCCGATGACATGAACAAAATGGGCCTCGAAGTAGTGAGCTTCACCCTCAAAGAAGTTCGCGACAAGAACGAGTACATCACCAATATGGGCCGGCCGGATATCGCGCGAATCAAACGCGACGCCGAAGTGGCCGCCGCCGAAGCCGACCGGGATATCGCCATCAAGCGCGCAGAAGCCACACGGGCTTCGGCCGTCGCCAAAGCACAAGCCGATCAGGAACGCGTTGCCGCAGAAACCGCTTCACTGGCGAAGCAGGCCGAAGCGGAGCGCGACTTGGACATCAAAAAAGCCAGCTACCTGGAAATGACCAAGAAAGCCCAGGCCACTGCCGACAAAGCGTACGAAATCGAAACCAACGTTATGCAACAGCAGGTGATTACCGAAGCTGTCCGCGTTCAACAAGCCGAGCGCGAGTCTCAAGTGAAGGTACAAGATGCGGAAATCGCGCGCCGCGAACGGGAGCTGATTGCCACAGTCCTAAAGCCCGCGGAAATCGAACGGCAGCGCATCGAGACCATTGCCAACGCCGAACGTCAGCGTCTAATCAGCGAAGCCGAAGGCCGCGCCTCTGCCATTCGTGCGCAGGGCGAAGCTGAAGCCGAGATCATCTTCAAGAAAGGCGAAGCGGAAGCCAGAGCCATGAACGTCAAGGCGGAAGCTTTCCAGGAGTACAACCAGGCAGCGGTGGTGGACAAACTCATCAGCAGTTTGCCGGAAGTCGTCCGCGCGTTGGCCGAGCCGCTAGGCAAGGTCGACAAAGTCACCATCGTCTCCACGGGAAATGGCGACGCAGCCGGTGCTTACAAGCTCACCGGCGACATCACGAAAATCGCCGCGCAAGTGCCGGCGCTCTTCGAAGCGCTCTCTGGCATGCAGATGACGGAGCTGCTCGGCAAAGTCAGGATGATCGGCGATAAGGCGCCGAAGCCAGAGAAACCAGCAGCACCCGCGCCCAAGGCGTAGCGTTCGCTTCCGTCCCGGCAAGCCATCGGGCTTGCCGGGACGCTCGATGGCAGTTGGGGGACGGCCATGACTTGGAAAGACGAACTCCTGATGTTGTGGATCTTCTGCACGGTAGTGATTGCGTTCGCTGCCCGGCATTTTTTGGGAGGGGCGGTTCATCTGGTGGAGCAAATGGCGGCGTTCAGCGCCGCTTATTTTCCCGCCCTGCTGCACGCGCTGGCATGGCGCTTGCGTTAGCAGGCTGAGGTGTTGCCTCGAGTTTCGATTTTCGCATTTCGGTTTTTTTACGCCGTTTGAAAGGAGAAATGTCATGGGACTCTTGGAAAGAGTGAGCACGTTAATCCGAGCCAATCTGAACGACATGATCGATCGTGCGGAAGACCCGGAGAAAATGATCAAGCAGGTGATGATGGACATGGAGAATCAGTACCTCCAGGTCAAAACGCAGGTTGCGGTTTCCATCGCCGACCAGCACATGCTTGAAAAGAAACTTCGTGAAAACGAAGATTCGGGGAAGGACTGGATGCGCAAAGCGGAAATTGCCGTCGATAAAGCGCAGGACGATCTGGCTCGCGCCGCGCTGGACCGCTTCCACACCTCGCAGCGGCTCGCGCTAAGCTACCGCGAACAAGTCGACGATCAGAAAGCGCAGGTCGAAGCGCTGAAGCTCGCTCTGCAGAAGCTCGAGCAGAAACTTGACGAAGCGAAGTCCAAACGCGATTTGCTGTTGGCGCGCCATCGCCGCAGTGTGGCGCTTGGCAAAGCAGCCCGCGCCGGCACGGCCCTCGGCGACAACTCCAAGAGCGCCACCTTCGACCGCCTGAAAGATCGCGTCCACACCACCGAAGCCGTGGCCACTGCCGAAGTCGAGCTAATCACCGACGACATGGGAGAAAAGCTCATCCGCCTCGACCGCGACAACGAAGTCGAGCGCCTCTTGAACGACCTGAAGTCCCGCCGCAGCCTGCCGGGCTGATTCCTTGGCGCGGGAATCGTTAGCACCTTTGGAGTGCGGCAGCCCTGCTGCCGCTTTCCCGAGCGGCTCGCACGACCTACATTTGGTGAGGTTCAATAGTGTGGCAGGGTGTATATCAGCGCCAGGAAGATAGCGTTGATCCCCGCCGACACCAAAAACGCCTCAAATCGGCCGATGCCGTCCACCTCTTCGAGCACCATCATCAATACGGCGGTCCAGGCAATCGCCGCGGCCGGCGGGCCGGCCACCGGGATCGGCGTCAGACAATTCACAAACCAGCCGAGCAGCGCTGGACGCATGACCGCAAAAAACGTCCCCGCACCGCCCAAAAACCATCTGGCGATGAAGTGACATACGCCAATCTGCATGATTGCAACGACGCCCGAATAAACGCACACAAACAGCAATCCCAGGAGCGATCCCCAAAAGACCGTCCCTGCTGTCGCTCCCTCGCGGGTCATCATCTTGTGGAGCGCGGTCACAAGAAAAATCATCGCCGCGGCGATGGTGCTGAATATCGCTCCGTAAAAGAGAGCGTCCGGGTCGCGCGATGTCCGGCGGATAGCCACGCCATCCCAGCGAACAATGCCAAACGCCATGCGCAGGTAATAGCCTGGGCAAAATCCATCAGGCGGGGGCTTCATCTCTTCGGGGATCACCTGTGGCGCGATCCCCCCACAGTCGTGCGGCCCCGCATATTCCATCCCACACACTTGGCATCGCATGGCGACTCCTCGCGAAAAGCCGACTCCCCATGGTTCCCAGGTGCCTCGGATGGCGCAGAACCGGAATCCACCGAATCATGCCATGAACCCGGGTCTTTAGCAGCTTTGCTATTGACAAAAAAAGTAAAAATGGTATGATTGCGTTAGGTAGTTCTGCAGGTAGCTTATAGCGGCGGCAAATTGCCGCCTTTTTAATTTTCCGGCAGCAAAAGTAGCGCAAAAAGGATCCCAGCGGTTTTCATCCTGCCGCAAGAACGTCCTTCACCGACTAGTCGCGCCGCCCTAATGCCCCCAGGACGGATTCTGAAGGCGAGTTATGTTTACTTGCAAACCATTTAGAATCAACACTTACGAAAATGTCCACAAAGTACAGATTCTAAGTAACTTACGGAAAATGTAAGTCCTTTAGAATCTGCACTTACAGAAAACCAGGGTGGGGGGCCCCCCTGGTGCTACTGACCAAGACAAGACATCCAAGCAAGAACACTTACCTATCGGTGCGCCAATTAAGCTAGTAAGGAGTCTAAGGCTCATAAGGCCGCCCGTTTGAAGTACGCGGCATACTCCGTGCCGTGCGAGAATGTACGCCATGAATCCCTGGATCATCTCCGCGCCAGCCCTCTTGACTACTGCGGCCGCAGGTTTGGGGGCTTACGGAGCGACCTATCCCCGCTCACAGCTCTTCGGCCGAACGGTTTGCCGCACCAATTCTCCGCGCAAGCTCGCGCTCACGTTTGACGACGGGCCGAATCCGGCAATAACGCCGAAGCTCCTCGATCTTCTCGATCGTTTTAAAGCTCGCGCGACTTTTTTTGTTATCGGAAAGCACGCCCGCGAATGTCCGGACCTCTTGAAAGAGACCGCAGCGCGCGGCCATGTCATCGGCAATCACACGGACGCTCATCCCAATCTTTTCTGGTTGAAGTCGGATCAGATCACGGTGGAGCTTCGCTGCTGCAATTATTCCATTATCGCGGCCACAGGCGCTCCGCCGCGGTGGTTGCGGCCACCGTTCGGAACCCGCAATCCGTGGGTGGTTCCCGCCGCGCGCGAACTAAACCAGCGCGTCGTCATGTGGACGTTAATCCCCGGCGACTGGCGCGCCACGTCTTCGGAATGGCTCATCCCCCGCATGAAGTCGATCGCAGAACGTGCGCAGCGCAATCTGAGCGCGGCAGGCGCTGCGGGCGGGGGCGCCACGACCGGCGACATTCTCTGCCTCCATGATGGTTCCCACCGCCAACTGAACGCCGACCGTTTGCCGACTTTGGCCGCACTCGAACATTGGCTGCCCCGATGGCGTGACCTCGGCCTGGAATTTGTTACAATCGAGGACGCGGTGACTGCACCCGCCACTTAGCCATGGACGAACGCGCGTTTTACACGGAAAAGGAAGAAACCAGAAAGATCAAGCTCGTCTGCCCGAGCTGTCACGGTGAATTTGAATTTCCCGTTCGCTGGAAAGTTTCTCGGAAGAAAAGGGAACTGCCGCGCGGGGCCGGCGAAGAAGACCGCAGAAAATTTGCGAAAGCAACTTCCTTCATGGTCCGGCTTGACGATCTAGTCGCGTGTTTCAAATGCCGCAAACGCTTCGAGCTTACCGGGCAATCCACGGTGCTTATCAACGACAATCTCGGCGATCCCAATGCCGATCCCGAAAACTTCGGCAACCGCTGACTCTGTCTCGATTCATTCGGCCATCCGGCTTCAATGTTCGAGCACTAGATTTCTGGATAGAGATCAAAAAATGCAGAGACCGATTCGTGGAAAGTTGTTTCAATTTCTTCTTTACTGCCTTCAATCAAGTGCATGGTAATGCGTGTGGTCTTGCCATTTTTCAGAATTACTGTGGCGTCTTTCAGTTCGCCGAGCTCCTCTTCGGGGAGCAACCGCATTCCATAAATCAGTGCCAGCTTGGCCATATCCCGTGCCCTCTTTCTTGGTCTTTTGAGTTGCCCTGAGGCTACTCAGTTTCCGTCCCCGGCGTCAACCAGAACGAACATAGGCCGTTTCGGCGCCCAGTCTGAGCCAGCCAAATTCAACTCTCCGCCCGGGCTGCCAAGTTATATACTCGGACATCCAGTGCCAGCGTAGTTGCATCGCACCAAGTACACGGAGGGATATCATGAGAGAGCTTCCCCGGCGGACAACGGCTTTGTATTTGCTTCTAGTCACCAGCCTTCTTGCGCTTCCACAGCGCGGCTCCGCACAACAGCAGGATGGGCCGCAGACCTCCGCTCCAGCTCCGGTAGCTTCTCCTCCGCCTGCTGCACCGGCGCGGACGGGCTCGGCGGAAAAAGTCAGGATTCCTGCGGGTACGCGCGTCGCCGTGGTCCTGGAAAACGGCATCTCCACGCGCGGCGCCAAAGCCGGCGATTCCGTTTATTTCCATACATCTTTTCCCATCACACAGAACAATCGCGTCGTAATCCCCGTCGGTTCTTATCTTCGAGGGGAACTGATCGAATCCAAGCGCCCGGGCAAAATTAAAGGTCGCGGCGAATTTCGCATGCGTTTGGACACGCTGATTTTTCCGAATGGCTACACCGTGGATTTGAATGCAACTCCACGCAGCGCCGATTCCGGCGGAAAAGAAACCATGGATTCCGAAGGCAAAGTAACCGGCGCCGGAGGGAAAGGGAAGGACGCTCAAACCGTTGCGGAAACGACTGCGACTGGCGCCGGGATTGGCGCTATTGCCGGGAGCGCCAAAGGCCTAGGAATCGGCGCTGGGATAGGCGCGCTTGCTGGTCTCGGGGCCGTGCTTCTGACGCGAGGTCCAGAGGCCGAACTGCCGCGCGGCTCGACTCTCGATATCGTGCTCGAGCACGAGCTAGCCCTGGACCACGATCAGATCCAGTACAGTAATGTTGGACAGGCCATGCCCATCACGCCGCCCCCCGCCCCTCAGCAGTAACGCAGAGGTACGTCGCGCGAACATCAGCCTTCGTCCGCGGTCCGCAATATTCAGATCCAGTTGGTCTGGCAGATAGCTGCCGAGCTGTGAAAAGTTCACACAAGTACCGGTTTGAATTGTCGTCTTGCGGTCAATATTTCTCAGTCCGTTTTAGAAACGTTAGGTGGACGCTCTGTGCGCGGAAGCGGACTGAAATCGCATTGGACTGAAGCGATCCCAATCGACGCTGACGCGCTGTTGCGTCACCCATTCGCGCACAAGCCGCGCTGTGATGGGTGTCAGCAGGATTCCACCTCGAAAGTGGCCCGTCGCAATGAGCAACCCGTCGATGTCGGTCGGTCCGAGGATTGGCAGATGATCCGGCGAGTCTGGCCTGAGCCCCGCCCAGGTTTCTTCCACGCGTGCTTCTGCGAGGCCCGGCGCCAGCTCGATCGCCCCGGCGAGAATTTTTTCCAGGCCACCAGCCGTCAGCCCCTTTTCGAAGCCCGTGTATTCCACGGTGGCCCCGGCAAGAATCCTCCCGTCATTTCTGGGGACGAGATAGATTTTTTCTGACCAAAGAACCCGTTCGATTTTCAAATTGTCCGCGCGCACCGCAATCATTTGGCCCTTCGCCGGGCGCACTGGAGCGTAGGGGGCAACTCCTTCGATGTTTGCGGAAAAGCATCCGGCCGCGATGACAGTCCACTGCGCTTCGACTTTATCGTTTTTCAGATGCAGACCGGCGCATCGACTGCCTTCGCGCCAGATGCCCTTCGCGCCGCTCGTAGGAAAAAACTGCACCCCGCTTCGCTGCGCGGCTTCGAGCACCGCTCGCGTAAGAGCTCGATTGTCGACAGACGCTTCCTCTGGGCGAAGCACAGCGGCTTCAAGGTCTTCGCTGAGAGATGGTTCCAGTTCCCGCGCATCTTCTGAGCTGAGCGGCTCCGCCTTTAGCCCAAGCCCGTGATGCAATGCGATCACCGTGCTTAGCTCTTCCCGCGCATCCCGCGAAAATAGCGCCTGCAAAGTCCCTTGTGACCGGTAGCCCGCGCTTTGACCAGAGATTTCCTCTACTTCGCGGACGAATTCCGGATAGATCGCCATGCTCGCTTTGCCCAGCGGGACCAGCGGAATCATGGCCGAGCTTTCTGGCGCAGGCGAGAGAATCCCCGCTCCTGCCCAGGACGCTTCCTGCCCGGGTTCCTGCCGGTCAAACAAGCCGACTCGCAACCCGGCTCGCGCAAGTTCCAGCGCGATGGATCCGCCGATCAATCCACCGCCGGCAATGGCCACGTCAAACTTCTTCATGCGGCCATCTTAACGCATCCTGGTGCTGCGTTCATTTTGGGACAAGATATCCAGTCAGCTTCCTCGCCGTCGGCTGATTTAATGTGGGTTACTGCGCATCGGACGGTGAGCGTTTTGCAGGAATCTAAGCGGCGCTGCGGATGAGAATCACAGTGATCCGACAAGCTCTTCGGACAAAACCTGCGCTTTCTTCGCCAGATCGCGCGCGCGAGCCCAATCGCCTGCCCGGCCTGCTTCTCGTGCATCCGAAATAAAGCCGCGCACCTTGGAGGCAAGGTCTGATTGTGTGGCGTCCAACGATTTTCCCGCAGTGGCGGCAAGGTTCCGTTCGGCGCTGCTCAGGCTCTGATCCGTCTCACGTTGAAATGAGACCGATTCTTGCATCGATAATCCAGGAACAATTTGCGGAGTATCGGACTTTCCTGGCGGAACACCTTGATTTATCGTGGGTGCAGGGCCACGAGGCCGCGCGGGAGCCGTTCTCGTGGCAAGCGGCGCGGGCGGCGGCGGAATCTCAAATGGAAGGTCGGGCACGGGATCTTCGACATCCGCGTTTGCGGGGGCGTGTTGCGGCACGATTGGCCGCACAAGCACTGCCGTGGTCCAAGGAATGGCAGGTTTTTTTCGCGCGGCACAGCCGCTTACCAAAATCGCCGCCGACCCCAGCACGCCAAAGAAAATCCGCGCACTAACTCGTTTCAGGGCAAGCTGGGATTGGGCCGAGGTTCCCGTCATATCCATTGGAGGCCAGTTCCATAAAGACCGTACCGGATTCCGCATCAGGCCGCGAGCGGCAGCTCGATGCGAAACGTCGTTCCTTTGCCGACCTCAGTTGTAAAGTCTATCGAACCGTTGAGAAGCTGCACAATGCGAAACGTGCTGGCCAGACCGATGCCGCTGCCTCCCGGTCGCGTCGTGAAAAAGAGCTGGAATATTTTCTGCCGGTGTTCGGGGGGGATTCCTTTTCCCGTATCGCCGACGCTAATCTCCGCCATTTCACCGCGCCGGGTCAGCATGAGGCGCAACTGTCCGCCGCCGGGCATCGATTCTCCCGCGTTAAGCACGAGATTCAGCACGGCCTGCTTGAGCAAAGCGCGATCGACGTAAACTTCCGGAACGTCGATGGGCAAGAGCTGGGCCACTTGAATGTTGGCCTTTTGCATCTGCGGCTGTGCGACGTCGAGGACTTCTTTCAGCAATTCCGCAAGTTGCGTGGGCTCGAGCCGCACATCCATCGGCCGCGTGAAATCCAGGAATCGCTTCACGACCGCGTCCAGCCGGTCGATTTCTTTGTCGAGCACCTGCACGGCCTGCTTCGCGCCGCTGTCCGAACCCGGCGGCAAGCACTCTTTCAAATTCTCGAGCCACAGCCGCATCGAGTTGAGAGGATTCTTGACCTCATGCGCGACTCCCGCCGTGATGCGCCCCAGCGCGGCCAGCCGCTCGCTCACCTGCAGCTGCGTGTTGATGCTCTCGATGGAATCGAGATCGCGCAGCGTCAGCAACGCACCCATCCGTTCGCCATCCTCTTGAATCGCCTGGACGGTTACGCTGACGCGTTTTTCCCCTTCTTTCGTTTTCAATTCTATTTCCGCGGCGATCTCTCGCAATTCATCGCCTTCGAGGTGCAGCGCATCCCGCAGCGGGTGACCAATCGGAAATATTTCGGTGACTCTCCTGCCAAGAAACTGTCCTGCGGGCGCGCCGAGAAATTTCTCCGCGGCTGGGCTGACCATCACCGCGCGGGCATCTCGTGTGAAGAGCAACAAGCCGTCTTCCAGTCCAGCCATAACTGAATTCATGTTCTCGCGCATCGTGCTGAAGATTTCATGCACGCCGCGCAGTTGCTGTCCGACCTGCGTAATTTTCCGGCTGACTTGGCCCAGTTCGTCGCCGCTTCCCGCGAAACCTCGAACTTCTGGCACCGGCGCGTCGTATTGCCCCGCTGAGATGCGGTCCAATTGAGCGGAGATCCGCGCCAGGGGAGCCAGCGCCGCACCGCTAACCACCGCAGCGAGAATCGTTGAAATCAGCATTGCCAGCAGGACAATCGTGCCAAGTTTCCTTACGATCGGCAGGATCTCGTTGCTGAGCAAAAGTGCCGAGGACACCGCCACGCGCACTTCACCGAACGGCTCTTCTCCATAGTTGAATTGAAAATCGAATTCGTAGGTGCCTCGCGGCCCAGCAAGAACCTTCAACTGATGCAAAACACCGCGCCGCGTGAGCTGCGCGAGCGGTACCCGGCGCGGGGGAAATTTCCCCACTAAGGATTTATCGGTGGATGCCAGAACCCTTCCATCATGGTCCGTGATCGAAACTTCATAAATCCCGGATGAGGCATTCGCCGCCTGCAACTGAGCTTGTAGACCCTGGCTTGCGCCGAGTGCGTAGGCCACATAATCATGAATGTCTTCGGGAGAGTTGGACTCGGGCCGCCATCCTTGCGCCTTGGCGTCCCGCAGCGCACCATTGATTTGTTCAAAGGTGCTCCGGGCAAGTTCACTTGCTCGTCTTTCGCTTTGATCCACAACCTGCTGAATCAACTGGGCAAAATACACGCCAGACACGGCTGCCACCACCAGCAGCACGAGTCCCGACATTACCAGAGTTAGTTTTGTTCGCAGCCGGAGCTGCATCGCGGGTTCCTACTCTGCCTCGGCGCGTTCGCCGCCGTATTCTTTCAGCTTGTTGTGCAACGTCTTCAAGCTGATGGCGAGCAGTTCGGCCGCCCGGGTCTTGTTATTTCCCGTGGCATTCAGCGTTTGTAAAATTAGCTCGCGCTCCATCGCGTCGACGGTCGTCCCAATCGGAAACTTGATCGATGAGAGATCGCTAGGACTTTTCGACGACGTTTTGCCGAATTCTCCCGGAAGGCATGCCCGCGTGATCAGTTCCTTGTCGCACATGATCGATGCGCGCTCGAGGATGTTTCGCAATTCACGAATATTACCGGGCCACGTGTGGCTCATGAAAATATCCAGAACTTCGGCGCCGATGCCGCGTACGTGCTTCCCATGCTTGGCATTGACGTCGCGCAAAATATGCTCCACCAGCAGCGGAATATCGTCCTTATGCTCGCGCAGGGGCGGCAGATTGATATGAAAGACGTTGAGCCGGAAATACAAGTCCTGCCGCAACTCCCCGCCGGACACTGCTTTTTCCGGATCCTTGTTTGTCGCCGCAAGGACGCGCACATCCACGGGCGTCTCGCTTTTGCTTCCCAGCCGCCGCACTTTCCGGTCTTCCAGCACACGCAGGAGTTTCGCTTGCGTCGGCGCGGGCATCTCACCAATTTCGTCCAGCAGCAACGTGCCAGCATCAGCAAGTTCAAAGCAGCCGATGCGCCGCTCGGCCGCGCCGGTGAACGCGCCCCGTTCATGGCCGAAAATTTCGCTTTCCATCAACGACTCGGGAATCGCGGAACAGTTTATGGGCACAAACGGACCGTTCATTCGCGGCGATAATTTGTGGATGGTCCGCGCGACGATCTCTTTTCCGGAACCCGTCTCTCCCGTGATCAGCACGGAAGCCGAGCTTGGCGCGGCCATCTCCACGATGCGCATTACTTCCTGCATCGGCTTCGACGCGCCCACCAACTCGCCCAGCCGCCCCGCCTCGCGCAATTGTCGTTGCAGCACAACGAGCTGACGGGCATCCCGCGCTTTGCTCAACGCACGGTCCAGCAAAGCTCGCAACACCGGCCCCTTCAGCGGTTTTTCGATGTACCAGAATGCTCCGGACTCGATGGCCGCCACCGCACGTTCTTCACTTCCTTTTCCTGTGATGATCACGGCGGGAACGTCCAGCAGCTCCGGCCCAAGCTGTTTGAGCAAATCCAGCCCGTTCATTCCGGGCAACTCGACATCCGCGATCAACGTATCCGGCTGATAGCTGGCGAATTTCGCCAAAGCCTCTTCCGCGGTCCCCACGCCAAGTACATCAAAGCCCCATCTTTGCAGTAGCTGTTCGTAGCCCTTTCGCGCGTTGTCTTCGTCCTCGACAATCAGCACGCGGTCCTTGCGCTCGAGCGGCTCCATCGCGCGCACCGTACTTCTCGATTCATCGCCCATGCGATTCTGCCTCTCCCACGCGGATCGTCTTATTTTCGCAGATTCTGATGCAGGCTGGACACTTCGACTGTAACAAGCTCTCGGCACGCTTGCCAAGCACATGCGGTCATCAAAACGCAGACGCGTCATAGTAAATGGTCGCGTCAGATCGCGCACCAAAAACGCAGAGCCGGCGCAGCCTCCGTGCTGCGCCGGCTCATCCCCGGCGTGACAAATCCATGATTTGGTTCCGGCTCAAACTCCAGCGGTCACCCAGCTTTTAAGCATTAACTGTGGGCTATTTCCTGCTCTACTCCTTCACTAGATACAGCGCACGCTCCAGCTCTAATTCCAGCTTCGCGCCCTTCGGCAGATCCAGCTCGTGCCCCCGCCCGGTTTCCATCAGATAAGCAGTGATCGCTCCCAACGCCGCGCCCTCCGCGGCTTCCTTCTTGTCTTTGTCTTTGACGCCCTTCACTGCGCCAAGCGCCGCTCCCGCAGCTGCTGCTTGCGCCGCGTCTTGTTGCGTGCTGCTTCTTCCTTCGATCAACCCTTCCTGGCCAGGCATGTTCTTCACACTGTGGTCGCCGGGCACGCTCACGACCTCCGCCACGATCGGCAAACGCCCGAACTTGGTTTTAATTTCGTCAAAGGTTAGCCAAAGCCGCGCTCGGCCCGCCGTGCCTGCCGATTCCACATGACTCACGTGGCCCTCGATTTCCGCGCCGGATGGCAGGTAGATCCCGTTGCCCGCTTCCAGCGGCTCCAGAGTTTTCACTTTGAACTTTGCTTTTTCGGGGGTGCCCTTGGTGCCCAGGTCAGCTTCCAAAGTCACCAGAAATTTCGTTCCCGGCGCAACGCCGTATGTTTCCAGCGGCAATCCGTGCCGCTTGCCGTCCGCAGCCTTAGTAGTTTGGCCTTCGGGCGCGCCAATTCTGTCCTGGGAAAGGACCGGCGCTTCTTGCCCTGATTGCGGTGCGTCCTGCGAGGGTTCTTGTGCTGTGCAAGCCACGTTTAGACCGAAAACCGCCGTCAACATTGTCGCCGCTGACGAAAATCGTCCCCAATGTTTCGCCCTCATCGTTGCCTCCCGGATTCAATTCTCAAAAGCTCTAATCTGCAGGTCATGCGCCATTGCCAATTTCCAGAGCGCCGGTAAGTGGCTGAAAAACCAGTCAGTTGAAAGTGCAACAAGGCAGCCCTTGTAGGAGGGTCAGCGGGCTGTCAGAAAATTGCGCCACTTTTATGCAGGCTTACGCTGACACTTCAGCAGCAAGCGGCAGGAAGCTAGCCCGGATTTCTCACAAAGGTTGAGCAGAAAAGATTTGATTTGAAGTAGAAAAAGGCCGCTTTCTCAGGCATAACTGCGTTGTCTAAGCGTAGTCGAT
>Ga0185299_10000789_pt1 | contig 76090 bp, 65 predicted proteins | sample PaiPotPPA55metaG_FD_128002 | JGI IMG/M metagenome (GOLD analysis project Ga0185299, IMG submission 128002) | Iron sulfur acid spring bacterial and archeal communities from Banff, Canada, to study Microbial Dark Matter (Phase II) - Paint Pots PPA... ...
CAATTCCTCCAGTTGCACCCAGAACGATGTTGACCCGAAGAGCAATTCCACGCGGCGTGTTGCGATGGCGGCTGATCGCCTCCAACTGCTTACGCGCTGCGTCGGTAAGGACAAGTTTGGGCGCGGGTGGAAGCGGCATACGATCAGTATGCGCCCAACAATTCCATTAGTAAAGCTATTTCAGATACAGGAGACTAGTGCCCGCGAATATTTCTCTATCGCTGGACAGCCTGATCGTTTCGATGGCCATTGTCATGCTTGGCACGGCGCCGCTGCGCGCGTTGATCCTCCTCATGGCAGCGATCTGTTTATAGATCACCATGGGCGTTCTGCTGCACGCGCACTACCGCCTCATGGGACCCGGCGGCCAAAAGATCGTTATGCCCGCGCCAGTGGACAAAGAGACACCCAATGCGCCCTGGTGGTGGGATCATCTCGCGAATCAAGCCGCGGATTTCCGCCGCGCGGGCTTCACCGCGGTGCTGTTGCCTCCGGTCTGTAAGACCGCCTCGGGCGCTGCTCCGGACGCCGATGGCTACGGGCTCTACGACAATTACGACATCGGCTCGAAGAATCAGTTCTTCAACATCCCCACGCGCTTCGGCGACCACGAGCGATTGCGCCGCATGATCGCGGTGATACACGCTTGCGGGATGCAAGTTTATGGCGACGTCGTGCTGCATCAGTACTACGGCGGCAACAATGGCACCTATGCATACCTGGGCGCTGATGGCAAGACGCCGAATGGGCGGTTCCCCAAGCACCCGTCCTGCTTCGTCGGCCCTCCTCCACGCGTCCCCGTCGACCCGGTGGCGAATCCGCAAGGCAACTTCGCTTTCGGAGACATGGCTTCCTACATCAACTCGACCCCGAAGGGCTACATGCTCTCGGGCGCTATCGACGCTGGCGACTGGCTTACCCGGACGCTGGGCTTCGATGGCTACCGAATCGACGACACCAAGGGCATGGCGGTGGAGGCGGTCCGGCAATTCCTGGAATCCAAATCGATGGCCGTTAAGTTTGCCGTCGGCGAATATTTCGACGGTAATCCTTCAGCGCTTCACTGGTGGGTAAATGACAGCGGCATGGGTGCCAGATGCAACGTCTTCGACTTCACTCTGCACTGGACTATCCAGGCGATGTGCAATAACAATTCCCGCTGGTGGATGGGCGGCTTAGAGGGCGCGGGCTACATCGCAGTCGACCCAACTAAAGCCGTAACCTTCGTCGACAACCCCGACACGGATCTGTCGTAAGGCGAGAACGTGATCTGGAACAAGATGCTCGGCTACGCCCTGATAATGACAGCCGAAGGATACCCGTCTGTTTATTACAAGGACTACAGCACGGACGCGGGTTGCTACGGTCTGAAGCCGCTGATCGATAACCTGATCTGGATCCACGAGAATCTGGCGTTCGGCACAACCTGGACGCGGTGGGGCAACGATCCGCAGGTATACGTGTTCGAGAGGCAGGGATATCCAGGGTTGCTGGTGGCGCTCAACAACGATCAGGCCAATAGCTACCAACGCACGGTCCAGACCAGCTTTGGCCCGAACACTCAGCTTCACGAGTACACCGGCAAGCATCCCGACATTTGGACGAATGGGCAGGGTGAAGCGACGTTCACCGTACCACGAAATATCAACGGCCAAAGCTACCTTTGCTTTTCTCGCACCGGCTATGCGCAACCATTCTCGCTTCGTCAAATGACGACCGCACAAACATTCTTCGGCGCAGCGGACTTGGACACCGGGCCGGTTGAGAACGGACATGCTGCGCAGCCAAACCGCGTCTGGTGCCAGCAGGACACCGCAATAGAGGTCGAGCTGAAACCGGACACAACGGGCTGGAGCGCGGCATCGAAAATCATCCTGGAAATTGCCGACGATCGGGGCGCCGTGTTGAAGAGCGCACAATATACTTCAGGCACAAAGGACGTGCGTGTGAGTGCCAACGCCAACAAATCGGCATGGTTCGCTTTGCGCCTGACCGGCGATGGCCTGCCTCCCACCGGGGCCGCCTACGAACTTACAGTAAGCTATACGGGAACGCAGGAACTCGCGATATGAGCTTTGCAATCACGACGCGATCTTATGACAACTCCCGCTCTGGCGCAAATATCCAGGAAACGATTCTAACGCCGGCCGCGATCCGGACACGAGGCATTCAACGGCTCTTTACCCTCACTCTCCCCGGCGATGCGCGAGGCTGTGAAGCGCAGCCGCTGATCGTCCCTCAAGTGAAGCTGGCGGACGGAAGCATCCACGATGTGGTTTACATCGCCACCATGGCGAATCAGGTGTTTGCTTTTGACGCAAACACGGGCGCGCAGTTATGGATGGTCCAGCTAGGCACGCCCATCAAGGGCACCAATCAAATCGACGGATATCTGATTAATGATCACTGGGGCATCCTGTCGACACCGGTGATAGACACGGTCGCTGGCGTGTTGTATGCATGTGCGTGGATCAGCGCGGACGGAACAATGGCGAAGGGCCAGCACTATCTGTGCTTCATCCGATTGCGCGACGGCAGTCCTGTGCATCCGCCGCTGAATCTGGAAGGCGTTTCCTATGATCCCGGGCACGGATCAGCCGTTCAGAAGTTTCGGTCAGTGGAGAGAAAGCAGCGTGCGGCTTTGCTGCTCGTGAATGGCGTCGTGTTCATTGGTTTCGGAACAATCGCCGAGAGTGCCTCCACGGCGCGAGGATGGTTGATCGCGGTGGATACGGCCAGGTTTCAGGTATCGGCGGCCTGGACATCGACATCGCGCGGAAGTGGCGGAGGGATCTGGCATTCCGGTGGCGGCCCTGCTGCCGATGCGCAAGGCAACATCTACGTCGTCACTGGGAACGGAGACTTTGACGCCGTAACGGACTTCGGAGAGAGCATTGTGAAGCTTCGGTATACGCCGCCTAGCGCCGGCGCGCAAGGATCCATGGCGGTAGCGGATTGGTGGACGCCTTGGACTGACAATGGACGCACGGGCGGAAAGCCGGAGGGAGAAGATGACGGCGTGCCTCGGCCCTCCAACGTACGCATGGTCCCTCGTTTGGCTGCGCGGGGCGTTCATCCGAAGGACATGGGCGGCGCGTGGGGCGACCAGGATTTCGGCTCGGGCGGACCAGTTCTAGCCCCGGATATCAGTGTCCTGCTGGCCGCCGGCAAGGATGGCATTCTTTACACCGCCAACCTGCAGAACCTCGGCCAGACCCAGCCTGGGAATCTCGCGCCGGCGTCGACGGCACAGAACTACCAGAAGCTAAGAACACCGCCGATCTTCTATACCTATTACCCCGGTGCGCAGGTCAATCCTGCGCCCACGGCGGTGGATACGCTGAATGTCCTGGAGGGGCAGCGCACTCATCATCTGCATGGGACACCAGTGCTCTGGAAGAGCGCCGCGCACGGGCTCACGCACTTTTGCTGGGGCGAAAATGGCAATCTTCGCGCATGGTCGATCGCAGGCTCGGGCGTGTCGACGTATCTGGCATGCAGCGCGGAAATCGCGTCGGCGCAGTCACCCGTGCCGCCGGGTGGAATGCCGGGTGGAATGATTTGTCTCTCGGCAAACGGAGTGAGCGGCGGGGTCATATGGGCATCGATTCCGTATACGGACGCCAACATGCAAGTAAGTCCAGGGCGGTTTCTGGCCTATGATGCGGCCAATTTCGGCCAGTATTCCGATGGAAGCGGGTCGATCGTGCTTTTGTGGGACAGCGAGCAGTGGAACTGGCAGTTTACTCACAACAAGTTCAACCGTCCGGTGGTTTGGAACGGCAAAGTCTTTTTGCCGACTTACGACGGGAACGTTTTGGTACTTGGACTGGCTCCAATATAAATCGGTGATTTCGTTTGTTCGCTGATTTGCTGCAGGATACCGAGCATGTCCCAGTTCTGCCAGCCTGTCACGAATTTCCCATTCTCAATCTGGACAATGGTCATTCCGGTGGCCTGAAGATTCTTGTTGGTCGGAGGCATCCCCAGCCCATTGCCGGTGTGCCGCATAGTGCACAGCCATCGAAGACAAACCTTGTCGCCCTCGGCAACGGCATCTTGAACGGAGATATGAATGTCGGAGAAGGTAGCCCGCATCCGGTCAAAGAAAGGATAAAAGCCTTCCGTACCTTTTATCGCGTCGCTCGTATCGTAGATGACTGCGTCCGGAGCGAGCAATTCACGTATGGCTTCGCGCCGCCCTTTGTTCCAAACTTCCTCGAACCATAATTTAGCCAACACCTTATTGGCTTCGGACATTTTTGTTCCTCTCGTGCGCGGCGAGACCGGCGATTCCCCCCAACGCGTTCATGGTAGCAGGTCGCTAACGGTGACTTCCGAAACTCGCACGGTACCTTGAGTATCAGTTCGTTGTGGGCATTCCTCTCCGCGATTTCGGCCGTACTGGCGTCAAAGTCTCCGCCCTCGCGTGCGGCGGGCACCATCTTGGCGATCCCGACGACGAAAGCGTCGCTCGGCAGATCGTTCACCAGGCGATCGATGGGGGCATAACCTTCTTTGACAACTGCTGGGAATATCACGAGGGAAAGTGCGAAGAGTGGCTCGGCGGCGCTCTTAAAGGCAAGCGTGACAAAGTCTTCCTCATGACGAAGGTGTGCACGCATGGCCGCGATAAAACGCTCGCCATGAAGATGCTGGAAGAGTCTCTGCATCGGCTGCAGACCGATCACCTGGATCTTTGGCAGGCTCACGGCATGGTATTTGAGAACGATCCGGCCCTGTTCATCCGGCCGAACGGCGCAGCCGAGGCATTGGAACTCGCAAAAAAACAAGGCAAGGTACGGTTCGTGGGTTTTACCGGCCACAAAGACCCGAACGTCCACATGGGAATGCTCAAAACGAATTTCCCGTTCGATTCCGTGCAGATGCCTCTGAATCCGTTCGACGCGACGTTCGAGTTCAGCTTTGAACGATTGGTGCTGCCGGAGTTGAACCGCCGCGGCATTGCTACCCTCGGCATGAAGCCCATGGGCGGCACGGCCGAATCGGTTAAAAAGGGCGTGGTCGGCGCTGACGAGCTGCTGCGATACGCGATGAGCTTGCCTGTAACAACCACCATTGCAGGCATGGAAAAGCCCGAAATCTTAGAGCATCACCTGCGCGTCGCCACTAACTTCCAGCCAATGAGCCCACAGGAGATGCAGGCTCTCCGTGACCGCTTGCGCCCCTACGCCGCCGATGCGCGCTTTGAGCCCTACAAGGTTTCGCTCAAGTTCGACAATCCGGAAGCCCGGCTCGCCCACGAGTTTCCTATCGACATGCAGCAGAAGGAAACGAAGGAGATGCTGGGTGCATCTCAGAACACCGGCAAACCGTATCCCAAGTACGATCCTCAGCAGCACTAGTGAACACGTATGGCGAATCGTCTTTCTCGTCGCAGCTTTCTGCAAACCACCGCCTTGGGCACTGGAGGTCTGGTCATGGCACAACCGAACGCGAGCGTACCGAAGCGGCCCCTGGGCCGAACTGGCCTCGAAGTATCGTGCATGGGCCTGGGCGGTTATCATCTCGGAACGATCCAGGATCAGCAGATGGTCGACCGCGTTGTAAATGAAGCTATAGATTCCGGTGTCAACTTCTTCGATAACGCATGGGAATATCACGATGGGAGGAGCGAAGAGGTGGTGGGCCAGGCGCTGGTGGGCAAGCGGGACAAGGCCATCGTCATGACCAAGGTCTGCACACACGGTCGCAAGAAGGATGTGGCCATGCAGCAGCTCGAACAATCGTTGCGGCGGCTCAAAACTGACCATATCGACGTCTGGCAAATCCACGAGGTTATTTACTGGAACGATCCGGACCTGATCTTCGCCCTGGGCGGGGCGGCAGAAGCGCTGGCGGAGGCAAAAAAGCAGGGGAAAGTACGATTCGTCGGATTCACCGGCCATAAAGACCCGCGCATTCACTTGAAGATGCTCTCGCACAAATTCCCGTTCGATACGGTGCAGATGCCCTTGAATTGTTTCGACGGAACATTTCGCAGCTTTGAGCAGCAGGTGCTTCCAGAACTGAACCGCCAGGGTATCGCTCCGCTAGGCATGAAGAGTTTCGGCGGGAGCGGTGAAATGCTGCGAAAGGGCGCGGTGACTCCGGTGGAAGCGCTCAGTTACGCGATGAGCCTCCCGGTCGCCGCCACTATCAGCGGAATCGACACCCTGGAGGTGCTGCATCAGAACCTGGGCATAGCCTGCGGGTTCAAGCCCCTGGAGGCTTCGGCTATGCAGACGCTGCGCGAGCGGTGCCGGACATATTCCGCCGATGGCCGCCTGGAGCTGTTCAAGATGACGGTGAAGTACGACGGCAAGATCGGTCGCGAGCAGCACGGGTATCCGCCGCCAGAGGAACTACCACTCTAAGGGTTTGACGGCCGGAACAGAAACTCTAGAATCTTCTCGCTCGGAACCGCTTCGCCATTCTGGGTGGCGGGCCGAAATTGCCAGCCCAGCGCTGCGTTCAGGGCTAACTTGGAAAGCGAAGCAGCCATTGGGCCCTTCTCGGCAGCGAGCTTGGCTTCCGTCACTTTTCCCAAGGCGCTGATGCGGACTTGAACTTCGACCACATTGTCGCTCTGAATCAACGGTCTTAGCTCGTACGGAATCTCGGGTCGCCGCTCACGAATAGGCACCGCTGTCTGAAAAGAAACCCGCCCGGATTCTCCCGCGGCAGGCGCAGCCGCCACCGGGGCAGGGACAGGCGCGGCCTTCGCTTTTTCGCTTGCCTGGGGAGCCAGTGGACTTGTTTCCTTTGCCGGAACCGGCGCGCTCGCTTCCGTCGCTGGCGGTTCGGGGGAAACGAGATCCCCTCGATGAGCTACTGAAACAATCGATTCGGTTCTCGCGTTGCCAGCCGTACCGATAATATCCAGGCGAACTTCGACCCTGTCGCTGACTGAAGTAAAGAATGTTCGTCCAGCGCGCAACTGGGCGGTAGTTAATCGCACAAACGCCGGCGGGCTGGAACCATCCCAGATGAGCAGATCGGCGTCCTTCGCTGTCGCAACTTCGGGAGCCGCAGGATTCCACGCTACAACCACACCCAGAAGAGCTCTTTCTATCCGCAATCCAAGCGTGTGAGACGTGTCAGAGGTAGGGTAGTAGATTCGCAATGCGGCTGCAAAGGCGAGCAAGATTGCTATCAGGACGACCAAACCGATTCTCCTGCCAGCGCTCATTGGCAGAGCCCTGCCCCAGGTGCGGGCTAACAGACCATGTAGCCGGCTTGGCTTTGGTGATCCACCCACTAACGTGGTCCACGAGGGGCTGTCCAATTCCGTGCTTGAAAATGGGAAGGTCAGACCGCCCACCACTGAGCCGTCCTCCCAGAAGAAAAACCCCGCGGATGCGCGTCCATCGTGGGGGCGGATGACCAGGAAAACATTCATCGGATCGTTAAATTTCGACCGTATGCATTCCAGATCCTGGGGCCTAAGCTGAATCCGTTGCTCCAAGTGGGTGCGATAGAATCCTACGACGCGCCGGTCGGCTGCACGGCCGCTCTGGATCGCCTGTGTCAAGGAGTCCGAGCAGACCCTGAAATTCTTGTTTGATTCTGAACCCAGGGGCAACTGGAGGTAGTCGGACACTTCAATGTCGCCTGTCGGCGACAATTCATTCCCGATCAAGAGTCCACCTACTTCGCGATCCTCGGGCGCGAGGTCCAGGACAGCCTTTCGCAAACGATCGATGAACTGGTGGCTAACGTGAATGCGAACGGGACATTCGGGAAAAGTCCATAGGAAGAATTTCGAGTCAAATGCGGTTTTAGATGATGAGGAAAACATCCAGCACCAAGATCAAGGGAGCATAGTACCGGTCAACAGAGCATAGTACCACGGTATGCGGCTAAGTAAGAAGTACCGATATCACATGCGACCGCCTCGTTACTCGGCGTTTAAATCCCTCCCTGTCACTTCGTTAGCAGGAATCTCTTGATTTCGATCTCTGGACCTCGGATTGCTCCGTTTGCGCCGAGAGGCCGCTGGAAATGGTGCGAATCCGGTACGGCAACTGTTGGCTGCTTGCAGTTTGCCTTGTCATCCTGGTGGATTGCGCGAAACACAAACTGACTCCTGTCGCGACTCCTGTTCCGCCAGCTCCAACCATAAATGTACCGGTTGCCGCTCCCTCGGCCGTGGCCGAAAGTAGGAACGCACAGCCAGTGAAGAAGGTGATAAAGGCCAAAAGCGGAGGGCCGGAGGTGAATCGGCTGCTCCTCGAACCTCCCCGAATGAGCTTCGCTCCCGACGGTCACGTCCTGAGAAAAGACGCTCGACCAATCGACAAGATCACCGTTCTGGTGGATTCCGGCACCGGCTCTCTGCGGCCCGAATCTGAAGTAATCATCCAAAACGCGATGAAGGTGTTAGCGGATCAGTTTCTCTTCCTGTGTCCCGACCACATGCGCGCCGGCTCCGCCGAGGACTGCCGCTTCAAAACCAAAGAAGGGTTCAACGATTTTTTCAAAGTTCAATTACTGGAGCAAGGCGTGGAGGCTTCCGAAGCGGGCGCAGTCACGGTCCTCATGCACGCGGACCTGAGCTCCGTGGATAAAAATGCCTTTGATATCCATGCTGTTCCAGCAGCCAATTCTTCCTCCAATGAGGAGCTTTGGCGCGTTGTGCCGCGAACTCCAGGCGGTCATAAGTTGGAGCTGAGAGTGACGCCCAGCGCGCGGATTGTGTCAGCCGGCGACGTCCAAGGCGAGCCGGTGGTGTTAGACCATCCTGTTTCGGTCGTTGGCGCCGACAGCTTCTTGAATGACTACGGGCCAGCGATAATCGGGTGCCTAGCTGCTCTGGGGCTGCTAGCCTGGATCGCTTGGACGCTCTGGCGTAGCGCGCGGCCATCCGTTTTCAGCAGTCGCTAAACAGCGCCGCATGCTACTTTGACACGTGGAGCATGAACTTGCCGGTCGTGCCGTGCACGTTTGGCCGGTCTCGACTCACGCGCCGGATGCGGTGGTCGAACGGTTCCAGCCGCTTCTCGCGCCAGACGAGATGGATCGTGCCGGGAGGTTCCGGTTCGAGCGTCTGCAGCGAGCGTTCATCCTTGCGCGAGGGACTTTGCGGATTTTGCTGGGACGATATCTGAATACCGCGCCTGGCGACATCAAGTTCAGTTATGGCTCGAAGGGAAAACCGGCTCTTGCCTTACCCGGCCTCCGTCAGTTCAATGCGCTTCAGTTCAACTCCTCGCACTCGGGCGATCTGGCCCTCTTCGCATTCACGATGGATTGCGAGGTCGGCGTTGACGTCGAAGCCATCCGCCCGATGCCGGATATGGAGGACGTTGCCAAGCGATTCTTTTGCGCGGAAGAGACCGCGGAACTGATGTCGCTTCCGGCCGGCCAGCGCGAGCATGGTTTCTTCCTGTGCTGGACGCGCAAAGAAGCATATATCAAAGCCACAGGGGATGGTTTATCCACGCCGCTGGATGCTTTTCGCGTCTCGCTTCGCCCTAGTGAGGCGGCCGCCTTGGTCCACCTGGAGCGCGATCCAATCGCGGCTCAGGCTTGGACGCTGCATGATCTTACTCCGGCCCCTGGGTACGCGGCGGCATTGGCCTATCGGGACTCACCCCGTCCCTTGGAAACATTTCCATTTCTTAACCCAAAACAATTGTTGGACATCGCGTGAATTCGTGATAACCTATCCCTTCCCTTCGGCTCTGCCGATAAAAGTTTATGAGTTTCCTAGCCGACGCCCTGGGCGGCCAGAGGATCACGCACGTCCTGGCCGACTCCGAAGTCACCTACATCATGCTTGCCAATGGGACGCAGATCACCATTCGCGGGTTGGTTGTGGTTGAGCCCAATCCGTACACCGCCGCCGAAACCTCCAACGCCGTTCGATAAAGCCCCGCGGAGTTCGCCGCGCAGGTGGTGTATATTGACGGCTTGAGGAGAATCATGCCGAAAGCTGTCTTGAAATATGCTGCCTGGCTGATCGTTGCCGCCGGTATCGCGTCCGCCCAGAGCCCGCCTGCGCAGGCCACCGTCAGCATCGGCGGTAAGAAGCTCACCATCAATTACTCCGCTCCCTCGGTGCGAGGCCGCAAGATCTTTGTCCCCGGCGGAGTCATTTCGCACGACCCCACCTATCCGGTCTGGCGTGCCGGCGCGAACGAAGCTACCGCCTTTCACACTGACGCCGACCTGGACGTCGGTGGCGTCCGCGTGCCCAAAGGCGACTACACACTTTGGGTCCTCATAAAAGACCCCGAGGCCTGGGAGCTCATCATCAATAAGGAGACTGGTCAGTGGGGCCTGAGCTACAACGCCGCGCGAGATCTGGGTCATGTCAAGATGACCATGAGCAAACCACCGGCTTCCATCGAGAAGATGAAGTATACGCTTTCCGACCTCGGCGGCAATAAAGCCAAGCTCCAGTTAGAGTGGGAGAATCACATCGCGTCCGTGCCGATCACGGTGAAGTAATCGAGTCGAGGAGGTTCCCGATGCGGGTATCGTTGAAGACGTGCACGCAGCAATTTGCCATCTGCTACGCGTTAACTTTCGGCTTGAACGCGGACCCAATCCCACAAGGTTGGGCTGCCGACAATATCAAACCCATCGGCTACAGCGGACTGGATGGACGCGGCGGCGCGTTTAAGATGGCCATCAAGCGCGTCAACGACCGATGGTTCATGTTTCTCGGCCATTTATGGCATAGCGGATGGACAATCCTGGACGTCACCGATCCCGCCAATCCAAAGTTCCTGAAGTTTGTCGAAGGCCCGGCGAACACCAATACCATCCAGATGGAATTTCACGACAACATCATGGTGACCGCGCTGCAGAGGCGTCCGCCCAATTGGGGCGGCCATCCCAATGAGCCCAACGATGAGGGCGTGCTGATCTGGGATATCAGCGACCCCGTGAACTGGAAGCTGCTCTCGCATTGGAAGACGAACGCGAATGGCATCCATCGAATCGGATACCCGGGCGGCAAATACTTCAACGCGGCCGCGACCATGCCGGGGGGTTTTCGTCGACATCAGCGATCCCAAGAATCCGAAAGAGGCCGGCCGCTGGTGGATGCAGGGTCAGAAAGACGGCGACGAGCCCGCGCGGCGCGACATCTCATTCCACGGGCCGGCGATGGTCACGGCAGACGGCAAGAAGGCTTACCTCGGCTATGGTCCGACGGCTGTCATCCTCGACATCAGTGATATCTCGAAGCCTCGGGAAATCGGCCGGCTTACGATCAGTCCACCTTTTGGGGGCCTTCCGGCTCACAGCGTACTTCCGATTCCTGGTAAATCGGTTATGTTCATGAATGGCGAAGCGACCGGCGGAGGCGACCAGCCCAATGGAGAGTTGGCCTGTTCCTCGCCGCTAACGATATCGGCCATGATCGATATCAAAGATGAGACTAAGCCCCGGCTGATGTCGATCTTCCCGACTCCTGTGCCACCGAAAAATGTTCCATACACCGACCTTTGCGATAAAGGTGGCCGATTCGGACCGCATAATACTAACCTCGAATACCATTTACCCGACGTGGAAAAGCAGGGCGACCTGATTTACTTGACTTACTTCAATGCCGGCCTGCGGCTCTACGACATCAAGGACCCGCGCCTACCCAAGGAGGCCGGATGGTTCATCCCTCCGACGCCCATCAAGCGCTACGGTCCGCTGCCCTACGATAAGTTGGTGAACGAAACCGAAGACGTGCTGGTGGACACGCGCGGCAACATCTACATCACCGACAAGCACTGGGGGATGTTCGTTCTTCGCTCCACTACGAAGGCGCAAAATTCTAATGCGACGAGGTAATCATGAGTACGTTCATGTTTCGATTAGGGCTTTTGACTGCCGCTCTAGGCATGTGCGTCCTCGCCGATGACGCTTCACAGATCAATGAACTGGTACTCGCGAACCACATCCTCACCATGAACGGAGTGCTAGACGCCTACGGCCACGTGAGCGTGCGCAGCGAGCGGGATCCGAAACACTTCTTTCTAGCCCAACATATTCCCGCCGGTACCGTAACGCGTGACGACATCATCGAATACGACCTCGACAGCAACCAGGTGGGCGGGAAAACGGGCACAGGCTACACGGAGCGCTTCATTCACGGCGAGATTTATCGGGCCCGGCCGGACGTGATGGCCGTCGTGCATTGCCATTCTCCGGACGTCATCCCATTTACCGTCACGAACGTGCCCTTGCGTCCGATGATTCACATGGCGGCCTTCCTGGGCGGTCCGATTCCAGTTTTTGAAATTCGGAATGCCGGCGGCATCACCGACATGCTGATCCGAAATGCGGAACTCGGCCGCGCGCTTGCCAAAAGCCTGGGGGACAACACGGCGGTGCTGTTGCGGGGGCATGGAGCTGTCGTTGTGGCTCCCGGGCTGCATGTCGTGGCCGGCCGCTCCTATTACTTGAGCGTGAATGCGAGGGCGCAACAGCAGGCCCTCCTGTTGAGCGGCGGTAAAGTGACTTACTTGGATCCAGGCGAAGCGCGCAAAGCTCTTCCGCAGGATGGTTACGAGCGCTCTTGGGAATTGTGGAAGCAGCAGCTGGCGGCCAAGTGAGCCCCGTTCCGAGCCGCCGCGATTTTATCGCGAGCGCGCTATGTGTGGCCGTTCTTCCCGGCCAAGCCAAAGCGCAGCGTGTCGATTTCCATCACCATTTCCTTCCGCCCCGGCATATCGAAGCCATCCTGGCGCAGCGCGAAAGCGGCGCTCCTCCCAAATGGTCACCCGAGTCGTCACTCGAAGAGATGGACAAGAACGGAGTCGCTACCGCGATCGTCTCGCTGGTACAGCCCGGCATCTGGCTAGGGGATGTGCAGAAGTCTCGCACCTTGGCGCGTGAGTGCAACGAGTATGGAGCGAAGATGGTGGCCGATCATCGCGGCCGCTTCGGCTTCTTCGCCGCGATTCCTTTGCCGGACGTCGAAGGCAGCCTGCGCGAAATCGAATATGCCCTCGACACGCTCAAAGCCGACGGCATCGGCCTGATGACCAGCTTCGATGGCAAATATTTGGGCGACTCCGCATTCGCGCCGGTATTCGAAGAGTTGAACCGGCGCAAAACCATCGTCTACACCCATCCGACCCAGCCGCAATGCTGCGTGGGACTAGTGAAGGGCGTGCCGGCGTCGAGCATCGAATACGCCACCGATTCCACGCGTACCATCGCGAGCCTACTGTTTAGCGGAACGGCGTCGCGCGCCAAAGATATCCGTTTCATCTTCTTCCATGGAGGTGGCACTGTTCCCTTCCTGGTCGGGCGATTCGAGCGTTTGGCGGATGAAAAGAAAAACGTGCCCAACGGCGTCAGGCCGGAACTTGGGAAATTCTATTACGAGATCGCGCAGGCCAACCATCCCGGCGCGCTGGCTGCGTTGATGGATCTCGCTCCTATTTCGCAAGTATTGTTCGGAAGCGATTATCCTTTGAGGCCCATTTCTGAGGCCGTGCAGGGCGTAGCGAAGTATAACTTCAGCGACGCGGAACGCCGCGCCCTCGAAACCGGGAATGCACTCCGGCTACTGGCTCCGCTTAAGAAAGTCTCTCAGTAAAGCCAATGTCTTCTCCGGCTCCTCAATAAACGAGAAATGGCCGCTCTCTTCCATCATCACGAAGCGGGCCGGCGGCAAGTACCGCTTGAACTGAACTGCGTAGCGAGGCAAAGAGACGCGATCGAAACGTCCGGCGATCACTAGAACCGGCATCTTCAGCTTCGGCAAATCAGGTCTGAAATCGAGCGTTGCAATGTCTCCGCCGACTTTGAAATCGGCATCGTCCCCGGCGACAGCATAGTAAACATCGTTGTTGCCTTCTTCTTTCGGCAGTAGCGACGCCTTCGAGGCGTCATGAAAATAAAACAAACCGAGCGGGACGCTGTAGTACAGTTTCTGATGCTCGGGTGCGCTCGAACGCAGGCCCTTGGAGCGGAGCCGCTGCAGTTCATCCCAGACCTCTGGGTACTGATTTCGTATTTCGTAATTGCAGCTATCATTGTCGGCCTGCCACATTTCGCCGCTGTAAAACGTGTCCGCTAAAATCAAGCCCTTGGCCTCTTGCGGATACTTGATCGCATAAGCCTGCGCCACCATTCCTCCGAAGGACTGGCCGAAAAGATTGACCCTGGAGAGCCCGAGCGCCTGGCGTAATCCCTCCAGATCCTCAACATGGCGGGCGAACGTGTATTCCTTGGGCGATTTGGCCCGGTCAGACTTTCCGACTCCGAATGCGTCGAAATAGATCACCTGATATCGATCGGCCACGCGCGAAAAAAACGGATGGAAGACAGCATGGGAATCGCCTGGGCCGCCGGAAATCAGAATCAACGGCTCGCCATGTCCTTCGGATTCGTACCAGAGCTTGGCTCCATTGACGACCGCATAAGCGCTTCGCGGATGTTTCACGGCTGGCGCCTGCGCTTCGACGACGATTGAAAATGCAAAGCCGAGCATCCCGGCGATCCAAAACTTCATAGCGAGTCGAGTATACTCCCTCACCGATACGCGATACAATGAGCCGCAAAGATGATTTCCGCACAAAACCGCCGCCGCTTCCTGCAATTTCTCGCCGGCAGCCCGTTGCTCTCGCGCTCCTGGGCGCAGCAGAATCAGCCACCGCTGGCCAGTGCGAAAGACGCTCTCAACGTGATGGAGTTTGAAGAAATGGCGCACCGTGCGCTCCCGCCCGCGCATTGGGGCTATATGGCAAGCGGTGTCGACGACGATGCGACTCTCAAAGCCAACATTGGCGCGTTCCGGCATATTCAGCTTCGGCCGCGGCGCCTCGTGGATGTCTCGAAAACCGACTTGCACACCGAACTGTTCGGCGTCACGTGGGACTCTCCGATTTTCATCTGCCCGGTTGGCAGTCAGAAGATGTTCCATCCCGAAGGCGAAGTCGCGGTCGCACGGGCCGCACAATCGAAAAAAGCTCTGCAGATCCTGTCGACAGTCACCTCCACGCCGGTGGAAGAAGTTGCAAAAGCGCTCGGCAGGCCGCCCTGGTATCAGCTTTATATGCCGCTCCGCTGGGACGCCACCGAGAAACTGGTGCGACGAGTCGAGGCTGCCGGATGCCCGGTTTTAGTCTGGACCATCGATCTCCTGGGCGGGCGAAACACTGAGACGGCGACGCGTCTGGGCCGTACGGACACCAGAGACTGCTCGCTCTGCCACACGGCAGGCGTCGGCGCGATGAGCAACCGCGCCATGTTCGCGGGAATCGACGGCAGTATCGGAATCAATCCTCCTGACGCCACGTGGGAGTACGTGGACCGCCTCAAAAAGCTGACCAAGATGAAGCTGGTCTTGAAGGGCATCGAGACGCACGAAGATGCCAAGCTCTGCCGCGAGCACGGTGTCGACGGCATCGTCGTTTCGAATCACGGCGGACGCGCGGCCGAAGACTTGAGGCCAACCATTGAGAGCCTTCCCGAAGTCGTGGAAGCCGCGGGCGGCCAGATTCCGGTGCTGGTGGACGGTGGCTTCCGCCGTGGCACCGACGTCTACAAGGCACTCGCATTAGGCGCGCGCGCCGTCGGCATCGGGCGTCCTTATATATACGGGCTTACCGCATTCGGACAGCAGGGCGTTGAGCGAGTGCTCGATATTCTGCGCGCCGAACTCGAACTGACGATGCGGCAGTGTGGAACGCCGGCGATCGCGCAGATCACGCGCGCGTCCATCTCCATGAACGAGGCCCGGCCGTAGCGGTGGCCACAACACTTCCTGCGCAAAAAACCAAGCTGAACCGCAATCAGATCCGCGGATTCTGGGCCGCCTGGAGCGGCTGGTGCCTGGATGGCATGGATTCGTTTATCTACGCATTGGTGCTGGTGCCGGCGCTGCGCGAGCTGCTCCCGCGGTCGGGCATTCCTGCGGACACCGGAGAGGTAGGCTACTATGGCGGAATCCTGTTCGCGCTATTCCTAGTTGGCTGGGGACTCTCATTGCTGTGGGGACCGGTGGGCGACCGCTTCGGACGCGTGCGCACGCTGATGCTGACCATTCTCTGTTACTCGGTCTTTACTTTCGCATCCGCGCTGGTAACGAACGTATGGCAGCTCGCTGCGTTCCGCTTACTCGGCGGAATTGGCATTGGCGGCGAGTGGACACTCGGTGGCACTTTCGTCGCCGAAGAGTGGCCGGAAGACCGCCGCAAAATGGGCGCGGGGTTGATGCATACCGGCTACTACTTCGGCATTCTCATCGCGGGTTTGCTCAATGCCAGCATTGGCGCGCATTACGGATGGCGCGCCATGTTCGCGGTCGGTGGACTGCCGGCGCTGTTGGTGATCTTCATCCGCAAAGGCGTGCACGAGCCGAAGCGTTGGAAGCCGGCCGAGTCCGCCACTCGCGCCATAGCGATGTTGTTCAACGACGAATATCGCCAGCGCACGATTCTGAACTCGCTCTACATTCTGGTTTCGATTATCGGCTTGTGGGCGGGCTCGGTCTATGCACCGTCGGCACTCACGTTCTTGGCGGGAAGGGAAGGGCTAGATGCGGCCGGTTCTGCGCGAGTTGCGTCCTTCGGAACAATACTCTTGTCGGTTGGAACGGTGCTCGGATGCTTTGCCGTGCCGCCGCTGGCCGAGCGTTTTGGCCGCCGTTGGACGCAGGCGTTCCTTTACACGTTGATGCTTTTTTCAATTTCGCTCGGCTTCGGCTATGCGTTCTATTTGCGCGAGCACGCATTGGCATGGTTCCTGGCGCTGCTCTTCGTCATGGGGTTTGGGGGCGCCAATCACACCATGTATTCGCTGTGGCTGCCTGAACAATATCGAACCGAGTGCCGCGCGAGCGCCTTTGGATTCACAACTTCGGTGGGACGATTTGTGGGTGCGGTGTTTACATTCCTGGTGGGCGCTGGCGTGTCGCGTTACGGGACCATCGGGACACCGGTGGCCATGACGTCGCTCGCGTTTCTGGTGGGTTTGGCGTTGTTGCCGTGGGGCGTGGAAACCAAGGGTCAACCGTTACCCGATTGACCGCTCCCGCTTCCTCACAGTCGCGGCTCAGAATGGCGTTTCCGAGCCGCGCGTGTTAGCAAGCGTTCTTAGCTGTGCGCCGCGCCGGCGACTTTGTGCGGAAGCGTCTTCTCTACGATGCCGCGGAATTCCTGATCGGTCAGCAAGCGTTTCGAGGCGAGCGAGGATTCCTTCACGGCCATCACGACCTGCATGGCCTCCTCCTCGGTGAAATCGACGCCGAGGGTTTTCAGCGCCGCCTTTATCGAATCGATGCCGCTGCCTTTTCCCAGTACCACTCGCGGAGCGGGCTGGCCAACTACATCCCAACGATACGGGAATAGCTCGGTGGGGCGCGTGCTGCCGCAATTCTGCCACCAGCTCGCGATGATACCGGATTCGATGTGGAACAATTGTTCGCCGACGACAGGCCGGTTGCTCGCGACCTTGTGTCCCGAGAGTTCTTCTACTAACCGCGCGAGTCCGTAGAGCTTGTCGACCTTCAACCCCGTGTCGACGCCATACAGGGTCAGGAGCGCCATCGCGGTCTCTTCCATCGGCACGTTGCCGGCGCGCTCGCCCAATCCGAGTACAGTCGAGTGGATCACCTCGACGCCTTCCGCCACCGCCATGATCGTGTTCGCGATGCCCATCCCGTAATCCATGTGGAAGTGCGCTTCCAACCGTTTGTTGACCCGCTTCTTGGCCTCGCGCACCAGATACTGCATGGCGTGCGGAGCGAGAACGCCGAAAGTGTCCACCAGCGCCAGAGCGTCCATGTGGCCTTCATTGGCTACGCGCATGATCAGATCCAGGACCCACTTCATGTCGGCGCGGCTGAAATCGATGGGGAAGAAAACGACCTCGAGCCCTTGCTCGTGAGCATATTTGGTCGATTCAATCGATAGATCTATGGCCTTTTCGAGCGGCCACTTATACGCGTACTCGATGATGTGCGTGCTGGACGGCACTTCCATCACGATGCCGGACACGCCGCAGTCGACGGCGCGTTTTACGTCGTCCACCATGCAGCGCGAGAAAGCGAAGATCTGCGGTCCTAGTTTCCGCTTAACGATCTCCTTGATTGCCGCCGTATCACTGGGCGACACAACCGGCATTCCGGCTTCGATTCGATGCACACCGGCGGCTGCCAGCGCCTCAGCGATTCGAATCTTGTCATCCTTGGTGAAGATGACGCCGCTCTGCTGTTCGCCGTCACGAAGCGTGATGTCGTGGAATTTCACCTGCTTCGGGAAATGAAGCTGCTCGCGCACCGCCTCTGTAAAGTTCCAGGGGCTGACAAACCATTTATCGGTTTTCCAGGGTTCTTGAGACATGCTATTTTCCTTCCAAATAAGAAATGTTAGTTACTACTGCGTGCTGCCGACTTAAAGACTTCTGGATTCACGGGATTCCTAGGCGTCTGGCCGGTTAGGACCCGCACTACTTCTTCGGAGGCTTTGGTTTGTAAGTCGACCAAAGATTCTTCGGAATAAAAACTGGTATGCGGTGTGATGATCACGTTGTCTCGTCCGAATAATGCCGAGTTGCCGGGCGGTTCTTTTTCCATCACGTCCAAAGCCGCGCCTGCAATCTGTTTCATGTCCAGCGCCTGCGCCAAGGCTGCCTCATCGATGATGGGCCCGCGCGCCGTGTTGATCAGGTAAGCGTTCGGTTTCATGCGGCTGAAAACGTCGGCATTAAACAGATGATGGGTTGCCGGCATCAGGGGAGTGTGAATCGAAATAAAGTCGGAGATTTTTACTAACTCATCGAAATCCACACGCTCCACCGCGGAGCGTGAAAGAACTTCGTCCGGAACATACGGGTCAAAAGTAACTACCCGCATTCCGAACGCCTTGGCCTTGGGGGCGACTAACTGTGGAATCTGCCCGAAAGCTACCAACCCCAGTACCGTTCCCCGCAGCCGGTGTATCGGAACCACCTCGGGCATTTTCCAGTTGCCGGCATGGGTCCGGGAATTCGCGAAAGGAATCTTTCGCGCCAACGCCAATAACAAAGCCATGGCATGTTCAGAGACTTCGTCCAGACAATAATCGGGTACCCGGGTGACGACGATACCTAGAGACGTCGCAACCGGAATATCTACGTTGTCGACTCCGATTCCGAACCGCGCGATGATCCGGCAATTTCTCATCTGCCGGATCATGTCGGCTGTTATCTTGGCGTAAGTCGTGAGCAGCGCATCGGCATCGCGCGCTACTTCCAGGATCGCTTCCGGCTTGGATTCACTCGCGAGCCGTATTTCGGCGCCCACCTTCGCCAACACCGCTCCGGCTGGATCCAAATTCGGGAAAACCGAGTCGGAGACCGCTACTAGCCGTTGCGGCATCTATCGCTTCATCGCCTCCTCCATGTGTTCCATCAGGGTGAAGACCACGGGGCCCTTGCCCGACACGAGCACATTCTCCTCCAGGCGGGCGGTCTGCTGCAGGCCAGGATGCCCGGCGAACGTCTCGATGGCAAAGTACATGTTCTCTTTGATCTCCGCGGGATATTTCAGCGAATACGCGCGCGAGATCCACATGCCCTCATATAGCGTCAGCCCGATGCTGTGCGCGAACTGCTGCAGCGTCACCGTTCCGTACTTGTCGTCGTCGTACACGGGAAACGCATTGGCGACGTCGGCGGTAGTATTACCGGGCTTCAGTTTATCGAGGCCCGCGTACATTGAATCGTAGACTTCGCGATAGAGATCGACTTCCTTCTGATTCATCTTCTGCGCGCACTTGAAACAGCGCACGAAATCGATGAAGTAGCCGGAAGGACCGACCGCATTGATGTCGACGATCACCAGATCGCCCTGGCGGATGAGCTTATCCGTTGCCCAGCGGCGATACGGACTGGTGTTTCCACCGGACGCGACGATGATGTCGTAAATGATTTCGCAGCCGCGCTCCAGCATGAACTCGTGCACTTTTGCTTCGATCTCGCGCTCACGCACGCCCGGCTTGAGCCATTCGTACTTGATCTTCCACATGGCGGCGTCGCCGATGCTGGAAGCCATTTTCAACAACTCAATCTCATCGCGGGTCTTCACCACGCGCGCCGCCGAGATGCAGGGCCACGCGTCCACGATGTTGACGCCGGCTTCCGTAAATGCCTTCAAGGCCGCCATATCGAGATTGTCGATGCCCACCCGCTCTTTCGACAGGCCGTGCTCCTTGAGGACATCGACGACACTTTGGGCCATTCTTCCGGCCATGTAGGGAACCGCGCCTTCGGCCCACTGCCAGGTGATTGCCGGGGCGATGCGATTCTCCATCCAGGGCAGGTCCATCTTGGCGCACACCAGATCGGATCCGGCGGTCTCGAAGAGCACAGGTTCGCCGCCGTTGGGCACCACTGCGTAGCGGATGTTGATGTTGTATTTCCAATTTCCCTGGTAAGAGCCGGTGACATAGCGGACGTTCGCGCCGGCAAACAGCACCAGCGCCCCGATGTCCCGCTTGGTCATCTGCGCCTGCATCTTCGCTAGGCGATCTTTTCTCAGCCTTTCAAAATCGACCCGGTACTGCCAGTCCGCGCCGGTCTGGCTGTAGAGCCGCCGGGGATCCCATTCGTGTGGTTTGCCGATGAAAGTTGTGTCCAACGCGTAACCATTGTGGTTACCTTGCACTTGCACCTTTGCTTCTGTCTTTTCCGACTTGCCGCCATTCTTTCCGCCATTCTTCTTCGTCGGTGGAGCCGATTGAGTTGTTTTAGCCATAAGTTATGTTTTCCCTTTTATTGATAATGTTACTTACCCGCGAGCCTCCGACTTATTTCGAAAATTCAAAAGCGGCCACCGCGGGAGTCGAAACTTCGATCCCAGTGCCGGAAGACTGTATATCGCCGCTGATCGCGTAAAACCGATTCGCGATCACGCCGCCGGCCACGCCATGCCGCGCTAGCACCATGGGAGGCAGCACGGACCAGCTATTCGTCGCTGGATCGTAAGCTTCAAACGCACGGTACGCCGTCTGCTCCACCGCGTTCTGCCACTCGCCGCCCGCGACGTACACACGGCCGTCGTGGACACCCACGCACAATCCGCTGCGCGCCGTCGGCATCTTAGCCAGCGGACCGCTCCAGGTGTCGCTTGCCGGATCGTAAGCCTCGACATTATTTAGGTTCGACGACGCCGCAATAAAGGCTGCTCCAATTCTTCCGCCGATCACGTAAATCTTCCCATTGACGACGCCGACGGCAGTGTGATTGCGTGGCGTCGGCATGGTAGCCCGCCATTGATTGGTCTTGGGATCGTACTCTTCGACCGTTCCCACCACGCGCTGAGGAGTGGTCGGATGGATGGCCGGATTAGTGGCGCCCAGAGCAACGGTCGCGCCTCCGATCACATACATCTTGTCGCCCAATGTCGCCGCCACGCCCGCGCCGCGCTTGGTCGGCATGGGAGCCAGCTCTCTCCAGGAATCGTTAACCGGATCGTATTCGAAGGCGTTATTAATCGGCGTCCAAGCTGCCAGGTTCCCTGCTTTGCCGGCCGTAAAACCGCCGAACACGTAAATCTTGCCATTGTATTCAGTGAGAGTAAGGTGGTGAGCCGGAAGCGCCATCGGCTTCTTCTTCGTCCACTTATTTGTGGACGGGTCGTATTCATAGACCATGCCGACCGGTTGCCAGACCGGCGCGGAAACGAGTCCGGCAAAGACGTACATTTTGCCATTGGCCGCCTGGCCGATCACCTCCTCATGAGGCTCGGGAAATGGCGCGAGGTCCATCCACTTTCCCTGGGCAAAAGCAGCGGGCTGATACAAATTGAAAAAGATCGTCAACGCACCTAACCAGCGGTACGCTGGACCAACACGCTTCGACATTTCGTTCGTTCTATTGTACCTGTTCATTGTAGTGTTTCCACTACTGACCGTTCAGGATTGATCAAGAACGTCCAGATCAAGGCGCCGATGAGCATGACGCCGGAAGTAATAAAGAAGGGCACCATCCACGAGCCCTTCCCAAAATAGTAACCGAAGATGAGCGGAGTGAACGATGCCGCGAGCGCGCCTGCCATGTTCATGACGCCGGTCACTGTGCCGCTGAACTGGCCGCCGACGTCCATGGGAACTGCCCAAGCCGGTCCGATCACGAACTCCAAAAAGAAGAATGACGTCGCCAGACATAAGACTGAGGTCCATGCGCTCTCGGTCATCGCGGCTGGAATCAAGAAGATCCCTGAGAGTAAAAAACCCGGGGCCGCCACGATGCTGCGTGCAAATCTCGCTTTCCCCGTGCGCTTGAACATCAAGTCGGATAAAGTGCCTCCGACCAAATCACCGGCCATCCCGGCGAACAGCGGGACCGAACCGATGATTCCCAAAGCCTGTAGTGTAAGATGACGATGCTCCCGCAAGTAAGTGGGATACCAGGTGAGATAGAAATTGGTTCCAAAGAAAAAGCAGCAATAACCCAGGGCGATGTACCACATGTTTGGAGAGCCCAAGATCCGCTTCCAAGGCGCCGACTGACGCGTCATGACTAACGGCTTAACAGAGCCGTCCGGGTTGAGTCCTCGTATCTGAGCTAGCTCGGCTCGATTGATACTCTTGTGCTCCTCCGGCCGGTTGCGATAGTACCAGGCGAACACAATTGACCAGATCACGCCCAGCGATCCAAAAATGTAGAAGATCGCCCGCCACCCGAGGGCCAGCATGATGCTTCCGGCGACGAACGGAGTGACCGCCACTGCGAACCGGCTGAAGAAATGCGTGGTGCCCTGGATGCGGCCGCGCTCCGATCTTGGGAACCAGAGCTGCATGCCGCGGCTCGCGACTGGGAACGCACCCGCTTCGCCCAATCCCAGCAGAAGACGCGCACTGAATAGCGACGTCATCCCGAGGGCCGCGCCGGTCATGACCGCAGCCACCGACCACCACGACATAATGACCGTGAGAACTTTCTTGGGACCGAAACGGTCGCCGAGAAATCCGGCCGGGATCTGTCCGATTGCATAGGCCCAGGTGAACGCGCTCAACACGAATCCCATCGAGGTCTTGTCGAGTCCAAAGGCTTTTCCGATTTCCGGCTGAGCCACCGAAATGTTGCTGCGATCCATGTAACAGATCAGATACATCACGCTGATCAGAAACAGGATTACCCAACGGCCTCCCGTGGGCTTCGAAGACGAATTATCGGACACCGCATCACGCCAGGGTCGGAACACGATCCGCGGAAGGAATCGCCTCAGCGGTTAGGTCGACAGGGTTCCCCGTCTCGGCCGAAAGGTCCGCGGCCTGATAGACCCGCATCACCATCTTGGCGTGCTCGGCCGTCACGAGCGGCTCGCGATCCAGCGCGATGCATTCGAGGAAGTGGATGGTTTCCGCCTCCATGGGGCCGGCATACACGTGCGCCACCTTTTCGCCGGGCATGGTCGAAATAGGGAACTGAATGCCCTTTTGCATCGTGGTCACGTAGACGTCGCGATGCGTGTCATCCACCATAATGGCGCCTTCGGTGCCGACCATTTCGATCCAGGTAGAGGAAAAATTGGGATACGCCGGGGGGAGCACCCAGCCCGCGCCGATAGTGAATGCAGTGCCGTCATCCATGGTGACGATCATCCAGACGCAATCGGGCACGTTGTATTGAGCGCCCATGATCTTGCGAACTTCCTGCGCATATACCTTGATCGGCTTTCTAGGCGCCAGGCACCACAACACGAAGTCGATATCGTGCGTAGCTTCCATGGCCGCCGGCGAAAGTTTCACGCGGCCGCCGATCTTCTTGCCGAGATTGCGTGTGATGTGCCGGCTGACCAGCGCGCTGATCGGCTGCCCAATGGTGCCGTCGTCGATGGAGCGCTTTACCAAGGCGAACTTGGGGTTAAAGCGCTGCGAATATCCGATCGTAAAGCGCAGGCCCTTCGCGCGCGACAAGGCGATAAGTTCCTCGGCTTCCCAAAGCTCCAGGGCGATCGGCTTCTCCAGAAAAACGTGCTTGCCCGCTAGCATGCTTTCCATGGCGATCGGATAATGCGTGGGCTCGGGCGTAGTCGAAATGATGACGGCGTCGATGGCTTCGTTTTGAAGCAGGGTACGGTAATCGGTGGTAGCCGTGGCTGGCTTCGTTTTTGCGGCGACTTCCTGAAGGCGTTCGGCTTTGATTTCCGCTATATGCAGTTCGCTAACGAAGGGGCTGGCAGCACAGGCCTCGGCCCGGATGCCTCCGCACCAACCGGTCCCGATGACGGCGACGTTAATCTTTTTCATGCGTTACCATTCTCTAACTCATTGGCACTCTTGGAGATATTAACGCACAAAGTTAGGTGGAGTCAAGGAATCCGGTACGCCGACAGGACGCCAGCTAGTAAGATGGTTTTCTAAAAGGAGACCAATGCCCCCCACATTCGCCAACGGCAAGATTTGCTACATCGAGATCCCCGCTACCGACATCGCGCGGTCCGCCGATTTCTACCATAAATCCTTCGGCTGGAGCATCCGTAAGCGCGGCGATGGGAGGACCGCTTTTGACGACGGCGTTGGGCAGGTCAGCGGCACCTGGGTCCTCGGACGGCCGCCCGCTTCGGCTCCCGGCTTCATGATCTACATAATGGTCGACAGCGTCGAGGCAACGCTCGGCAAAATCGTCGCCAATGGAGCCGAAATCGTGCAGCCGATCGGAGGCGATGCGCCGGAGATCACGGCTAGATTCCGCGATCCGGGAGGAAACGTCGTCGGTCTCTACGAGCAACGTGCCTGAAAACTTCAGGTACACTAGCGCTAGTATGCGAACAATCGACGAAAGCACGGTCACCGACGCGGTGCTGGAGCAGATGTCTTCGACGCAGAATCCGCGTCTCAAAGAGATCATGGACGCAGCGGTCCGGCACGTGCACGCCTTTGCGCGCGAGGTGGATCTGACGCCGGAAGAATGGCTGACCGGAATCGGTTTTCTCACGGCGGTGGGGCAGAAGTGCTCGCCGATCCGCCAGGAGTTCATTTTGCTTTCCGACACTTTGGGACTGAGTAGTGTCGTGAACTCGCTCAACGACAAGAGAGTCCTACGCGACAATCCGCCGATGTCGCAGGACACCAAGTCGAGTCTGCTCGGGCCTTTCTATCGTCAAGGTTCGCCGACGTTCGAGTATGGCCAGTCAGTGGCGGCCAAAACTCCGGGCAGCGAGATCGCCTACTACGGGCGGGTACAGGATTCGACGGGGCAGGGAATCGGGAACGCCACGATTCAGATCTGGCAAACCGATGAAGGCGGCATGTACGATACGCAGAGACACGATGGCTCCGAGATGGACATGCGTGGTACATTTCACACCGACTCGGAGGGAAGATACTGCCTTAGGACTGTCCGCCCGCTCAGTTACTCGGTCCCGATGGACGGTCCGGTGGGCGATATGATCCGGGCGCAACGACGGCACGGCATGCGTCCGGCCCATACTCATTTCCTGATCGGTGCACCGGGTTACCGCGAGCTTGTGACAGCTCTTTACATGGGCAGCGATGAGTACATCGACTCAGATACGGTCTTTGGAGTAACCGCTTCGCTTGTGAGCGAGCCGAAATCGGCGGATCACTCGTCGCCCTTTCCGAATCTTCCGAGCGTTCACTATGATTTCGTGCTCGCTGCCGTCGCTAAAGACGCGCAGTCGGGGCGCGTCGGCGCAGACCCTTCGCAGTTCATCAAGCATCCGGTGGAAGCCGCGCACTAGACTACCACGGCACCGCCCCGTTGTCGTCGAAGAGCCCGCCCGTTGGTCCATCATCGGGAAGAGTTGCCAGATGGATTGGCGTTACGGAGCCTTGTTGCGCGGTGCGAGGCCCCGCATGACCATTGAGATCAGTGGCGCAATATCCAGGACAAGCGGCGTTCACCTTGATTCGCGTGCCGCGCAGCTCCTTGGCGAACTGCACCGTGATTGCATTCAGCGCTGACTTCGACGAGTTATATCCCACCAGCAGCGGGAACTGAGTGGAACGCTGCGGATCGGTGTTCAGGCCGATTGATCCGAGACTGCTGGAGACGTTGACGATTCTGCCCCGCTGCGATTTCAAGAGAAGCGGAAGCATCGCCTGGGTCATGGCGATCACGCCAAACACGTTGACGTCATATACATGCCTGACCGCAGCGAGATCGACCACGCTGGGTTTTGCTCCGGACTCGAGACTTACACCGGCGTTGTTCACAAGAATGTCGAGACGGCCGAACTGAGCTTCTATCTGGGCCGCCGCCGACAGAATCGAAATGCGATCGGTGACGTCCAGCTCTACGGGTTGCGCGTTGATTCCTTCGGCCAGAAGCTGCGCGGCCGCTTTCTTGCCGCGGTTATCGTCCCGGCTGCCGATTAGCACCACCGACGCTTGCCCGCCCAAGCCGCGCGCGATCTCGAAACCGATTCCCTTATTGGCGCCAGTTACAAGCGCGATCGGGTTTGGAAAAATCTGTTGTTCCGCCACGCGTCAGCGACTTACTCCTTCCGCCGGGCAATCTCAGCGTCCATACACTGCGACATGACGTCCAGGAACTTCTGATAGTTCGCCTGGCCAACTACGAATGGATTCGGGTCGCCTTTCTTGCGCGTCTTTAGCTTGTCGAGTTTTTGCTGGAGATTGTCGTAGAGCGGATGGTTTTGCAGCTCCACGTCCACCTTGGCTTTCTTCGTCTCAACCTTGAAATGCGCGATGGAATGAAGGTACTGCTGTAATCCGTCGTCTGAAATGATCCCTGGAAGAAGGATAGTTCCGCCGTACAGCGCCGCCATGTGGGTTTTTCCGCCGTGTCCGGGGATCGCAAGTGGAATCACCTTCTCGTCTCCGAGAATGACTGCCTGGCCCTCCGTCATGACCATGTCGTGCTTCGGCAACACGGGTGGCGGCCCTTTCTGTGTGCGACCCGCGGGCGGCTGGTAGTGGTCCTGAATGTACGGCGTGCCTCCAAAATGGTCCACGTGTCCATGCGTCAGGATAACACCTTGATGTTAGCGGGATCCAAGCCGACTTTCTTCATTCCGCCGATTACAACCTGCTCTACTTCGTTGGGGTAGCCCGAATCGATCAACATGATGCCGTCGGACTTGGTGATTGCGTAGACGGCCGTTCCAGATCGACCCATGACGTAGAGGTTGTCGAAAATCTTGGCCGGATCGAGGGCGTTGCTCCCTTTGCTCATCCAGGTCCACCCACGAAACCTCAGCTGTATCCATGTGGAGCTTTCACTCCAATACGCCGGAGAGTAGTGCGATACGAAAACGCCTTTGGCCGACCGCATGTAGACTCTCTTTGCTACGTAGTGTTTCTGCGTTCAGATGACGTAAACGTGACTACATGTCAGAAGAAAGCCATTCCCACGCGTCGATTTTAAGAAACGAACTTTCGGACGAGTAGACTTCTTCAATACGTGTCCTCCCTGCGGAGGCCGCAGTAATACAGCCAAACAACCTGGCCTACAATGTCATAACGAAAACGCCAGCGGCCCAGGGAGAGGCGATACTGGCCCTCGCCAAGTGCGATGCCTTCGAGTTTCTTGACGTGATGCCGGCGAGTACGGTTATCGAGATCTTCGGAAAGGATAGATGCCGCGCCCTTTTCAAGGGCGTCGAAATCACGATGGTTTTTTGCAGCTTGTTGGAAAGCCGATCGTAACGCGACGTGGTGCGAACCGTAAAGGCCGCAGGCGTCATCTCCGGCGTTTACGCCCGGTCGAACGTGCCGCGCGCTCGGCAAACAGTTCTTGAATAGGGCGGCTTTTCCCGGCCATGAATTCTTCGCAGCTCTTCTTGATCACTGCGCGAACCTTCGGATCGTGGATCCCCGGTTCATCCTGGATCTCGTCGGGTGTGAGTTTGGGGACGATCGTGATGGTCCTGTCTGAAACCTTGAACTCAACCCGGTCGCCAGCTTTGAAACCGGCTTGCGGCGGATGCTTTTCGGCACAGTGATTTCAGTTTAGATTTGAGGGTGACGGTCATGGTACACAATACGTCCCGAGATCTAGTTTTGTTTTCAGTGTAGGCGTATTCCTGGCCTTCGTCAAACGGCCACTCCCCTGTGCCCCGATTGCGGTGTCGCAGCAGTGCTATATAGAAAAGCGATAACCCAATCCGTGGATCGTCAGAACGTGGCGGGGCGTGGCAGGATTGGGCTCCAGCTTCTGCCGTAGCCGGACGACGTGCGCGTCCACGGTCCGTGTATTGGGATAGCTCTCGAACCCCCACACCGCGTTAAGAATCGCATCCCGGCTGAGCGCCCGGTCGGCGTTGTTGAGAAAGTACGTCAAGAGATTATATTCCTGCCGAGTCAGATTGATTTCCTGACCGCGCCGCGTGATGTGGCGGCGATCCAGATCCACCTCCACTTCACCAAAACGGATCACTCGCTCGAAGGCCGATGCACGGCGCAAGACGGCCCGAATGCGCGCCAGCAGCTCGCGCGGGCTGAAGGGCTTCACTACGTAATCGTCGGCGCCGATTTCGAGGAGCAGTACCTTATCGAGCTCCTCGTCAAGCCCGCTCAGTACGATGATCGGGATAGCGACGTTGGCAGCCCTCAATTGCTTGCACAGCTCGACGCCGCTCATGCCCGGCAAGCGGAGATCCACCAGCACGAGCTGAGGCTTCAGGGTGAGTGCCTTTTCGAAGCCGCTCTCGCCGTCGTGCGCGAGGAGGGGCACAAAACCTTCGCGCTCGAGCATCAAGCTGAGCGCTTCGCAAACGGTTTCATCATCATCGATGAGAAGAATCTTTGGCATGGCTCCCTTTATGATTTGTGAAACTACGGCTCTAATAGCGCCGGTCTGAGCTTATGGCAGGCGCGAATCAAAACATTTCTCGCGAGTTCCTCGGTGATGTCAAGCACCTTGCCGACGGTTTTCAAGTCCAGCCCCTGATAGTGCCTCAGCTCGAAAACAATGCGCTCCCGAGGCGAAAGCGAAGTGAGTATCCTGCCTATCTTTCCGCCAGGCGCACGATCCACGGCGCGCCCTCGGTCACTGCAGAGGTAATCCAAACAGAGCGTGGCTACAACGCTGTAAGCGCTTAGGCACAGCGAGCACTCACACTGGAAGGTCGCAAGACGAGCGTGCATCCTTTGCATTGTTTCCGAATAGATAGACTGCGCCGCCGGCTCCGTGCCGGTGATCCGGAACGCGAGCTGAAGCACCGGCCAGTCGAAGCCGCGCACCAATTGATGGAACGCTTCCGGACTACCTCGCTGAGCTGCATGGATCAGCCTCTTGTCGTTGCTTGTGTTCACGCTCGTGTTTTTTCTTTGATAGACGAAGCCCGCGGCCGGGGGACTCTACTTCTGAAATGGAATCTACATCCCCGGCTAAAATTCTGAATACTCGGCACTTTGCTACACTTGTTCCACAGACTGCCAGCCTGACATCCGTCCGGCTTAACGAGCGTCTATGTCCGCAGCATCACCCACTCCACGGGTTATTCGCTTCGCCGCATTCGAGGTGGATCTCGGAGCCGGCGAGTTGCGCAAGCACGGCCTGAGGATCCGGCTGCCAGAGCAAGCCCTCCAGGTGTTGGCGACGCTGCTCGAACGTCCGGGCGAACTGGTGACCCGATCGGAGCTGCGTACTCGGCTGTGGCCCGATCGCACCTACATGGATTTCGACCACGGGCTGAACAAGGCAGTCAACCGGCTACGGACGGCTCTCGGCGATTCCGCCGCAAATCCGCGCTTCGTTGAGACCATCGCGCGTCGTGGCTATCGACTGTTGGTGCCGGTTACGGCGGACCCTTTACCAGGCGCGCTGACGGCGCCACGCAGAATCCGTCTAGCTGTGCTTCCATTCGAGAACGTCAGCGCAGATACGGAGCAGGAGTTCTTCAGCGACGGGTTGACTGAAGAAATGATCACCGAGCTAGGCCGCCTCAGCCCAGCTCAGCTCGGAATTATCGGACGGACTTCCGCCATGCAGTATAAGCAAAGCGGAAAGCGCATCGATCAGATCGGTCAGGAGCTGAACGTTGATTACGTGCTCGAAGGCAGCGTGCGGCTGGAGCAAAAGCGCGCACGCATTACGGTCCAACTCATACACGTCGGCGACCAGACGCATTTGTGGGCGCAGAGCTACGATCGCGAACTCGCTGACATCTTTCAAGTGCAGCGTGAAGTGGCCCAACGGGTAGCCGATTCGCTCGCCTTCAAATTGCTACCGGACAGCCACACACGTAGCGGGCGCGCGGTCCCAGAGGCTTACGAAGATTACTTGCGAGGCCGCTATTTTTGGAATCGCGGCACTGACACCGACGCGCAGCTGGCAATCGGGTGCTTCGAGCGGGCTCTCGATAGCGATCCCCGATTCGCGTTGGCATACTCCGGCATAGCGGACTGCTATGGGCGGCTAGTCTGGTTCAGCGCCATGCCGCCACTGGAGGCCGGTCCGAGGGCGAAGGCCGCCGCGACTCGGGCGCTTGAGATTGACCCGCATTTAGGAGAAGGTCGAGCGTCGATGGCGCTGGTGCGCTTTTGGTACGAATGGAACTGGGGGGAGGCAGAGCGAGAATTCCAGCGCGCAACGGAATTGCGGCCCAACTATGCCGACGTGCACAACTGGTATGCGGCCTATCTCAACGTGATGGGCCGGTTCCGGGAGGCGGCCGCGGAACAAAAACTCGCCGAAGATTTGGACCCGCTCTCCCTCACGATTGCAATGAATGCCGCCGACCCGTACTACTTCGCGCGCCGTTGTGGCCCTGCGATTGAAAGCTTGCAAGTCGTTTTGAGGAGAGAGCCTCGCTTTCCAGCCGCGCACTTCAACCTCGGCCGCGCCTATGCGCAGAATGGCATGTATGATGCAGCAATCGTGGCTTTTGAGAGCGCGGCTCAGCTTTCGGGTAACCGCCAAGCATCGGCCGCGCTAGCCTTTGCCTATGGGCGCGCGGGCCGGGTTGCCGAAGCGCGGAAGATTCTGGCTGACATGGAGCAATTGGCTGCCGTTCGTTATATGCCTTCGCCCCAGTTGGCGTTGATCCACCTGGGGCTGGGCGAAACGGACCAAGCTTTGGATCGACTGGAGCAAGGATACGAAGAGAAATCGTACTGGATGATTTATCTCAAGGCTGATCCGGTCTACGACGGGCTGCGGTCTCACCCGCGCTTCATCCGCTTGCTGGAGCGGCTTGGCTTCGCATCGTCAGCGGCATTGTAGGCGTTCTCAGATCTTGATGAGCTACTTGAGGTAGGCACGCAGGGCAGTGACAAGGTCGTCAGCAGCACGCGTTTGCTCACCCGGTGGCGCCGGCATTTGGAGGAAGGAGATGGAACCGAATATGGCGTCTGAACTCCCCAGCTTCAGGGATTCGTACTCGTACACATGAATTTCAAATGGGTCTTGGGCGCTGGCGCGGACCCCCAGCAGCAAACTGATCAGGATCATTGACGCCAGCGGCAGACTCGCCACGAAACGGGAAAGTCGCCTGTTTACTGATATTCTCCAATGGCGGCAGAGTGTCAAAGACGCCCACCTGCTCGCGTGTCCTCATCCGGCCAGGTGGTCTCACGCCGCCCTTTGACTGCGAGCGTCCTTGACTATCTGCAACAAGCGCCCTGCCAGTTCGCGAATCCAATCCAGTTGACGCTGCTGGACAGCCTCTGGATTGATCAAAGCCCGGCCAATTCCCACTCCAGCGGCACCCGCCAGAATGAAATCAGCAGTGTTCCCTTGAGTCACGCCTCCGGAGGCGATCAATGGTATGTCCGGGAACGGTGACTTGAGGGCCCTGATGTAGCTGGCGCCCCCGAGTAGTGAACATGGAAAAACTTTGACGAAGTCCGAGCCCGCCTTCCATGCAGTCATGATTTCGGTGGGCGTCAGTGCACCCGGAAACACCACCACATTGCTCTTTACCGCGAACTCCACCATTTGAGTATCGAGGCCTGGGCTACTCAGAAACTTAGCGCCAGCGGCCAGGCAGCGGCGCGCTGTTTCAACGTCAAGGATCGTACCGGCGCCAACGATTAGCTCGGGTCTGCTGCGCGCGAGCTCGGAAATCACCTCAACAGCTCCAGGAATTGTCATTGTCACTTTCCGCGATCGGAATCCCGCTGTCTGCAACCGCGTTTACGGCAAACAAAGCATCCTCAGCGGAGGCGAAACGAATCGCGGGAACAATCCCGATCTGCTCTATGCGAGTCCGGATTGTCTCCTTGTTCATAAGCCATCCGGCTTCGAAGTCTGAGTCAGCGGATCGGGCGGCTTCGGTAATCGAGTTTTGAGGATCAGGATGTCCCCGAACCCGATTCTCAGATAGAGCCGATGCGGAGCCTTTGGAGGTTGGGTGAACTGATGGCCGACGACCCAAAAGCGACGCTTCGCGTTTCCAGCGAAGTCAGAAGTCACGCTTCCAAAATCACTCTTCGCATCGATGGCGTATTGATCTTCTTCGTGGAGGTGAAGGACTATGCTGCCTTGAAGCGCCGTCGCGTGAATATCGCCCGCCACTTCGTCAATGTACACTTCGCCAACGTCGTGGTCGACGATCAATTGGGCGGCGCGTGGAACTTTGATGCGGTAATCGAGATCAAAGCTTGTGGCGCCGCCTAAAGGGGAAGATGGTGGAAACGCCCGGTGCCTGGGAAAGTCCGTGGTGATGACGAGTTCGTCGCCTTGACGCTTCGCCGTGACCTGCACCCTATCCAAATCGTGAGAGGCTTTCTCGCGTTCCGCGGACGAATACTCGGCCTTCGTCGATTTGATCGTCGTGATCTCAACGGCGGGCTGGTCCCACCCCTCAACGGTGAGATAGCCGATTGAGTTCTTCAGTCGCAGCGTGCCGCCGGGCGGAAAGTCGATGCGCTCTGTCTTGCTCACCTCCACCTTCTGCTTGGCTTCGTCGGCGGCAACCAGGAGACAACTGGTTCCGAATCCAATCACCGCCAATACTCGCATCATCATTAGAAGTACACTCCGAAGCCGGCGGAAATTTCTGTTTGATATAGCGGGCCTGTCTGGTTAACCAGAAGACCATTCCAATTGGGCTTGCCCGTTACGTACTCCCGCACGTCAAGGCGGAAGGCGAACAAGGGCGAGATCCTTACCTTCACCCCGGCACCCAAATTGCCACCGGGCCTGACGCTGCTACCTTGTTGTGGCCCGGCGGACGCTGGCAGCACAAAATCGCTGAACTGAAATCCGGCGGTGGCGAAAGGACGCACCTTCGAATTCTCCTTTGTCGCACGCAAGTAATACAGAAGGTTGTAACCGCCCTGGTGAATTGCCGTTCCTGCACTGCCCACGTCGGGCAGGATCGTCCCTGTGTTGTCGACGAAATTCGTGCGGTTGTACGCGTATTGAATTTCGTGGCCGATGTGTCCTGCAGAATTTAGATCGAAACGAAAACCGATACGGAAGCCATTGCCAAGCTGGACGTCGCTTGTTTGGCCATCAGAAAACGGAGACCCGATGTTTCGGTTGGCAAGGATAGAAGCGCCTCCGCTGAACCATAGCTCCCCCGACTGGGCCCAGAGGGCGCTCGAAGCCACCACAAACAAAACCGGCAAACATTTATACATGAATCAGCCTTTCCGTATGCCACTCATTGAACACCATCCCTCAATTCGCTCCTACGCATCCGAGATCGAACCTATTCTTGTGCACCTGCACCTGACTCGTATACGCTCCTAGCCTCTTCTACCGGTGGCAGATGATCCGTCGGACGCGCCCACCAGACATAAAAAGTGGGCAGCAGAAAAATGCTCATCGCGAGGTCGGCGATCAGGCCTCCCACGACGACGATTGCAAAGGGGCGCTGAGAATCGGAGCCGATCTCATGGGATAGCGCGGCTGGCAGCAGACCAAGCGTCGCTACCAGCATGGTCATCATAATCGGCCTAAGGCGGCGTGTTGCGCCTTCGATCGCGGCTTCGACAATCGGCATTCCCCTCGAGCGCAACTGATTGATGTATTCAACCATGATGACGCCCGTCTGGATCGAAACGCCGAACAAAGCCATAAAACCGACACCGGAAGAGACGCTGAAGTGCGTCCCGGTCAGGTATAGCGCCATCAGGCCGCCCACGCGCGCCACGCCTACATTGACCAGGTGCAGGCACGCCCACTTGGCGGAACCGAAGGCGCTGTAGATAATCAGGAAAATGATGACGACGGTCAAGGGGACGATAATATACAGCCTCGCCTCCGCGCGCTTCTCGCTCTCGTATTCGCCCTCCCAGTTAATGTGATAGCCACGCGCGAGCTGAACCTGTTTGTTTACCTTCTCGATCGCTTCTTCGACGGCGCCGCCCAGGTCACGGCCTCGGACGCTGTACTTAATCGGGACATACCGCTCGTTGCCCTCCCGGTAGATTTCGCCGCCTTCGTCGCGCTCTTCGATTTTGCAGAGCTGCCCGAGCGAAACTCGCTCGCCTGTTGGCGCCAGCAAACGAATGTTTTCTATTGCCTCTTTTGTGTTGCGGAACTGGGGGAGATACCGCATCACCAAGTCGTAGCGCGCCTCGCCTTGCAATACCTGGGTGAGAGCATTCCCTCCCGCCGCCGTGTTAATCGCATCCTGAACATCCGCGACGTTGAGTTGATATCGCGCGGCCTGCTCACGGTCGACTATGAAATTCTCGTTAGGTTGGCCGACCACTCGAAAAATGCCCAAGTCTGTGATCCCCTTGACCTGACGCATGACATTGACGACTTGGACTGCTTTATCCTCGAGAACGCGCAGATCCTCACCATAGATCTTCGTGGCAAGTTGTCCTTTGACTCCGCTGACTGCTTCTTCCATGTTGTCGGCGATCGGCTGGGAGAAGCCCCAGACCACACCCGGTAGCTTTGACAACTCGCGATTCATGGCGGCGATGACCTCGTCCTTGTTTTGGTGAAAGGCCGGACGCCACTGCTCCTTGGGCTTCAGATCGGCGAAGTACTCCGTATTAAAGAAGCTCGTGGTGTCGCTCCCGTCGTCCGGACGCCCTGTCTGACTGGAGCATTGGGTCACTTCGGGAAAGGAACAGAGGATGAGTCGAGTCTGATTCGACAGCCGGATGCCTTCAGTGGGTCCGGTGCTGGGAGCAAGCGTGCCGCGCACCCACAGCGCGCCTTCATCCAAATGCGGAAGAAATTCCGATCCAATCCTTTCGCCCTGCAACAGCCAAAGGCTACAACCCACTGCCGCCAGCGACACCGCGATCATGACCCAGCGATGTCGTACCGTCCAGGTAACGGCATACCGGTATAGTTTGGTGACCCAGACCAGTACTGGATTCTGCCATTCGCGCGTCTCTTTGCGAAACAGAAAACTTGCCAGGACCGGGGCGACGGTCATCGAGAATACGACCGCCCCTAGGAGCGCAAAAGCGACGGTCCAAGCCATGGGTCGAAACAGACGGCCCTCGACTCGCTGGAGAGTAAAGATGGGCAAATAGGCCGTAATGATGATGGTGATCGCGTAGAACACGGGCCGCTGTACTTCATGTGCGGCGTCACGAATTCTGTCGCGAACCGACTTGGTCACCCGCTCTTGGTGCCCTAAGTGGCGGACGATGTTTTCCACCATCACGATCGCTCCATCCACAACCATCCCGAAATCTAAAGCCCCCAGCGATAAAAGGTTCGCCGGAACTTGCTTGAGTTGCAAGCAAATGGAGGCAAACAACAGCGAAAACGGGATGGTGATTGCAACGATGACGGCAGCGCGCACATTTCCAAGAAACAGCATCAGAATAATCGTGACCAGGATGAAGCCCTCCGTCAGATTGCGCAGCACTGTCCTGGTTGTGAAGCGGACCAGATCGCTGCGATCAATGAGCGGCGAGACCGTCACGCCGGGAGGCAGGATGTGATCGTTCAGTTCCGCAATCTTTTTGTGAATACCCTGTAACGCCGCGTCGGCCTCGGCGTCCTTTCGCAGTAGCACGATGCCCGATATCACATCGTCGTTGTTGACGACTGTTCCGTCTTCGTGGCGAATCGAGCGGGCGAACTGGCCCAGACGTATCTTCGGACCCTGTGAAACGACAGCGATATCTCTGACATGCAGTGGCGTGCCATTCTTGGTAAGAATCACGGTGTTCTCAATATCGTGAACATTCCGGACCAGACCGACTTCCCGAACATTGATCTGCTGCAGGCCGGCTTCGATGAAGCTTCCACCACCGTTGGCGTTGTTGTTGGTGAGTTGTTGCTCCACTTGAGCAATGCTGAGCCCATAGGAGATCAACTTATCGGGGTCGATACGTACCTGGTACTCACGAGTGGGTCCGCCGAAACTAGCAACATCGACAATGTTGGGAACGGCCTTGAAATTCTTCTCCACCACCCAGTCCTCAATAGACTTCAGTTCCATGACGTCATACGCCGGGTTAGTGCTGTGTAAGGTAAAGAAGAAGATCTGTCCCGCGGGGCTCCAGTCCGTTTGAATTTGCGCCTGTACACCCGGAGGAAGGGTGACTTGGGAAAGCCGCTCGAGCGTCCGCGCGCGGTTTCGGAAATTCTCTTCCTCGTCGTCGAAAATGAGCTTGAGATCGGAGAGACCGAACAATGAGAACGACCGCAAATGAGTCTTGTGCGGCATTCCGTTCATCACGATCTCCAGGGGAATCGTGACTTGCTGCTCCATTTGTTCTGCGGAGATTCCCGGCCACTGCGTAACGATCTCAACGTAATTGTCTGCAACGTCGGGATAGGCCTCGATGGGAAGGGCCCGGAACGCGACGATCCCTCCGCCGATCAGGAGGAGCGCGATAGCCAGAACGAAGAGGCGTTTGTCCAACGCAAAGTCAACGATTCGGCGAATCATTAGTTATTGCTCCACGGTGTTCTGGAAGACGAGTGCGCTCGTAACCACCTGGTCGCCAGGCTTCAGGCCGGAGACCACCTCCTGCGTGTTATCGGGAAGCGTGCTCCCGGCGACGACCTCCAGCCGCCGGAAGCGGCCGTTTCCTAAAGGTGTGTAGACCCACTCACGGTCGTGCAGATGCAGTATCGCGGTGGCTGGCACTGTCGCGTGTTTTTCCACGCTCTGGCCATGGAACGTCGCGGTTACGAACATACCTATCCGCATGAGACCGGGATTCTCCACTTCCAGGCGGACCTTGGCAGTGCGAATGTTGGGATCTATGATCGGCAGGATGTTGCCGATTCGCCCTTTCAAGAGCCGGTTCGGATAGGCGGCCAGATGTATGTCCGCGTACTCGCCGATGTGAACCTGCGCCATATTGTTCTCCCACACATCGCATATAATCCAGACTCGCGACATGTCGGAAATCGTAAAGGGGTTCGGCGGCGTCAGCGCCTGGACGCCCGATTGGTTCGTGATTTGTTGGTCGGTGATTGTTCCCGATACCGGAGCAAAAACTTCGACGATACCCGTGGGATGATCGGGGTCGACTCCAAGCAGTCCGAGTTGTTCCTTCGCTGTCTCGAGAACGACAAGGTTGTCGTCCTCGGCGTTCTGGGCTATCTCCTGACCGCTCTTCGGAATCGCCCCATGCTCGAACAGGGTATTGGCCCGGTTGAGCTGGATCTTTGTCAATTCCTCGTTCTTAACGGCCTGGCGGTAGTTGGAAAACGCGCCCGCGATGTCCGAGCTTCGCACTTTGAACAGAAGCTGACCTTTTTTCACTTCATCGCCCAGCCGCGCGTTAATTTCCACGATTCGTCCGGTGGCCAGCGACGGTACCGGCACCTGCCGCGAGACGTCGGGATTCACCACTCCGGTCGCGTTCAGCTCTGGCGCGGCAACGTGCTCACCCGCAATCGCCAAGGGAAACCGGTCTGGGTGATCCACCTTGAAGTTGTTGGCATCCATATCGGGCTCAACCTTTATGGGAAGCGCACCTGTGGCCGCTGCAAGGTTTTCTTGGGCGGTGACCTTCCGTTCGCACCCAGCGGCGAAAAGGCTCAAACCAACACACAGCGTTGCTTCGAAGAAAAGTAAATGATTCATTGGAGAACCTCCCGGCCCGTGGCCATGTTCATTTGCGCCGCAGCGGTCAAGTACGAACCAATCAGATTCAAGTACGCCAATCGAGTGTCCCGATAAGATTTCTCCGCATCCAGGTAATCAAGCAAAGACGCACCCCGTTCTGGTAGGAAAAGGACATCCTGTCGCGAACATCGGTCGCCAGCACCAGATACCTGGTCTTGTAGGGCCTCAGAAGATTCACATTCTGAACCAGTGTCCAGTAGGCGGAATCGACGTCACTGAAGACCAGCGCCTGATTGGCATCCCGCAATCGCTCGTTGCGGCCAATGTCGATCTGAGTTAGCGCTTTCTGGCCTTGATTCCGATCGAAGATGCGCAACGGAATGCTGATACTGCCGCCCATTGTCTCGTTGGCAAACGGATTGCTAAACGAAGGATTGTGCGAATACCATACGCTGAACGTCGGATCGGTCGAGCCGTTGGCAACCGCTAGCTGGTGGGTGATCTTTGCCAATTCCACATTCTGCACAGAAGCCTTCAGGTCCGGCCTCGCTTCGAGGGCAATGTTCCGAAATTCCTCAAGGGGCCTTAACTCATCGGTAAAATCAAACGGTCCGGAGACGTCGAACCCCTCAATCGGGGTCCGGTCGTTTAAGAGCATCAGCAACTGGATCTTGGCCGTCCGAAGATTCACGATGGCCGTTTCATAGTCCGATTCGAACTGAACGCGCTGCAGCTCCAAACGATTCAGGTCTACTAGAGCGAGGTCTCCAGCCTTGAAGCGGGTGCGATTCACGTCGAGTTCGCGGTCCCAGTAATCCAGGTTCTCTTTCGCATTCTGGAGCACCGCTTTCGCTTGCAATGTTTGTACGAACGCACTGCGCAGGTTAAACACCAGACCGCGCTCCTGGTCCAGATATGTCGATTCCGCAATGGTGGTAGATTCCTTGGCTTGGTCGCGCCGCAACTCACGCTTATGTTGCCGTTCGTGCAGGTAGCTGATGGCGGGTGTTTCCACAACGCCGTTGAACGGACGCCAGACTCCTAGATTTCGGCTGATCTGAACCCCATCCGCGGTCAGCGCGAAATCTGGATTGGGACGGAGATAAGCTGTGATTTCTGCGGCGCGCGACTCGTCGATGTTGAGCTGAGCAGCCTTCAAGGTCGGGTTCGCAGCGGCGAACTTGTCTTTTATCTGTTGCCAACTGTATGCCGTCTGAGAGAAAGCGGCAGCCGGAAGCAATCCCGCGACCAGAATTGCGTTACGCGCACGTCGGGTCAGAAGCGACTGAGGGACCGTTGTGTATTTCACGGTCTTCATAGGAGAATGAACTGCGGTAACACGCTAAAGAGGAGCATCGAATTCGTAGATGCTTGAATTTAGCGCACCACAACTTTCGTAGCCACCAATCTTCTGTTGAATATCTCCGCTCTTTCGATTGATCGCCTGATTGCGCCGCGTTTGGTTACAGCGAGACTCAATTGTTTGATCTTCGCGATTACTCTTCCGGGCAGATTTCCTAATCTTCTGGATAGGGCTCTTTTCGTACCGAGCGATTCGCCTTAGGATGTAGTGAGCGTGACGGTGAAGTGGCTTCCCGACATTCCGTATACTCCTTCTCAACAGTGCGCAACGGGGCTATGAAGGATCAAACACAGGAGAATCGAATTCGACTGGTCTTACTCGATGATCATGGACTGTTTCGAGCGAGCCTCGGCCGCTTATTGGCTTCAGAATCCGATCTGGAGGTGGCGGGCGAGTGTGGCACGTCTGCCGAGGCTCTAGAAGTTCTAAAGGGTTCAACAGTGGACATGGTGTTGTTGGATTTCGACGTCGGGTCGGAACATGGGAATGATTTTATCTCTGCTGCCCGGCAAGCTGGCTACCAGGGCCGGTTCTTAATTGTGGCCGGATCGGCAAATGTGCGGGACTCAGCTATTGCACTGAAGCTTGGTGCATCGGGTATTTTCCTGAAGTCCGAAGCTCCTGACCGCCTTGTACAGGCCATCAGACTTGTAGGAAATGGCGGGATCTGGGTCGATCAGAGAATCATTCAGCTGCTAGCTGATCAGTTAATCGATCGGCACCCTCGACTTGAGGATCAAAGGTCCGGCGGTCCGCTGGTAGATCGTGAGCGGAATGTACTTCTGGGCATCCTAGGAGGCCTCACCAACCGGAAGATTGGTGACAACATGGGCCTCACAGAAAGTTCCGTTAAGAATGTAGTGCAACAGTTGTTCCGCAAGGCTGGTGTGAAGACACGCAGCCAGCTGGTGCGAGTAGCTCTCGAGGGTTCACTCGGCTCTACGCGACAGTTAATCAAACAACACCCGAATGAAATGCTCAAGGGCGCACCAACGAAGCTTCACGAACGACGTCCGACTGTAGCCAATCTTCCGGCGGACAGGCAATCACATGAATGATCTTTTGATTGCCTCCGCTGTTTTGATCGATTAAACGCGTGCGCAGATGCCCGGAACTGGGCAGCTTTCCTCTCACCGTAAGATGTCATGCGGTTCAGGCAGAAACGCCCTGAGGCGTCCGGGTGGTTTTCTTCTTCCGACACTTCGTTCCAAGTACAGCAGGTGGCTTGGTGAACTGTTAGTTATCCCATCGCTGTTCGGTCACGATGCCTAGTCAAAAGAACAATCTCGAACCTTGCTTTGATCGATGGATTGGTCAGTCGTGGACTTCTCGGCGCCTGCGCGGCTCGACGTTACTGATTCCACGTCATTCCGCCGGTACCACTCGCAGGCGACGCGGACCAGTCGGCTTTGCGGCAGCCCTTGGGTCCGCAGCGAGGTTGTCGTGACTCGGGAGGGAGTCCGGATTCGTTCAACCGAACAACCGCCTGAAACGGCATCGAGCTATTTCAGGTAGGCGCGGAGGGCAGTGACAAGATCGTCCGCAGCACGCGTTTGCTCACCAGTGGCGCCGGCATTTCGAGGAAGAACGTGGAAGCGAATGTGGCCTTCGATCACTTCAGCCATTAGCGCATCCATGGCGCCGCGGCAGGCGGAAATATTGTGAAGGACTTCCGAGCACTCCCCTTCCTGATCGAGGACCTTCTCAATGGCCGCGACTTGGCCCTTGATTCGCCGGACGCGGTTCAGCAGCCTTTTCTTCTCTTCTACGGTGTGAGCCATATAAATACTCTTTCACAAAAAGAATCGCAGAAAACACTTTACAAGCATACCCCGGCCGGTATATTCTGGCAGTGGGCGATCAGATCGGTCCCCACGAAATTACATGAGAAAGGAGGCCATACTTATGTCTGACGGCGGAAGTCGGATGCGCGAACAGCAGATCGATACCGAGTCAGCGGAGCCTCCGTCTCTGGCCAGCTCCCTCTGATTCGATAATCTAACGCTCTCCGCGCTTATCCGAAGTCTTCTACCCTTGTTCCCCATGCTTCATGGCTAGTGGTTGTGAGGAAAGAAAAGGAGGTAAGCGAGATGCAGATGAAAACAACCAAAGTGGTTCGCGCTACGGCGCGGTGGATTCAAAGATTCCTCGATGTACGGTTCCCGATGGATGTCGGAGTTGGGCTCCGCAATCGTTGAGGATAGTTTTGACTACGGCCTGCTGTTTAGGCACCAGGCCGTAGTCCCCTAACCAGTAAAAGGTATTTGACGAGGCGATCCCTTGATAGGGCGCCCGAAGGCGAAGTGTGCTCAACCAAAAGGAGATAGGATTCATGACTTTTCCGAACAGAATGATAACAAGGGCCGTTGCGCTCGTAGCGTGTGCGTCAGTCGCGTTTGCAGCGGATACTTCCGGCAAGATCGTGGGAATCGTGAAGGACCCCGCGGGCAATCTGATCCCCCGCGCCGCGGCGACTCTGACGAGCAAAGCCACCGGCGTGAAGCAAATAGCTCAAGCCGACGATCAAGGCGCATTTGCCTTTCCCGTGGTGCCGGTCGGCACATACGACCTAGTGATCAGCGTTGAGAACTTTCGGCCCTACACGAAGCCGGATATTACCATCGACCTGGGCAGCGCGGTGCAGTTGGAAATCCGGCTTGAGCTTGCGGGCGTGAACGAATCGGTGACGGTTACTGAAGACGCAACACAGGTTGAGACGTCGGACACGAAGCTCGGCCAGGTGATCGGCAGCAAGCAAGTGACTGGGCTGCCATTGAATGGCCGGAGCTACACAGATCTGCTCGCCATTCAGGGAGGCGTCACACCAATAACGACCAGTGGCGCCGGCAACAGCACGTCGGGAGGGGGCTTTGGTACCGTGCCCGTGGCGGGAAATGGCAACACAGGTCAGTTTTCGATCAACGGACAACGCGAGTCGGCCAATGGCTTCTACCTGAATGGCGCGAGCGTCCAGGAGACGATCGGACAGCAGGCGGGCATTGTTCCGAATCTCGACTCCATCGCGGAATTTCGCATTTTGACCAGCAACGCCGACGCGGAGTACGGCGGTTTTAGTGGCGGCATCATTAATGTGGTTACCAAGTCTGGGGGCAACGAACTGCACGGCTCCGGTTTCGAGTTCCTCCGGAACACCGACCTCGACGCACGCGGATTCTTCTCTCCGGAGCGGTCGGCTTTCCAGCAGAATCAGTTCGGCGGAACGCTGGGTGGTCCCATCCGAAAGAACAAGGTGTTTTTCTTCGCTGATTATCAAGGCCAACGGACCATCCAAGGCATGGAGACGGGTCTGGTGCAGGTTCCGTCGCTTGCGAATCGCGCAGGCAACTTCTCAGACGCTACGAACACTTTGACTGGACAGGTGAACGGCTCCTACCTGGCGCAAACGCTGGCGAACCGCTTAGGCTACGGCGTGACTGATGGAGAGCCATACTATGGGTCGAACTGCACTTCTACCTCGCAGTGTGTCTTTCCGGGCGCGATCATTCCACAGCGCGCGTTCTCTGTGCCCGCGACGCACCTACTGCAGTACATTCCGACGCCCACCCTCGGTACGGATGTATTCTCCTCCGGCGCGGAGAAGAATCGGCTCAATGATAACAAGGGTTCCATGCGCCTCGATTTCAACTCCGAGAAACGCGGCGCATTCTACCTTTACTACTTTGCCGACGGGTACGATCAGAACAATCCCTACCCAAGCGGCTTTGGCGGCGCTACCGTACCGGGTTTCAACGCGCTCTCGAACGGTCTTACCCAGCTCGTTGTCCTTAGCCACACCATCAGTTTCGGTCCGACCGCCGTCAACGAAGCGCGGATCAGCTTCACGCGCCTCAACAACCAACTCGGTACTCCGCAGGGCGGCGTGGGTGTCAGCCTGGCGAATCAGGGCTTTTCGACAGGCCCAACGGGAATCCAGCCCGGCTTCCCGAAGTATGAGGGTGTCGAGACGTTATACTTCAACACGTTTACCATCGGCACGAATCCGTTTTCGCTGGGCCAGGTCAATAACACGTATGAGGCGAGCGATAGCTTTTCGAAAGTCCGCGGCAACCACACGCTGAAATTCGGTGGACAGTACACGCGATTCAAGGTAAAGCAGCTCCCCAACCTGGTCGCCAATGGTACGTTTTCGTTCTTCGGTTCGGGCGCCCAATCGACCGGTAATGGATTCGCCGACTTTCTGCTCGGCCTGCCGGATAACTATTCGCAACAGTCTTCGCCGGCATTCTACGAGCTTTCAGTCAATGCGGGGATCTTCGCGGAAGACAGTTGGAGAATCCGGCCCAATCTCACATTGAATTACGGCCTGCGGTGGGACTACATTCGGCCCTGGTCGGAGGAGCACAATCAGATATCGACTCTGATCTACGGCGAAAATTCGGTCCAGTTCCCGGGTGCGCCCACTGGATATGCGCTTCCCGGCGATCCCGGCGTACCATCGACGATCGCGCCAACGCCCCTCAATGATTTCTCGCCGCGTTTTGGCCTGGCCTATTCACCCGGCTGGTCGAAAGGTTTGCTGTCAAAGCTCACCGGCGGACCGGGCAAGACCAGTATTCGCGTGGGTGCGGGGCGATTCTTTACCGCTATCGAAGGGCTGACGGTTGCCTACCCTACCGGAAATCCGCCGTATGGCCTGACGTATCTCAGTCCCGAACCTCCACAATTCGCGCAACCATTTGTTGGCGCGCTTACCGGCACTCAGTATCCGCAGCAGTTTCCTGTGAATGTTCCGCCATACAATGTGTCGGCTTCAAATCCGTTTGTTACCGACTGGAGCCGGTATGTTCCGATCAACGGAGCCATCAGCTACTTCGACAAGAACCGTACGCCGTACGCCATGACTGCGAACTTCACGGTCGAGCGCCAGATCGGTTCGAGCTATCTCGCAACGGCGAGCTATGTCGGTTCGCTCGGGCGGCACCTGCTGACGTCGCTCGGAGCGAACCCGGGCGTTCCGTCGTTGTGTTTAAGCCTCAGTCAACCGCAAGATGTTGCTCCCGGCACGCCAACGTTTGGCCCGTTCGGAGAAAACGGCGTCTACACGCGAGCGAACGGAAGGATCGTGAATGGCACGCGTGCACCGTTCAGCAACGAGATTGGGAGCGATGGATATTTTGCTGCCATGGGCAATTCGAACTACAACTCGTTCCAGTTCACGTTGAAACGGACCAAGGGCGCACTCACGCTGCTGGCCAGTTACAGCTTCAGCAAGTCGCTGGACTGGTCGTCCAATTTGCAGGAGCAGGTCAACCCCTACAACTATCGCCAGGAATATGGGATTTCGGCGTTCGACATCAAGCAAAATCTCGTTTTCAGTTACAGCTATGAGCTTCCGTTCGAGAAGTTGCTCCATACCAAGAGGCAGTTGGCGCAAGGATGGGCTCTTTCCGGCATCACGCGCTTTGCAACGGGCCTACCGGTCACGTTCGTCAGCTTCGGGGACAATGCCCTAATAAACGTTCAGAACAACGGCGTCAACGGAGTCAGTATCGACTTGCCGGATGTCGTCCCTGGCAATCTTCAGATTAACCACAACCCGCGCAACGGACAGCCTTACTTCAACACATCGCTATTCAGCCCGAATGCTCTGGGCACGCCGGGTAACGCGTCGCGGCGGCCGTTCTATGGACCCGGCATGGACAATTACGATGTGGCGCTTCACAAAATCACAAAGTTCAGTGAATCCAAGACTCTGGAGCTTCGTTTCGAGACGTTCAATGCCTTCAACCATGCTCAATTTTTCGGCAACGGCTCGGTGGACGGAAACATCAACAGCGCGACGTTCGGATACGTGACTCGGGCGGCGGCTCCACGAATTTCGCAGATCGCGGCGAAATTCACATTCTGACATAGCTCAAGAAATCCCCTGTTTAGAGGAAGTGACCCGAACCGCATGCGCGGCAAAACAGGTTCGGGTCGGACCGGTTAGGAGGCGGGCGCGGCCTGGGCCTGCATCTGTTTCATCATCTCTTTCATGGCCTTCTTCATTTCCTGAGGTGTAGGTTCAGCCTGGTGTGTCCCGACCATCCACTTGTATCCATCCGGATCTACCAAGTTTCCAACTCGGTCGCCCCAGAACATATCCATGACGGGCCCATCGAGCGTGGCTCCGAGCTTGACAGCTTTGGCAACCAATTTGTCGACATTTTCGGTTGTAAGGTACAAGGTCACTGGCGTCCCACCGAGCGTTTTAGGGGTGCGAGCACCCCGCTGCGGATTCTCCGGGCCCAGCATCAAGGTCGTATTGCGCAGTGTCAGTTCGGCATGAATCGGTTTACCGTCGGGCCCGTTCATGATTCCGCGCTTGGCAAAACCGAAGGCCTTTTGATAGAAGCTAACCGCGGCTTTGATGTCCGCCACTATCAGCATCGGGGTTATGGCGGTGTATTGTTTCCTGTTTAGGGGATCGATTTTCTTAGGCATGTTGCTCCTTCCGAGCAGAAACATTGTATCAGGAGACAAGGCACGCTATAATTTCCACGATGCAATACCGATTAATTGCGCTCACCCTTTCCGCCGCGTACCTATACGGGCAAACCGCACAGAAGCCGGTTGTCGAGTTCGAAATGATGACCTGGGTTGAAGTGAAAAAAGCCATTCACGAAGAGGGCAAAACAACGGTGCTGGTATACAATGGCGGCACCGAACAGCGTGGACCGCAAAACGTCAACGGCGGCCACAACCTCATGGCCGCGCAAACCGTCCGGGCCATCGCGCTGAAGCTTGGCAATGCGCTCACTGCGCCGGTATTGCCGTTCTCGGTGAACGAAGCCAGCGCGGATCTGCCGGGAACCATCGGGCTGACTGGCCCGCTTTTCGCCGCCGTCAACGAGCAGGTGGCCGAACAGCTCATCAAGAGCGGTTTCAAGAACGTCGTGCTGATGGGCGATCACGGCGGCGGGCAAAAGGAGCTCGGCGAAGTGGCCCGGAAGCTGGACGCCAAATATTCATCGCAAGGAATCCGCGTCGTTTTTTGCGACGAGACCTATGAAAAAGCGCAGGGCGATTACGAAAAATGGCTGGCTGAGAACAAATATCCCTCGGGCGGACACGCGGCTGTGATGGACACATCCGAGATGCTGTACCTGGGCGGCGACAAAGGCTGGGTACGCAAGGAATTGCTTTCGACCGCTGTCGGGGATCCAGTCCGTCGGCGCGGTGAAACTCCCGACCCCAACGCTAAACGCGTCGACAACGGAATAACGGGCGACGCGCGACCCTCCACGGCCGAACTCGGCAAGCGGATCTTCGACATGAAGGTGGATTATGCCGTGCGGCAGATCAAGCAGTTGCTGCCGGGGAACTCGACCAATTAGGTGAGAAGCGCCACTTTAATCGGCGCCGCAGTCATATTCATTGGCGTGGCCGGCGCGCAAAGTCCTGAGACGTTCGCCACTGTAGCCTCGCAGCAGGCCTTCGTTAGCCGGACTTGTTCCTCCTGCCATAACGACAAACTGAAATCCGGAAACTTTTCGTGGGCCAGCGTGGATCTGGCCCATCCCAACCGCAGCGCTCAATCCTTAGAGAAAGCCATCCGTATGCTGCACGCCGGGATGATGCCGCCGCCGGGAATTCCAAGGCCCGACGCCGCCACTTTGAAGGCTTTCGTTGCGTCGCTCGAAACCGGCATCGATCGAGCAGCCGCCGTCCATCCCAATGCCGGTGCACCCGCCCTTCACCGGCTTAACCGGACGGAGTACCGCAACTCTATCCGCGACTTACTAGGCATCGACGTCGACGTCGCCTCACTGCTGCCGGCCGACGACATGAGCCACGGCTTTGACAATATGGCAGATGCCCTCAATGTGTCTCCGGCGCTGATGGAAGGATATATCCGCGCAGCCAGCAGAATCAGCCGCGAGGCGGTTGGCGATCCGGATGTCGCCGCATCCACAAAGACCTACCACATCCCGCGCGTAGTAAATCAATTGCGGCATGTCGAAAGCGCACCTTTCGGCACGCGGGGTGGTTTGGCGGTGATGCACGATTTTCCGGCCGATGGCGAATACGTTTTTCGAATGTCGCTTTATTACGACATCTGCGGGCCGCTGTGGGGCAAGAATCAGGGCAAGGGCCAGCAGATTGAGGTCGCGGTGAACGGCGAGCGCGTGGCGCTGCTCTCGATCGATCCGAACTCGACCTTCACGGACGATCTGGTGACGGAGCCGGTCAAGATCACGGCTGGTCCGAAAAGAGTTTCAGCAGCATTCATTCAGAAATCCGAAGGCCCGGCTGAAGACACCGTGATGCCGTTCGAGCAGAGCCTGATCGATCTCAACAATGCCGATCTGCCGGGAATCACGTCGCTGCCTCATCTGCGGGAGTTGAGAATCGTCGGACCGAAGAACGTCACGGGGATATCGGACACGCCCAGCCGCCGCAAAATATTCACCTGCCGCCCGGCTGCGGGAGCCGACGAGATCCCCTGCGCCAAGAAAATCATTTCGACGCTCGCCCGCCAGGCTTATCGACGGTCCTCGACTGACACGGATCTCGAAGATCTGCTCAGTGTATTCCAGCAGGGGCGTCGCACTCCGGCGAAAAACGAGGCGCCGTTCGATTCTGGAATCCGAACCGTGGTGCAGACTCTGATATCCGATCCTGAATTTGTTTTTCGCTTCGAGCACACGCCACCCAACGTCCAGCCGGGCACGAACTATCGCATCAGCGACCTGGAGCTAGCGGCGCGCCTGTCGTATTTTCTGTGGAGTAGCGCGCCCGACGATCAACTCATCACGCTGGCGAGCCAAGGCAAGCTGAAAGATCCGGCGCTGCTCGAGGGGCAAGTGCGGCGCATGCTGGCGGATCGCCGCTCCGAAGCTCTGTCGACCGTCTTCGCCGCGCAGTGGCTGCAATTGCAGAATCTCAGGGACGTGCAGCCGGATGCTTTCCTCTATCCCAACTTCGACCGGAACCTGGCCGACTCGATGCGGCGCGAAACGGAGCTGTTGTTTGACAGCATTGTGCATGAGGATCGCAACATTCTCGACTTGCTGACCGCAAACTACACGTTTGTCGACGAGTTGCTCGCGAAACATTACGGCATCCCAAATGTGCTGGGACCGAGATTTCGCCGCGTAACGGTCACGGATGAAAACCGGTTAGGAGTGCTGGGCCATGCCAGTATCCTGACGCTGACGTCGGTGTCGAACAGAACCTCGCCGGTACAGCGCGGCAAGTGGGTAATGATCGCTCTTCTCGGCACACCTCCGCCGCCGCCGCCTGCGACTGTGCCGCCTTTGAAGGAAACTGGCGAAAACGAGAAGATTCAGTCCGTGCGAGAGAAGATGGAGCTGCACCGCAAGAACGAGCCCTGCCATTCGTGTCACCAGCTTATGGACCCGATCGGTCTGGCGCTCGAAAACTTCGACGGCATAGGATCGTGGCGCGCCAAAGACGGCGGACTTCCGGTGGACGCATCGGGTCGCATGTTCGACGGGACCAAGCTGGACGGGCCGGTCAGTCTGCGGAAGGCGATTCTTAGCCACTCCGACGCCTTTATCGGAACCTTTACGGAAAACCTTTTGGCGTATGCGCTCGGCCGCGTGCTAGACTACCGCGACATGCCGATGGTTCGCTCTATTGAACAAGAGGCGGCGCGCAACGACGATAGTTTTTCAAGCTTCGTTTTAGGGATCGTCAAGAGCATGCCGTTCCAAATGAGAAGCGTCGAAGGGGGCGACGCGGCGACCGATACCGCGGCCGGGGCCGGGCCGCCAGATGCGGTGGTGCATCATTAAGTAGGACAATAATAGGGAATGTTCCTCACCAAGAAGCATCTCTCGCGCCGAACGATCCTTCGTGGTGTAGGGGCTTCGCTGGCCTTGCCGCTGCTGGATTCGATGGTGCCGGCGCAGACACCTCTGGCCAAAACGGCCGCTTCTCCGCGATCGCGTCTGTGTTGCATAGAGATGGTCCACGGATCGGCCGGCAGCACGGTGGATGGCTCCAACAAGCACTACTGGTCGCCTGAAAAAGAAGGGGCGGATTTCGAGTTCACTCAGACGCTGGAGCCTCTGGCGTCGCTTCGCGACTATATAACCGTCATCAGCGACACCGATCTTCGCCCCGCCGGCGCGTTTGCCGATGCAGAAGAGGGCGGCGATCACTTCCGATCCAGCTCGGTTTTCTTGACCGCCGCTCATCCCAAGTTGACCATGGGCGCGGACATTTTTTGCGGCACCTCGATCGATCAGATGTACGCGCAGCAATTTGGTCAGGACACGCCTTTGCCGTCGCTCCAGGTTTGTATCGAGAGCGTCGACGCCTCAGGCCACTGCGATTACGGCTACGCCTGCGTTTATTCGGACACGATTAGCTGGGCCTCGCCCACGCAGCCGCTACCCATGACCGTCGACCCGCGCAGCGTCTTCGAGAGCCTGTTTGGCGACGGTTCAACTCCGGAAGAACGCGCCCTTCGCCAGCAGGCCAACGGAAGCGTGCTCGATCGTATCATGCACCGCGTAGCCCAGCTACAGAAAGGTCTGCCGGCCAGCGATCGTAACCGGCTCAACGACTATCTCGAGGATGTCCGCGAGATCGAGCGGCGCATCCAAAAGGTGGAGAGCCACAATCGCAGCGGCATAGCGCGTTCACTGCCCGCCGCTCCGGTCGGAGTGCCGGACTCCTTCGAAGAACACGTAAAGCTGATGTTCGATCTGCAGGCGCTGGCCTTCACCACCGACACCACGCGTGTCTCGGCATTCAAGATGAGCCGCGACGTCTGCCAGCGCGTTTATCCGGAAAGCGGCGTGAAAGTGCCATTCCATTCGGCTTCCCATCATGGCGAAACTCCGGCAAAGATCGCGGACTTCGCCAAGATCAACCGCTATCACGTGAGCCTGGTTCCGTACTTTCTCGAAAAATTGAAGAACACGCCCGACGGCGACGGCAATCTGCTGGATCATTCACTGGTCTTCTACGGAAGCCCGCTGGGCGATTCGAATGCGCATAATCACAAGCGCGTGCCGGTCTTTTTGGCGGGCCACGCTAACGGCAAGGTCAGAGGCAATTTGCACGTGCGATGCCAGGATATGACTCCCATGGCCAACGTTTTACTGACAGTCATGCACAAGGCCGGGATGAATGTGGAGAGCATTGGCGATAGCACTGGCGTGATCGCGATCTAGGAGCCAGCATGAAAACATTCATCGGCGGACTTTGTATGGCGGTGCTTCTTTCGGCTGCCAGCGACAGCAGGCTTTCAGATGCGGCCATGCAGGGCGACCGAGAAGCAGTGCGTTCCCTGCTCGCGCAAAAAGTCGACGTGAATGCGGCTCAGGGCGACGGAACCACCGCGTTGCACTGGGCCGCGTATAAAGATGATGTCGAAATGGCCAAGATGCTGCTTGGCGCCGGAGCAAGCGTAAAGGCTGTCACCCGCATTGGCGCGATCACGCCGTTGTTTATGGCTTCGAAGAACGGAAGCGCGCCCATGATCGAGATCCTGCTGAAGGCCGGCGCCGACTCGAACGCCACCGATGAGCACGGGACCACCGCTTTGATGACCGCGGCGGCGTCCGGCAGCGCCGAGGCAGTGAAGATCCTTATCGATCACGGCGCGGACGTCAATGCCAAAGAAGGCACCCATGGACAGACTGCGCTGATGTTTGCCGCTGCGCTGAATCGTGATGCGGCGATCAAGATGCTGCTGGAGCACGGCGCGGACCCGAGCATCACCACCAAGCCTGTGAAGCTTCCGCCACCGGCAGCGCGCTTCGACGACGGCAACCCCGTGCCCGAAGCCAAGGAAGAGAAACCTGCGGCCGCGCCGGGCAAGGAATCCGCTGCCGATCAGAAAGCGGCTTTAGATGCGCTAGCCAGTTCGCTGGGCTTCAAATCGGCGGTGTACACGGCCGGCAAATCCGAAGATGCTCCCGCCGACCTCAAGACAATGGTCCAGAAGCTGTCCGCCAAAGTCGATGAAATGGAAAAGCGCTTGCCCGGTGACAAATCGAAGGGCGAGGACGGCAACAACAGCATGTACGGCATCATCCGCGAGCGCGGCACGCTTGACATGGGCGGCCTGACTGCATTGCTGTACGCTGCTCGCGACGGCCATATGGAAGCGGCCAAGGCGTTGCTCGAAGGCGGAGCTAACATCAACGAAGTTTCGACTTCGGAAAAAACCAGCCCGCTGGTCATGGCGACAATGAACGGCCACTTTGATCTAGCGAAACTTTTCGTCGATTGGGGTGCCGATCCGAATCTCTCGAACACCCAAGGGCTCGCGGCGCTGTACGCCGCAGTCGACCTACAGTGGGCGCCCAAGGGCTGGTTTCCTGCGCCAGGCGTCGGTCAAGAAAAAACCACTTATCTGGATTTGATGAAAGCACTGCTTGGAGCCGGGGCTAACCCAAATGCCCGAATCACGAAGAAGCTGTGGTTCCGATCCTTCGGCGATCATTCCTGGGTCGACACCGCCGGGGCGACGGCCTTCTGGCGCGCCGCGCAATCGAGCGACGTCGATGCTATGCGGCTGCTGGTGGATCACGGCGCCGATCCCGACATCCCGACCACGCATGGAACGACGCCGTTGATGGCCGCCTCGGGCATCGGTTGGGGCTATCACTACAGCATGAACGCGCCCGATTCGTGGATGGAAGCAGTGAAGTATTGCGTGCAACACGGAGCCGACGTAAACGCGACCGATGATCGGGGTTACACGGCGCTGCACGGCGCGGCCTATCTGGGCAATCACGAGATGATCGCCTATCTGATCGAAAAGGGCGGCGACGTGAAAGCCGTGGCGAAGGACAAAAACACGGTCGCCGACATGGCCAACGGTCCTACGCGCTTCGGCATTCCACATCCGGAAACGGTCGCGATGCTGGAGAAGCTTGGCTCTGCCAACTCGCACAATTGCCGGTCGGATCAGTGCATGGTGGCGCCTAAAGAAGCCAAGAAACCCGGCGACCGGTGAAGCTCGCCGTCGCCGCGCTAGTCCTTCTCGTTCCAGCGTGGATGACCGCGCAATCCGGGCGAGGTCGAGGCAACAGCCCATTTCCCGGCGGAACGAATCCGGATGGGTCGTTGCGCCCGACGCCGCCGGTTACTCGTCTGTTCACGCAGGACGCGTACACCGAATACGCGATACTTGGGCCCGGGAGCGAGCAGTTCCGGATCCGCTTTTTGCCGGAGGAAACCAAACCCGGCGCGACCGAGCTGGTCAACGCCACTCGCGGCGGCAGCGAAGGTTCGGACGTCGAGGTTTACGATCCCCGCACAGGCAAGCCGCTTAAGTTCACCTATGAGCACGAGCCCGACGATCCGGAGACTCACGCGATTCACGCCCAACTTCCGATTCCGGTTCCCGAGGGTGGCATCGGCCGCGTGCTGATCTACAAAACGTACAAGGATCCGCGCACCTACATGATGCACGGCGGCGATATTGTCTGGGTGCGCAGCCTCGCGGGGTACCGGCTGGGCGTGCTTTTGCCACCCGGATTCGCGTTCATTTCGTCCAACGTCGCAGCGCAGCTTACACCTACTGCCGACGGCCGGCTGAAGCTGGCCTTCGCGAATCCCAGCGGCCAAAGTAATCCAGTGACGATTCACGCTCGCAAGACTTCCGCGACCTTCACGGCGGTCCCCTACGACGACATGTTCTTCGACGACATCAAGACGCTTTACGATTTGGACGCCCCTCAGACTCACACCATCCACGTCGAACAGATCTACAGCGACTACCGCAAGGGCAGCCGCGCCAAATTGGATTCGCTCGCCTACCTACAGCTGGACAACTTGAAGGCCATCGACCTGGATACCGCGAGAGTTTTCAATCCCAGGAAGGAGGGCGCCGCCACTTTCGTCGCGCTCGACGTGCCGATTGTCGATGACAAACAGAGCGCTCACATCAAGATCAACGGCACGCTGAACGATCCGGGCTACAAAATCGTGAACGGCGATCTGGTGTTCGATCGGACATTGAAAGGGCTTAGGAATACAGTGCTACTGCCGGCCGGGTGGGAAGTATCCGGCGTGTCGCAATCGGGAACCATCGGAACATATGAAGGCCGTGCTTTCGTGGCCCTGATCAATTTGAATGCCGAGAACAACTATAGGGTGGTCATTCACGCCAGGAAGGCGGTGGCGGGGACGAATTAGGCGGCGCGGAATCAGTGTTTTTGAGCCACAACCGCGGGTACTCGCTCCGCCATCATCAGGCTCGATAACTGCTCACGCGCGGCGATCGCCATGCGCGTCCCATCCGGAGCGATGCCGAAAGATTCGGCGGTCGAATCTGAATCGAAGCCGCCCAGAGGCCGGCGCGTCTTGGCCGTCTCCTGACCGGCGGCGAAATCCTGGACGAAAACACCGCGCACGCCCTTCTCGTCCTGCCCGATAAACGCAATCGCTTTCCCGTCGGGCATCCATCGCGATCGTGGAAAAACATCGCTCAGAATCTCGAAGGGGACAGCAGAGCCGTCGGCCAAGCGCAGCACTTTCACCTGATAGGGCTTGCCAGTTACGTTGGGAACGTACAGGCAATACTGACCATCGGGCGAGACGTCGGGGACCAAAGTTGGCCCGGCCACCAGACGGGTAGCCTGCGAGCCATCCTTCCGGACTTTCCACACTCCATTCTTGGATGGATTGCCCGAGCTGTACACGATCCAATTACCATCGGGCGTCGCTGTCGGATTTTCGGCATCCACGCCATCCTGCGTCAATTGACGCGCGCCACTGCCGTCAGCGCCGGCAATCCAGACTTCGAAATGCCCACTGCGGTTTGAACTCCAGATGATTTGCTTGCCGTCGGCGGTGAAGTCAGGATCCCAATCCTCCGCTGGGTCGTCGGTAACGCGATGCGAGGCGCCAGTCTTGGTGGAGACTTCCCAGAGATCCAGATTGCCGCTCTGGTTGGAAGAAAAGATCACCCACTCGCCGTCGGGCGAATAAGCCGGCTGGCGATCCGTGCTGTTGCCCCGGGTAAGCCAGCGGCTCTTCGCGGAACCCCCACGCACCGCGACTTCGCGAACATTCTGACGCGGCGAGCCGGTTCCGAACACTATGGTGCCCGGACCTGCAACGTCGAATATGAGACCCGCGTAAGGACTCCAGAATAACGTTTGGGTACCGCCCGAAACCAGATTCTGCTGGACGATGCGGCCGGCCGCGCCAGTCAAGCTCACGGATTCCGCTTGCGAATAGAGAAGATCGCTGCCCGATCCATTCCAGGCGATGGAAAGAATCGCAAAGCCGCCGGACGTCGCGCCGATCGTGCGGGATCTTCCGCTCTCCACTTCCACCACGAAGATCGCCGTAGGACTGCCGGCCTGGATGAAGCTTTGCACCGCGGCGATCGTGTGCCCGTCCGGAGACCAGCGCGGCTGCTTCAATGAACCATTTACCGATTGGGCAAGTTCCGCCGCTCCTTCTCCGTTGGGTCCGACGGTCCAAATCGCCGCGTTGAGCAGTGGGCCTTTCGATATCGAACGGACAAAAACGATCCGGTGGCTATCCGGCGACCAGTCACCGTCCAACGCGTCGTCCACGACTTTCGCCTCTCCGCCGCCGGCTATCGGCATCTTGTAAAGCGATGTGAGCGAACCCACGGTGCGCGAGAAAAGAATCGTTGAGCCGTCGGGCGCGAAGCGAGCGTAGTCATCCGGACCCGACGTTAGCGCCGTCTCCCGCCCGCTGGCCAGGTCTTTCAGCCAAATTCGGGGGCGTCCATCTCGATCGGACGTAAATGCGATGGTCTTGCCGTCGGGTGAGGCCGCGGGCGAATAGTCGTGACCGGAATAAGTCAGATATTTGAGAATCGGAGCTTCCGGGGCCTTGGCGCGCGTCCACCACACGCCGAATCCGGCCACCGCCAGCGCTCCGACCGCGATACCGGCAATGAACAAGCCGCGCGATCGCTGCGCTGCAGGGCTCGACGGAGTGCTGCGCACGGGTGTCATGGTGCGTCCTGAGTGCTGAGTATAGCACCCTGTTTCAAGTGGCCTCGCGCAAATGGTGAATCACTACAATGTGTATTCTCCGCGGATCACTTCCACCGCGTGCCCACCCACGCGCACGTTGACTACCCCTTCGCCCTGCTTGGTGGCGCGCACGAAGATCTGGCCCTGACGATGGACCTCGCCGCCCTGTTCGATCAGCGCCTGCTCGTCCGATCGCGCCACGCCGTTCTTCACCATCCACGCAGCCGCGCAGCCCCCCGCCGATCCAGTGGCCGGATCTTCGCCGCCAACCGTGACCAGGCGGGCGTGCAGCCGCGCCTTGGGATCTTCGGTCTCGCGCGTGACGCAGTAAAAGTTGCGGTTTCCCGTGCGCGCCAGGTATTCACCGATGGCGGCGTGATTCATCCGCAGCGAGCGAATGGCCGCCAGCGATTTCAGCGGCAGAATCACGAACGCGCTTCCAGTGGAAACAGCTTGGATCGGCAGGTCCGCCGCAATGTCGTCCACCTTCAGCCCCACCAGCGGCGCCACAGCCTCGCGCGTATGCTTCTCCCCGAACTCAGCGTCTTTCTGGTGCATCTCGCCGAACACCTTGCCATCGCTCTCGGTCCGGAACGCGACTGGAATCTTACCGATCTTCAGTTCGAGCACAATCTCGGCTGCGTTAGGCAAGCGGCTCGCCCGCAATGCCATAGCGGTCCCCAACGTAGGATGCCCGGCGAATGGCAGTTCTTCGCGCGGCGTAAAGATCCGCACCCACACGCCGCGCTCTCGTTCAACGGCCGGTTCACGAGGGAAGATGAAAGTGGTCTCCGACAAATTGGTCTCCCTAGCGATCGCGGCCATTTCGCTATCGGCCAGCCCGCGCGCATCGGTGAAAACAGCCAGCGGATTACCCCGGAGTTTTTCCGAGCTGAACACGTCCCATTGGACGAACGGATAGCGCCTTCCTGCGGCGCCCTCGACACCACCTGCCGCCGCGCCTAGCGCCGCCGACCCCGCCACGGTCTTCAAGAATCGCCTCCTCGCTGTTTGACTCATGGCCGGTATCTTATCGCATCCCGCTCTCTGATACCTTGGAAGGCATACCCGCTTATGCGCCAAAAAACAATCCTCAGTTCTGTCGATGCCGTGAGAATGGTCGCGGCTGCCAAGATCGAAGCCGCCAGGAACAATTGGAATGTGACTATTGCCGTGGTCGACGACGGCGGCTACTTACTGCACCTGGATCGCATGGACGGCGCGGGTTACCACACTCCGGAAATTGCAACTCTCAAGGCGCGCTCGTCGGCGATCTTTCGCAGTCCTACGAAAGCGCTGGAAGAGGCCGCCAAGGATCGGCCGGGGACTCTAGCGTTCCCGAATAGATTGCCGGTGCAAGGCGGACTTCCGATCATGTTCGAGGGCCAGTGTGTGGGCGGAATCGGTGTGTCAGGGGTCAAGTCACACGAGGATGAGCAGGTGGGCCAAGCTGGACTCAACGCGCTGCTCTGACGCACGTGGCGTCCCGGACTTTACCGGGCCGTGTCTTCGCGCTGAGCGCGCCACATTTCGCGCATGTCATCAAATCGGGCATCAATATGGGCCCGGAGATCGCCAAGACGCGAATTATTAATAAGGATTCCTACGAGCACAGCGAGCGTACGCACAGCGACGGCAACAGTCGTTTGGACAGCAGCATCGCCCATCATTCACTCCCATAATAGACGATCTGGTTCTAGCCAGTCTTTTATTAGGTGCCCTTAGGCGGCGGCGGTGCCATTGGCGTCAAATAAACCGGCCAGCCATCAAGCCGCCTTCAGAAAACCTTCAGCTTGGCCTGCTACTGTATACATTTGGTTCAGGTTTCTCGCATAAAGAAGGTTGTAGCCGGCCTGATTCTTGTTCTGACGCTGGTGCCCGCCGTGTATGCCCAGACGGCGACTCTGCGCGGCCAGGTGGCCGACGACTCCGGAGCGTTGGTGCCCGGAGCGAAAGTCACGCTCACCGGGCCCAATGGCCTCGTCAAGATCGCAACCTCTGACAACAACGGCGCCTATGTCTTTCCAGGACTTGCTACCGGCGACTATCAGGTGGTCGGTTCAGCTCCCGATCTCACCATGCTGCAGCCGCTCGCCATTTCACTGAATGCCGGAGTCCAGACATTGAATCTTCAACTGAAGCTGGTGGGTACCGCCGAGCACGTGACGGTGCAGGAGAATGCCGGTCCGGCCGTCAGCACCGACACAGCCAGTAATGCCAGCGCCGTAGTGTTGCGCGGCGACGACCTGCAGGCCCTTTCTGACGATCCCGATGACTTGGCCGCCGACCTCCAGGCACTGGCTGGTCCGGCCGCTGGTCCCAGTGGCGGAGTAATGTTCGTCGACGGTTTCAGCGGCGGAGAGATTCCACCCAAAGAGTCGATTCGCGAAATCCGAGTCAACCAAAATCCGTTTTCCCCCGAATACGACAAGCTCGGCCTGGGACGCATCGAAATCTTCACCAAGCCCGGGGCAGATCGTTACCGCGGCACTTTTGATTACAACTTCGCCGATGATCTTTGGAACTCGCGCAATCCATACTCCGCGGTAAAAGCTCCGCTGCTGCTGAATGAATTAGAAGGGAACGCCGGAGGGCCGCTCGGCAAGCGTGCGTCGTTCATCGTGGAATGGCAGCGTAACGCGGTAAACAATGGTTCGATCGTCAATGCCATCACGCTCGATCCGCACACGCTCGCCGCCAATCCTTTCTTCAACACTTATACGGTGCCGCAGCGCTTCACGCGTATCAGCCCGCGTATCGACTACCAGTTGAATGACAACAACACGCTCACGCTTCGATATACGTTCACCCACGTCGACATCAACGGAGCCGGTATCGGAAGTTTCGATCTCTCTTCGCGCGGTTACCTTTACAAGTACACCAACCAAACCGTACAGCTCACCGAAACCGCGGTGCACGGCTCCACGATCAATGAGACCCGCTTTCAGTATTTCCGCAACCCGCAACAACGGCTCGCCTTTCAACAGGCGCCCGAGATTTCAGTCCTAGGATCGTTCAACAACGGCGGATCGCTCCAGGGACGATCTTTCGATACGCAAAATTTCTTTGAGTTGCAGAATTACACCACCACCTCCAAGGGGGCTCACGTCTGGAAATACGGCGTCCGTTTGCGCGGGCAGACCGACGACAATATTTCGCCGTTCGATTTCAATGGAAAATTTACGTTTGGCGGCGGCTTGGCGCCCGTCTTGGATGCCAATAATCAACCGGTACTGGATTCTTCCGGCCAGCCGGTAACCGCGAATATCACCTCCATTGAACGGTATCGCCGGACTTTGCTGTTCCAGCAGCTCGGGTATACTCCGGCGCAAGTCCGCGCCCTGGGCGGCGGCGCGACGCAGTTCACCATCAACACCGGTATACCCAAGCTCTCGCTGAATCAGATTGATGCTGGAGGTTTCATAGGCGACGACTGGCGGATTCGGCCGAACTTTACGCTGAGCGCGGGCCTGCGCTATGAGACCCAGACGAATATTCACGACTGGGGGGATTTCGCGCCTCGGATCGCCATCGCATGGGCTCCCGGCGGCAGCGCCAAGGCCAGGCCCAAGACCGTACTCCGCGCCGGCTTCGGGACATTTTACGATCGCTTCGCGCTTTCGAACACACTCACTGCCGAGCGCTACAACGGAATCGTCCAGCAGCAATATGTCATCACCAATCCGGATTTTTTTCCGAATGTCCCTTCGCTGGCCGGTCTGCAGGCTACGCCGCAAGCAATTCAGGAAGTCAGTTCACACTTGCGCGCGCCTTACACTATGCAGTCCTCCGTCTCCGTGGAACGTCAATTGCCAGCCCACACTACCCTCGCTCTGACATACACGAACTCGCGTGGAGTGCACGTCTTCCGGTCGGAAGACATTAATGCTCCGTTGCCGGGGACATACGTCCGCGGCGTTTCGGGCAATGGCGTGTTTCCATTTGGACAACCCGGTCCGATCTTCCTGATGGAGTCGTCGGGCATCTACAAGCAGAATCAGTTGATTGCCAACGTCAACACGCGGGTGAATGCGGGGTTTTCGATTTTCGGCTTCTATGTCCTCAATAAAGCCATGAGCAATACCGATGGCCTCGGAACATTTCCGGCCAATCCCTACAACTTCACCGGGGAGTACGGGCCTGCATTCAACGATGTTCGCCATCGCGCCAATATCGGCGGATCGATTAATACCAAGTGGAATGTCCGCTTCAGTCCTTTCATCGTTATGCAGTCCGGCCCGCCCTTCGACATCACCGCTGGGAGCGATCTCTACGGTACGACATTATTCAACGGGCGTCCTGGGTTCGCAACCGACCCAAACAAGCCGGGGCTAATCCAAACGCAGTATGGGCTGCTCGATCCGAATCCGACGTCTGACGAGAAGCTGGTGCCGCGCAATTTTGGGCGCGGACCCGGTCAAATTTCGTTGAATTTGCGGGTAGCGAAACTTTGGGGATTCGGCGCCGAACGCGGGTCAGCTGCGAAATCAAGTGGCGCGCAACAGCCCGCAGGTGGGCCGGCCAATCCGAACCTCGCCAGTGGAGGCGGCATGGGCAACCTCATCCGCGGACCCGTCACCAATCACCGCTACAATCTCAGTGTCGGCATGTCGGCGCGCAACCTGCTAAACCATACCAACCCCGGACCCATTACGGGCGACATCACTTCGCCGCTATTCGGCCGGGCCAATCAATCCGCTGGAAACCTGAATGGCGAGGGCTTTTCTGAGAATGCCGACAATCGGCGGCTGGAGATGCAGATCCGCTTTACGTTTTAAGAAACTCTTCACTTCGGTAATATATCGCCGTACTTGGGGATGATAACCTCTCGCACGTACTTATCTTCATCGCGAAGCGCCTGAATGACGCCTTTGACATCCATAGCTTTCACCGCCGCTTCAATCAGGGTGGCGCCCTGTCTACCGAGCCGCTCCCGCTCCTCGGCGGTGATCTTGGTGTCTAATGGCCTCACGCTCGCGTGATTCCCATCTGGCTCATACGTGCCGACTGCACTGCTGCCAGGACCAAGCGGCGTAAGTTTCCGAATGCTGTCGGGCGGCTTGGGCAGCGCGGGAGCCGACGGCATCGGAATATCGAGACTCAGCGGAACCTCGCTGAGCCGTCCGACGATTTGATAGGCGCCGTAACCTACCGCGCGAAAATTATTGGATTCGGTGGCTCGCGGCGCGGCGCCTTTTGCCTGAGCATTTTGAAGGAGCCGGCCGGTTTCGACATAGAGGATGGGATCCTTCGTCTCCTCGAAGAACTCTCGAACCAAAGCACCCACGTATTGATTCGACGGACCGTGCGCCGAGGTGTAGATCTGGCGCCGGAATCCCTGGCGCAGTAACGAACGCGCGATCTCCTTCAAGTAAGCCAGGCCGACGTCCTGCGAAACATAGACACTGCCTCGGCCGGTAACGGTCACGCCTGGGTAGAAGTACATGACGTGCGGCAGCACCAGGCCGTCAGCCTCCTCAGCCATCTTCAGCGCATAAGCCTCGGCCATGGTGTATTCGAGATCTGTCGGAAACGCACCCATCGATTCGACGGTGCCTACTGGAATAAAAATCACGTCATTTCGTTTGAGGTAGTCTTCGATTTCCGGATTCGTCAGACTGGTCAGATAGCGCGTACGCATGTGACGGGAAGTAGTCTGGCCCAGCGCTGCTGTTGGGGATAACGCACTAGCCAGAATTATCGCAGCAACCCACTTGAGCATTGAGTATCTCCGTATTTTCTTACTTCCAGAACGTATCACTTCCAGAACGTATCGGGGATGGCGCGGAACGACACTGGCCAGACCTTCAAAATCGTATCGCGGTAGACCTCGGCTTCAATCACCATCTCCCAGGAATCCGGAGAGCCGCCTTTGATCCACTGTTCGTCCAGAAGTTTCAAGCCGTCCAGCGATAACAGCATGGTCGTCATACTCGTGAGAGTCCGGCCCATCAGAAGCAGCGACCGCGTGTGTTCCGGCCGGGTCGGCAACATAACGATGATTGCCGGAAAGACCTTGCGGTCCGAGGAGTAGTCTACTTCGCGATACTCCGCCGGTTCTCCAGGCTTGGGATTCCGGTTCCCGACCAGGTCTGGCTCGACCTGCGCGATGTAGAAGTTGGTCTTCTTCACCAGCCGATCGAGATAGACCGCCGTGCGCGGCATTCCGAAGAAGATCGTATTCTGAGCGGCAAAAGAATCAGCCGCAAATTTGCGAGATTCGATCAGTTGAACTTGCTGTCCAGCTTGCTGTAGGTACTGCAAGACTTTTACTCCCGCGGTCATTTCCATAGCGCCTACGTAGATCTGGGAGAGTGTGGGAGGTCCCCATTTCTGAGCCATATCCCGGACAAACGGGGATGCCTGCCAATTTTCGAATTCAGAAATCTTTAGGTCCCTGACCAAAACACGGTGATCGGGCCAGGAGAAATAGAGGGGGCTCGGCAGGACAATCACAGTCGGCTTTCCGGCCACCAGAAACGACTTCCAGAACCTCGGCAGCGGAGCCGGTGGGGCAGGGAAGTTGGCACGCAGCACCCGGTTTTGAATGACAAGACCCAAACAGAGAAGCACCAAGACGGTTAAAATCCCGGCTGCGGTCCAAAGGTAACGCCTCGGCACCGCCGCCAGAGGCGATACCGGAGAAATCTGGGGCGTTTCGTAAACCCAGTGAAGCTCATGACGACCGAGCGGGATGGATAGCCGCAACGGGAAGGAGTCGCCGGCCGCTTCAGAGAATTCCTTAAGCTTGGCGCGGAGCCGCGCGACTTGGACTCGTACAGTGGAGTCTGTTTTAGGATCAAAATCCGGTGATCGACCGAGCGCGTCAACGGCGATTGCATACTCGCTGATTGGTTCGCCTTGCTGCTTCCACAGATATAGGAGCAGCGTACGCATCATCGGTGCGGCTCGAAATGTGTCGCTTTCGACTACTCGCGTGATGAGTTCGTCCAGCCCAGTCGGCGGTCCAGAACGCCGCGTCTGGGGCGCACGCCTGCTCAGGATCTGCATCCGGGTACAATTCTGCAACATTCCGGCCATGAGCGCAAGCGCCTATTTTGCAATCGAGTACCAGGTCGAGAAAACGCCGCGCTACACCGTAACTTCAAATCCGTAACAGTACGCAACAGGATTTTGCTAGCATACTCCATTGATGGAAAGCGGCACCTTCGGAGAGTTGGAGCAAGCTTTTCGGTCCGACGGTCCGGCAGCGGTATTCGATCTTCTGATACGCGCCGCCCTCGAAGCGAGGGATTATCGGCTACTGTTTGGTGCGCGGCTGATGCAAGCCCGGCACGGTTTGAGACTTCCGCTGATCGAGACCGAACCGACCATCAATCTCTCCGGCGACGAGTTATCAACGTATGAGAAAGCTCTCAATAGAGCGGCACGTGAGACTGGAGAGCTGTTTCTGGCGGATGGCGACATCGTAAGCGCCTGGACATATTTCAAGGCTCTCGGCGATCCGGCGCCGGTCGCCGCGGCAATTGAAAAAGTGAACGCCGGAGAGCAGCTCGATCGGGTGATTGAGATCGCCTTTCACGAGGGAGTGAATCCGCGCAAGGGCTTCGAATTAATCCTGGAGCATCATGGTATTTGTCGGGCCATCACCTTGTTCGGGTCCAACCGGGATTACGCCACCCGCCAGCATTGTCTACGGTTGCTGGTGCGGACCCTTCACGGGCAGTTGACGGCTGGGTTGAAAGAGACCATCGCCGCCGTGGAAGGCGCCGCAGCCAACGATGCCAGCCTAGCGGAGTTGATCGCTGGCCGTCCATGGCTGTTCGAAGGGACCAGCAGCTACGTCGATAGCACGCATTTGACTACACTTCTGCGATTCACACCCGAGCTTGAGGACGCCGAGAGCCTTCGAATGGCCGCGGAGATGGCGGATTATGGCCGATGCCTGGCGCCTATGTTTCACTTTCGCGGCGACCCGCCTTTTGAGGACACCTACGCGGATCACGCCGTGTATCTGAGGGCGCTGCTCGGCGAAGAAGTGGACCGCGCCATCGCACACTTCCGGAAAAAAGTGACCGGGACCGTTGCGGCTCCCGGGGACACGACGCCGGCCGAGGTCTTGATTGAACTGCTGGTGAGGTTAGGCCGCTACGCGGAAGCCATCCAGGCCTCCCTGGAATTCTTTCCGAATTCGAGCGCCGCCCCACCGAGTTGCGCGTCGGCCATCCAGCTATGTCAGATGGCCGGTGACTATCAACAGTTACGCGAGCTGGCGCTCGAACGCGCCGATCTACTGGCGTTTACCGCCGCAGTCATCCAAGGCTAAGGTATACTTTCCGAGGAAGGTTTCAAAAAATGTTTGCACATCGACGATCCATGAAAAAGATTCAGCTGATGACGTTTGGAATTGCTGGCTTCGTGGCCTTGCAAATCGCACCCTTGTGGGGCCAGGTTCGCGCGTTGCACACGCGCGATCTTAGTCGACTCAGCCAGGTTCAGGTGGCTGACTACCTGAAGCGGAGCGATATTATTTTCGTTCCGCTTGGTGCGGTTGAGACGAATGGAATCATGCCTAGCGATCGCGACTACGTCTCACCGCTCGGAGTGTCGATTGCAATGGCCAACGAGCTCGACGCATTGTACATGCCGGGCCTGGTTTGGTCATATCCTGGCACCACGATGATTGCTCCCGCCACGGTCAATATTTCGCCAACGCAAGGATTAAATTTTCTGAGAGCCGTTGCGGAATCGCTGTTGCATCAAGGTTTCAGGCGACAGGTGTATATTTCAATGGGCCAAGGGCCGGCGCCGTTAACGGCGGGAACGCTGGTCCGGGAATTTTATGATCAGGAGCACGTGCCGATTCTATACATTGACATGGATGCCTACCTGCCAAAGCTCAAGCTGGCTCCGGACGCGAGGAACAAACTCATGTACGGCACGCATTACATAGCGGGACGAATTATCGATATCCCGTGCAAGGGCGACTACGGTGAAGCAGAGTCCGAGCCGGCCGGACCGATTCCCGAAAATACCGGGTTAGCAGGGTTGTCCAAATTAGGTTATTCGGGAAGTCTGAGTCTAGGGTCATGGGTTCCCGACGTGATGGCACATGGGAACGGGAAGCCGGTTTTACCGGCTAATCCGGCGGAACGTGAGGAGTGGGGCAAACAAGGCCAAGCCCAGCTTATCGCCATCGTCAAACAGATGCACTTGAAGGAAGCGATGGACGACCTGAAAAAGCACGATGACTACACGAATAACGTACTCGTGCCCAAATTTGGAAAGATATTGCCTGGCACGCACTGATTGATTTGAGTTAATCTCAAGGAGTACCAAGGAGGGAAAATGCGTTTACGTCGCTTCGCCATCGTGTGTTTGCCGCTGTGTTTCATATGCTTGTTTGCGGTTCCAAGCGCCACACCGCAGGAGAAATACGACCGTGATGCTTATGCGCGAGAGTATGTCCAGTTTCTCGTGACGGAGCTCGATCAGTGGACCAAGGGATTCCCTCGTCAGTTCTATTCAGCCCTCCTGCAGCCTCCTCGGGACTCCAGCAAACTAACAGAGAGCGCCAAGGCGGGCCCCAGCGACCTCGGCGATTCGGTCAAACAGCTCGCGTCGCTAGGCAGTGCCAAAGACGTCCTTACCAACGGCGACTTTCGGAACCAGGTGGACAAGACGCTGGCCGCGGCCAAGCAAGTCAATCTGGTCATGGCGAGCCAAAGGTTTCCAGATCCCCTACAAAGTGATTGGGAACAGATCCGCACCGCTCTAAACAGCCTCGCTGCGATTTATAAGTTCGAGACGCTAGCCGTATTGGACCCCCCCGCCGCACCGCGAGGCGGTCGCGGTGGAGCGACCGCGGTAGTCGCTGCCGCTTTACCTCCTGGCGCCGTTGCCGGCTACATCGTCGATCAACGATGCTCGGCTCAAGGCAAGGGAATGTGGACCAACGTGTCTTGCATCGAGCGGTGTGTTCGGGACGGCGACAAGCTTGTGCTGGTAACCGAGGAAGGCAAGGTCTTCCAGATCGCTAATCAGGACAAGATCACGTCCGACTCTTACGGTCAGAAAGTAATCATCACTGGCAAGACCGAAGGCGAGATCATTACCGTCGAAACCCTCAAGACTTCGTAACGCGTGCTGAGGGGCGAATCAGTACCAAAACCAGAATAGTTGCCACCACCGGCAGAAGACTCGCACCTATCAGCACCGGCTCAAACGAATAACGATCTGTCACCTTGCCAATCAGAAAAGTCGAGATGATTGTTCCGATACCGGCGGCGGCCCCGCTCATTCCACTAACAGTGGCCACGGCGTTGCTCGGGTACAGATCAGCCGGAAACGTAAGCCCCATAGTGGACCAGGCCGCATAAGAAAACGTCGCCGTCGCAAAGAGAGCGATGATCACCGTGAAATTCGATATGGCGACGGTCGGGATCAACAGAGTCATTCCTATTCCGCCCAGCAGAACTACTAGCTTGCGGGCTCTTAATACGGGCCAGCCCCGGTGAATGCAATAGCTGGAGAGCCCTCCGCCGGCGAAATTGCCGAGATCCGCGGCGAGAAACGGAACCCAAAAGCCCAACAGCGTATCCTCCAGTTTGAAGCCTTTTGACACCAGGTATATGGCGAACCAATCGGTGACGAAGAACCACACCGGATCGGTTAGCGCTTTGCCGAGCACGATACCCCAGGTTTCTCTTCGACGCAGCAACGCTGCCCACGAATGTCCTTGGTCTTCTCCGAAATGATCCTCGGCGAAATCATCTGCGCGGACTGGAGGAATCGCGCCGGGCGGATAAATCAGACGCCACAACACCAGCCACGCAATTCCCAAAACCCCTGTGACAACGAACGCCGGCCTCCAGCTTCCAGACACCGTATACAACCAGATGACCATGACCGGAGCGATAGCGCCGCCGACGGCCGAACCGCTGTCGAAAATGGCGACGGCCAGACCACGCTCGCCTTTCGGAAACCACTCCGAGACAGCCTTGGTCGCGCCGGGCCAGTTGGCTGCCTCGCCTGCGCCGAGCAGAAACCGGAACGCAGCGAAGCTCCCGAGACCGGTGGCCAGGGAGGTTGCTACTGCGACAGCCGAATACCAAAGCACCGCTAAAGACAATCCACGCTTGGTGCCAAGCCGGTCGAGCACTCTTCCGGAGACTGGTTGAAAAATCGCATAGGCCGCCCGAAATGCGATGACGAGCAGCGCGAAGTCGGAGTTGGACCACGCGAATTCGCGCTTCAGATATGGCGCCAGCACGCTCAGCGTCTGGCGATCGATGTAATTGATGGTGGTTGAGGCGAACAGGAGCGTCGCGATCCACCAGCGGAACCGCGTGGACCTGCTTCGCGGAGATAGGGGAGCGGTCAGGTTCTAACGCTCCAGCGCTGCGAGCTGCTTCTCGATCGAAGCGCGAGCCGACGGCACATATCGCAGGGCGTTGGCGTAGTAGACTTTGCGAAGCACATCATCAGGCAGGCCGATGCCGGAGATTCTCCATCGGCCATGCAGCGGAGCGCCAGTCTCCGAGCGCAACTGCGCTGGATGGTCGAAGTGTTCGTCGAAGGTCTCAAGAAATCTCCAATGTGGCACCCAGAACTCGTCGACTCCACGGCCAGGATTTCCATCCGAGCCAAATAGAATGCGGTCTTGATACTTCAGGAAAAACTTGCGGATCATCAGGGGCGCACGGCCGAGATCCTGAACCGTGGCTGACAGTTCGACGTCGGCGTTGGGATACTTATCCAGCAACGCGGCGACTTTGTCCATGTCGTAGTACAGCATTGCCATGTGCGCGTTGATGAAGCGGGTGTTGGGGTGCCGGGCGTGCATGTTTTCGCGTGCCTTCTCTATGACGTCGTGGGTCGGATGGCCAGTGTGGAAGTAGTTGCCTTCCGGGCTGCTGCGCCATAGACCTGCTTCGTAGCGCTCGTTCTCGGGGCCGATGGGAAGGAAGCGGCCAATCGAATCGCTGAGGTGAATCATGACCGGCTTGTTGTAGCGGGCGCACATCTCCCAGATTGGATCGAGCCGCGGGTCGTCGGCCTGAATGTAAGAGCCGTCGCGATTCTTGAATTCGAGCCCCAGATCTTTCCAAATCTTCAGTCCTTGAGCTCCCGCTCGAAAGCAGCGCTCCAGCTCCACTGTGGTTCGTTCCGACCAGCTCGGATCGTTTATTCCTTCCCAGTTGATCCTCGCGAATTCAATGATGCGATCCCGGTAGGGCTCCCTCATCTTCATGTTCTGGTCGAAGGTCTTTCCGAAGCCGCCGTCCATATTGCAGATGACGCCGATACCAGTCTGGTCCATGAGGCTGATCATTTTCCGATAGTCACCGTCGGTTTTCAAAGATCCTGCGTGGAGGTGGATATCGAGGACCGGAAACTTGGCTCGCGTAATCTCGGTCCTGGGGAGTTTCATCAGGGCTTTCGGCATGGCCCGTACTTCAGGCGCGGGATGAAAGTCGGGATGTCCGGGAAATTGCGGAGCCTTGTCTTTTGCGCCGGAGGTTTGGGCCGAACAGGTCCAGGCGACGGCCGCAATGAACAATGCCAAAATGCGTAAGTGTCCTAGCATAGCGATGACCTCCTACCCGTGGATCAACTTGTATTGGTCCAGATCCCTCTTCACCGTTTCCAGCGGCGTCAATTCGGTTGCGCCGTGCGTCAGCAGATAGTACTTCACGCCGCCCACGCTTTCGGCGGTGGTAAAGACATCCTTCCAGGGTGTGTCTCCTTTGCCGAGGGCTGGTGCGTGCCGGTTCGAATCGAGAGGACCTTCTGTGAGGAGCAGGCATTCAGTCTTTCCCGGATACTGTTTCATGAAGGCCACGGGATCGGTACCTGCGCGCCGGCAAACCTCTACGTCCACGTGGAAGACCAAGTCCTTTGATTGAGCCAGAATGTCGATCGGCCTGAGCCCGTCTTTGGTCTGAAACTCCACGGCGTGGTTGTGGAAACTGCACGCCATTTTGTTTCGTTTCAGAGTCTCGGACGCACGCTGGAGCACGTCTGTAAGCTCCCTCCAAGCGTCGGCGTCCGACGTTGCCTTGGCATGATAGCCGATGCCGGTTGGCGTGGTTGCCAGTCCTCTTACGCAACAGACCGTCTGCGTGCCGAGAATCTGATTCAGCTCGATCATGGCTTTCATTTGGTCCCCAGGTAAAAAGAACTGTGGTTCGGTATGAGTTGCAAGAACCTTCAGTTTTATGGAATCAAGCAGGGTTTGAACTTCCTTGGCGCGAGCCGGTGTCCAGCCCTCGTATTGGGTGAGCTCCACGCCCTCATAACCCATCTGTGCAACCGCGGTCAGCGTTCCATCAAAATCCTTCTTCCAATCGGCTATAACCGCGTAAATGAGTAATCCGACGGGAATGTGTTTCCTCTTTTGCGCATGCGCCGTGTATGCGGACGCGGCTGCCATCGCAAGGAAGCCACGCCGCGAAAGGAATTCTTTTGGGGTCATGGGTAGGAACGATATCATATTTGATTCCCCGACGCCAAACTCAGAGAACGACACTAAGCTGTTATCATATGGGTCGCTGTAAGATGCCTTGGTGGCGCCCTTCGCTGTGTCTGATTGCGATACTGTTGGTTGAGGCTTGCTCGCGCCCTTCGTCTTCGGCTCGTAACGACGAGCGCGATTTACCCGGCTTGCCCAAATTAACCATCGCCAATTTTCGCCCACAGATCCGGGACCAAGTGCAGAAGGCCTATCAAGATGTCGAAGCGAAACCCCAGGACGCGGAAGCCAACGGCCACATGGGGATGCTATTGCAAGCATTCTCGCAGTTCGAGTCGGCGGAGCTTTGCTATCGGCGGGCGCGAATTCTCGATCCCAAGAAGTTTCAATGGGCTTACTACCTCGGCCTCACTCAATCGCTGGATGGAAAGAACGAGGAGGCCTCGCGGACTTTGCAGGATGCGGCGCGGCTGGATCCGCAATATCTCCCGGCCCGAATGAAGTTGGCCGAGGTCCTTCTAACGCTGGGGCGCTTGGACGAGAGTCAAAAGATCTGCGAAGCCATCGTTAAGGATGATCCGCAATTTGCCCCGGCTTATTACTGGCTGGGGCGCGTGGATGCGGCCAAGGGCAATGTGCCGGCGTCCATTGAACAGTACCGCAAAGCTTGTCAATTGTGGCCCAGCTTTGGCACCGCTCACTATGCTCTCGCGCTGGCTTACCAGGGAGCGGGCGCGACCGCTGAAGCGCAGCAGCACATGGCTGCGTACCGGAAGTATAAAGCGGATGGCGACCCGCAGCCTGAAGATCCGCAACTCGAAGCGGTCCGGTCGCTCGATAACACAGCTCTAGCTCACCTGATGAAGGGAGTCGATTTAGAGAACGCGGGGCAGTTGGATGGCGCCATCGCTGAGCATGAAGAGGCGGTGAAGCAGGACCCCAAGCTGGCACAAGCCCACGCGAATCTGATCGCGCTTTATGCACGCGCCGGCCGCGCCGACAAGGCTGAGGCCGCGTATCGGGCGACCGTCGGAATCAACCCCAACCTTCCTCAAAGCCACTACGATTACGGTGTTCTTCTGGTGAGCCAGCGGCGCTACCGCGAAGCTGAGGATGCTTTTCGTAAAGCGCTGGAGAGCAGTCCGAACTACGCGGAAGCACATAGCAACCTAGGCGCGATGCTGGAGCTTCGGGGAAAATCCGAGGAAGCCATCCAGCACTACCAGGCGGCCGTCGATGACAAGCCGAATTATCGGATGGCGCATTTCCAACTGGGGCGGTTGCTGTTGATGAAGAAGCGAACCAGCGAAGCGATCGCCCAGCTTTCGCAGACTATCGGGCCGGAGGACGGTGACACGCCGCGCTGCCTGTACGCACTGGGGGTGGCCTACGCCGAAGCCGGCGACTATGCTAGCGCCCAGCGTTACCTCCGGGATGCGGGTCAGCGAGCGACTTCTCTCGGACAAAACCAGTTACTCGGGCAGATTGAAACAACTCTTCGCAAAGTGTCGGAGAGGACTGGACGTTGAGATCCCGGCGTCTGTTCGCCCTTCCAGCTTTCTGCTTTCTGCTGGCCTGCTCTCCGCGGCCGCCGGTCGAGCACGCGGGCCCAATGTTCCGGGATGTCGCAGCCGAGACAGGACTGCGATTCCAGCATTTCACCGGGGCTACCGGACAGTTTTATCTTCCCGAAATCATGGGCTCGGGCGTCGCCCTCCTCGATTACGACGGCGATGGAGACCTGGATATTTTTCTGGTGCAGGGAACGGTTCTAGAACCGGGCAAGAGTGCGAGCGACGCGCGCTTCCCGCCGCCCGCGGGTTGGAAACCTGGGAACCGCCTGTTCCGCAACATGCTCAAGGAGACTGGCAAGCTGCAATTCGTGGACGTGACCGATCAAGCCGGCTTGAACCACGTGGATTACGGCATGGGCGTAGCGGTGGGCGATTACAACAATGACGGGTATCCCGACCTTTACGTGACCAACTTCGGCTCGAACATCCTGTACCGCAACAATGGGAACGGAACATTCACGGATGTCACGCGCGAAGCCGGTTTGGCGGATGCTGGATGGAGCGCCAGCGCAGCCTTCGTCGATTATGACCGGGACGGCTATCTTGACCTGTATGTCACCCATTACCTCGATTTCACTGTTCGCGGAAACAGGGAATGCTTCGATCCGGCCGGGGAACGTGATTACTGCCCGCCTACTGCCTACAAGCCTTTGTTGCACCGGCTCTACCGAAACCTGGGCAACGGCAAGTTCCAGGATGTGACCCAAACCGCGGGCATCGGCGCGGCTGTTGGGCCGGGACTGGGGGTTATCTGCGCGGATTTCAACGGCGACGGTTGGCCGGATATTTACGCCGCGAATGACGGCGCGGCAAATTTGCTGTGGCTGAATAACGGCAACGGAACGTTTCGCGAAGCCGCGCTGCTCTCCGGTGTCGCATATTCTGAGGACGGCGTGGCGCGAGCGGGCATGGGCGTGACTGCCGGCGACTTCGACGCCACCGGCAATGAGAGTATCTTTGTAACGAACCTGACCAGGGAAGGGGCCGGCCTGTTTCGCAACAAAGGCCACGCCGAGTTTATGGATGCCACGAGGGAATTCGGACTCTACCAGCCGACGTTTCCGTACACCGGGTTCGGCGTCCACTGGTTCGATTACGACAATGATGGCCGGCCGGATCTGTTCATTGCCAACGGCGCGGTGACCATCGTTGAGAGCCTACGGGGCACGCCCTATCCTTATCATCAGAGGAATCTGCTGCTGCACAACGAAGGCACTCGATTTCGGGAGAGTAGCGGCGAGGCCGGGCCACCGTTTCAGCTTTCCGAGGTCGGGCGCGGGGCGGCTTTCGGCGATATCGACAACGACGGCCGGGTCGATATCGTGGTTACGAACAACAATGGGCCGGCGCGGCTGCTACTGAATGAAACCACTCCGAAAGGTCACTGCCTGGAGGTCCGGCTCCAAGGAGTGAAGTGCAATCGCGACGGAATCGGCGCCAGAGTGGCCGTGCTTCGCGAAGGCCAAAAGCCTATGTGGGGTCGCGTTCACACCGATGGGAGCTATCTGAGCGCCAGCGATGTTCGTGTGCATTTCGGCCTCGGACAGAATCCGGACGCTCTAGTGTTAGTGGAGTGGCCCGACGGTTCAAAAGAAAAATGGGAACACGTGCGAGCGGATTCGCTGATCACCCTGCGCCAGGGCACGGGAAAACCTCGGTAGGTGATCATTTGAAGGCCATGTCGGAAAGAACCAACCAATCCTTGCTATCCCGCCGGCAGTTCGCCGTGTTCGCCGCTGCGTCCGCGGGAGGGTTGAACGCGCAAGCCAAAACTCAGTTTCCTATTGGACTGCAACAAACCGCCGTCGGCCGGAACATTCAGCAAGACCTGCAAGGCACACTCCGCGCCGTAGCCAAGATGGGTTACGATCTCATCGAGTTCTCAGCCGGGTCGTTCATGAACTGGACTCCGGCTCAGGCCCGCGAGGTTCGCGCTCTGCTCGACGAGATCAATCTCAAGTGCCGATCAACCCATAACGAGATCGTCTCGTTCTCCGGCGACGGGTTGTCGAAATCGATCGAGTTAAATCAGATTCTCGGTTCGGACACGCTTGTATCGGTCAGGGGCCCAGGTCCAACTCCCGGTGGCGGTGGAGGGGCCGCGCGCGGAGGAACACCGGCAGCGCCACCCACGCTCGATGCCTGGAAGCGATTTAGCGAACAGCTCAGCCAGGCAGCCGGCCGGATTCGTAGCGCCAAAATGACGTTGGGTTTTCATAACCACGGCATCGAGTTCCAGCCGGTGGAGGGCACTCGGCCGATTGACATACTCGCCGCGAACCAGGACATCACATCGTTTCATCTAAATATTGGCTTGTGCCTGCAGGCGGGTGGCGATCCGATCGCATTTATCCAACAATGCCCGAAGCGTATACAGTCGCTGTTGGTTCAGGATTACAAAGGCCAGGCGCGCTGGAAAGAGATCTTCAGTGCAGCCGAGGGAAAGGGCGGGCTTCAGTTTTACCTGCTCCAGAGGACTGACGGTCTATTTTTGGTCGAGCGAGAGGGCAACGACCTGCTCGATTTTGCGCAGAAGGACCTACAGTATTTCCGGCAGCTCCACAGCTGAGCGATCATCGTAACAGAAGACAGAGGGACAAATTATGAAGAAGCTTGTTTTGGCAGGGATGTTATTGACGGCTTTCGGATGGGCGCAACAGCGGCCGCGCTTGGTGGGCCTGTCGCACATAGCCGTGCGGGTGAAGGACCTACAAGCGGCACGCCATTTCTACGGCGATCTGTTGGGTTACCAGGAGGCTTTCACGGTCCGCAAGGACCACACCGCCATGGTGGGCGGCGGCTTGTCGCAGGACCAGGTCGCGGCGGTTTTTTTTAAGGTCAACAACAGGCAGTACATCGTTGTGATGCCCGAGACGGCGCCTGAGCAGCCGCGCTATGTGGATGCCGCAATTGAGACGGACAACGCCGAGGGGATGCGGGCATTCCTCAAATCGATGGGCTATGCCGTGCCTGACAAGGTCGAGAGGACGCCCACCTTCGATCTCGCGTTCCACGTCAAGGACCCGGATGGCAACTCGTATGAGATCATGCAGTACACGCCGGAGAGCCTGAGTGTGCAAACCTTCGGGAAGTTCCTGAGTGACGCCCGGGCCTCCACCCGCATCCTGCACGTGGGAATTTCCATCTCCAAACAGGAGACGGCGGACTTCTATCTAAAGGGTTTTTCGCTGCGCGAGTTCTGGCGTGCCGACCCCACGATGACTGCGCCGGGCAGGCCTAGGGCTACGCCCACGGGCGGGCCAGTGCTGGCGAATCTCTCCAATTTAAAGTTGCCGGAGGCCGACGATTACATCGAGTGGAGCCTGATCCATGCACGGCTGGCCGGCGCCGCGCCGGCCAATAACGGCACCAATGGCGGCCGGGGCGGCGGAGGCCCTGGACTCGGCGGCGGGCACATCGCGCTGATTGTGCCGGATATGGCCAAGGCCGTGGAATTCGTCAAAGCCAAACCGGCTTGGAAGGATTACGCGCGGGCGACACAGCAGGAGAGTCACGTCGGCGTTAACCACAAGTGGCAGGGCAACTTCTTCGATCCTGATGGCACGCGGTCCGAGTTTATGGAAGCCGACACGGCCGACGGCCTGCCATCGCCAATGTCTCACGCTCCGTATTACCAATAGGCGGCGACATGCGACGATCCTAATTGACAGAAACTCAAATCCCGGATATAGTAATCAGAACGATAGCGATAAAGAGGGGGTTTGGGATGTACCTTAAGAGGTTTTCCGCCACCGTTCTGTCTTTTCTTGCGGTCCTGCTGCTGCCGGTCTCTCCCGTCTTAGGACAGACCCTCAAGGGGACGATCCTCGGTACCATTACCGATGCTTCCCATGCGGTCATTCCCGCGGTTGCCGTCAACCTTACCGAGGTCAATACCAACTTCCGCCGCACGGAAACCACCAACGAAAGCGGCTTCTTCGCGTTCGCCAATCTCGATCCCGGCACGTATCGCGTTGACGTGGAGCAGACCGGATTCCGGAAGGTAGCCCGCACCGGTATTGCATTGGACGCCAACACCACCGTGCGTATCGATTTGGAGCTCACACCGGGCGATGTCACCCAAACGGTGGATGTCACGGCGGATGTGTCCGTCCTGCAAACCGACCGCGCCGATACAGGAGGCACGGTGGGGAGCCAGCAACTCGACGCGTTGCCCATGCTCAACAACCGCAACTATCAAAATACCCTCGTGACTCTTCCAGGCGCGGCGGCGGGCTATCGCTCCAACTCGCCCTTTTTCAACTCGCAGGAGTCCCTGCAGGTTCCGGTCAACGGGCTGGACCGGTTGAACAACTTCATGATCGAGGGGCTCGACAATAACATAGAGCAGGACAATAATCTTACGGCCATCGTGCTGCCGGCCGATGCCATCGCCGCTGTCGACGTCAGTACCTCGGCGTACGATCCCGAAATGGGCCGCGCAGGCGGCGCGGTAGTCAACGTGATCATGAAATCGGGCAGCAACGCGTTCCATGGGAGCCTGTATGAGTACCACAACGACAGCGACTTGCAATCCCGCAACTTTTTCGCCACCAGCGTTCCTCACGGTATACACAATCAATTCGGCGCCTCGGCGGGAGGCCACATCAAGCGGGATAAGCTCTTCTACTTCGCGGACTATCAAGGAAGCCGCGATCTGGTCGGTCAGATCGCTACGCCAACCATCCCCACCATGGCGATGCGCCAAGGAAACTTCACGGCTTCACCGACCATAATCTATGACCCGAGCACCGGAAACACCGCGACCGGCGCAGGCCGTACGCCATTCCCCGGCCAGATCATTCCGGCCAACCGTATCAGCCCCATCTTCCAGCAATACATGAGCTTCCTGCCGGCTCCCACGCTTCCCGGCTTCAACAACAACATTGATATCGCGACGGATCAGACCAAGAACATCGATGCTTTCGACGTTAAGATCGATTACGTCATCAGTGCAAAAGACAAGATGTTCGTCCGGTACAGCCTTTCCCACATCGACGTGATCAATCCCGGATTGTATGGACCCGGCCTGGGGATTTATGGCGGGCCGTCTAACAACGGATTCGACGCTACCGGACCCTCTCTCAATCAAAGCCCAGGTATCAACTACAACCACATTTTCAGCCCCACGCTGATTACCGAAGTTCGTTTCGGTATCGTACGCAACCGCAACAACGCCACCAATGTGGACACGGGCCAGAATCTCTCGCAAAAGCTCGGCATTCTCAACGGCAATCTCGGCGACGCATGGACCAGCGGCTTGGCCGAAGTATTTGTGAACAACTATGACACACCGATGATCGGCGTCAATGGCTGTCTGCCCTGGCGGCGCTCTTCCACAAACTTCGAGGTCGCCAATAACTGGACCAAGATCAAGGGCAACCACGTTATCAAGTGGGGCTTTGACGGCCGCTACGAGCAGTACTTCCTCTTGCAAACCGCCACCTACAGCCCACGCGGTCGATTCACCTTCGCTCCGGGACCGACGACCGCCCCGGGAGCGATCAACAGCTTCGCCAACTCTTTCGCTTCATTTGTGCTGGACCAGCCCAACGGCATCGGCCGCGACCTGGCCGTTATCGAACCCACTCGGCGTGACAAAGTTTACGCCTTATACTTCCAAGACAAGTGGCAGGTGTCGCAAAAATTGACTCTGGACCTCGGCGCGCGTTGGGAATACTGGCCGGCTGCCTACCCGCAATTCCCTGGCGGATCCGTCAACTACGACCCCAATACAAACAGCTTGCTGCTGGCCGGTTATGGTAATACTCCGATGGATCTCGGCGTTAAGAATTACCCCAGGAACATCTACCCGAGAATTGGCGTAGCTTACCGGCTGAACGACAAGACCGTAATTCGAGCCGGCTTTGGCATGAGCAGTTTCTACCGGTATACCGTGAATTGGCAATACCCGGTCAAACAGGCGCAGCAGCTGGTGGC
>Ga0185299_10000790_pt1 | contig 76067 bp, 50 predicted proteins | sample PaiPotPPA55metaG_FD_128002 | JGI IMG/M metagenome (GOLD analysis project Ga0185299, IMG submission 128002) | Iron sulfur acid spring bacterial and archeal communities from Banff, Canada, to study Microbial Dark Matter (Phase II) - Paint Pots PPA... ...
GAGGCATCGTCGGGTCACCCCGAGTTCCTCGGCCAACTCATCGACGCTCTCGCAGGTCCTCATGCGCTCTACGGCTATGCGCTGAAACTTCCGGGAATATCGCTTTCTTCTCTCCACTGCTGTTTCCTCTCCCGGAGAGTGTGCCCATCGCGAGTGTGCCAATTCAAGGGGTCATTCCACATTGCCAATGATGCGAGGGTACTTCAACCAAGGTGCCAAGTCCGGAATGGCTTAATGAGGTTAGGCCTGACGGGTGCTCGCGTCCGGAACCGAAAATCCTTTCGCGGCGTGATCCACCGAAGGAAATATGTCGATCACCCGATCCACCTTTGTAAGTTTAAGACTATAGTCAACCATCGGTTGCACGCACGCAATACGAAGTGCACCATTGGCATTCTTTAACTTGGTAAAACATGTAACGATAGCTCCAATTGCTGCGCTGTCAGCATGGGTCACGCCCGACATATCAAAAATCACCCGGGTCTCCCTCACCGCGATCAGTTTGTCAACTTCCTGGCCCAGCTTCGCGCATTCTGGCCCGGAGTGAATGCTACCGTTAATTTCCAGGACGATCGTGCCTGGTTGGATAGTTCGTTTGGTAATTTGCAGGATCACGAGGACATGCCCTCGTCTCCTTCGTACGGAAACTGGCGAATGAGCCGCACGCAATCGCCCAACGCGGCAAAGATAGAAGTACCCCAGCCGCACGGTACAAACGCAGCCGATTTCTGGTTTACGGCCTTATCCGCCTCCGCATAAAAACGCAGCCGTTGCCCGGGAGGCGGTACGGCAAATTCCTTAATGGTAATATTGAAAGGCACGCCACCGCCGCATTCCTGTTTGATCATGGAAAAGTGATACACCTGCATCAACTGTTCCGCGGGATCTGTCTGGATGTACGCCCAATCGCTCATCTGCCGTCCATGTCCTGTAAGTGGCGGGAGTTTATCTCGCGTCCTTGCGTCCGTCAACGAATTCGCGAGACGAGGCAACAGTCAAGCCTCGACATCGTTAGTGCCGGAATATACGGCATGAAAGGTCAATTCACAATCAGCGTCAAGTTCAGCTGATCCAAATTACTTGAGCGGCATGGACCGTTCGGTTATGATTCGGCAAAAGGGTAATTGGGAAGGAGATCTTCCCACGCCGGACCAGACGCAATCCCTAGATTCGCTCATCGGGCTGGAGTTCTCCCGCTACCGCATCGTTAAGAAGCTAGGCGGGGGCGGGATGGGTGTGGTATACGAGGCCGAAGATACCCGACTGCACCGTAAAGTTGCTCTGAAATTCCTACCGGACAATTTAGCGAAGGATATACAGGCACTGGCGCGTTTTCAGAGAGAGGCGCAGGCGGCGTCGGCCTTGAACCATCCCAACATCTGCATCATTCATGACGTTGGCGAAGCGGAGGGGAAGGCCTTCATCGCCATGGAGTATCTGGACGGCACGACGCTGAAACAACGGATCAACGGGCAACCGATGGAGCGGGATCTTTTGCTGGATTTGGCGATTCAGGTTGCAGACGCTCTGGATGCGGCGCACACCGAGGGGATCATCCATCGCGACATGAAGCCAGCGAATATTTTTGTGACCAAGAAGGGACACGCGAAGATTCTAGATTTCGGCTTGGCCAAGGTGGATCCGGCGAGGGCGACAAGGGACGCAGAGGGCGCGACTGCAGCGCTGACGGCGATGGGACGTGACGCGGAACAGTTGACGAGTCCAGGGAGTGCGCTGGGGACGGTGTTGTATATGTCGCCGGAGCAGGTGCTCGGGAAGCCGCTGGATGCGCGGACGGACTTGTTTTCGTTTGGTGTGGTGCTGTACGAGATGACCACGGGATTTTTGCCATTTACCGGAGAGAGCACGGGGGCCGTATTTGACGCGATCCTGCACCAAGAACCGAGAGATGCGGTGCGACTGAACTCCGGCGTGTCAACAGAATTCCAGCGAATTATCGATAAAGCGGTGGAGAAGGATCGTAACCTGCGCTACCAGCATGCTTCGGAATTGCGCGCGGATTTGCAGCGGCTGAAAAGGGACAGCAGCTCAGGAAAAGTGAAAACGGCGAGCCTGGCCTCCTTCGAAAAACAAATCTCTTCGGGCAGAATTCCCAGCGCTGTTTCCAGCGCTGACCAGGAACCTGCGCTGTCGAAGGCAGCGAAACGACGTACAGTAAATATCGCTGGATTAGCGTCCCTGCTCCTTGCAGTGACGGTTTTGGGTTGGTTCATCGCGCAGCGCGTCTCGCCGAAGAATCACCCGACCGAGCAACGGTTGACAGCCAACTCACCAGACAATCCCGTTAGATGGGCGGCTCTTTCGCCTGATGGCAAATATCTGGCGTATTGGGATCAAAACGGACTGTTTCTCAGGATGATCTCGACCGGCGAAACACATGCTTTGAACTTACCAAGCGATTTTACGAATTCGACTGTGCCGACTGTTCTACCTGTGTCGTGGTATACGCTGCTCCAATCTGCCAGCTGGTTTCCGGACAGCAGCAACTTACTGGTTACATACTACGGACCGGCCGGGCAGCCAGAGAGCATCTGGAGCGTTTCTGTACTGGGCGGTAATCCAAAAAAGCTCGTCGAAGACGGTGAAGCGCGCGCGGTTTCCCCAGACGGGTCAAAAATCGCTTTTGTACGCGGCGCGGACATGCCGCAATCGATCTGGGTCATAGATGTGGATGGCAGCCACGCCCGGAAGATCATCGGACAAACTGGCGATGGCTTCGGCCCGGTGGCATGGTCGCCCGACAACCGGACACTCGCCTTCGTCCGTTACTTCCTGAAGCCGGACCAGGTCCGGGTAAATGGGGCCTTGGAAATATACAATTTCGATAACGGAGCAACCCACTCCATCCTGAACGATCCGGGGATGATGGCCTCGGTGGCGTGGACGCGCGACAATCGCTTGATCTATTCGCTGCAAGAACCCTGGCCAAACAGCGCTGACTCGAATCTTTGGGCGGTTCCCGTGGACCCGCGGACCGGCGCTGTTCGAGCGCCCACGCAAAAACTCACGGATAGTCCTGACGGAAAAAAAGTACTCATCAGCGTTTCGGACAGTGGCAAGGCCCTGACGTATGTGCGGATGAGCTGGTATACGCACATGTATGTGGTCAAAGCACCGAGAAAAGGGGAAACCACTGAAGCGCCAACGCGCATGAAGCTCGATGAAGGGAACAGCGTTCCGTACGCATGGACACCGGAAGGTGAGTCGGTGATTTTCGCGTCGGATCGCGATGGTATTAGGCATCTTTACAAGCAGGGTGTTCATCAGCAGACTCCGGACTTGGTGGTTGGCGGTCATGAGCGGGTAGGCATTGCGCGAATGAGTCCCGACCGCTCGGAGATTCTCTACACTGTGATGCCAGAGAACGGCAACCAAGGCGGTTCGACAAGGATTCTCGCCATACCGGTGAACGGAGGGAGCCCGCGAGAGGTGATTCGCGCGAACGGCAATCGCGATTTCCAATGTTCGCGGGCGCCGGCGAATCTCTGCATCATCGCGCAGGCGAATGGAGAGGCGGAACAGTTCTCGACGTTCGACCCGAAAACCGGCGCACTAAAGCCTTCGCTGACGCTGACGATTCAGGGATTGAATTTTCCCGACAGTCTTTCCCCTGATGGATTGACGTTAGCGGTTGTGCCCGACCGCAGCAGCGGACGGCTTCCTGGCGAGATCCAACTCTACAGCTTAAGAGACGCAAGCCGCACCACGTTGAAAGTAAAAGGTTGGGCAATAAATTACGGCATCGACTGGAACCCAGACGGAAAGAGTCTATGGGTCAGCGCGACGGCCTCAAAGGAGCGAGCGGCGATCGTAAACGTCGACCTACAGGGAAACGTAACACCGCTCTTCGAAGACACAGAAAACCGAGTTGGCTGGGCGATTCCTTCGCCCGATGGCAGCCGGCTCGCGTACTGGAAGCAGAACACTAGCTCAAGCGTGTGGCTGTTGCGTGATTTTTGAGCGCTCTTCTTCCAAGGGTCTCATCCCTTCCAATGACAGCCCTAGCGTCAGGTGTCAAATTCTAGCTGGGGGTGTGGGGCTTTAGTTCGCTGAGTGCCGGGATGGAAACGGGGACGGTTAATACACGTTCGGGGACTTGCTTCTTTGATTCGCGGGCGTGGAAGAGCATTTCGATGGCCTGGCCGGCGTTGGGGGGAACGAAGACCGTGGCGGCCAGGATTCCGCTGCGGACCCAAGATTGTCCGGTTTTGGGGAGGCCGTCGCAGCCGGTATAAGGCAAATCGAGCCAACGCTCTTTCTCTAGTTCATTGGTTAATTCTTCAAAGGCCTTGCGAGCACCCATGGCCATGGAATCGTCTTGAGCTGCGATGAGGTCGATGGGGGCGCGCTGAGAAGTGCCGAGTTTGAGCCAAGAGCGAACGGAGCGCGTGGAGCTCTCTTCGGTCCATTGAGCTTTTAACAGGATGATCTGAATATTTGCGGGCTTGGTTTCGCGCATGCCAAGGGTGCGCTCTTTGGCGGCGGAATTTTCCGAGGGGCCCTGTATATAAAGGATAGAGCCGCCGTGAGGCAAGAGCGCTTTGAACTGACGGCCCTGGATTCTGCCGATTTCGATGTGGTCGGAGGTGAGGCCGAAGATAGGGGCAGTGGCCGACTTGCGAAGGTCGGCGATGTACGAGGCGTCCCGATTCAAGACGGCCCAGCCAATTCCAGAGCTCACGGCGGCCTGGGCGACTTGTGGCAAAGCGGTGCCACCAACAGGTTCAAAGACGATGCCATTTGGCCGCGTGGCTTCTGGGGATTGGATGGCTTTCAGAACTTGCGTGCTTTGAGTGATGGCGTCGTTATCGGCAAAAACAATCTGGACTTCTACGCCGAGCTTGCTGGCAGCCTGTTCGGCGGACTGGGCCTGCTCGATCTGATAATCGTTATCGCTGGTCGTGAGTGAGACCAAGAACCTGGGTTTAGGCATGTGCTTTAATCAGCGCTTCAAGTAGCGGGCGGCAATGGCGCGTTGTGGATTCGATTTACGAGCTCGTAAATAGCATAAGTCCGCGCGATACAGCAAGCAATTGGGAGTACGAGAAAGTGTTCCAGACGCATCAGCTGTTGACTAGAGCCTTGAAACTTGTTCGTTGGTTTTAACGGGAGTGCCATCTCGGCTGAACTCCGCGGGCAAATAACGAGGGATTATGCTATAAAATCGATATTCTAAGCATGCCAGGTCATTAACGTTAAAAATGGTTGAGATCGCTCGCGGTCCCTCACAGTACTTTTTGGGAACCAATCAGGAGCAAATATGAATTCTTATCGAGTTACGTTTGGGTCGTGTGTGCGGCATCTCGCGCCGGCGTTTTGCCTGACGATATTAGCGTCATGGGCGGCGCCAGGTGCTCGCGCGCAGGCTACGGGCGTCAGGGAGGGGGGCACGGTGGAAATCGACGCTGCGGCACCGTCGCATCCCTTCCCGCACTTCTGGGAAAAAATGTTTGGGTCGGGGCGGGCGGTGCTGTCGCTGCGGGAAAGTTACCGGCACGATTTGCGGGAAACCAAGCGAATCACGGATTTCGAATATATTCGGTTTCATGCGATTTTTCACGATGAGATTGGATTGTACGACGAAGATAAAGATGGAAAGCCGGTGTACAACTTTTCGTATGTGGACCAGATTTATGACGGACTGCTGGAAAATAAAGTGCGGCCTTTTATCGAACTGAGTTTCATGCCGGAGAAGCTGACATCGGATCCTAACGCGAAACATGCGTTCTGGTACAAACAGAATGTGGCGCCACCGAAAGATTGGGGCAAATGGGAGCAGTTGGTTGAGACTTTTACGCGGCATCTGGTGGAACGGTATGGCGAGGATGAGGTAGCGCAATGGTATTTCGAAGTATGGAATGAACCTAATCTTGATTTCTGGGTGGGGAACCCAAAGGATGCGACGTATTTCGATTTGTACGATCATGCGGCGCGAGCGGTGAAGCGGGTCAGCTCAAGACTGCTCGTGGGAGGCCCTGCTACAGCGCAGGCGGCGTGGGCAGACCGGTTCCTGGCGCACTGCAAAGAGAAAAATGTGCCGGTGGATTTCGTGTCGACGCACGTTTATGGAAATGATACGGCGAAGGATGTCTTTGGGACGCAAGAGAACATTCCGCGTAACGAAATGGTTTGCCGCGCAGTGAAAAAGGTTCATCAGCAGATTGCGGCTTCGGCATATCCAAACATGCCGCTGATCTGGTCGGAGTACAACGCGGCGTACGACAACACCCCGGCGGTGACGGATTCGGCGTACATGGGGCCCTATCTTGCAAACACGATCCGGGAGTGCGACGGCCTGACGACGATGATGAGCTACTGGGACTTCTCGGACGTGTTTGAGGAGCAGGGTGTGGTGAAGACTCCTTTCTATGGAGGATTTGGATTGCTGGCTGAGGACAGTATTCCCAAACCGGCGTTTAATGATTTTGCGCTGTTGCATCGGTTGGGCGATACGCGGCTGGAAGTGAAATCCGATAGCGTGTTGGTGACGAAACGGAAGGACGGAGCTCTGGCTGTGGCAGTCTGGAATTTATTCCTGCCGGAGGAAGCCGGTTCGCCGAAGAGTTTCACGCTACAATTTACGGGAGTGAAAGCAGGTAAGGTGCGCGTCACAATCGTCGATAAAGAGCACGGGTCGCCGCTGCCTGCATACGAAAAAATGGGAAGCCCGCGATTCCCTTCCCGACAACAAATCGAGACATTGCGGAAGGCTGCGGCGATGCCCGCAGCCGAGGAACAGGTCCTCAAAAACGGGGAAATGAAATTGACGCTGCAGCCGCACTCGCTGGCGCTGATTGAAGTTGCAAACTAACGGCAAGGAAAATTATTGCAGCTTCGCGTATTCCTCTTTAGCTTGCTTGAGAACTGGGACGTCTGTGTCGGCGTCTTTCCAGACGGAAAAAAAATCCTGATAAGCCAGTTTGGCTTTGAGCTTGTCCCGTTGCGCATAGGCGCGGCCCAAGCCCAAGTATCCCAGTGGATAAAGCACGCTGGTGGTATTCACGCCGCGGTGATCCAATATCTTCTGATACTCGGCCGCCGCGCTCGCTCCATCATGAAGACGCAGAAAAGCTTCGGCATGAGCCGCCATGACGGGCACAGCGAAGGGTGAAAGTTCGTAAGCAGCACCCGGTTCCACGTCTCGAAGGGCTTGTTGCGGTTGATTGTGGTTGAGACTCATGGCTGCCCGCGCGCGGGGAATGTCGATGCCGTGGATCAAAGTGTCAGCCGGCGAGGCCTTGTCGAGGTCGTCCAATATTTCGTTAGTCTTTGCGTCATCACCGAGACGCGCTAACACATAAGCTGCTCCGGTTTTGACATTTCGATCTTCGGATTCAGCGAGGGCCGCGTTGACCTCCAATCGTGCTTGTGACAGGAATCCTACATCGACCTCGCAGCCAGCCTCGCTCTCAAAAATATTTGCCCGGTATTCCAGCAGGCGCTCGAGGTCCACGGGACGCCCGGCGATCATATGTTTCAATGTCACGCCCTCGAGGAACTCCATCACCATGAAGGCACGGCCCTGTTCTTCTCCGATGTCATGAATGGTGCAGATGTTGGGATGATTCAGAGCGGAGGCCGCCTGCGCCTCTCGCCGGAACCGCGTCAGAGCTTGAGGATCGCGGGCCACTTCGTCAGGAAGAAATTTGAGCGCGACGAAACGGTGAAGGCGAGTGTCTTCGGCTTTGTATACTACGCCCATCCCGCCGCCGCCGAGTTTCTCCAGGATGCGATTGTGCGAAATGGTGTGGCCGATCACGGGCCGAATCTTATGTGGATGAAGCGCTAGAGGTCAATTAAAACTGCCAAGCTTGGGCGTGTTCTTTTCGCAGAGCCCTGGCAACCTCTCATTAGGAATTAAGCGGTTGGGGAGTGACTAATTCGTGGAAGCCGGCGCGGGTCATTCCGCGGATGGCTTCGTCGTTTTTCATGAATTGTTCCCACACGAAGCCGGTGCGGGCATTTTCGGCCATAAGAATGGTGATGCCCAAATCGATGCCGAGTACGTCCGCGCTATACCAATTGGTGAGGGGATTGAAAGCGTCGACGAAGCCATAGGAGCGCCAGGCTTTTTGGGCGTAGTTTTCGCGCATGTAGCGTAAAACGCGCAGGCACTCCTGCGGCAAGAATGGCAAGGAGCCTGCGGTGGCGCACGAAACTACCGAGCCGTCGATGCGACCCATTTCGGGTGGGCCGCCCCAGGCGGTATACCCGCGCACGGAGTCGGACGCAGTGATACCCCACAAATCTTCGCTATAATCAGGGAATTGCTGCGCCAACTCGAGGCACCATAATTTGTGCACCTTTGTCGCGATCACGGAATTGGTGAAATAGTCGGCATAGTGGTCGCGGCGTCCGCGAAAATCAAACCAGGCGTGCGAATACTGGTGGATGAAGATGGGCGCCTTGGCGCTGATATAGCGTATGCCATTGAATTCGAAAATAGGCCGGGCCCAGGAGGACCAGGTGGCTGGGGGCAATGTGTGGCTTGCGGAGCCCAGACCCAAAAGGTAAATCATCATGTGCTCGCTAAAGCTGTCCCAGCGGGTTTTAATGAAGCCGTGCTCAGGGGTCCAGCCCATGGCAAGAGTTTTGTGGCCCTGCAGCATCCAAAGCCAATCGACGCGCTCAAAAATCGTGGTGGCCAGCTCGTATATTTCAGCGTCGTCAAAATAGGCGCGGCAGGTGAGTACGCCGCAAAGAAAGATGGCGGTATCGACGGAGGAAACTTCTGACTGGAAGACGCGTTCGCCATTCTGAATGTTCAAGAAGTGGGCGTAAAAGCCATGCTCGTGCTGGACACGGGTAGCCACGAAACGCAGGGTATTGCGAACGCGATCGCGAATTTCCATGCGCTGTTCCCAACCGCGCTGGTCGGCAATGCAATGAGCAGTAAGTCCAAAACCGGTGGCGGCGATGCTGGCGGCATTGCGTTGATCGGTGCCGTCGGCGTGGCTGCGATCTTTTACCAGGCCGGTGACGGGGTTGGTCTCGTTCCAAAAGAATTGGAAGGTGGTGCGCTCAATGCTTTCCAGGAATTCGTCTTCATCACGGGTGAAGCGGTACTTGGTGGGATCGTTCTCAAACAGCGGGGGCCGCTCAGAAGGCTGCTGCGGCGCAGGCTGACGCTGGGGTGCGGGCTGAGAGCGCTGCTTGGCAGGTTGCGTACGCTGCAGGAATTCCGAAATTAGTGAAGAGGGGCCAGCTAGAGGCAAACCACCGGCGACCTGCGCGGCCTGGCGAAGCCACGCGCGACGCGAGAATCGGCCGCAGTTCACCGGGCGCTCCTGTCGAGCGTGGTAAGGAAAGCGGTGTACAGAAGGGACTGGTTTCTCCTGTTCATCGACCAGACCATTTTACGAGAGGGGCGTGCGGTGGAGTACAGAGAATCTCGGTGCTCGTTCCAGCGGGCCATTACAGGCAAACAGAGGATAGGCGCAGGCGAAAATAAGTGCGATGAATAAGAAGTACAGTGCGACGAGTGAGTCTACTGGGGCATGAACTCTGAGGTTTATGCTGACTGGCCATGCCCGGCGTTCCGGGAGGGATGGAACGGTGAATCTGGGGCGCTGGCGTGCTATGGTGCGGAGGGCGTGAGGAGAACTTAACGATGAGATTGGCGATTCGGAGATCGTTTAAGGTGCTCGCACCGGGCGGTTCGCTGCGACGGCGTGTGGCCCTTAGCCTGGCGGTGGTCAGATTGATTCTAGTTCCGGTGATTTTTTTCGCGATTTACTACCTGCTGGTGGTAGGACGAATCGTGGACCGCATCGTAAGCTTCGATGCACCGGCGGCGACACTTTCGCAACAAGCTTCCATCGAGATGCTGGAGGCCAGGCGGGCGGAGCGGAATTATTTGCTGCTGTACGATCCCTCTTCCTTGCAGGCTAATCGCGAGTCGATTTCAAAGCTGGAGCAGATTTTGCGAGCGATCCGCGAATTGAATGCCGCAGATCAGCCCTTGACGGACCAAGCGTTGATAGCGCTGCACCAGTACGACGAAGAATTTAAGAACGCGGTTGCCAACATGCAAAAGCCCGGAGAGGCGCCGGCGGATCGAATTCAAAATGTTTTGCTGGCGTACGAGAAGGACCTGGGGAGCATCCTGAAAGGCGCGAGGAATAAACCGCGAGACCAATTGATCGAGGAGCTGCGCGCGCGGATTGGATCTTTTGATACGCAAATCACCAAGACGGCGCAGGAAGGGAATCCCGCGCTGCAACAAATTACTACCGACCTGCAGAATTCCGGGCAAGATGTTTTGCGGCTGACTTCGGAACTGGAAGCACGCAACTGGGATCGCATAGACGGAGACCACCGGAGGGCACGGCGGTTGATTTCACATTCGGAATGGGCGTTGAGCATCGTATCGGCAATCACGCTGCTGGTGAGTATCTGGATCAGCTTTGTGTTGCCGCAGCAGGTGGTAAGACCGTTGATGAGTTTGAAAGAAGCGGTGGACCACGCCGCGGCTGGCAACTATGAAATTGAATTTGAAATTCGCGGTGAAGGCGAGGTGGTGCAGCTGGCGAACAGCATCCGGCTACTCATCAGCCACGTAAAGGAGCGCTACGACGGAAGCGTATCGCGGGAGCAGCCTGCGATTTGAAATTACGGGGAGTCGTTGGGAGTTCTCAGTGCGTTGAGCGAAGATCGAATTTCGTCGAGATCGACGCAAGCCGTCCCGCGTTTTCCTACTTTAATGCCAGCGCTCAAGTTGGCGAGTTGGGCGGCGCTGCCCAGATCGGCTCCTGACGCCACGGCCGCGCTGAAAGCGGCGATGGCGGTGTCGCCTGCTCCGGTTACGTCGTAAACGCTGCGAGCCATCGTGGGGATGTCGACCCTGCGCAAGCCGCCGGTGGCGTGTTCGAAGAGCGACATACCTTCGCTGCCGCGGGTTACCAGTAAGGCCTCCAAGGAAAGGACTTCGACCAGGCTACCCGCCGATTCGTTCAGCCATGTTTCCTGGTTTGGGCGCTGCAGCGCCATTTGGCGCAGTTCTGTGGAATTGGGCATCAGAATATTCGCGCCGCGATATTTCTCGGCATGAGAATCCTTTGGCGCGACGATGCTGCGGATGCCTCGGGCGCGCGCGACTTCGAACACCGCGGCTAAAACTTTTTCAGACAAGACACCTTTCAGATAATCGGAACACACGATGGCTTGAACGTTGTGCTCTAATTTTTGAATCGCGTCGATCAGAGCGTTTTCAATTTCACCGTTGACTGTAAATGTTGATTCTTCGTCCAGTCGAAAGACTTGCTGACCGTGTTCCACGGACATTAGCCGGGCTTTGCGAGTAGTTTTGCGAAGAGGCTCGGTGAGAACGCCTTTGGCGTTGACGCCATGTGATTGGAGCAGGTCGTACAGTTGGCGACCAGTTTCATCCGAACCTATCACGCCTATGACGGTCACCGCGACGCCCCAGTGGCGCAAGTTCTCAGCAACGTTTCCGGCGCCGCCTAGCGTGGAGGTGCGGCGAGTTACGCTCAAAATCGGGACTGGAGCCTCGGGCGAAATACGCTCGATGTAACCCCACAAATATTCGTCCAGCATTAGATCGCCGACTACCGCGATGCGGCAGGTGGGAAAAGCGCTTAGAGTGCTTGAGAGATTTGGCAATTACCGCGCCTTGCCGCCAATCAAAATTTGGCCGCCGGGATGAGAATCGTGGATCAAAGTGTTTTCTACGATTCCGCAGAGAATATGAATTACCAAGGAATGAGCTTCCTGAATCCTGGGGGTGGAGCTGGACGGCACGATGACACCTATATCCACGAGATCGCGCAGCTTGCCGCCGTCGTTTCCGGTGAGCCCAATCCTCTTCAGGCCGAGAGATTTTGCGGTCTCCAAAGCACGCAAGACGTTAGGTGAGTTTCCGCCGGTGGAAATCGCGAGGACCGCGTCCTGGGGCCTGGCAAGGGCTTCGAGCTGGCGAGCAAAAACCTCTTCGAATCCAAAGTCGTTGGCAATGGCCGTCAGCGAAGAAGAGTTGGTGGTTAACGCGATGGCGGCGAGCGCCTGACGCTTGACGGCGTATCTGCCTACCAGTTCAGCGACCATGTGCTGGGCATCCGAGGCACTGCCACCGTTGCCGAGAACTATCAATTTTCCGCCGGCACGCAAGCACGCTACGATTGCGGTTGCGGCTGCGGCGATTTGTTCCGTGGCAGCACGCCCCAACTCGGTCTTGACGGAAATGCTTTCCTGAATCTCACGGGCGATGTGGGCTTTATGCTCTGTCAACTTTAGCCTTCCCTGCCCTGACACTGATGCCTGGCTGTCCAAGCATTATGGGGCCAAATTAATATAAGCGAGAGAGGATACGTTTAACGACTACAGAGTTTTATTTTGATCCAGTGAGAGCATTACAGAAGAGAGGGTCGTCGCCAAGGGCGCGGTGGCGAGATCGGTGATTGAGGCGAAACGGCTTATCGGTTGCTAGACTCCACGAGAGGAGGCCACTGCGGCGGTGCGAGAGACCTTTTCTTCGAAAAAGTCGAGATGTTCGCGGTACCAATCGACTGTCAATTCCAAGCTCTTGCGGAGGTCGTAAGTGGGCCGGTAGCCGAGAATGTTGCGCGCTTTGTCCAGGGACGGGACACGAATTTCGATGTCTGGAAATGGGGAATCGACGAGCTCGATGGGAACGGTCTGACCAGTGACGTTCAAAATTTCTCGGGCCAATTGCAGAATCGTCAGGGTGTTCTGGGGATTTCCGATGTTAAAGTCTTCGCCGATAGCCGCGGGACGAGCAAGCATTTCAATGATGGCATCGCAAAAATCTTCGATATAGCACCAAGAGCGAATCTGCGAACCGTCTCCATGAACTTCAATGGAATTGCCCATTAAGGAACTGAGCACGAAGCCAAGGATGGCGTGGGCTCCCAGGCGACGCGGACCAAAGACATTGAAAGGCCTAACTGTAACTACTGGAGTGCCTGACTGGCGATGGTAGGCTTTCACCAAATGTTCCCCAGCCAACTTGGCGATGGCATAACTCCAGCGGGCCTCGGCGGCAGGACCGACGGCAGTCGGAGTATCTTCATTAACTCGGAAAGAATTGACGCCAAAAACTTCACTAGTGGAAAAATAAATAAAGCGCTCGAGGCGAGAACTCTTTTCGAGAGCCTTTAGGATGCGTGATGTGCCGGTGAAATTGGTTTCCAGGGTTTCCCGCGGGTAGCTGCAAACCCGACCGACCCCCACAATGGCCGCGGCGTGAATAACAATGTCCGCGCGCCTTGCGAGGTCAACAACCTCGGCTCCCTCGAGGATATCGGCCTCAACCATCCGCACGTTGTGATTGTCGCGCAGAGAGGTAAAAGCAACAGGCTGGTCGCGAAAGAATCGATCCAGGAGGACCACTTCATTGTGACGCGCGAGCCTTTCGGCCAAACTCGACCCGATGAAACCTGCACCACCGGTGATCAGAATAGACTTGTTTCTAATATCGACACGCTCGGGCATCACGGCGACCGGCGTGTGATGGAGCTGAGAAACTCCATTGGTTGGAGCCTCTTTGTAGCCCAGAGCCAAATGCAAACCATCCTTGGAATCGAGTATCTCCGTGATGGTAGGAACGAACTTGCTGGTGACCGGCAGGCCGTCGAGCAATGCCACGAGACGATCAAAAGAACCCCTGGCTGCGGGAGCAATGCAAACCAGCACAGCGTCAACTTTTTTAAGGCGGACCACTTCCGTTAATTCGGAAGTAGGACCGAGCACCTTAACGCCGGCAATGACGCATCCGGCTTTGCGCGGATCATCGTCCAAGAAACCCAGAATCTCGACGGATGAATCGGAAGCCATCTCCTTGGCGGTCTTCGCGCCCATGGTGCCGGCTCCAATCAGGAGCAGACGGCGAGGGGCGGCCCTTTCCTCGGAGGTGGCCTTGGTCGACTTTCTTTCATAGACATAACGGCGCAAAAGACGGATTCCGACTCCACCGATCAGAGAAAGCAACGAGTAGATAACAATAACGTTTGCAGGAATACGAAGCACGGTTGCGGATGGCGGAAGTGCAAAGCGCAGTACCAGCATCAGGGCAGATAATGCGAGGTAAGCTCGAGCAGCGCGGAGACCATCGCCTATACTTACGTAGCGCCACTGAATTTTATTCAAGCCCAAAAGTGAATTTGTCAGCAACTGCCCGACGGTAACAGGGAGTACCAAGAGTGCAAATTGATGCAGGTGGTAAGACGGTATGGCGCCCTCGTAGCGAATTAGGAAAGCGAGGTAGAAGGCGGCGGCGGCGACCGAGGCCTCCAAGATCCGCTGGTTCGTTTTTGAATAAAGATGGTACGGCATTATCAAGTCCTCGATTTTTTTCCAGCAGAAAGAGCTGCTGGGCGAGCAGAGTTCCCAGCTATTTGTTCACTGCTTAAACTTGTTGGTTGTTTGAAAAGCGAAGTCATCGTCTGAATAACACACTTTATATCGGAGGACATGGAGATGTCCCGAATATATTGAATGTTTATCGCCAACTTGTCGGGTAGGATAACATCGCGATAAAACTTGTCAGGGCTCTGGCTTGTGGCCAAGACCGCTTCTTCGTGCCGGTAACGAATGGAGGCCGGATCGGTAATACCTGGACGGACGTGAAACACAAGGCGCTGTTCGGGTGTGTAACCTGAAACGTATTGCGGCAACTCCGGACGAGGCCCTACCAGACTCATTTCCCCTTTTAGAACGTTCCAGAGCTGCGGGAATTCGTCAATCTTGGACTTTCTGAGGAACGCACCAAAACGGGTCACGCGTGCATCGCCCGAAATGGTAATTCCCAAGCCCTTTTTGTCAGCACCAACCACCATGGAACGAAATTTGGCAATTTTGAATATCCTGCCGCCGCGCCCAACCCGATCCTGCCGGTACAAGATCGAACCCGGCGAAGTGCATTTGATTATGATACCTACAACCGCAAACAGCGGACATAAGACAACAAGAGCCACAAGGGAAAAGCTTGCGTCAATCAGCCGTTTACCGTATCGCTGATACATGTTCGTCTGATCCACATCAATTGGCTTGCCAACATCGACGCGGGATTTCGCGGCCGTTAACTCGGACTCGTCTTTCGTGCGAACAGGCAATGCCAGCAAGGAGGGGCTATCGCCGGACACGGCTCACGACATCAGTAATAGTTTCAATCACGTGCTGAATATTCTCCTCACTCATCCTAGGGTAAATTGGCAAAGAAATACACCGTTCAAACTGAGCTTCGGCTACCGGAAAGTCACCGGGTTGATATCCATAAGACCTTTGATAGAACGGATGAAGGTGTAGTGGAATAAAGTGCACGCTGGTTCCAATGCCGCGTTCTTTGAGCTCGTTAACGAACGCATTGCGATCCATGCGTATTTGGTCAAGATGCAATCGAAGGAGGTAAAGATGCCAGGAGGATTCGCGGTCAGATTTAATTTGGGGCGTTTCGAGCCCGGGAAGACCTTGGAATTCTTCAGTGTAGCGATCCGCAATGCGGCTTCTTGCGGATGTAGATTCGTCACATTTTGCTAACTGAACTATTCCTAAAGCGGCCTGGAGGTCCGTGGGGTTGTATTTGAAGCCAGCTTCCACTACTTCATAGGACCAGGAACCGTTCTTGCCATAACGCTTCCAAGCATCGCCAGCTATGCCGTGAAGGCGCATCAGTCGCATTCGAGCAGCGAGGTCATCGTCGTCGGTGGTGATCATCCCGCCCTCGCCCGTCGTTAAAGTTTTTGTGGCATAGAAACTGAAGGCAGTTAGCTCGCTCAAGGAACCGACGCGTTTGCCACGGTATTGGGATGGAAGGGCGTGCGCGGCGTCCTCAATTACTCGTAGATGGTACTGCTGGGCGAAAGTGTGAATCTCAGCCATATCACAAGGCTGTCCAGCAATGTGGACCGGTACGATTGCCCGGGTACGAGGCGAAAGTTTCGTTTCGGCATCCGCGACGTCGATATTCAAGGTAAAAGGATCGACATCCACCAATACGGGCCGTGCGCCAAGATAAGTTACTACTTCGCCGGTGGCTGTGAAAGTGGTCGTAGGGATAAGGACTTCGTCCGCAGGTCCAATAGCAGCGGCTTCGAGAGCCAAGTGGAGGGCGGCCGTCCCGGAACATACATCAATGGCGTGCCGCGCTCCCACGTAATTGGCAAACTGCTTCTCAAATTCGATGGTCTTGACGCCCATGGTGATCCAACCGGAGCGGATTACCTCGGCGAGAGCCTGGATTTCCTCTTCGCCTACGGAAGCCAGATGAAACGGGATGGATAGCGCGGACGTCGTTGGCTTCATTGTTTTTGTAAAAAACCTAAATAGTGAGTGCGAAGCAGAGGCAGAGAGGATAGCAATCGGTACAGAGCGGTCGAAACAGGAGCCACCGCCCGGGTGATCGGAGGCGCGAGGGTAACGCGTTTGAGAAATATGGAAAATCCGGGAAACAACCTGACGATCTCTCTGCGTGATACGCCGCGGACATTGGGGTTGCTGGGATTTGACACAAAATAATCGTACCACAGCAGTGCGCCACTGGGTTTCAACACTCTGCTGATCTCGGCTGCGACATGTTCCATCATCGCATCATCCAGAATTGATGAAGTTATGTCCGTATCCGATTTATGAAGGATATAACGATCAAACGATGTGGAAATGAAGGCGCAGATCATACGTTTTTGATTTCTGCGCTGGAATATTTTGAATATCTTTCGCCTGGTAAGTTCAAAGTGTTTGGCTGCGCTTCGGAATCGACGTTTCCTTCAGCCGAAGTGTGAAGGCTAGAGGATTTGACCGCGAGAAGAAGGTTTTCAAAGCGCTGGGCGATAATCTTGCGATTGTAGTGAGTAACAACATAATTGCGCCCGTCGGCGCTAAGTTTCTGTCGTAAGGAAGAATCCACGAATAAACGAACGATGGCCTCCGCCATCTTTTGAGCGTTCTCGGGCTCGATGACGATACCTCCTCCAGATGCTTCGACGAGACTCTTAGCTTCACCCTCCACAGCCGCGACGACTGGGACGCCAGCTCCGAGGGCTTCAAAAAGTTTGGAAGGGAGAGCACCTTTAAAAAGTTCGGTGCGTGCCAATGGCACGACCGAGACATCCACGGAGGTCAGGATCTCCGGCATGCGCGAAGAGGGCTGCGAGGGGAGAAATTGGACGTTCGAGAGATGCTTCGCCAGGACCATTGCTTTCAGACCTGGTTTTTCGGGGCCGTCACCCCAAAAAATAAATTGTATGTCCTTATAGCTAGAAAGGAGTTCCGCAGCGCGGACAATGGTTTCGAGGCGCTGCGAGAATCCATGCACGCCGGTGTAAGCCACGATGAACTTGTCGGCAAAACCGAGTTCTTGACGGAGTTTTGAGCGCGAAGGGCGGGCGGCCTCAATCTTCATTAGAAACTCGGGCGCTACGCCGTTGGTGAGTAACACTCGAGGAGTAGAAGGCCAGCGATTTCGCACGCCAGCCATAATTCCCTGCGTCTGTCCGGTTACCAGGTCGGCACGGCGATAAAGTTCCCTTTCGAGCCAAACGGAGCAACGGATGACGTGAGCGTTGCGCAACACTCCCAGGGCGATGGCAGATTCGGGCCACAGATCGGAGATATTCAGCACAAATTTGGCGCGCTTCATTCTGGCGAGAAGATAGCCGGAGATGGCCAAAAACAGCGGCGGGGATTCTACAAAAACGATATCAGTGCTTCGTACAGTGGAGATGCCCACGATACAACTCAGAATGGCGAAAGAGAAATAATTGACGAGTTTCGGAAGAAAGTTTTTACTTCGGGTCGCAAAAATCCACGATCGAATGACCTGAATGCTGCTGCGTTTTTCGGTCATCATGAGGCGGCCGCGGTAGCCCTTAAAAATCACCCCTTGCGGATAGTTCGGAAGGGCGGTAAGCACGGTAACCTGGTGACCGAGATCAGCGAGCCGATCGGCGAGATCGGACAGGCGATTTGAAGGGGCGCCAGTTTCCGGCGGAAAATATTGAGTTAGAAATAAAATTCGCATATCAGCGCGCGACTACAGCCCTTCGAATATGGTTTGCTGCGAAAAATTTCCTCGTGCAAAGTGACGCAAGGTATGTGAACCATGCGGCTTCTTTTTGAGCGTTGCCGGAATCGAACAGAATCGTGTTGGCTTCTCGTCCCAGCATAACGAGATTAATCGCTGGTTTATTGCGCGAACGCGAGCGGCTAGAGCGATTATATCAATTTGATTTAAGAACTGACTCGTAAACGTTCTCCATGCGTTTGGCGTTTTCAGACCACTCGAAGTTCTCAAGAACAAATTTGCGTCCCGCCTCGCCAAAGTCGCGGCAAAGACTTCCTTGATCGATCAGTTTGCCCACGGCGTTCGCGGCTGCTTGGGCATCCTTCGCCGGGACGACGAAACCGGTGAGGTTGTCTCTAACTACTTCAGGTAAGCCCCCGACATTTGTGACCACCACTGGCACCTGGCAAGCGCAGGCTTCGAGAATCGCGACGCCAAAACTCTCACTCAAGGATAAGGCGCAGAACACAGAGAAAGTGTTCAATAATTGCGGAACCTGTGAATGCGCAATCTGTCCCAAAAAACTGACTTTGTTTATAACGCCGAGGTCCTTCGCCAACCGCTCTAAAGATTTCCTGAGAGAGCCATCGCCAGCGATGGCCAAACGAAGTTTTTTCCGCCCCGCGTACTTCGTGGTAAGAAGGGCAAAGGCGCGAAGGAGATAGTCAATTCCGTACGGGGGCTCCAATGCTTTGATCGTTCCGATGACAAATTCATCTTCGCTGTTTTTGGGGACGGAAGATGGACGAAAGCGGTCACAATCGACACCGAACGGTGTGACAGTCACCGGCTTGTTGCAATATCGCTGAGTCTCCGCAGCCATATTCTCACTAGTGGAGCACAGATGGTCTGCTGCGGCTAAATTTTCCTGAAGCAATTTGCGATGCAGCCATGAGCGTCTTGGAAAATCGTAAACATCACTGCCCCAGACGGAAAGTACATAAGGATGAAAGCGGCAAAGGCGGCCCAGGGTACCGTAACTGGTGGCGTAATGGGCATGGACGATATCGGGCTTAAAGCGCTCAAGCAGGTGACGCACGCGAGGAGCCAAAAAAAAACTATCCAGCTTTGACTGCCAGCGCGGCTTGATCACCTCTGTCCATTGTTGCGCTTGAGGATCGTCACTCTGACGAAATGAGATGATTTGGACATCGTGGCGATGCGTGGAGAAATAATGAGCCCACTTGACGGTATGTTGGCTGCCGCCGTCCGCTAGATAACAAATCCTCATGCGGCAGGATCGGTGGAGAAGTGGCGGGTCAATCGGGTCTCGAGAGGAAACTGAACTGTTGGCGATAAGTCCATGATCACAACCGCACTAAACGACCGTCTTTTTCTGACAAATCATCATCTCGGTCGTGGGGCTCTCACGCAGAAATCGCGTCAGCTGAAGCTCTAAGGGATAGAGGAGCGCACCGTAGATACTTCCCAGCGGCGGAAGAGCGCTAACGGGAAGCATAGCCAGTCTCCAAAATTTGGATGGCCACGAAGTTGAAGTATCCACCGGTACATTCATTAGAATAAACATGGGAACGCGACGAATTATTTGAAAGCCGGCGTTGGTTACGACCTGAGAAATTTCCTGGAGAGATCTGCTTACCTGATGATCACCGCGAATGCCCGACCGATGTAAGAAGTTATCCGAGAAAATGAAATATCCTCTTAGCGAGAGTAAGCGGGAAATATTCATAATGGCGTCGGCAAATCTTGCGTCGCTCGTGATGTGAAACAATACATCGAACGCTGAGATGACGTCGTAAGGACCACCCGGGTGCTGGGCTTCAAGGGAGCCGGAAATATCCAATCTGGTGAAGCGTGAATCTGGGAAGGCCAGCTGCAGATGATCGACGGCAACTTGAGTAACGTCGGAACCGGTAATGGAGTGGACTCCAAGGGCTTTCCAAGCGTCAATCCAAAACCCCGTGCCTGAGCCAACATCCAATACATCGGAATGCTTCCAGTCAGCGGGCAACCTGTTCATTTCGCGCCTGAAAATGTTGCGCCTAACTTTGTAGAGCCAGCGGTTATAGGGCAAGCCGTAACTGATGTGCCCTACGCCATGGAGTCCCCAATTCTGGCGAAGCCTTGACTCCCAATAGCCAGCGTCTAGTGCCTGATCCGATGGTGAACGGGCACCCAGCTCAGCGCCGGGAGAGAATTTATTCTGCATCATGAAGGCCCGCGGGAGCAGAGTGTGGTGGGATGGGAGCGGAAGGCGATATCGTGCGTGTCGGGGACGCTTTCATCCACAGTTTTTTCTTGCTGCCATAATTCGCGATCCATAAACCGATTATAGCTGCGCTAAGCGATTGCTCCGGCAGACCGACGAACATTGAGGAGAAATCTCCGGCCAAGCCTCGATAGATGAACGCGATGGTCAGCGCGCACAAAAGCACCGCGCCCGGTGCGCCATGTGCCGCGCGCAAATAGAAATGAACTACCCCGAGGAATACTCCCCACACGAGCATGGTGGCAAAAACCCCAACGATGCCAAAATTCAAATAGCCTTCGGAGAGGAAGAAGAAAGACCTACCTATGTTGAGGCCGTGGCCTTCACCGTAAAAGGTCTCCATATACCAGTGCGTCAAACTCGGAGGCCGGTCAGGGAATAACACGCTAGGGACCCATAGCATTACATCCTTTACGTAGGTGAGGCCCAACTGGGGTTGTAGTTCGCTGCCCACACTGCGAATCATCTGCGGAAGAGTTTCGAACGGAACGACAAACTCCCCAATGGTCAAAGTGTAAAACATCCTACCACTGGAGCTGGAGGACTCTTGATAGGCGGATGCAGAAGTTGTGAAGAAATCGCCGAGACTCTGGTAATTCGAAGTTCGCAGGTAGCCGACGATATTAAGCGCAAGGAAAGAGAGAAGACCCAGAGCGGCGAGCCTCTTGAATCGAATAGGGCGTATCGCGTAATGCCAAAAGAGTGCGACTGTCAGGGACATGTATACGATCATGTTCCTCGACCCGATCAGCAGGAACATGCCGCATATGAGAATGAAGGCAACAACAAATAATACGAGGTCCAGCTTTTTTTTGCGAATGGCGTAGCGATGCAGAAGAAACAGAGAAGCAACGAATAACCAAGGAAACCCGATCGCGAGATGCCCCTTCCCATAAATCTCTGACGATGCGCCATAGCCGAGCAAAAGAAAATTGAGCAAGCCGTCGCTATCGTTGGCTAATTGAACCAAAAGAAATAGCGAAAACACACCGAGAAAAATTGCCGGAGCAGCCAGATTTTCGCCGGTGCGGGGTTTGGGTAAACGCGCGGCTAGGCGTTCGGCAAATCGCGAATAATACCCCCATAGAAAGAGCGGTAGACTTACGGCGGTCATGAACACTGCAACGGGTAAAAAAGGCAGAAGTTCCAGAAGGTGTTCAGTAACGTCGCCTTCGATTTCCTTGGTCATGTACGCGCGCAAAGGGAGCGGAATGACGAAGAGTGTCAGAAATATCAGGAACTGAACCGCAGGATCGAAGAAACCCGCCTTTTTTACTTTTACGACGTAGACGAGAGCCGGCACGGCGACCAACAAATAGAAGAACAGGGATAAAAGGATCCAATCGTCGTTGTTCATGGTAGAGAGCGCATCGTACGCTCAAGACGTGATTGTTTGATTCGAATCACGCCTGAAAATGCTTTGGCCGTTCTCTTAACTGATTTTACGCAAAATTCTTCTGCATTCCAGATTTGATAACATGGCGATCACCGTCATAGCCAGGACAAATGATTCGAGAATCACGTTAATGCCGAAGCTGGTTTGTTTGGAGAGGTACGAGCCAGCTAAGAAGGTGAGAAAGCCGCAAAAGAGAATCGCCGCAGTGATTCCGTACTCATGGTAAGCGTCCACGACATTGCGCAGTACGAGATAAACGCTGTAGGGCAGGGCTCCCAAAACCAGCACTCGCGCGATTGGGACCACCTGTCCGAAACTAGCTCCGAGATATAAATGGATGAGGTTGGGCATCCAGATCCAGATTGCCATTATGATGCCGAACGAAAGCACAAAAGTAATGCGAACCATGGTGCGAAGGTGCTCGCGCAATTCCTGACGGGCGCCTTCGGCCAACATGATGGTGGCTTTGGGCAGGAGCACCAAACCCACGGGCGCAAACACTGCTCCGATAATCGAGACTGCAGATATTCCGAAGGCCACGAAGCCGGCCTCTTCAATACCCTTCAGATGAGCAGCAAACGTAGCCGGCAGGGTGAAGAGCGCGACCAAAATAAAGTCTCCCGGGACGCGTTGAACCCCATAGCGAAACAGCTCTTTGGTTTCTTTCCAGTTATTTTCGGCAACGGCCCAGACGGGAGTGAACAAAAGCCCGACACCTGATATCAGGGTCGAAAGTACACCAATGGCAATCAGAAGTTTAGCTAGCGATTGTCCGAATACCAAAAAAGAGCCGACTGGGACGATGGCCAAATTGACAATTTGGAGAGCGTTTGCACGCCCCAACATCATGTGGCCGCGAAAGTATCCGCACACAACGGTGTGAAGACACTGGCCGAGAATCATGACGCTCAAGGGAAGCGCCAGATAGCTGTAGGTATTGCTACCAAAAAAAACGTAAGAGAACGGCTTGGAAAACAAATTCACCAGCGTCAAACAGATAAATGCCGCAGCTGCAACACACCAAAGCGTGGCCCCGAAATAACGAGCTGCGCCGTCGCTGTCCCCGCGGCCATTGGTGAAACCGATATAACGAGGAAGTCCGACAGCCATGCCGAGCACCGGGATGGGGAAAAGTAACGATACCGTGCGCCGAGCAAGGGCATATTCAGAAAAGCCAGTTTTGCCCAGATAGTGGGCCGCCAATTTATAAAGGAGGATCTGGCTGGCCATAACGAGAAACTCGGTTAGAAAAGTAGGCGAATATTCCTTAACCTGTTTCCAAGTGGAGTCCGTAAGCCACGGAATCTTCGTGCGAACCAGAATTGATTTGGGGGTTTCAAGAGTAGCCATAAAATTCAATTATAAGACGCCCACAGATTTCAGGTCTGAAGCGTTTCCAAATGGACACAAGATGCTTCGAAACTAGCTAGTGAGTTTGCACTGCCGGTCCACCGGAGACACGCCTAACGCTACGCGGATCAGTCGGCGGCCGTCAGCGTCCGGCGATCCCCAGGTTCTTTGGTTTCTTCCAGGTAGTCACGAGTTCTCGAAAGAAAACCTTGCGAGGATCCTGCGGATCGAGGCGATCGTAGCGAATCGACCCTAAAATCCAAACGGCCGCGATAACAATCGCCAGACAAATTCCGCTCAAGATAATCAACAGACGAGGTGGGAACGATTTTCGTTCCGGAACTCTACCGGGATCCAGAGTCTTGACGCTAGGAATTTCCTTGGCTTCCTGAACCTTGGCCATCTCGTATTGTTGGGTTAACAACTCGTAGACGGTTTCCTGAATTTTTACCTGGCGATAGAGATCGGCGTATTTCACTCCAAGAAGAGGTAATTTCTGAATAGATGGATAAGGCATGTCTGACGTGGGATCGACAGCAGCTGGATCACCGGATGCGCTTGTCTGTCCTTTCGCACCGCCAAGTTTGTCTAACTGCTTGCGAAGCTCCATTACGTGGGCATTCAAAGAACGGACACGTGGATTGCTGTCTGTATAGATTTGGCGAAGACCTTCAAGTTGTGACTGCGCGGCAATCATTTGGCCTGCAATGCCTGCGGCGGCGTCCAACATGGCTCTGCCCTCATCCCTTATGTCGAGGGTGTTATTTTTGCTGGAAAATTGCGCCAGTTGATTAGCGTCCTGATCCAGATTTTTCTTAACTACGTTCAGACGGTCTTCCAAAAAAACTCTTTCCCGGTGGGCTGAAGAAGTAGAAAGCTGGGCCACAAGAGAATTCAGCTGCTCGACGTACGCGTTCGCGAGACCTGCCGCGCGCTCCTTGCCGTGATCGGTAACGTTGATGGTGATGATTCCGCTTTTACGGTCTTCGGTAATAAACGTGTTTTCGTCGAGTTTCTGGCGCGCGTCGACAGTCAACTTCTTGCCGTAAACTTTTCGTAAATCGAATTGTTGAACCAGACGATCCTGTACAGTTTCACTTCTGAGAACGCCTACAAACATCGCGCCACTGCTTTTCAGCGTAAGCAGATCACCCGCAACGGAGCTCAATGCTCCAGCACCCTTGGCTAAGGTTGCGGCCATCATGGCCATGGAAGAGGTGGAGGATTGGTTATCCGGCGGCATCAACTGAGTGGTGGAGGTGTATTGATTGGGAATCAGGAGTGCTACCAACGTAGATAAGACCAAGCCGATACCAACGGCGCGAAGGAACAGGCGGCGATTATTCCACAGCATCCGCAGACGCTCCGCTTGCCATTCACCTGAATCCTCAAATGAAGTGCTATGTAGCGAAGTTTCCGGATCGATCAGAATCCGAGACTTTTCTGGCGTTTGTTTTGTCGCAGTAGGCGTCACTTTATAATTCTAGTTCCTTTAATGGGTAATACACAGTTCCAAATAGTTTACTTCCAAGAATGCGGCCAGTACGTGAACTGCAAGGATGCTGTTACGTTCGACTGTGCTCCGGGAGTTATGACCGGGAAATTCCAGCTTTCATACTGGACCCCGCCGGACACGCTGACATCCGAGCGAAACAAAAAGTCACCGCTGAGGGAGACGTCGCTCAATGTCGCTCCTCCGGGCATAAAGTCCTTGCTGACCTTCTGGTGCCGATAGCCAGCCTGGAAATAACTCCGTGGACTAATATGATACGTGCTCCAGGCTTGCTCCGCTTGACTCTGACGACCGATCCAACTCCCAATGAGATACTTGTCGTTGGTGTAGCCATTAGGATAGCGGCCATTAGAGTAAAAAATCCCCGGACCATAAGGATTATAGATTAGATCGGTGTAACCACCCTCAATGCGAAGATCCAGCTTGTTGATTTTGGGAATACGGGGCATGTAGATGCCGGAGTAGGTTGCAGAACGGTCCCAGTAGGCAATGGGACTGAATTGGTCTTCGGTAAAAGCTTCGGTATAGAAGGTCAGCCAGTTTCGCACCCACGGGAGGCGGTAGGTAAGGTCAAGGCCGCTGCGGCGATCTCCGGGATCGGAAGCGCTGCCCGGTTGACTGTTACCGTTGCCGAGCGAATAACTTTTTATCAGAGTGTGTCCGGTAAGGGGAGTTGGGCCACCAGCAAATACGGCGGTCACCGACAGCCCAAATTCGAAATTGGCTGTGGGTTTCAGGCTAAATCTTTCGCCCTGGAGAAAGGGCTGGCGGCTAAGGGCACGGCCATAAGTGCCAACGATTCCGGTATCAGTCTGAAACACGAATTCGTGACCTTCCAATTGCCCCAGAAAGAGTTCCAGTCGGATTGGACCGAGATATCCAAAAACCCAAGGAAGTTTGAAAGGTAAAACTCGACTTATACGAAACATGTTAACAGGGTCGGCATCGTCAGAAAACATCAACGGCCCGCCTTTGGTAGGACCCCACCACAAGCTCTGTTTGCCAAAAGACAACTGCCAATTTTCAATATTGATGGACGCATAAGCATCGAGCAACGCCAAACGATTTACGGCAGGCACCGGAACAGCGGGAGGAAGAGAGGGTACATTGTCTGTAGACAGAATAAATTGACGAGCAGAAAGGGACATTGTGGGCACGGACGGTGCGTGCTGGTATTCGCCGCGCACGTAGACGGCCAGCCGTCCACTGACAGCCGAGCCTGAGAAGCCGGTGACGTTGTTGAAGCCTTCGGCAAATGGCCTTCCGAAATCATTTATGAGCGTCTGAGCAAAGTGATAACCGTCTGTAAGGGGCGGACCTGCAATCCCGGTGACGCGCGTATATAGGGATTCAATTCGAGCACGGCGATTAATTCCACCCAGGGATTCAGACTCATAGTCGAATTCCTGCGCCAATGCGTTAATAAGATTATCGATCCCGGGCGGATTATCCGCGTCCTGGTCTGCCGCTTCAGCCACCAGCCTCGCGCACTCGAGTCTCGTCCACGGCCGCATTCCCACCAAACCACTCTTCACAAGTCCAAGGGCAGCCAGTCGATCAAAGGCGGCATAGACCCAACTGTCCAGCGGCACGTACGGGGAACCGCGGTTACCCGCAGAAAGGTTTCCGTCGTCGCGAACTATTTCGCCGATGGATCTCCACTCGGCACCCCCCAGCGCAGGGTCGTGATGGCGGCTGTAGACGTCCTGGGCGATCAACTGGCCCATCATACTGCCGACGAAAACATCTGATGGAAAATGCTGGCGACCCTTGATTCGAGAATAACTGACGAGTGAAGCGAGGCCATAAACTACGATTTTAGGAAAAAAACCAGGATACTCGTGGGCAATGACGCCTGCCACTGACCAGGCGGCTGCAGCATGCTCAGACGGGAAGGATGTGCCACCCTGGAAGAATGGGCCACTTCCATCGCCTTGATAGGGCCTCTCTCGCCTCAGGGTATATTTGAGCGCCTCAACCGCGATCAAGCTGTTGATGGCCGCTTCTCCAGCCAGGAAGCCAGTTTCGCGCCAGTGCTCGTTGTGGCTTGGGTAACTGAGAAGCCAAAGTCCCGCGCCCGCTCCCACGAGCGCACCGACACCAGCGGTGGAAAGCGTCTTATAGTGGCTGATGGTGCTCGGATTATTAGAGAGATGGATGCTGTAATCGCGATCTGTGGCGAACAGTGCCGCGGCGAGTCCGCCGGATGGCACAAGCCAGTCGGCATCCGATAATCGAAGCCTTGCCGGACTGGTCCAGATATCTTTCTGGTCACTCACAAAGTCTCTAAACGCGCTACCTAAACTATGATTGGTGCCCGCGGGATCGGGGCTCGGGTCTGTTTTTTTGGGCTTCGACTTCCGTTCTTCCTGCGCCGCGCCAGCCGCATTGGTTGCGGTTGCCGAGGCTTTTGTTTCTTGAGGACGCGGAGTAGCGAAAGCGAGGCCGGCAACGAGTACGCTGCCGAGAACGAGTCCATACTTCATTGCCTTAACCCGGGGCCCCAGAATGAGTTTCAGTATCACGGATGAATATAGGCGACAGCCAATGCAGCCGAAGCAGCCAGCTGGCCGGCCTGGAACAGATTCTGCCAATTTCTTGTTCCGATGCGCGGCGCTACTTCCGGTACGACGACGGAGTCGCCAGGCTTCAAAGAGACGTTCAACGGATCGCCGCTCCAGAATCCGGAACTATTATTCTTGGATGCCAACACAGAACCATCGGCTCTGATTACAAAGACTGCTTTCTTGTTGGCAAGCTGAGTCATTCCCCCCGCCTGGCTTAAATACCACTTCGCGCTTCTACCCGGCCGATAACTGACTGCGGTGGGATTGAAAACCTGGCCATTCACAGTGATGTAGTCGGCCTTCTTTGGAATGACCAAGACGTCCCCGTCACGAATCATCACATCGGACGAAGTATTTCTCCAGGCCCGCAAGTCATGCTGAATATGAATGACAACGCGACCGACCGGAGGATTGGCCTGCAACTGCTGAATAGTAGTTTCCGTTTCCCCCAGGGCGGTGAGCTTGGCGTTGCGTTGATCTCCATCTGTTTCAGGTAAGGCCCGGAGGTGAACCTCTTCTTCTTTCAATCGGCGAATCATTTCTGTCCGGGCATTCAATTCCAGTTCCCGGACGTCCCGGCGCATCAGTACGGCCCCGTAAGGATATGCCTGAGAGTTAAATCCACCGGCACGTTCAAGAACGGAGCTAACCTTTTCTCCCGGGCGGATACCGAACGGCCCTGGATGCTGCACTTCGCCGCGAACCGTAACGCTGGCCCCAACATCGTTCCAGCCGGGGTTCTGTGGAATGGTTAGGACATCTCCGTCGCGTAGCAATTTGTTTTCGGTGGTGTCTCCGGCCGCCACGGCAGAAAGTTCAATAGATATATTTTCGCTACTCGCGTGTTGCGGATCCCCAGAGGAGTACCGAGTGAGGTGGGCGTTGACGGGGTCAGCGGTGCGCTTCAGGCCTCCGGCCACCTGAATCAGGTCTTCGATATGCATGTTGGTGGTTAGAGGATAACGACCAGGCTTGGCCACTTCACCTTTAACATCCACCGTAGCCGGATCTACCTGCGCGGTGTTGCGGTGCACAAGAAGACGATCGCGAGACTCCAGCAATAAATTATCCATAGGCTTGCCGGCCAGCGCGCCGGCCAGATTAACGCTCAGGATTTTCAAAGTTCCATCGGACTGGGTTCGGAACAGCTGCGCGGAATCGAGGGAAGCATCGGGAGCAACACCGCCTGCGAGATAAATCGCATCTCGCAGGCGAATCTGACCCGAAGTTGCGTACTTACCGGGAGCAACCACTTCTCCGCCGATCCAGACATGGGGAGCAGCTTCGAAATCGTAGCGGCCAAAGACGCGTACGGTGTCATGGGCCTGAAGCTTCGGGGCGGTCGCCGGATCAGCAAGCGCCGCGGCGAGATCGAAACTTTCGACCGTCGGACGATAGTCAGGAGAATTGAGACGCACGATCTCCGCATAGTGGCCCGCAGGTTCCGGGAGCAGATCGGCGTAAGAGCGGATTAGATCGGTGACCTTCATGCCATCGCTATAGGAGTAGCGGCCCGGACGAAGGACATGTCCCTGAAGATAAATAGCGCTCTCGTTGTAAGGGGCGATGGGAAAAATGTGGATTTGATCGCCGTCCTGTATTTTGAACGCGGTGAGTTGTTTAGTGATGGAATCCGCATCGCTCGTTGCGGAAATATCCAGGGTGAGCATGGTGCGTTTTTCGTGAGCTACCAGCCGCTGAACTTCGATGTGTTGGAGGGCCGCGGCGGGCAAAATTCCGCCCGCCAGATCGAGAGCGTCGGCAAGCGTTTTCTCGTTTCGCAGTTCGTAAATTGCCGGGCGCCGAACCATGCCTTCGACGGTAACCTGCGGACCGGTGGGAGCTACAAGAAGAGAATCTCCATTTTCAAGATGGGCCATTTCGCTGCGCACGCCGTGAAGCAGCAGATCGTAAGCGTCCACTTCTTCGACAAGCTTGTCGCCGCGAAAATGTTTTATGGTGCGAAGCGACCCGTTGTCAGATATGCCGCCCGCGGCCAGCAAGGCGTTCAAGGGAGTGGAAAGCGAACTGATGTCGTAGGCTCCAGGCTGAAGCACATCGCCGACTACATAAATCCGCACACTTCTTAAGCGCGACAAGGAAACGTCCGCTGAAACATCGCGATAATTTGCGCGCAAAACCCTTTGGACGGTTTGTTGGACTTCAGCAAGCGTATGACCGCTGACCAGGATGGGACCGGATTCGGGGAGGGAAATGCGGCCCTGGCGGTCAACCGTGCGAGAAATTCGCTGGGCGACGCCACCCCAAAGATCGATGGCCAAACCATCGCCGGGCCCGACCATGTAATCGGGGCCAGCGGGAAGGTCGATCGGAAAATCATTCAGGTCGGTATCTTCGTTGCGCAAAACCTCCAGACCAAATCGCTGGGTTGGGAGTTGCTTCGAAGAAGCTTGAACATACATGTCGTAGAGCGAGGGAATATCGGCATATGGATTTGAGCGGTGAACCATGGACACCGGCGAAAGTTCCATGGGCGAGTTGCGGCGCATGTCCCCGGACAGGCGGGTCCGGTCACTGCTATTTCTCAAGGAATCTTGCGGGCGGGTTCTGTCCGGTGATATGGCTGCGGAACTAAGGCCCTGCGGGACAGAAAGTCCCAGGTCGCCCTCTGCTTCAGGGAATCCCTGTGAAGCTCCGAGCATCTGAGCAATTCTGGAAGCGCGATTTTCCGAGCCGCTATCTTCCCCGGTGGTCGCAGGAGAGGAACCCTGGTCCTGGCGGCCTGTCCGCAGCGAAGACAATTCTTGGGAACCGGACCCGGTGTCTCCGCCGCCAAGACTGGGAGCGGAAGGCCCCGCGTCTGCCCTCAGAACGGGCGAGGAGGAACTTAGCGGCAACGGTGGAATCGAATTGCCGCGATCAGGAATTTCTTCCGGCGTGCCAGTAGATGAAGCATTTCCCCGGCGAGGAGTTTTTCGCTGAGCAGGAGCGCCGCAATCCTGCTGGGCACAGTTATCCGCGGCTGCGATGCTCTCCGCTTGTTTCTTGATTTCAGCATCGATTACCGCGTCTTCGCGTTCTTCGACTTGCACCTGCCGGCGGGCACGTTCTTTCAAGATAAAGTCTCGCTGCTTGGCGATTTCTGATTCTGGATTGAAGTTGGGGAGGAGATAACCGTAACGCTGCACCAGTCTGGTAGCCAAGGAACGAAATTTAATGTCCTGCTCGAGCCGTTCGAAGATGGCTTGATCAGTGAGCGAAGAGTCTTCCACAATCTGACCGTTGTCTGTGGCTTCCTTGATTGCCAAGCGTTTGAGTTCGACAAGCAGACCAGGGTCTTTCAGTAGAACTTCCTGGACTTGGCGAGGGGCGGCTGCGAGATGCTCATAATTTTCGTTAGCTAGTTCGGAAGCTTCCGATAAACGTCGCGATTCGGCGGAGTTCTTGGCCCCTCGTGTATTCTGGGCCGACTGCGCCTGGGCACGCCCACAGGAGAAGACGGCGACAAGGACGACTAGAATGATAGTCGCGATGGAAAATTGCGGGTCGGAAACCAACTTTGCTTCCGACGAAATAGTATGATTCATGAAGTTCTCCGACAGCGATACGCACGTTTACTGTTTATGATACTAGGCAGCAGCGGCTCAGGAGTAAAGGCTCCGGAAGGATTGGAGAGAGCAGAAATCAAGAAATTTGCTATAGCAGCCTCGCAGCATCATGCTGACATGGAACGGAACTGGTTAACAGTATATTTGACGCTATTTAGAATGTAACGAGGTTATTAGGGTTGTACCGGCAGGGTAACATTTTCCGACGAAAATCGAACGCGCGGCGAGTCGCGATACATTTACTCTCGAATATGGCAAGGCATTGAGCGTATGATTCGGAGAAGAGTTCCTCTCGGTTTGGCCATTTCCAGGCGTTGCGAAAATGGACATTTTGACCCGGCGGGCAGATAAAACTTGTTGATCGCATTACGCACATTGCTATTGCTGTTCGCGCTTTGTCCGTTGGTGTACTACGTTCTTTCGCTTTATAACATCATTGAATATTTTCAGGGCATCCGCCGGCTGCCGCCACGAAATGACGCGTTCGCCCCGCAAGTGAGCATTCTGAAGCCGGTTAGAGGGGTAGATTCAGAAGCTTACGAAAATTTTGCGAGCTATTGCCGACTTAATTATCCGGTTTACGAAATCATTTTTGCGGTTACCGATCCTGGCGATCCGATTGTTCCCGTAATCGAGAAATTGCAACGCGACTTCCCAGACACACGGATCCGACTGGCCACCTCCGTGGAACGCCTGGGACAAAACCACAAGATAAGCAATTTGCACCGTCTGGTGAGAGAAGCGCAATACGAGTTGCTGGTAATGAGTGACAGTGATGTGCGAGTGGGTAGCGATTACTTACGCGAACTAGTGGCCCCTTTCGCTGACCCCAGTGTGGGTGCGGTCACATCATTTTACCGCTGTGCCGGGGGAGGCACACTTGCGGCGGACCTGGCGATGCTAGGCATGTGCTCGGACTCTTTGCCAAGCGCGCTGATCGCGCGCAGGCTTGAAGGCGGAGTGCAATTTGCGTTTGGCTGGACCATGGCGACAACCAAAGAACGGCTCGCCGAAATCGGGGGATGGGAATCGATGGCCGATCATCACTCCGACGATTTCGAACTGGGGAACCGCATTGCGCGACATGGGCACCGAGTGGAGATCATGCGTGAGGCGGTGTCGGTCGTTTTTCCAAGGGAGACGCTGCGACAACTTTTTGGTCAAGAGCTGCGCTGGGCCATCGGATTGCGCAATGTTCGGCCGTTTGCTTACGCGGGCATGATTTTTACACACGGGCTTCCGTGGATGGCGCTGGCCGCCATTATAGCCGGCGCCGCAGGTTGGACCGGCATTGCAATAGCGTATTTAGCAGCCTATTTAATTTTGAGAATCAGCGTGGCCTGGACGGCTGGGGTCTGGGGACTGCACGACGAAACTATAGTTAAGAAACTTTGGCTGTTGCCACTTAGGGATGCCGTTACGTCAGTGGTTTGGATGTTGGGATTGGTTTCGGACCGTATCAGCTGGAGAGGATCCGAGTTCCGCGTAAAAAATGGACTTCTAACTCCTGTGGCGCGCGAACCGCGGCAGCAGTGAGCAAGGACTGCAAACTACCGTTGTGAGGCAAGGCTTTTTCCTCGCTAAATAGCTTCTTTTCAACGCTTCGGAACACGGGGGTTCACATAAGAAAATTCAGTTCGTTTTGGAGCACGTTGTTCTGCGCTTTTAACTTTTATATGACGACACCGGTTCGCGGAGACGATCAAACACCTACGATCGATCATCATTCACAAAATTCACGCGACTCTTCCAAGGTCATTTACGCAGATCGAATTCGCGGAGCGCAGGCGCTGCAAAAGGCCATACAAGCTTGTTACGGAATGGTGAGCTGTGTAGTCGATGCGCGAAATCCATCGATGGGGGACCAAAATTTCAGCGTAAACCCATTTGCGAATCCCCATCTGCTGGATATGCCGATTACTATTTATACGGGCGCGTACACGGTGCATTGGGACGTGAGCAACGACAACGCGGTGACCGTTGACCTGCCCTCTGATTTGAAATGGATACTGAAGGGAACAACGATTGAGCCAAGTTCGCCAAATAGAGCTATTCCGGCTAACGCTTTCTTGAAGGATAGCGCTGGCCGAAATGCCAATGATGGCGGATCGGGTCAAGGGATGTTGAATGCGAGAGTTTATGGACTCGACGGCAGTATTTCCGCGGGGAGCAGAATTCTGACCGTTTCCGATGCGAAAAATCTGAGGGTCGGAATGGCAATCGCGATTGTCGGAGCGGCAGGTGGGGCAGTGGGGCAAGAAACGATGCTGGATGGCGCTATCACGCCGACGGCAACACAGCTTTCGGTCGCAAGGACGACGGGGTTTCCTCAAGCCGGTAGCTCGAATTCGACGCTTGCGGACTACAACTACGTAATCATTGAAGGCGAAATTATTTGCTGGAGAGGAATTGTTGGAAAGACGCTACAAAATCTCGTGAGAGGGCAGTTCGGAACCACGGTCGCGAATCACAGCGACAAGGCGAGCGTTTTGGGTTTGGGGACATTGGTGACCGAGATTACGGATATCAACAATTCTTCGGTCACACTGCTGGACAAGTCTGTACTAACTTTAACTGATACGCAGGTTCAGGCCGGTGCCAGCAATATATCGATACAAGGAAACGGCACGATCTCAGGAAATTATATCGATCGGACGGCCACACCTGTAGGAAGCGTAGCTGTCGGCGGTGTGCTTTGTTATGTATGTTCCTCGATGAGCATTGGAGAAAACATTTTATTTACGAATTTGCAGCACGCTGGGGTTTTTATCGCTGGGGGCAGACACAACGTGATCTCCGGACATTACCGCAGAATCGGCAGGCCATCAGCAAGCGGTGCGGGTCTGGGGTCGGATATTTTCCTTTTCGGAAACGCGTGCAGAAATATCATCCGCAGCAGTACACACCAGGACGGTAATTACATGGTGCTGGTTGATGACCGGTCGGAGGATTTCAACCGGCTGTCAGGAGCTTCAAGCGAAAATGACGTGCGAGTTGGCCGTCAAGAGGGGCCGGAAAAATATACTTCGGGCGTTGGGATTGAAGGTTACTCGAGCAGGAACAAAGTTACGGTAGGCCGCATTTCGGTGACGGGAACTGCTTCGAATGCCGGGCTCTACGTGGATGCAACCAGTCAATGGCCGAGCGCGGTTCCGGTTCCGACCGGCAACCATTTTACGTTCAAGGCGATTTCCAGTATGGGAGTGGCTATTAAGACCGCAAACTACTTCAGCGGGGATACCTCGAACGTTTTTGTCGGGGGAGTGATCTTGAAAGGCTCAAGTTCTCTGGCGTCTCAATCAGACCGGATTATTCAAACACACGGGGGACGTAGTGCCCGATAGCTGGCTAGCGAAGATTCCACAACGATTCGCGGATCACTTCAGACTTTATTGAGGCGAAGAAGTTCCTCCTGAAGCCGGCTTCACGGTTGTTTGCAAGGAACGCAAGGCGACGGCACCCAAAATTAACACCGCTGCGAAGATGGCAGCCCATAGAAGTGCGGGATGTTGATCCGACCAGGGCCGGTCGTCCGGCCTCGGAACATATGCGGCGTTGTTCACTTCCGCGTCTAACGCAACCAGCTCAACGTGGGCATCCTTTTGAAATAATTTGGCGTAGTCGTACTCCGGTGCACCAAGTTTTTCGTCGCCGTAATAGATCCAGGGCCGCTCGCCTGCATCGGAATCAAAATAAATTCGCCGCTCCCACTGCTGCAAGTGTGCGCCGCTGATCTTTAAGGGCGGATCGTCGCCATTTTGAATTACGGCCTTCAGAGTTCCCTGACAATTTCCGCAAAGCTCTATAGAGGTCCTCTCGACATCCACTTTTTGACCATTGCGCAGCATGTGAATACGGCTTATTTGTTGCATAGCGTACGGCTCATCTTTGCTGCCGCGAATTTGGATCTGGCGGCAAAAGTTTGGTTGGGTGGGATCAATATCCAACGTAAGGCGCTCCACGGGAGTGTTTGCGGGAACATCAAAAGTAATTACCGTTTCTTTTCCGTGCTGTTCCAGCCTGGATGTACTGGTGACGTCGCACCAGATGGCTTTCTGAGCACGCGTTGCTCCAGCGGTACCGTTTTTTACATCGGAGGGTTTGACTGCGCTGTCGACGGTGACCTTCAAGAATTTAAAAGCGCTCAACGGAATTTGCAGCGTGCTGTTGGAGCCAAGCTTTTCATCGGAGAGGTCGTAAAGCGTGGTAGTTCCGAGAAGAGCCCACCTGGTTCCATGTGGATCGTCCTGGCCTTCCACGCGAGCATGAGCAACAAAGTTTTTGGTGGCCAGCGTCAGATGGATGCGGTCATATTCGTCGCCGCCGGACATGTCCAGAAGGAACTGAGTTTTCCCGCCGATGGAAGCCGGCTGAAGCACGCGGAATTGTTTCTGCTCGGTTTCTGAACCGCCGGTTTCCACCGTCATTCGGTAAGGAATCTCTTTTTCCGCTGCGTACATCCGTAAATCATTCAGGTCCGGCCGAGTGTGCCGCCAGAGCGCCTCGTCAACGACGATGTAATGCTGCCCCGCGGAATTTATGGACTGAACCTGTCGGCGATATTTGAAATACGAAGGAGAAGCGCTGATGGCCAGGATTATAGCCAATACTGCCCAAGATAATTTGCTCACGACATTTCCTTGGCGGGGCTGGCAGGTGCTGACGGAGCCGTCGAGTCAGGAGAAAGGTTCAGCCAGTCGCGTTGATAGATGAAAGATATTCCCAGCAAAACCGCCCCAAGGGCGATGAAACTCAGGATTCTGTAGCTTCCGCCAAGCTGGGACATGTCGAAAAGAAAGATTTTGCCGGTGGTGAAGGCAATTAAAATCAGCGCCTGCCAGCGCAGGAATGCACTGCGTTTGCGGAAACCCACGGCCATCAATGCGGCACCGTACATCAGCCAAATCGCCGAGTAGGTGAATCCGCGAAGCAGCGAAATTTGCAGGTAAGGCTGGAACTGAGAACCAACGGTAATTAGTCGGCGATCAAAATAATCCGCAGCTTCGCGGGTAAGAGCGATCAAGGCGAGCCCATTGAGCGCTATTATCGCGAGCCGTAGAAAAGGCCGTTCGTTTTCCGTGGCGTGCTGCTTCCCGAGTGTGGCGATGCCAGCCAGAACGGCAATGGCGACAGCGTAGGTCGCAAATCGCGCATTGAATATCAGGGTGTTTGCATGCAGCTGGTCATAGGCCAACAAGCGGAAAATTCCCAACGAGAGAGCTGCAACCGCGAGATAACGCAGGAAATTCGTTTTCGTGCGTACACTGATCCACAAAAGCGTCGCCGATTCGATCAGCCAGCTGATGGTTATCCATTGGGCTTCGAGCTTTAATGGAATGGCGATGGTGATGAACGCGATGGCGATGGCCACATGCAATAAATTGATTACGCTTACGTCGTCGCCAGGGAAGCGGTTTTTAAACAAAGCGCTGATGCACAAATAGACGGCGGCCAACGCCAGCGCAAACCACGTGAGCGTCGCCGTTTCACTTTCGTACATGACATACAGCTGCAGAAAAAATACCACGGCATTTATGAGCGGGAGCAGTGTCAGCGTAATGCTGGGGCCGGAAAATCGCGTGGAACGTTCATAACGGGTAGCCAGCGGGATTGCCGCAAAAATGGCGGCGAAGAGTGCGGCAAAAAAAACCGTGAGTGGCCGTTGCTCGCGGTTGTAGTAGCTGGAGTACCAGCCGAGGTATAACACGATGGTTCCAGCGAAACTTCCCCACAGCAAACGCCGCCACGGTTTGACGACGGCCATCAGAAGAATGGCCATGTCCAGCAGGGCAACGTAGGAGAAGAGGACTGCTTCGTGATTCTGGCCAGTGGAGAGCAATGCTGGCGTGGCAAAGCCCCCAACCATGGCAAACGTCGCGAGCAACTCGGCGTCCTGGCTCAACGCCAACGCAATGGTTGAGGCAGTAACAAGGATCATCGCCAGAAAGGCTGCGCTTGCAGGAATCAGGTGATAGATCTGAAAGGCGCCCCACAAGGATAGATACAGTGTGCCGATGCCCACCGCTTTCAAGGAGTAGGAGAACGCAGCGTGGCCGTGCGCGCGGAAACGCTCGCTCCACAAGACCAGCGCAATGCCACATAGCAGCCCTATACCGATTCGCCCCCCGGGGCCGATCCAGTTATTTTCAAAGGCATATTTAAGAAAATACGAAACACCGATGAGCATCGCAGCAATACCGATGCGGTTCAGCCAGTACTGTCCAATCTTTTTTTCTAGATCGCCCTCTTGAGCGCGAGGAACGGAGAGAGGGTTAGGCCTTCGCGGTGGATTGGGGATGGCCGGCGATGCAGCGCTGGGCTGAAATTTGTGCTCGTGAGTTGGAGAGGAACTGGTTTGCGAGGTAGGTGGCTTTACAGGTTGAGGAACGGATGCCGGTACCGTTTGAAAGGGCAATTCACGCGCCAGCTCAAGCTGGTAAACGCGCGCGGTCAGAGCAGCAATCTGCGCTCTGAGCGATTCCAACTCGTTAGGAGGGTCGGCCACTCCGCTTACGCTATCGCAACTGGGCCATAGCGCATAGCGTTCCCATCGGGAAAGTGTCGCATGTCCAACCGTGATGCGGCCGTTAGGCGGAGAGCATCAAGAGGCTTTAACTGCTTTTCATCAAAGAATTAAGCGCTGAGGAGGCGTCACGCAGCGATTGTTGCTCTGAATGAGGGGTGGCCGGAACGGTGTTTAGTTCTTGCATGCGTTGCTGAACGGCGAGGAGGGCGATTTCAGCCTTGCGTTTGAGTTTCGTGGGGTCGATTTCGACCAGGGCGGAAAGGTATAGTTCTCGCCAATCCTTAATGGGGTCCCACACTGCGGCGGTGCAACCATCGTCAAATACAAAGGCGCGGTAACGGATGGGTATAGGCTTCCCGTCTTTGTGGCGTAAAACGAATTCGCCGTCCATCTTTCCCAGCCGCAGATATTCTGCGAATAGTTTCGAAACTTCTCCATCATGGAAGCTTACATTTTCGATCGTGCGGGCCAGCATTTCCGAGCGTTCGTAGCCCAGCAAGCGACAAACACCGTCGGTGCAATCAACATATCTGCGCGAGGTATTTGTGAACACTACAAACTCCGCGCCGTCCACTTCCCTGTGAAAATGGCTTAGCAAATGAGACAGTCTCCGGGACTCTGGTGCTGATGCAGTGGGGTAGTTTACACGCATAGCATGCCTCTCCAAACACGACCAGCAGACGCTGATACGGGTTACGGCCGTTTGGAGACGGCATGAACAATGTGAGCGATGGCATTTCGGACAGTGATGCCGGTAATCATACCTGCAAATAAGCGATGATATTGGATCGAGTACGTACCAGTAGAACTGCCCCCCATCAACCCACAGGGTCGCCAATTGCGGGGTTCCTAACCTGTGAGCCGGATTCCCAAGGGAGCTTGCCGGAGCCGGGTTAGTAGGAGTTTTGGCGTCGCGATGGAGTATAGTGACGGAGTCTGCTTGTCCCTGGATGCGGAAGCCAAAGTAATACGGTGTTCGCGGTATTCCCAAGCACGCGATAACGACTAAAGTTGACGTGAACCCAAATCAACAGAGTGGGGTGTTCCATGCGCTGTCTCCTGGTCGACGATCACGAATCGGTTAGGATGGGCGTCACCGCAATTCTTTCCTCCCGACCAAACATCGAAATCTGCGGAGAGGCCGCGAACGGGAAGGAAGCCATTGAGAAAGCACGGGAATTGAAGCCCGACTTGATCATCTTGGACGTAACTATGCCGGTATTGGACGGCATTAACTCAGCCAAGGAGATCAGGACGTTTCTGCCGGATGTGCCAATCCTCTTTTTCTCCATGCACGATGGTGTGTACCTCGTTCACGAAGCTAAACTGGCAGGCGTCCAGGGATTTGTGAGTAAGACGGAAGCACGGGCGACGTTACTAGACGCGGTGGACGCCCTTGCAAACAAACAGACTTATTTCCCGAGTCGCGGCGCGTCAACTCGAACGGCGTAATTCGGCCTCGAAGCAACCCTCAAGCCCTTCTATCCGCGCCTTATGGAACTGCAAGTGCACGCATTTGCAAGGAGGTTTCTGGCCGTGACGCTACCTTGGCAGTTCAACGTGACGCTACCTTGGCACTTCAAAAGGTTGTGCAAAGACCGTGTAGGAGGCACACGAGGGAACGGTCTAAGTTTCAAAATATGGCGCGCCCGGTGAGGGTCGAACTCACGACCTTCAGCTTCGGAGGCTGACGCTCTATCCATCTGAGCTACGGGCGCGCAGCCCAACTGAAACAGCATCATTCTAACCCTGTAGGCGCGATGCACGCTACAAAACCGATCTTGGCGCAGCAGGCAGAAGCAGTTTGAGGGTTACCCAAAAAAGGAGCGAGTTAAGGTGACAAGGCGATAAAGGGAGCGGGACCAGACGTGAGGGCTAACCTAAGTGGCGTCAACCCTTGGCCCGGCTCTTGATGTCTTTGGCCAGTTTCTCTATTTCTTCGGCCTTTTTCAGCATTGCGACAGACAACACTTTCGCCGAATCGGTTTTATCCACTTCATCCTTCAGTTCGGTTGCCAACTGGAATAATTTTTCGACTTTTTTCTTGATGTCTTTTTCGTTTTCTTCCAAGGCGGCTTTACGCGCTCCAGGCGGAAAAGATGCGCTTTCATCTCCCGGCTTCGCATCGGCATTGTTCAGGGGTCTGGAGTCCTGTTGCGCATGTGATTTCCGCTGCAGGAAAATCATGGGAGCGGAGGCGATACCCAGCCCGCAAAATCGGCGTAAGAATTTACGGCGCTCCTGGTTAGCTGCAATCATCCCGAGCCTCCTTTAATATGGATTTGCACGCGTGGCAACGGTCTTGCGCGTACAAGCTTGCTCACAGTTCCAATGTTATACTCGCCCTCCTGTAAAGTTTATGCCCAATACTTTGACTTTCACGCACTGGTCTGAATTCACGCTGCGAAATGGCCTGCACGTGGTCGGCATTATCGCGGTTGCGCTGATACTGAACCGGCTGTTGCGGGTGGTCACGAATTTGGTCATCAAGCGAGCGGCCTCGCAAACGCGCGCGGCCCAGGCGCGGGAACAACAAACGCGCACGTTGGCCGGATTACTGTTTAGTGCGGGGACGAAGATCGTATGGGGCATAGCTCTGCTCACGGCGATGCCGGAGTTCGGCATTAACGTGACGCCGATTGCGACGCTTGCGGGGTTGGCCAGCTTGGCGATAGGTTTTGGGGCGCAGAACCTGGTTCGCGATATCATCACCGGCTTTTACATCGTTCTGGAAGATCAGTACATAGTGGGAGACACGATCCAAGTCGCCGATACGATTGGCCGTGTGGAACATGTCACGTTGCGGCGAACGGTAGTGCGGGACGCGCGAGGCGCACTGGTTACGATAGCCAACGGAGATATTCGTACCGTAAGCAATCTGAGCCGGGATTGGTCGCAGGCTTTCGTGGATATTTCGCTTTCGCCCGACGCTCCGTTGGAACAAACTTTGCGTTCACTGGAGTCGGCGGCCGCGGAGCTGCGCGCCGACCCGGCGTGGTCCAAGACATTGGTAGACGGACCGCGAATATTGGGTGTACAGAGTTTTGATCGCAACGCGACGACCGTGCGATTGCAGGTGCGCACGCTGCCAAACCACCAGGATGAGATTTCTCGCGAGCTGCGGCGGCGCATTCATGTGGAACTTCAGCGTCAGGGCATACCGGTTTCGATCGTCCAGCGCTTTGAGTTCGCCGGAGCGATGCCCGCTTCGGAGCCAGTAAAGGCCGGCGACCTTACAAATCAGTGAGGAGAATCGTATGAGTCAGATCAGTTATGACGAAGTAAATTTGATGTTGCGTCTTTATGACCTGAGGCGCGAGCCGCGTTTGCGGCAAGCGCGGTCGTGGTTCGTGGAACACTTTCATCCTACATCTCCCGAGGACATGATGCAGAAATATCCGCAGAGCAGCGAGGAGAACACTTATATCCGCATGGTCATAAGCTACTGGGACATGGTGGCCTCGATCGTAAATCGCGGGTTGATCAACGATGAGCTTTTCTTTGAGAGCAATGGCGAACTCTGGGTGGTGTGGGATCGCATGCGTGCGGTGGTTCCCACATGGCGCACGGCTTTCAAAAATCCTCACCTTTTTGGGAATATCGAGGACGCGTGCAAGCGGCTGGAAATGTGGCGCGAGAAGCGATCTCCCGGATCCACCGCGGCGATGCGGCAGATGATGTCTCAATTGCAGGGAAAGCATAAGGACGCCTGAAATCGCGCCGCAAGCAGACGCCGGACGAGACACTTTCAACGAAAAAATTTTTCCGCTTCTTTAGGCACTAGGTGGTCTGCGCCCGAGGAAATGTCAGGTTTGGTGAAGCTAATGCGATTCCGCCCCGCGGCCTTGACTGCATACATAGCGGAGTCCACCTGGTGTAAGAGTTCTTCGACTGTGCGCACGCCCCAATTTTCGGTCTGATGCACACCCATACTCATGGTTACCAACAGCGGCCCGATGCTGGTTTGTACCGGTGTGTCCGACAAGGACCTGCGAAGAACGGCATGGGGCCAGAACGATAGGTAGGGCACGCACGGGGCCATGAAAAGCCGGTATTTAAGTGGAACAGAAGCAGTGACTTGGATCGAAACTTATCCGCGAGACCATCGGCATGGGTCCAAAATGGACAACGGCGGCCCCAATTTGGGACACCGCACTCATGGCGAGTTACGCGGCAGCCTGGTTTTCTTTCTGAATCTCAAAGGTTAATGGCACGCGTTCATGCAACAATCTTTCGGTAGCCGCAACGATAACCTCTTCATGGAAAAGGCGCTGAAAAACCGATTCAGACAATAGATTGCTTATCGCCAATAGAATCATGCCCTGATGATGGGCCATCCAACAATAGACCAGTTCGGGAGAACGCGTGTTGGCTGCGGTGGTCTGTTTAAAATCCGCTGATTCATAAAATCCGTATCGCCCGAGCCATCCCGAAGATTCCATCTTTCGCAAATTTCTCACCGCCGCAGCTGGATCAGTGCTGAGCGCCAGAACGGCGGCGTACGGTGTTATAACTGTGCGATCTTCCACTTCTACCTTCAGCGCCAGGGGTGGAACGCCGTAAGCATGATAATGATAATGACCGGAATCATTTTTTTCGCTGCAGGCGCCTTCCGAGATTCCCCAGGGAATATTTAACGGCTCAATGAATTTTCTTTGGGACATAACTGCGCCGTGCATGCTGTTTTCGAGCAAGGTGGCCGGATAGGTTCTCATCCAAAGAGTGGGCATCAGGTATTCAAACATCGTGCCGGTCCACGACAGCAGAATTTTTCGACCCAAATATTGTGTGTGTCCTCTTCCCAGGCGGAACCAACTGGTTTGTGGAATGTCACCTTTGGCAATGGCGATAAATACCGCGCTGCGCGATTCCGAAGCCAAGAGGTCGTAGCAACTGGCCAGCAGCTGCTTTTTGTCAACGTCATAACCGACGGAAAGCAAATTACGTCCGGAATCGTAGAGCAGACGGAAGTCCATTTGCTTGCCCATTTCTTCGGCTTGACGAGCAAGCAAAAGCAAATCTTCGCGGAGAGCAGTCGCGCGAATGCTGCATTGTTGAACACCGTGCTGCAACACTTTGATTTTCTCGTGCTTGGTGGCGTCTCCGGGATTCAAGACCAGCGATTGTTCCAGCCTGGTGGATAACCTCTGCGCATAACCGGGCAGCTGTTCAAGATTCAGGCTTCCAATTACTTTGGGCACGACCATGTCATCGAAATATGTTCTCAGGGAAGCAAATTCCGGGAGCAGCCAGGGAACCAAAGTCTCAAGCTGCTCCCGCGCATCGAAAAAGCGAGCGTTGGCCTCTTGTAGCCACCACGCCTTTGCAATGTCGTTGGGCGTGGCGGATAAAGTCTGATCGACGATGCTCTGCAGGGACTCCTGCAATCTGGGTAACGCTTCAATCCACCGTGCGAGATCGTCACGCAGAAGCATTATTTCGGCGTGAATTTTTCCGATGGATGCGATCGATTGTTGTCGGCCTTCGTTGGCGGACAACTCTTCTACTGCCAGCGCCAGATATTCCCGCAAACTGCGAAATAACGACTCGGACAGAAGTGGGTGAGCGACAGCGGCGTGGCAGCCCTGTTTCAAGGACACCAGGGAACATACAAGATTGCCGCTGTCGACGCTGGAAACAAAAAAAGGCGGCAATGCAGTTGAATTTCTGGTGTTATACCAGTTTAGAAAATGTCCATTGAACCTGGGCAATTCTTTTGCGTGAGCGAACGTTCTGTTGGCTTCATCGAGGAAGCGCTGCAGAGTGATAAATCCCAAATCGTATGCGGCATATTGAGAATTCAGCTGGAGTCCAAGATTGGTGGGAGAAATTCGATGCGCTATCTCGTAATTCGGGCCCTGCACATTATCAGGAATGAGCCATTGATCTTCCGGAGAAGAAAATGTGCGGAAATAACGCCAGGTTTTTAACGCGACTTTGCGCAGGAAATTCTCGTCATCGGCGGTGATTTCGCTGCGTCCGGAAGCCAGGGGCCTGTCCAGCCAGCGGGCAATAGGCTTGGAGAATAGCCATAAGGCCAGAATCGGCGAGGCCGCCAGCAGAGCGTGCGGGCGAAATGCGGCAAGCAAGCCGCCAATAATAAGAGTGACGGCGGGAGTCCAATCGAGATACACATCGACGGGAGTTTTTCGTTTGGTCTCCATTTCGGATTGCGCGGCGGTTTCCCATTCCAGCAGATTACGGCGGGTGATCGTCAGACGAACGACCGTGCGAAAAATAGCATCCATGGTTACGAGCGTTTGGTGCGCCAGAAAAGTAAAAAAGATGAGGACGTTGACCTGGCCGGCAGTAAAGTCCCCAAAAATTTGTTTCACATGCGCGAAGGTGTCACCCGTCTCCTCAAGCCTGAGCAGGGAAAAAATCAATTGTGTGTAACGCGGGATCAGTACCAGCGCTACGGTTGCGGCCGTCCAATAAGAAGCGGGAGCGGGTAAAAAGAACCAGGAAGCCAGCAGCAACACGAAAGTGGCAAACTCGGTGACGCTGCGCCGCAAATTGTCGAGAATCTTCCAGCGCGCGACGAATTTCAGCGGATTCTTGATTAGGTTTCCCTCGCCGTCCGGGACGCGAGGCAACAGCCAGCGGAGAATCTGCCAATCACCGCGAATCCAGCGATGTTTGCGACGGCTGTGGGCGCGGAAATGCGAAGGATAATCGTCGATGATCTCCACATCAGAAAGTAAGGCGGTGCGCGCATACGAGCCCTCGATCAAGTCGTGGCTCAAGATGGCGTTGGAAGGAAAACGGTGTCCCAGTACTTTCCGGAAAACGTCGACGTCGTAAATTCCTTTGCCAGTGAAAATGCCCTCAGCAAATAAATCCTGGTAAACATCGGAAACCGCGCGGGTGTAGACATCCAAGCCGGTTTGGCCGGAGTAGATGTACGCCAGCCGGGAGCGGTTGGCGGAGTGCACGCTGATGCCGACGCGCGGCTGGAGTACGCCGTAGCCCTGTTGGACGGTATTGGTAGCGGGATTAATTTCCGCGCGATTCAGCGGGTGAGCCGCGGCGCCGATAAGGCGATGAGCAGTGTCGCGCGGTAACTGGGTGTCCGAGTCGAGGGTGATCACGTAGCGCACGCTGGACAGAACGGAGAGATCACCGATCTTCACCGGGAATTTATCGGTCTCGCCACGCAGCAGTTCGTTAAAGTCGAGTAGCTTCCCGCGCTTGCGCTCCCAGCCCATCCAGGTATTTTCTACTTCGTTGAAAACGCGGTGCCGATGGAAGTGGTAAAAAGGCTGCACCCCAGTGTCGCTGTACTTTTGATTGAGTTCCTCAATCAGGCGCGAGCATAGGGAAACGTGGCGGTCTTTCTCATCAAAGCGTTCGCGAGAATCGGGCGGATCGGTGAGCAAGGCAAAAAACAAGTGTGGATCGCGATTGCCCACGTAGCGAATTTCAAGTGTGCGAACCAGGTCGCAGATTTGTTCTTCGTTGATCAATAACGTAGGGATGGCCACCATGGTGACGCAATCGGCGGGAATGCCTTTGGAGAAATCGAGTTTGGGTAAGGCTTGCGCCGGAATCAGGAACGTCACCAATTGATTGATGATTTCCAAAGCCGCTTCACTTGCAGGGAACAGCAGAAGCAAGGTTGCGGCGACTAAAGGAACGCCGCCGCGAATGCCACTCACTACAAAAGCCATGATGGCGATGATAAGGACTTCCAGGCTGATGAAGTAAAGGAGTTCCGGAGCGTCCTGGAACGTCTCGGTGACTTGTTTAAAACCTTTTGCGCGGTACTCAATTCTCTTTTGCAAGGCGTGGCGTCCGCGATCAACCAAGTAGTAGCCCACATGACCGCGGCGTTCACGAGTGACAGGAATGGAACGAAACTGGGTTCTGGCCTGCGCGGCAAGATCCACGGCCAGCTGCGCGATGGTGAATTCGTCGGCCTTCGAACCGCGAACAAATTCCTGAATGGCAGCGTGATAACTTCCCCGGCTATCGAGGTCCATGCAGTGATAGGCTTTGGCCGGATCACCGCGGAGGATTGCTTCCGTTTTACTGAGGGCGAGAAAGACGGCCTTGAAATCAGAATCGCTGAGCTGTCGAACGCTATCGATTAAAGAAGAAAACTCAGCTACGTGACGGTCCGCCTGTGAGTCCTGAGCGTTTCGTGCTGCTGTAGCTCGCGACACCTCTGCGGTTAGCTCGGCAAAGCGCTCGATCAGCACCAACTGAAGCATCTGTTTGAGCCGCCAAATTTCCGCCACTTCAAAATAGGCGTTCTCCTGCGCAGCTTCCATGAATTCGATGAAGGAGGGCTCGTCGTAACTAAAATGCGACGCTATGAGGTATGCCTTGGCAGCCAGGTAGGCTCTGGGGACTTCCACCGGATGCGGTCCACCGGTACGAACTTGGGGAAACGTCGCCTTGGAACGTAGCGACGAACGGATATCCAGAGAAGTCGATCTCAGCAGGCGCTGGTTGTTGACGACTAGTTGGCTGGCCACTGCTGGAACGCCGCGTTCCGCTGCGGCGCTTTTCCTGATGCCCAGCACTGTCCGCGCAGCTACTTGCCTCCGACTTTCGAGGGGCGGACTGAAGGATCTTCGCGCGCTCACCGCCCACGTTTTGGATTGCGTTCTTGCCTCATCGCGCAAACACGTCACGTCAGCTTGAGGGACACCAGCATTCGCTCGACTATCCGACGGTTCATTCCAAGCTGGCGGAATCGCGGGGGACTCGTCGGTTTCTAATCTTCCGATAGGATCGTCGATCATCTTTGTACAGCCATCTTAAGTACGGGCATCGTAATTATAATTCGTTCGTTAACGGTAACTGGATGCTTGTAACTCAAACATTTCCGCATAGCGGCCACCGTGAGCCATCAACTGCTCGTGCCGCCCTTGTTCGGCAATGACACCCTTCTCCAAAACGATGATGCGATCGGCCATCTTCACCGTGGAAAAGCGGTGGGAGATCAGCAGCGCCATTTTACCCTTGGTCAGCTCGGCAAACCTCTCAAACACTTCGTGCTCGGAACGAGCGTCGAGGGCCGCAGTGGGTTCATCGAGCACGAGGATCTGCGCGTCACGCAAATAGGCCCGTGCCAAGGCGACTTTTTGCCATTCGCCACCGGACAGATCGACGCCGGTTTCAAAACGTCTTCCTAACATTTGATCGTATCCGTTCGGCAATTTTTTTATGACCCCTTCGGCGAGGCTCTTTTTTGCCGCCAATTCCACCTTGTCCAGGTTCTCGCGCGCGCCAATCTGGCCGACGGCGATGTTTTCCCAGGCAGTCATGTCGTAGCGCATAAAATCCTGGAAAATCACAGCGATGTTACTGGCATAGTCGTCCAGATCGTACTCTCGCAGATCGACACCATCGAGAAGAATTTGACCTGCCGTTGGATCGTAGAGGCGGGTCAGCAGCTTGACGATGGTGGTTTTGCCTTCGCCATTTTCCCCGATCAGCGCGATGCGCTCGTCGGGCTTCAGAAACAGATTCAAATTACGAAGAATGGGCCGGTCGCTGCCCGGATACGAGAAAGTGACCTCGCGAAATTCAATACCCTGTTCAATGGGCCGCGGCGTTTTTATAGCGTTCGGCTTGGAGAACACAGTGGGACGAACGGCAAAAAATTGGAGCAAATCCGTCAAGAATAGCGACTGGTCGGCGATGCTGGAGAACGTTGAAAAAATCATCTGAAGGTTTGCGCTGGCTCCAGCGATCGCACCAGTCAGGAAAACCAGCGTGGCGACGGTCATCTCACCCCGCACCGTTTCCAGAATGACGTAGGCGTATGCACCGTAATAACCCACGGTGGTGAGCAGCGAGAGCAGCGAGCTAGCCAACAGACGGCGTTTCGCAAGCGAGACGTTTTGCACAAAAATGTCGTCAGACAGCTTTTGAAATCTGTCGGTAAGGTATTTGCTTAAACCGAATAGCTTAAGTTCTTTCGCGCTGTCCTTGCTGGCGCCCAGAAATCGCAGGTAATCGATCTGGCGTTTTACGGGCGTCTGACGGAATGCCTGTGCGTATCCGAGAAAAGCAAAATGACTTTCGCCGAGAAAAGCCGGAATCACACAGGCGATCAATACCACTAACAGCCATGGCGAAAAGAACAGGATGCTGGCGGCCAAGGACACAGTGGTGATGACCTGTTGGACGAGCCGCCCTAACTGCTGGACCATTCCCAGACGATCGGTCGCTTGCACCCGAGCGCGCTCGAGTTTGTCGTGAAACAGCGGGTCTTCGTAGGACGCCAGATCCAGTCGCGAAGCGTGATACATGATGCGCACGCTGATGTGGCGGATGAATTTGTCGGCCAGCAGAGTGTCACAGTAATCCACGCCGCGGTTCAATATGGACGCAAGGCAAGCCAAGCCAAACTCTAGACCCACCAACCACCAGAAATGGGGCCGGAGCGGGGTGCCGGACGCTACGTCCACCGCCTTGATGATCAATCGTCCTACAGCTAATAGGGCCAGCGGGGATAGGGCCACGATGGCACGAAGAACTAATCCCCAGGTGACTACGGCAGGGCTCGAGTCCCAGATTATTTTCAATACTGGAGGGATGTTTTTCAGGGACTGGAGGCGAGTGCCCCAAGCCCGATGAAACTTCTGGCCTGTAGGGTCGGCCATTGTGGGCATTTTTAAGATACCGCCAGAATTTGTGTCGGCAATTGCTTAAAGCGACGCGGTGAGAGACTTGCCGGGGTGATCATATCAGCAGGGCCGGACGGAGACAATCACGCCATCGGGGCTAATGGTATCCCGTGAGCGGCAGCGCGAGCAATACTGGCAAATCCTTACAGCCCGATTGAAGAGTCAGATGCGGGAGCGAGTGGCCAGGCCTAGCGTAGCAGCGCAGGCGAAAATTGCAGTGGAGATGATGCAGAAGCTGCGAGCCATTGTGGCCATGGTATGGGTTCCAATTCCGAGGAGCACCGCCGAAAGAAGAGCTGCGAGAAGCGCGATTGCCAAGAAGACTTTCACGGAAACCTCCTACGACACGCGACCGGGCATAGCGGGTAAATGCAAACGGCAGTCCAAAGGTTTATTCATATGGTTCTTATACTTACGGTGTACCTGTCCTTTGGGGCATAGGAATTTTGGGAGGAAAAAAGTAAATCTTGCATAGTCAAGCCGTTAGGCGATTGGGCATCGCCGGGTCATAACCAGGGGCACTGCGAAAACCTGGCCTATGGCACAGGGTCGCCTGTGGGGGATTCAGCGAGCGATTCCCGGGTTTCTAGCGTAGTTTTTTGAGGTCGAAGGTGGCTTTGATGACCTTGCCTTGCGGAGTCGTCACTTCCACGACGGTCAGGTCGGAAGCCAGGTCCTTAACATCGTACTCCAACCACACATTTTCCCCTGTTAACACCGCCGGAGCAGTGTTGGTGGCTGTCGAATGAATGGGCTGATTACTGATGCCGCGAGATGGGATGGTTTTACCGTTCTGCTTCAAGTTGAACTGGAAGTTTTGCCAGAAATTCTCGGGTCGTATGGCGCTCTTTTCTGACCCTGTGGCGGGCGCCGGAGTCGGCACCTCCTTAGATTCGGCAGCTTTCGGATAGGCAGACGGCAGCATCAGGGTCACATTCACCTTCACGGTATTTCCGTGAGCTTTGTAGTCGTGGATAGCCTGCTCCTCCGAATACCCGTCAGACGCCTTTTGGCGGCATTGATCGACGATTTGAGCGTACGGGGTAAGAAGTTCGATCTGGGCGATGTGAACGTCGTTTTGTGATTCGGTAATCTGACTCAAATACGGAGCTAGGAAGTCGCCCGTAGATTTGTCGTTGCGTTGCCCGAGAATATAGGCCTCGTGGATGGCGCGCGGGTCGAGCTCTTTGTCATAGGCGTAGGCCGCCGGACTAACGATGCAAAGAACCGTTGTTATGACTGCGGGGATTCTTGTCCTCATGAAGCTGCCCAGAACTGCATTCCGCATCTTAGATGGTTTGCAGCTGGGGTCCGACGTTTTTTTTGATCGTACCAGCGCCATTCTCCTTCGCGATTCCGCCATTCCGTTAGTAATGAGTAGCGGTGTCAGGTTACAGGGAAGACCCTATGTCTTCCTACGGCGATAACACGTATTCTTTTTTCGCGAAATTTTGAGCACTGTGAGCAGGTGACCGATGAGGGACCCATGGCCACCTGCTCCTCGTTTTTTTGCGGATGCCTGCGGCAAAGCCGGCCGCAACATTCAACCACCTGCGATTCACACTTAAACAGAGGCTCCAAGTTTATGGGTAACTCGGATTCTATCCCGCCGCTAGGCGCTACTGGTCTTCACGGATACGGCTGGCGGTTCGTCGTCTGGGCGCCCGCCGCCAAGGAATTGAGCGTTCACATTGTGGGCAGCAACGATCGTGTTGTGCCAATGCAAAAAAGTGATTCAGGGTATTTTGAAACTGCGATCGAGAAATTGGAACCTGATACCCGATATTTTTACCGCTTCGAGGACGGACGCGAGTTTCCGGATCCTGCTTCGCGCTTTCAGCCTGAGGGCGTTCACGGGCCATCGCAAATTGTCGATTTGAACGATTTCAAGTGGACAGACTCGTCCTGGCGTGGACTCGACCTGGAACGCAGCATAATCTATGAAGTGCATGTTGGGACGTACACTCCGCAAGGGGCGTTTGAAGCGCTGATTCCCCATTTAGCTGGTCTGCGTGATGTGGGGATGACGACGATTGAATTGATGCCGGTGGCGCAATTCCCTGGCAGCCGCAATTGGGGTTATGACGGCGTGCAACCCTTCGCGCCACAAAATTCTTACGGCGGTCCGCGCGGTCTTCAAAAATTAGTGGACGCGGCGCACGCACGTGGTTTGGCCGTCGCGCTGGACGTGGTTTATAACCACTTGGGGCCTGAAGGCAACTACTTCAACACATACGGGCCGTATTTCATTGACAAGTATCGGACTCCGTGGGGCAAGGCGATAAATTACGATGGGCCCGACAGCGACCCAGTCAGACATTTCTTCATCGCGAATGCACTGCACTGGCTGGAGGAGTATCACATCGATGTTTTACGGCTCGACGCCGTGCATGGGATTTTTGATTTCGGCGCGTGGCACTTTCTTGCGGAACTGCAACAGGCGGTGAAGGCGCTGGGAGAACGCCTAGACCGGAAACTTCACCTGATCGCGGAAAGTGACTTGAATGACTCGCGTCTGCTCAGACTGCAGGCGCAAGGCGGGTACGGTTTACCTTCGCAATGGAGTGATGATTTTCACCATTCCCTCCATTCCCTGCTCACCGGCGAACGGGCCGGATACTATTCCGATTTCGGTGATGTGCATCATTTGGCTGTCACGATGCAAAATGGCTGGTTTTACGCCGGGCAGCATTCAAAATTCAGGCGACGGAGACACGGTAATTCCGCGGCCGGTCTGGCGCGATCCACTTTTGTAGTTTGCATCCAGAATCACGATCAAATCGGCAATCGCGCCAGAGGCGAGCGGCTCAGCAAGTTAGTCAATTTTGAAGCTTTGAAGTTGGCAGCGGGTGTAACGGTGCTTGCGCCATTCATTCCACTTTTATTTATGGGCGAGGAGTATGGTGAGATAGCGCCGTTTCAATACTTCACGAGCCATGGCGATAAAGCTTTGATTGAAGCGGTACGCAAGGGGCGCCAGGAAGAATTTGTGGCATTCGCGTGGGAAGGAAAAGTACCGGACCCGCAGGACGAAGCCACTTTCAATAATTCAAAACTCGACCACGGGTTAAAAACCAAAGAACCGCACCAAACGCTGCGAACACTCTACCGGGAATTACTCGCGATCAGACGCGAATACGCTTTGGCCGGATCAGGCAAAATAGAAATTTTTGAAAATGGAAGTGCGATAACCATGGTCGCCGGCGATGGCGCCTCGAAGATGCTGGCGGCTATTTACGAATTTGGAAAAATCGAACATGCCGTTGATGATCTATCCTTGCCGGCAGGCCGCTGGTCTGTGTGCCTCAATTCCGCGGATCAAAAATGGCGCGGACCTGGGAATTCTTTAGCTAACGAAATAAAGGCGGGGGATCCTCTTACGCTGTCCGCACAGTCGTTCGTGATACTCGAACGAGTGAATTCAATTACGGAGTAATCATGCGATACGTCTGTGTTCACGGTCATTTCTATCAGCCGCCCAGAGAGAATCCTTCACTCGAAGCGATTGAGTTGCAGGATTCCGCTTATCCATACCATGACTGGAACGAACGCATCACCGCGGAATGTTACGCCCCCAACGCTACCTCGCGCATTCTCGACAACGAACAGCGCATCATCAAGCTGGTAAACAATTATGGAATGATGAGCTTTAATTTCGGCCCGACCTTGCTTTCCTGGCTGGAAGCGAAAGCGCCGCGCGTGTATGCAGCGTTGCAAGAAGCCGACAAACTGAGTTCTCACAAATTCGGAGGTCATGGTTCAGCCGTCGCGCAGGCGTACAACCACATGATTTTGCCGCTGGCGAACCGGCGTGACAAAGTCACCCAGGTTAAGTGGGGCATCGCTGATTTTGAGCATCGCTTCAAACGCCGGCCAGAGGGCATGTGGCTGCCGGAGACTGCGGCGAACACGGAAACGCTGGAAGTGCTGGCGGAAAACGGAATTTTGTACACCATCATGGCGCCGCGCCAGGCGAAACGCGTGCGACGCAAGGGCGGGCGAAGCTGGAAGGACGTCAGCGGCGACCGCATCGATCCTAGCCGCGCTTACCTCGTTAACTTACCTTCGAAAAAAACGATCAGTGTCCTTTTCTACGACGGGCCCATCTCTCAAGGTGTGGCGTTTGAAGGCTTGTTGAATGACGGTAAACGGTTCGCCGATCGTTTGATCAGCGGCTTTTCCGACGCTCGAGACTGGCCGCAGCTTTCGCATATTGCTACGGACGGGGAAAGTTACGGTCACCATCATCGCTTCGGCGAAATGGCGTTGACGTATGCGTTGCAGCGCATTGAAAACGAAAAGCTGGCGGAACTCACCAATTATGGGCAGTTTCTGGAGCGCTATCCGGCCAACCATTTTGTCGAAATTGTAGAAAACAGCTCGTGGAGCTGCGTACATGGAGTGGAGCGCTGGCGTTCGAACTGTGGCTGCAATTCAGGAGGCCACTCCGGCTGGAATCAGGAATGGCGAGCACCCTTGCGCGCGGCGCTGGACTGGTTGCGCGATAGAGTGAATCCACTGTTTGAAGAGAAAGCTTCGCCGCTACTAAAGAATCCGTGGGACGCTAGAGATGAATACATTCACGTAATCCTCAATCGCTCGGACGCCAGCGTTCAAGCGTTCTTCAATAATCACGCCACTCATCCGCTGAGCCCTGAAGAACAAGTTACGGCTTTGAAGCTGCTGGAGATGCAAAGGCACGCCATGCTGATGTACACCAGCTGCGGATGGTTCTTTGATGAGCTGTCCGGGCTGGAAACCGTGCAGGTAATTCATTACGCCGGACGGGCAGTGGAATTGGCCAAGGAATTTTTGGGCGCCGAGATCGAACCGCAATTTCTGGAACATTTACGCCAAGCGAAGAGCAACTTGCCAGAGAACGGCGATGGAGCTCAAATTTACGAGAAGTGGGTAAAGCCCGCGTCCGTAAATATTGAAAAGCTGGCGGGCCATTACGCCATCAGCTCGCTATTTGAAAATTACGGTGAGAAGACTGGCATCTATTGCTATGGCGTGGACAGGGAGCAATATTCCCTGGAGGCCGAAGGGAAATTGCGGTTAGCAACGGGCCGGGCGCGTTTCAGTTCCGAAATCACGCGCGAATCCGCAACGATGAGTTTCGGTGTGCTGCACCTGGGGGATCACAACGTTACCGGGGGCGTGCGTCATTCCAATGGACCGGACGAGGAATTGAAAGCCAGGCTGATAGAGTGCTTTTCCAAGGCGGATACCGCGGCGGTCATACGCATACTCGATGAAGAGTTCAGCGAACATTCATATTCGCTCAGTTCGCTGTTCCGCGACGAACAGAGAAAAATTGTTGGCTTGATTTTGAATGACTCGCTCACGTCCGCAGCCGCGGCGTACCGAACTATTTACGAAAATCAGGCGCCTTTGATTCGGTTCCTGAATTCGCTGAATATTCCCGTTCCCGCGGCCTTTAAAGCCGCTGCGGACGTCGCAATTAACAGCCAACTGCGGCAATCGTTCGAACGCCCTGATCTCGACGCAGACAATATACAAAGTTATTTGAAGGAGGCAGCCACCAGCCGGGTGCCTCTGGATGCCACTACGCTGGAATTCACCATACGCAAACGGCTGGAAGAGCAGGCGGCGCGCTTTTCGGAACATCCTGACGGTATGGAAAATGTGCAACGATTTCGGAAGCAATTGGAGTTGGCGCAAACTTTGCCGTTTCCCGTAACGCTATGGGAAGTACAAAACATTTCTTATGGGCCGCTGATGAAGGCTATTGAGGAACGCCGTTTGGGAGCTGAGAATAACGATCCTGAAGCCTCTACCTGGATGAGGGAATTAACCGCGCTCCGCGACGGACTGCGTATTTTGGGCGCTTAACATCATGGTTTCTACCCGCATTCCCCTGGCGACCTACCGGCTGCAGTTCAACAAGAATTTTACGTTTAACGACGCGACTCGAATTCTCGATTATCTGCGGGAACTCGGGATTACTGAAATTTATGCTTCGCCCATTCTTACCAGCCGTCGCGGCAGCGGTCACGGCTATGACGTCACCAATCCCAATCGACTTGATCCGGATTTAGGAACTGAAAAAGATTTTGAAGTTTTCCTGAGTGAGCTGGAAAAACGTGGCATGGGATTGCTGCTGGATATCGTGCCCAACCATATGGCGGCCAGCAGCGAAAATCCCTGGTGGATGGACGTTTTGGAAAACGGCCCGGACTCGGCCTTTTCTTCTTACTTCGATATAGATTGGCATCCTCCTTCGCGAAGTCTGGACAACAAAATTCTTTTACCGATACTGGGACGCCCATTTGGTGAAGCGCTGGACAGTAGCGAACTGAAACTTAATTTTCGCGACGGCCAATTCTCCATCGAATATTTCGAATCGTCGTTTCCATTGGCTCCGCGAACCTACCGGTCCGTTTTGCAACACCGGATCGGCACGTTAAGAAACCTGCTGGATGAAAACTCCGCCACTTACCAGGAGTACCAAGGTGTCGTCGCCGCGCTTTCCGCAATATCAGATCGCGATACGACGCCGGTCGAGTCCGCCTCTGACAAACGCGTGCGCTTCGAGTCCATACGCGAACGTTTACGACAACTGACGGCGGGCAGCAGAGAAGTTACGCAATTTATTCAGGAAAATCTCGCGGATTTTAACGGCCAAGAGGGCGATCCCGGTTGTTTCGCCAATCTTCAACGGCTGCTTGGAGAACAATATTACGTTCTCGCATACTGGCAGAACGTCAACGAAACCATAAATTACCGGCGTTTTTTCACGATTACCGATTTGGTGGGTATGCGCGTCGAGGATTCACTGGTGTTTGACGCGACGCACAGTTTGATCTTGCGGCTCATCTCGCGCGGTGCGGTTGTTGGTTTGCGTATTGACCACATTGACGGGTTGCGCGATCCGCTGGCCTACCTGAAACGGCTGCAAGAACGTTTGGCTGCAGAAGATGGAACTATGCCTGGCGGAGAGGCATACGTGCTGGTGGAAAAAATTCTGGCGCGCAACGAAAACCTGCCGGACGACTGGCCGGTGGCGGGCACCACCGGGTATGACTACCTGAACTTTGCGAATCGTATTCTGGTTGAGCCGCAGGGTGCAAAAGAGATTGAGCGTATTTATTCCCATTTTATCGGCCGCAACCTGAAATTCAGCGAGGTGCTGTATCAGAAGAAAAAGTTGGTGATGGGCACGATTCTGGGCGTGGAAATGAGGTCCCTCGGCCGGCAACTCGGCGAATTGGCGGCGCAAGCTCGCTATGCCCGCGATTTGCCGCGCCACGAACTGACCGAAGCGCTCATTGAGACGACCGCCTGCTTTTCGGTGTACCGCACTTACATTCGAAACCTGGATCTGCCGTCGGCCGCTACCAAGGTGCTGGAAGAAGCGCTGGCTCAAGCGCGTGCACACAAGCCGGGTTTAAATCCGCAGTGTTTTGATTTTCTGCGCGACGTGCTGTTGCTGCTGGCTCCGCCGCACGTTTTGCCGGATCACCGCGAGGCCCGGCTAAGTTTTGTTTTGCGCTGGCAACAATTCACCGGGCCAATCGTCGCCAAGGGCCTGGAGGACACGGCGCTTTACGTTTACGACCCGCTGGTGTCATTAAATGAAGTAGGCGGTGATCCCGCGCCCGATGCCATTTGCCCGCGGGAATTTTTTGAATTTATTGCCGAGCGGCAAAAAAGATGGCCGCACTCCATGAATGCCAGCTCGACACACGATACCAAGCGGGCTGAAGACGTACGAGCGCGCATCAGCGTTTTGTCTGAAATGCCGCAAGAGTGGGATAACCGCCTGCACCAGTGGGCCGCCATGAATGAGAAATACAGGATCGCTGCCAACGGCGGCGCGATGGTTCCCGATCGCAACGAGGAATATTTTTTCTACCAGACGCTGCTGGGTATGTGGCCGCTGGAGGAACGTGAGCTCGGCGGGGTACTCGAAAGATTGCAGTCCTACGCGGTAAAAGCGATCCGCGAAGCGATGGTGCATACGCGCTGGACACGCCCAAACCTGGCGCACGAAGAGGGATTGAAAAAGTTTATTGCCGGCATTCTTGACGAGAAACAGAATCACGCGTTTCTTGAGGACTTTTTGAGCTTCCACCGTGACATCGCATTCTACGGGATGCTGAACAGCCTCAGTCAAACATTACTGAAAATCACGGCGCCCGGGGTGCCTGATTTTTACCAGGGCTCGGAATTATGGGACTTGCGTCTCGTAGATCCGGATAACCGCGGCACCGTTGATTTTGCGCGTCGAATCGAACTTTTAACCAGTCTCAAACAAAACGCTTCACGAGAGACAGTTGGGTTTGCCGCCGAACTGCTCAAGGACTGGACGGATGGCCGGATCAAACTGTATTTGATCTCAAAGGCTCTGCGATGCCGGCAGGAGTTTAGCAAGCTCTTTACCGATGGAGCTTTCGTTCCCGCGGAAATATCCGGCGAGCGGTCAGACAATGTAACCGCGTTCCTTCGCGTTTTCGAAAATCAGCAGGCACTGGTTCTCGCCCCGAAATGGCTCGCCGGTTCAGGAATGGAGCAGAATTTAAGTGCGCGGCAGAAATTCTGGGGCAACACCTCGATACTGTTGCCGGATCATGCAGCCGCGAGTTGGCGAAACGTTCTTACCGGCGAGCCGGTTACAGCCCAAGGGAATCGACATGCTAGCTTAAGTTTGAGCGATGCGCTAAAGAGTTTTCCCGTTGGGCTGCTTTTATCCAATCCAAACTAGTAACGCAAACGCAATTCTCCTCTTAACTCGCCAAGCGCCGGCGGCCTTCGTGTTCGCGGCGTGTCCTGGAAGACTTTCCTTTATTGGCGGCTTCTGATTGCCGAAGGCTTCGTTTCAGAGCCTCCATCATGTCGATTACCGGGGCGCGACCGCGTTTGGGCTCTTCGACAAAGGCTCGGCCCTTCTGTTTAGATTCGATGAGCGCCTTCAGATTCTGCTGGAAAGTATCGTGATATTTGGATGGCTCAAAATCTTCTGAGAGGGTCTCCACCAATTGTTCCGCTAATTTAATTTCCTGCGGCTTGAGCTGAATATGTTCGTCAATCTTGCCATAGCCCTCAACGTGCCGAATCTCGTTTTCAAAAAACATGGTATGAACGGTGAGCCCATGCTCGCGAGGGCGGATGAAAACGGTATATTCCCGTTGATGCATCGTCACGGTAGCAATGGCAACGCGATTTTTGTCCTCGAGCGCTTTCAATAACAAGGCGTAGGCTTTCTCGCTGTCTTTTTCCGGCAATGCAAAATAGGAAGAGTCGAAATAAATTGGATCGATTTGCTCTTCTTTCACGAAGGCCACAATTTCCATGGTGCGTCCGGAGCGCGGAGTGATCTTTTTCAGCTCCTCGTCTTCGATCAAAACATATTGGCTATCGTCGTGTTCGTAACCTCGAATTACTTCCGAGCGTTCCACATTGCGTTGGCAAGTAGGGCAAAAGAGCGGCTGGCGCAAGCGCGTTTTGCATTCCTGATGAATTTGATGGAGATTCATGCGCTCGCTGCGCGCGGCCGTAAACAAACGGATCGGAATGGTCAGCAAACCGAAGCTGAGCGAACCTTTCCAGACGGAATGAGCCATCGATGTCCTCCTGCCGCGTTCAGCGGGCGAATCGATATGCTACGCCGCGAATTCCCGCGGACAAATAAGGTAAACCCTTGATGCATTAACGACGCACTGCGATCCACGAAGGCGGATAAGCTCGACTCCTCCGAGGAGAGTGCTTATTCTGAGTGAAGACTACACTGCGGATTGCTGGCCGCATTCGTGACACATCGGATGAAAAAACTCGCAGAGTATCGTCAGAAAAGACGCTTTGACAAAACTGCTGAGCCAGCTGGCAGCGTCGCTCGCGAGACAAAGGCGCGGTTCGTCATCCAAAAACATGCAGCGACCAGGCTGCACTATGATTTGCGTCTTGAAGTTGGCGGTGTTCTGAAGTCGTGGGCTGTGCCTAAGGGTCCTTCGCTGAATCCAGCGGATAAACGGCTTGCCGTTCACGTGGAAGACCATCCGCTCGAATATCGCAAGTTCGAAGGAGTGATTCCCAAAGGCCAGTACGGCGGCGGAGAAGTAATCGTCTGGGATCAGGGCACCTATGAATTGGAAGGTCATTTGAATGCCGATGCGCAATTGGCGCGAGGCGAGTTGAAATTTATCCTGCACGGAAAAAAAGTGCGTGGCAGTTTTGTTTTGGTACAACTGAAAAACTCAAAAGTAAAAAATGAATGGTTGTTGATCAAGCATCGCGATGAGTTTGTCGATCCACTTTGGGACGCGGAAAAGCATGCACAATCCATAGTTTCCGGGCGCACCCTGGAAGACGTGAAACTTGGCCGGCCGGCGCGGGCACCGCTTGATGCGAATAAGATCAGTTCCCTTCCTGGGGCACGGAAAGCGCCCATGCCGCGCTCCGTTCCGCTGACGCTGGCATCGTTAAGCGAGAAACCATTCTCCAATCCAGATTGGCTCTTCGAAGTGAAGTGGGACGGGGTGCGCGGCATTGCCTACCTGGCAAAGGGAGAAGTGTCGGTACGCTCGCGTGCCGGAAGGGAGATTTCCCTTGAGTATCCCGAGATTCGTGACCTGGCGAATCAGCTGGACGCAACTGAAGCGATCATTGATGGCGAACTCGTGGCTCTTGATGGAGCGGGCCGAAGTAATTTTCAAAAGTTGCAGAATCGCGCTGGCGTTCGCAACCCTTCGCATCAACTGCTGCAATCCATTCCGGCCACGTACTACGCGTTTGACTTGCTGTACTGCGATGGCTATGACTTGCGAAAAGTCCCGCTAGAACAACGGAAGGGCCTGCTCAAGCAAATCCTTCGCCCCAATAGCCACATCCGTTACTCGGAACATGAAAACGAAAAAGGGAAAGAACTATACGAAGCTGCCAGACAGCAGTCGCTGGAAGGGATCATCGGAAAAAAAAGAGACAGCGCGTATGTAGGGCAAAGAACTTCGCTGTGGCTGAAATTTAAGATTGTGAATGAGCTGGACGCTGTTGTCTGCGGCTGGACCGCCCCGAGACGCAGCCGTGAATTTTTTGGCGCACTGGTGCTGGGACTTTACGACGGACCGCAGCTTGAATTTATCGGCAGCGTGGGAACTGGTTTTGATTACGCCAAGCAAGAGGAAATTTACGAACAGTTACAAAACCTCAGGCAGGCAAAGAGTGTATTTAGCAACGTCCCGAAATTAAAGGAAAAAATTGAGTGGGTGCAACCACAGCTGGTGGCGCAGGTGAAGTACGGGAACTGGACGGACGGTGGCCGCTTGCGCGCGCCCGTGTTTTTGACAATGCGTGCGGATGTATCGCCCAAAGAGTGTACGGTGCAGGCCGCGCGCCCGAGCGAAGATCGAGGTCAAGAGGATTTGACGGACGGCTCGGACCGCTCAGCAGCACCAGAAACTCAACGGGCAGGACCGGCAGAAGTACTGGCAGAGCCGTATTCGAAACGCAAAGAGCGCACGGCGAGATCGCGATTCGCGACCAATTCACCGCGAAGCGAAAAACACACGGCACCTCTGACCAAGCCGGACGAGAGGGTTTTGACCAGCGCCATTGAAAACGAAATTCATAAAGGTACTTCGGAAACTTTGAATGTCGAAATAGACGGCCATGTACTGCGGCTGACGCACTTAAACAAAATCTATTTCCCCGAAAGTGGCATACGAAAACGGGATTTACTGGCTTATTACTTTCGAGTCGGGCATCTGATGCTTCCGTTTCTGAAGGATCGCCCGATGGTGTTGCGGCGTTATCCAAACGGGATTCGAGAAAAAGCGTTTTTCCAGAAGGAGGCGCCGGAATCCGTTCCCGATTGGATAGAGCGGGCCGCCGTTCATTCCGAAGAACGCGGCGGGGATATGCCTTACCTGATGGCCAATAATCTGGCGTCGCTCCTCTACCTGACGAATTTGGGCTGTATTGACCATAATCCATGGTCAAGCCGTTCGGAAACGCAGGATTTCCCGGACTATGTTTTCTTTGATCTGGATCCCACGCCTGGGACGCCGTTTGCCACGGTACTTAAAATCGCGCGGACCATTTACGCCATTCTGCATTCCATAAGACTTTCCTGTTTTCTCAAAACCTCGGGCGCCTCGGGCTTTCATATTTTTGTGCCTTTGAAGCCGCAGTACACCTACGCGCAGACAAGAGGCTTTACGGAACTTGTGGGACGCATCGCCGATAACGAATTGCCTGGCCTGATTACCTTCGAACGCACGGTACACAAGAGACCTCGGGGAAAAGTGTTGATGGACGCTTTGCAAAACGCACGCGGAAAGCCGCTCGCAACGGTCTATTCGGCTCGCGCCTATCCCGGCGCACCGGTGTCGACACCGGTGAATCCCACGGAATTGAAAGCAGAGTTCGCCGCTGACCGCTGGAATCTGAATAACGTGGAGCAACGAATTAAAAAGGTTGGAAATTTATGGGGAGATTTCTGGAACAAGCGACAATCGTTATCGGACGCTCTGGAATTGCTGGATCAACGGCTATCGGCGAGAAAGATAAAATGAACAAAACCGCTAGCTCGCAGTAGACAATTTTTAACTGAGATTTCTTACAAAACCCAGATCTTTCAAAAAATCCAAGGCTCGCAGAAAACTGATTCCACGATTAGTGTCATCTTTCGCCGGTGAATTTTTTTTGTCCCCGTTGGGCCCAAAATACGTTCCGTTCTGCAACAGAACGTCCAAAGCCTGGATCAAATCGTGAGCCGCGCGCGATTTAAATACGAATCCACGGGCTCCGGTCTCCCGCACGGAGTCCGCAAGGCTTCGGGATTCATGCATGGTGAAAATGAGAATGGGGGCGCTGTTTTGAGTCTTGGTAATTTGTCGCGCCGCTTCCAGTCCGCTCATCACCGGCATGGTTATATCCATGATGATGGCGTCCGGCCGCAACTCTTCAGCAAGCTTGATGGCTTCCTGACCATTAACCGCTTCGCCGCAAATTTCCCAGTCGGGACGCGCCGAGAGAATCGTACGTATCCCCTGGCGCACCACTTCATGATCGTCGACAACAAGAATTCTCGCTGGCATAAAAATTCACTCCGTACAAAAAATTATCGCGGTCAGTCGCTACAAACCTGGAACAGCAATGAGATTGTATGGGACATTTACCCGAGATGTTCATTCTCAGGCCGCGGCACCGGGTAGGCCTGAATAATTTATATACAGGATTTGATTTCGGTGCAAGCCTGGCATGTATCGTGACCGCATTAAAGTACATCGTTGCGGATGCCTAGTGCGCTGAGGGGTCAGCAAGTCATTGATTATTTCTGGGCAAGGTAATCTGCCTGGCATAGAGCTGGGCGACGCGCTCAAGCGTATCGATTTCCGTCACCGGCTTGTCGGGGCGTAGCCGCAAAATGCGCGGGAATCTAAGCGCGTAGCCGCTTTCGTGGCGTTGTGACTTTTGAATGTTGTTGAAGGCCACTTCCATGACTACGGCCGGTTCAACAATCCGCCGCGCGCCCAGGTCTTCAACGGTGTGGATCAGGAAGTATTCCGTACCCGCCTTGATTTCCGCATCAGTGAGCCCCGAATACGCTTTGCCAATGGTCAATAGTTGGTGCCCGTCACGTACTGAAAATGTGTAATCGGAAAGCAGTCCATGCCTCTTGCCATGTCCATATTCAACTGCGGTCACAACCACATCGAGAGTTGCGAAGGGTTCCTTTAGCTTGAACCATGACCTGCCTCGACGCCCGGGCGTGTACAACGATTCCGGACGTTTTACGACGATTCCTTCGTGACCGGCGGCCAGCGAATCCTGGAAGGCTCGTTGAATTGCCGAAACAGACTCACAACGAAGTGCCGTCGCGGTATAGATTGGCGACGCGTCGCCAGGCGGCATAATTTTCTCCAGTCGTCGGCGTCGTTGCTCCAGCGTTTCTTCGAGCAACAGCGTTCCGTCCTGGTAGAGCAAATCGAAAGCTGCAAAGCGCACGGGAATTTCGTGTTGCAGCCAAAGATCCAGTTGCTTTCTGCCCAGACGTTTCTGCAATTCCGTGAATGGAAGCGGCCGCGAACCGTGCCAAGCCAGTATTTCTCCATCCAGGAGCAATTCGCCGGGCAATTTCGCGAAGAACACATTCAGCTCGGGAAACTCCACGATCTCGTCGAGCGTGCGAGAAAAAACTCTTACTCCCACGGCGCTTTTGTGCACTTGCGCGCGAATGCCGTCATATTTTTCCTCGACCAAAACTGAGCCGCTCCCATCGGGAAGTATTTCGCCGGCGGTTTCCACTGGCGTGGCCAGCATGAAACCAATGGGATGGAACAGGCGCATCTTAACGGAGGCCAAATCGTCCGAAGCGGCGTAACGCAATGTTTCGCCAATGTCGCCGGTCAGCATGTTGCCGCGCCGAACAGCATCCAAGGAGCGATCGAAAGCCCTGGCGATCGCTTCTTCGACAAGACTTTCCTTCAATCCGATGCGCAAGTCGCCGGTCATTATTTTTATGGCGTACTTCACTTCGCCGGCGCTCATGTGCTCGAATAAACTTTTTATCAACGTCTTTTTTTGCGCCGCGCTGCGAACTTCTGGAAGGTGGTTGAAAGTTTTCGCTACTTGCTGTAGCGAGACGTCGGCGGTGCTTTGACGTTTGAGCAACAGATGTTCGGCCATAGCGCCGAGGTCGCCGTGTGCGCGATAACTTTTTCCCAGATCGGAGGCGTCGGCACCGGCGATATCACGGACAATTTTCGCGAGTTGCGAGCCGCCAACGCCCAGCACGCGTTCATCGCGATGCGCAAACGGCCGGCCAGTCAGGAAAATCGCGGCGCTGGCGGCATCTTCCAGCGGCAGCGATTTGAAAAGTTCGCTTACAAGCGTGACTTTGACGGTTTTTTTGGTTATTGCGGTTACGGCTTCGCAGGTCTCCACGAACCGGCGCATGAACTTATGCGCTTGCGCGCTTCATCCCCAGCGGCTGGCAACGTGGGCACCAGAAAGAAGTGCGCACATCAAACCCTTGTTTGCGTGAAACGATGGCGCTGCCACAATGACGGCAGGGCTCGCCGGTTCGCTTATAGACCCACAAACGTTCCGAGACGTTTGCTCGGCTGGTGGTTCGGCGCATTGGGACATAGGTAGCGATTCTATCGCCAGACCACTCGGTTACGTTGGCGAGCATGAATTTGCGCGCTTTAGAGACGAGGCATTTCAGGTCATCGTCGGTAAGATCCGACACCGTTCGAAACGGATTAATTCCACAGGCGAAACAAATCTCTGACTTAAAAACATTACCGATTCCTGAAAGCAGCGATTGCGTAAGCAGGCCAACGCCGATTTCCAGCTCCGGCCGGGCGCGCAATCGCGCTATGACTTCGGATTCGTCAAAGTTTTCTGCCAGCGTGGATGGCCCGACGGATTTGAATCCTTCGCGGCGGGTGAGAGAAGCCGCGGTATGGAATTCCGCGATGGGAACCTTAAACGCCACCGCCAAAATTTTAGCTGTGCCAATTACGACGCGCATATCGTACCGCGGCCGCTGCCAGGTTTCCGCCGGCCGGTAGATGTGCCAACTGCCACTCATCAGCATGTGCGAGAGAAGAATGAGGTCGCCGGAAAAGTACATGAGCAGCCATTTTCCTCGCGCCGCTACTTTTTCGACGGTTCTTCCCACAACTCCCTGGTCGAACTCCACGCGCGAAAGACGGGGCAAAGCGGATTCGAAAAATGTGATGGTTTGTCCTGCGAGCGCAAGATTCAAGGTGCGAGCCGCGCGATAAATGGTGTCGCCTTCAGGCATCTCAAGCGGTTTCCTGAATGTCAGGGGCGTCTTCATCTTCGGCGTCCACGGCCGAATCGGCGCTAACAATGAGAGGCTTGGTGCGACGCATTTGATAACCCAGAACGGTATTCACGAAGCGCGCGTCTTCTAAATAGGGAGCCAGAAAATGTTCGCGTGCTGGAGCGTCGTTGATTTCGCCAATCAAAAGGCCTTGCCGGAGATTGAGGCGCCGAATGGCCAGCTCCGCCAGTTTCTTTGCGAGTTCGCGCGCGAACAGGGTGCGTTCCGGCTCAGATTCTGGAAGGAAAACACGTAAAGCGGGATTGCGGCGTCGCAAAAATGCGGCGAGCTGTCCGTTTATTAAAATCACTGACGCGCCAGCCGTTCGCGCCATGGAATGATGAGTGAGTGGCTCATCGGAGTCGCCCTCGATCTTCGGCCAGGGAATCAAAGTGCCGTAAGAGTTTGCGGGATCGGTGGCCGCAAGATGCAAAACTTCCGGCGTAGCGGGATCGACTCGCAGGCTGCGCAACATATCCACCGCGGCGGGCATAGCGAATTGCGCCGCGCCCAGTCCGGCAACAAACATGCCGCGGCGCACCCAGCCGCTGTCTTCCATAGTTTTTAGCGCCGGGTAAACAGTGTTGTAGCCGCCAGGAATATTTTCTGCGATGGCCGTCTCGCGCATCACGATGCCGTGACGCTGCAGGATTTGCTGCGAGATGTTCGCGCTCCATTGCGTGGGGGTCAGCGCCACGGTGATACGTTGCCCGATAAGCGACCAGCGGCCATGCGCTTGTCCCGTGGAAGTTCGCGAGCGGAGACGCCGCAAATATCCAGGCGACCCTGGGCGCTCGTCATCGAACACCTCATGTTTATGTTTGCGATCGTCGGGCCGTACAAGCTTGCGAAGCGGATAAAACGTGTCATTGGTAATTCGCCCCGCCCACACGAGTTGCCACAGCGCTTCCACGGTGTCGCCGGGGAAACCACCGCCGCAGGCGTTGTGAATTTCGGCAAAGAACGATGCGCCCTGGCGAGCGAGAAATTCAGCAATTTTTTCGGCGCGCTCGGAATGAGGAGAATGGTCCGGCGTGGCTTGGCCCGCTACTTGGCTTGCTCCTGGGCCCAATACCACTGCGCCTTCTGGTAAGCGCAACAGCGGCAAAGATTCCGTCAGGTACAACGCGATGCGGCCGTTGCGATCTCCAATTTGCTCGACGCCTACCCAGGTCACTTCGCCGGCGGCCATGAGCGTGTCGAGGTGGCCGGGTTGATAGTCGGCGGTACGCGCAGGCAAAATTTCTGTCTCCAAGTCCGAAACGAGAAGCGCCGCACCCTGCAAAGCCTCAATGGTGTCGAGCAAAACGTCCATCCCGCGACGCGGAACGGCAACACCCTGCCATCGCGTCGAGAACCTGACGAATGTGGATTGCTCGACCGGCTCGATCTCGCGTCGCAAACGAGCGAGACTTTTCCTGCGGACTTGACGCAACACTTCCGGATCGCACCATTCGCGGTGACGACCGTTGGGCCTGAACTCGCCTTCCAGCAATTTGCCTTGGGAATTTAATTTGCTCAGCACCGCTTCGACTGCGGGCGTCTGCAACTGATAGCGCGTTGCTATATCGGCGGTCGTAAATGGACCGTGGGTGCGCGCGTACCGGCGAATTATTTCCGTCAAAGGGTCAGCCGGGGCTTGAAGAAACGCATCGGCGAGGCCGGGCGGCAACGGCGTGCCGAATGCATCGCGGTAACGGCCTGCATATTCGGCGGGGATGATACGCACTTCGCCGGCAATGCGCACGCGCACAGCGCGGCGGGCATGGATCAATTCCGCAGCGCTGGCGGCAATTTCAGGACTGGCGCAGCGGGCGGCAATTTCAGCGTCGGACAAATCGCCAAGCTTCAATAGCAAGTCGTGGAGGCCATCGGCGTGACGCGCCTGATAGTCCGGCTCCAGGGCCTGAAGTTTTGCTTCTACTTCATCCAGCGCGGCACCATCAAGCAACTCGCGCAAATCCGTGTCGCCTAGTAACTCTTCCAGCTGAGACTGATCGATGGAGAGCGCCTGGGCGCGGCGCTCGGCCAGCGGCGCATCGCCTTCATAAATGTAGTTCGCGATGTAGGAGAAAAGCAGCGCACCCGCAAACGGGGAAGGCTTGTCGGATTCCACGCGCGTCAATCGAATTTCGCCCCGCTGAATCTTGCTTAGAATCCCCGCAGCGGCCGGCAAATCAAACACATCGCGAATACATTCACGATATGTTTCCAGAATTATGGGAAACGAAGAAAAGCGGGAAGCCACCGCCAATAAATCCGCGGCACGCTTGCGCTGTTGCCACAATGGCGCGCGTATACCGGGTCGACGTTTTGGCAGAAGCAGCGCGCGAGAGGCGGCTTCGCGAAACTTGGCGGCAAATAAGGAAGTTGATCCCAGCTGCCGCAGCACCAATTCTTTGAATTCCGCGGGAGACAACACGAAGTCTTCAATTTCTACAGCGGCATCACTGTCTGGCAGGCGCAAAACAAAACCATCGTCGGACCACATGGATTCGACTTCTATTCCGCGCTCAGCGCGCAGCTTGGCGGTCACGGCCATGCACCAGGGCGCATGCACGCGGCTTCCAAAAGGAGTCAGCACGCATACACGACGATCGCCGAGCTCGTCGCGGCAAATTTCCATTACTACGTCCTCATCGCTTGGCACGCGCTGCGTAGCCGCGACTTGATCTTCCAGATAACGAAGAAGATTTTCAGCCGCATTCACATCGAGGCTATGTTGTTCAACGAGTTTCGAAAATGCCACGGCGTGCGGCAAGTGCAGTAATTCGCGAGTCATACGCCCTATTTTTTCCCCGAATTCCGCTGGCCGGCCCGCGGTATCGCCATGCCAGAAGGGCATTTTCCCCGGCTCGCCGGGAGCGGGAGAAACGAGCACGCGATCGTGAGAAATATTTTCAATCCGCCAGGTGGAGGCGCCGAGAATAATGGTGTCGCCCGCCCTGCTTTCGAAAACCATTTCTTCGTCAAGTTCGCCGACGCGAGCACCTTTGCTAGCCCCGGCTAGAAATACCCCATACAAGCCGCGATCTGGAATGGTGCCGCCGTTGATGATGGAGACCTGTCGGGCGCCCTGCCGTGTCGTTAATTTATTGGCAAGCCGATCCCAGGTAAGGCGAGGCCGAAGTTCCGCGAATTCTTCGGAAGGATAGCGCCCCGAAAGCATATCGAGCAGGCTTTCGAACGCTCCCAACGTTAGGCCCGCATAGGGGGCTGCGGATTGCACGACCCTAAAAATGTCGGCGACATCCCAGGGCTCCACCGAAACCATGGCAACGATTTGTTGCGCGAGCACGTCGAGTGCGTTGCGCGGGTAATGCACGGACTCGACATCTCCGTTATACATGGCACGCGTAATGGCCGCGCAGGCAACCAGGTCGGCGCGATACTTGGGATAAATGACGGCTGAGCTGACAGCACCAACGTGATGGCTGGCGCGTCCGACTCTTTGCATACCGCTGGCGACCGAAGACGGCGATTCGATCTGCACCACCAGGTCGATCGCGCCCATGTCGATGCCCAATTCAAGAGAAGACGTGGCGACCAGGCCGCGCAAAGTTCCAAGCTTCAGCCGATCTTCAATTTCCTTGCGCTGTGCTACGGCCACGCTGCCGTGATGGGCACGGACCAGAATTTCTCCGGCCAATTCATTTACCGCCGCGGAAATTCTTTCTGCGAGGCGCCTGCTATTCACAAAAATCAGCGTTGAACGATGAGAACGCACCAACTCGAGCAGTTTTGGGTGGATGGCGCTCCAGATGGAGGGCCGCGTCGGTCCCTGTGACGCCGGTCCGCTGGGCAACAGATCGATCTCGTCGAGGCGCGTCATATCCTCGACGGGAATTTCCACGCGGAGATCAAGCCGCTTCGGTTCGCTGGCATCGATTATCGTGACGGAACGGTAGACCACCGCGGGAGTGTCGCTCTCCGGCTCAGGCAGAATTTCCGGTTCGTTGGCGGTCGGAGCTGAGGGCGATTCTTTGGCACGACCCGTATCGACCCCGCCTAGATAGCGAGCTACCTCTTCCAACGGACGCTGCGTGGCGGAAAGACCAATCCTTTGTATTCGGCGCCCACACAAATGCTCCAGCCGCTCCATCGACAACGCCAGATGCGAACCACGCTTGCTGGGCACCAGTGCATGAATCTCATCTATGACTACCATCTCGATAGAGCGCAGTGATTCACGCGCGTTGGAAGTCAGCAACAGATAAAGAGACTCAGGAGTGGTGATGAGAATGTCAGCCGGGTGGCGCAAGAAACGCGCGCGCTCGGCTGGTGGCGTGTCTCCTGTTCGAATGGCGACTTGCGGCTCATGAAATTCGGTCCCCAGCCGCTTAGCGGCTTGTGCAATCCCCACGAGGGGCGCCCGTAAATTACGTTCCACGTCGACAGCCAACGCTTTGATCGGCGAAATGTAAAGAACGCGGCAACGGTGCTGCTTGTCTGGCACCGGCGTAAACATGAGCCGGTTGATGCACCAGAGAAAGGCCGCCAAGGTCTTACCCGTCCCGGTGGGGGCAAGAATTAAAGTCGATTCACCGCGCGCGATGGCCGGCCAGCCTTGCACTTGCGGCTTGGTCGGAGCGGCGAAAACAGCTTCGAACCAGTCTCGAACTGGCGGCCGAAAGAGAGCAGCATCAGGGGCTCCCAAACCATTCGATGGAGGGTTGATAAGATCGGGCATAGAGGGTCTCTTTTTAGATGCGCGAACGAAGAGAATTGTTGAGGGATTAGCAGAGCGCTTAGGCTGTGTTTTCTTTGCGTTTATGTAGTAATGAGATCGCCATGTCCAGTTCCGTGCCAACGAGAACAATCACATTGGCCGCGTAAATCCAGGTCATCAAAATCACAAATCCCGCCAATACGGTATACACCTGAGGAACTGTGGGGCTGTAAAGCAAAAACAAATTGAAGCCTATCGATACGATCACGATCCCCGTTACCGAAAAGATGTTGCCGATGGTAAACCACCGCCAGGGTCGCTTTATGTCCGGAAGAAAATGATTGGTCAAAGTCAGCGCTACGAACATGAGCAACAAAGTCCCTACCCACCAGGCGATCACGCTCCAGCGAAAATGGATGGTACCCACGAATTTGAGTTCCCTATCTATCTCGCGCGTGGCCCAATGGCCGAGGGTCCACAGTCCGAAAGCAATCAGGCAGAACAAAGTCGCGATGAGCGTAGTCACGGTGGCGAGGGCACGCTTTTTCCAGTAGCCGCGGGTATCTCTGCCGCAGCAGGCAATGCTTAGAGCTTCCATCAGGCTCATGAAGCCCGAAGAAGCGCTCCAGACTGAAGCCAACAGGCCGAATGAAAGAAATCCCGTGTACCCGCGCGTCAGATCCAGGATGGTAGCAAAAACCGCTTGCCTGGAACGATTAGGAAAATAATCGGTGATCCATTGCGCGAACGATTGCCATAACGTTGTAGATGGAAGCCACCCTACAATCGCAGCAAGAACAATCAGGAAGGGCACAAGTGACAGCACAAAGTAAAATGAGACCTGGGCCGCAAGATCCAGAATATGATCCTTCCGCACCCGCGAAAATGTGAGTTCAATAACTTCTGATAGGCCGCGTCGTAACGCGGTGCTGCGCCTGAAAAAACGGTACCAGCGGTGACCAGCGGACCTCTTAGCTATCACTGGGGCTCCGGAATGGAGCTCGGTGGAATGCAATCGACGGCTTGGGCTAGAGTGCCGCATCTTTTAAAACTACTGACCGTTGATGCGGTATTGCGCACACGAAGACATAGAACCGCCCAAAGAGATGATAATGCAGAAGAAGGGATAAAAACTCAGGAATCGGTCAGAACGCGCTCTCCAGGCATTTAGGAGTTGTTATCGAAAATCGATTACAGGTATACTCCTCGTGCTTTATCTGACGGTCCCCGACAGTGCAGTGAACTAAACGCCTCTCCCCAGCAGGCGTAGCAAGACCAAACTAACTTTATAAAAATTTCAAAACACGTGCAGCCTCCCGCCCGGGCGCTCGTTCTATCTTGGAGAGTCAGATGAAGCACCCCGCGATGTCCCTTTTCGCAATTCGTTCCTTTGCGAGGGGTTCAGTGAAAAATCTTTTTGGCGTGAGAGCTATTCTTTTGAAATCAACAGGTGCCTGGCGATTGCGATTTGCCATGATGCTCCCGGTGTTTTTGCTTTTGGTCCTCGTAGCCCAGGCGCAAACCAACGTGGTCACGCAGCACAATGATAATTCTCGCACTGGCCAGAACAACAACGAAACCATCCTCACTCCTGCCAATGTCAACAGCAACACGTTTGGAAGGCTATTTTCCTATCAGATTGACGGTCAGGCTTATGCCCAACCACTTTACGTGGCGGGCGTGACGATGGGTTCGGGCACCGTGCAGGCCGGCACTACACATAACGTTGTGTTTGTTGCCACCGAGCACGACAGCGTTTATGCCTTTGACGCAGACAGCAACGGTGGCTCCAACGCTTCACCACTTTGGAAAATTACTCTACTGGATTCCGCGCATGGAGCCGGGTGGGGAGCCACTCCAGTCCCGAATGGGGATGTGGGGACCGATGACATAAATCCCGAAATTGGGATCTCAGCTACTCCGGTCATCGACACCACCACAAATACTCTTTATGTGGTGGGCAAAACCAAGGAAAACGGCAATTATTTTCAGCGCTTGCATGCACTGGACATCACCACCGGTACGGAAAGATCCGGTTCTCCCGTCACCCTCTCCGCGCAAGTGAACGGAAATGGCAACGGTAGTTCGGGCGGATGGTTGCACTTTGATGCCAAATTGGAAAATAACCGTGCCGGACTGCTGCGGCTCAACGGTATCGTGTACATCGCTTTTGCGGCCCATGGCGACCAAGGGCCTTATCACGGCTGGATTCTCGCCTACAACGCAACAACCCTGCAGCAGACCAGCGTTTTCTGCGCAACTGCGAACGGAGCAGCCTCTGGCATTTGGATGTCAGGCGCGGGTTTGGCCGCGGACACCATTGATTCGGGCCGCCTGTTCGTGGCTACCGGTAACGGGGTGTTTAACGCAACACCTCCGTACAACAACGGCATGAGCTATGGCGATGACCTGATTCGCCTCGAGACCAGCGGTGGTGGTATGAGGGTCAGCGATCAATTCACCGCGTTCAATCAGTCTTCCCTAAGCTATAACGATATGGATCTGGGCTCTGGCGGTGTGTTGTTGCTTCCTGATCAATCATCTGGAGGCCACACTCACCTCATGGTGCAAGCGGGTAAGGAGGGGCGAATCTACCTCGTAGACCGCGATAATCTCGGCGGATACAACTCTGACTGGGACAACATCGTTCAGGAAATTCCGGGTCAGATAGGTGGACTCTGGGGTTCTCCCGCCTATTGGAATGGAAATATATATTTCTGGGCTAGCAACGACAACTTGAAATCGTTTTCGTTTTCCAACGGCAGCATTGGCGACCATACAGCGGCCTCCTCGGAAAATGGCGGCTACCCGGGGCCAACGCCATCGATTTCTTCAAATGGTAATAGCAATGGAATTGTTTGGGATGTCTTGACCAGCGCGTATACCTCCGGTGGGTCAGCAGTCCTTCTCGCGCACAACGCAAACAACGTCTCCAACACGTTGTACAGCAGCAATCAAAATTTCAGCCGCGATAATCCGGGGCGAGCTACCAAGTTTGTTGTGCCTACGGTCACCAACGGAAAAGTTTACGTCGGCACTGCTAATTTTTTGAGTGTGTACGGGCTCTTGGGTACAGCGCCGCAAGCAGCCGCCCCAGTTTTAAATCCCGGAGGTGAGAATTTCACCGGGTCGGTATCCGTCGCGATCACAGACAGTACTCCAGGCGCATCCATTTTCTACACGACAAACGACAGCGCACCTACAACGTTGTCCACGAAATACACTGGATCCATTAACGTTACCGCGACTGAAACTATCAAGGCCATCGCGAGCGCTTCGGGATATGCGCCCAGCGCAATCTCGTCCGAAACTTATAACCTCCAGAGCGTGACGGGTGGCTCGGGAATCAGCTTTGGCAGCGGCTTCGGCTCAGCTGGGGGCTCCCTGTTGCTTAATGGAAGCGCGACTTTAGCCGGTAACGTTTTGCAATTAACAAACGGAGGCTCGAGTGAGGGCGGCAGTGCCTGGTTCAACACGCCGCAAAACATCACACAATTCACGAATGATTTTTCATTCCAATTGGTGAGTCCCAACGCGGATGGTTTCACTTTCACGATTCAGAATGCCGGAGGCGGTGCTTTAGGAGGCGCGGGTGGCAGCCTCGGTTACGCCGGAATCACCAACAGCGTGGCGGTGAAATTCGATTTGTATAACAACAATGGAGAGGGAATTAATTCCACTGGCCTGTACCAAAATGGCGCGCCGCCAACCACACCAGCCAGCGATCTGTCCAGCTCAGGCGTTAATTTGCACAGCGGGGATAAATTCTCCGTGCATATGACCTATAACAGCGCCACCCTGGCGATGACCATCACCGACGTGACGACCGGCGCGGCCTACAACATCAGTTGGTCGATTAACATTCCGTCGGTTATCGGCAACAACAGCGCTTACGTGGGATTTACCGCCGGCACCGGTGGGTTAACCGCCACCCAAAATATTCAGACCTGGAGCTTCGGAAGCGGCCCGCAGCAGGCTACTGCTCCGACCTTCTCGCCCGCTCCCGGCAGCTATTCTGCAGCTCAGTCGGTAACCCTATCGTCGCTGACCCCTGGCGCCGCAATTCACTACACGACGGACGGCTCCACGCCTACGTCTTCGTCAGCGCTTTACTCGAGGGCCATTCCTGTGAGTGCCACTGAGACTATCAAGGCCCTCACCGTCGCCAGCGGCTACACCAACAGTTCCGTCTCCACTGGCAGCTACACCATTAGCAGTAGCGGAGGCGGAGGTGGTGCAATAAATTTGGGATCCGGTTTTACCTCGGGAGCGATGGCGCTCAATGGAAGTGCCAGCCTTAATGGCACGAGATTGCGTCTCACGGACGGCGGAGCAAGCGAAGCTGCGGCGGCTTGGTACAACTCGCCGGTAAACATCCAAAAATTCGCGACTAATTTCAGCTTCCAGGTCGCGCCCGGTAGTAACCCAACAGCGGATGGCTTTACGTTCGCGATTCAAGGCAATAACACTTCCGCCGTAGGTCCCTCTGGCGGTTCTTTGGGATACGGTAATGGTCGAGGCGGAGTACAGAACAGCGTATCGATCAAGTTCGATCTTTATGACAATGCGGGCGAAGGAGTGAATTCGACCGGTTTGTATACCAATGGCGCGTCTCCCACCATGCCTTCCGTTGACCTGACCGGCAGCGGCATCGATCTACACAGTGGTGATGTCATGAACGTCCAGATCAGCTACGACGGAACGAATCTGAGCATGACCATCACCGATCCGAGTGCAAGTGCTTCGTTCACGAACTCTTGGCTAGTGAATATCCCATCACTGGTTGGCGGAAATACCGCATTTGCCGGGTTTACCGCGGGAACCGGCGGTTTGACTGCGGTTCAGGACATTATCAATTGGACGCTAACCCCTGGGACAGCCGGCACGGGAGGGGGCGGTGGGGGAGGGGGCGGTGGCGGCGGTGGCGGTGGCTCGAGCACGGTAAGTTTTGGATCCGGCTTCTCCGCTACCGGAATGCAATTCAATGGAAATGCCACGCTAACCGGCAACCGTCTCCAACTGAGCGATACTTCTACGAACTTTGAACACAGCAGCGCATTCTGGAATCAAAAGATAAATGTTCAGAGTTTCACCAATGATTTCACGTTTCAAATATCAAATCCTGGCGCCGACGGGATGACCTTCACGATACAAGGGACTGCGCCAACTGCGCTAGGTGCAGCGGGCGGCAGCTTGGGTTATGCAGGCATCACGAATAGCGTCGCGGTGAAATTTGATATTTATGACAACGCGGGGGAAGGGACGAATTCGACAGGTCTCTATACAAATGGAACTGTGCCGACGGTCCCGGCAACCACCGTAGGAGGTGGGGTCGACCTTCTTTCCGGTGACGTTATGGCCGTGCACATGACTTACGACGGCACTACATTAACAATGACGATCACCGATACTTCGAACTCAAGCCAGACGTTTACCACCAGTTGGCCTGTCAACATTCCCGCCACAGTAGGCTCGACCGCTTATGTTGGTTTCACTGGCGCTACTGGCGGCTTGGTATCCACGCAACAGGTTTTGACGTGGACCTACAGCGCAGGTGCCCCCAGCACAGCGTTGGTCGTTGCAACTACGAGTCTGGCCTCCTCCGCAAGGACTTCCGGGCCAGCTCTTAAAATATTCAGCTACCCGAACTTCCCCGATGGCTTAGGCACGATGTTCTACTCCGGCAGCGTCGGAGACAATGTGACCTTCACGGTTAACATTCCTGCCGCCGGCAAGTTCGACGTGAAGGTTTCTTACAAGCAGTATCAACCTCGCGGCATCGCGCAAACGGCCATCAACAATACCAACGTCGGCCCTCCTATTGACCAATTCGTGTCGACCAACGATGCATACGCTGTAACGGACCTGGGAACCGTTAATTTTCCCAGCGCCGGAAGTTATCCATTTACATTTACCGTGGTGGGAAAGAACCCCGCTAGTACGGGTTACAGCCTGACGTTCGACGATATTACTCTGACGCCTCAATAATTCCTGACTAGGGATTTAAGCGCCAAAAAAGGGATGCTGCTGTTTGTTACAGTAGCGCGCTTTTTTTATCCGCAACGACCTCTCGTTTTACATTTCGTCGTTTTCAGCCCGGGTTACTAACCTGGGGGCCATCGCATGCTTCTTCCGCCCAATAAATGAAGATGCAGATGCAGCACTGACTGGCCCGCATTGCGACCGGTGTTCATCACGGTGCGAAACCCTTCCGTTAAATTCCTCTGCCGGGCCAGCTTTGCTGCCACCGCCTGCAAATGACCAAGCATTAACTCATCCTTTTCAGTAGTATCCTCCAGCGAGACGATGTGCTTACGCGGGCATATCAGTAGATGTGTGGGCGCTTGCGGGCCAATGTCTTCGAAAGCAAAAACGTCAGGATCTTCGTATACAATTTTTGCGGGGATTTGTTTCGCTGCAATTTTGCAGAAAAGACAGTCGGCGCTCATTGATTTTCCCCTGCCTCCGAAAAAGTGTCGTCGAGCCGAATTACCATGGGCGTAACCCCCTCGCGCGAGCGCAGCCGCTCGCCGAATTCCTTGGCGGCTTCTTCGCCGGATACCTTGCCCACGTGTACCCGATAAAAAGCACCGTTGCCGGTGTCGTAGCGTTTAACAAAAGTGGGTGAGTACGCCGCGCTTAAGCGTTCGCGTAATCGCTCGGCATTGGCACGCTCGCGGAATGATCCTACCTGAATCGTAAAGAATCCCGCCTCGGGATTTATTCCCGTTGATAAAACTTCCAGGCGCACCGGCACTACTCCCGGCCCAATGGACTCAATCTCGCGTGCCGCCGCATAGGAAAGGTCGATGATGCGGTTATTCACAAACGGGCCACGGTCGGTGATGCGCACCACGGTGGATTTTCCATTTCTCTCATTGGTGACCCGCACCATGGTTTCGAACGGCAGCGTGCGATGAGCGGCGGTCAGTTTGTTCATGTCGTAGATTTCGCCGTTGGACGCCTGCCGTCCGTGGAAGGGCACGCCGTACCACGATGCTTCTCCTTGTTCCGTGTAGCCCGCGGGCACAGGGATAGAGGCGTCCCTGCGGCGTTTGGCAGCTGTGCCGGAGCGCGGCGGACTAGGCGTCGAGTTCTTGGCGGATTCCGACGTGGTTTCAGGCGTAGAAGATGGCTCAGGCGGCGGTTGGCTCGCCGCTAGCGGTCTGTGCGAGGCGCATCCTGAGACCATCGAAAGAACAGAGACCACCAAAGCTATTAAAAGTGCGAATGTGAAGGAGCCAATTTCCAGAGTGGCCCGAGGGGCAGGAAATATTCGTGAAATGCTTTGTGGGCCGGATTGCTGTCGCGCGATCGCTGCTTTCACTGGCGGCCCATAGAAGCTTGTATGGTCGTCCCGGCCTTGTTAAGAATGAGCGTCTTTCGCAGATCCGGTGTCGCGACCCGCAGTCCGCGCTTCCAGCTTTTTCGCAGCGTCGGTCAACAATTCCGAAACCTCGCGAAGGAATCGTGCGGTGCGCTTCTCGGTGCCGGGCGCGACTTCTTCTTCCACGTATTTGCGCAAACGCGCCAGTTCTTTGTCGAGCCGTTGTCCAATTTCCTCAAATTTGTCCATGTTCCGCCCTCGTACGTCAACCCGCCTTCGCAAGTCAGACAAGTTCGCCGACTTGGGTATTATAGGAACGCGGTGTGCGGGTTCGCAAGGAGGAGAATGGCGCTTCCCTATCAGTGGCAGATGCGCGTGAATCGCTGGCGAAGCGCGATGAGTGGA